>Ga0209069_10000440_pt1 | contig 18814 bp, 15 predicted proteins | sample Str013_2_FD_187202 | JGI IMG/M metagenome (GOLD analysis project Ga0209069, IMG submission 187202) | Freshwater sediment microbial communities in response to fracking from Pennsylvania, USA - Straight Creek_MetaG_SC_2013 (SPAdes) (version 2) | ecosystem: Environmental > Aquatic > Freshwater >...
GGCGACGAAGGCCTCGCCGCAGGCGACGTCCTGGATCGCCGGCATCGTGGTTGCCGTGGCAACGAACCTCGCCAACAACCTTCCCGTTGGCTTGATCGCGGCGACGACCAGTCAAACCGCGCAGGTTCCCGCGCATGTCACGGGCGCCATCCTGATCGGCGTCGATCTCGGACCCAATCTGTCGGTAACGGGCTCGCTGGCCACCATCCTGTGGCTGATCGCACTGCGGCGCGAAGGACAGAGCGTCAGCGCGTTGCGGTTTCTCAAACTCGGGCTCGTGGTCATGCCATCAGCGCTGCTGCTGTCCCTCGCGGCTCTTTCTGCGGTATCGCGATGATGGCGGATGAGTGCGCGCGCCTTCCTACGCGGTCTCTGCCGATATCTTCAGCCTGAACGGCCTGCTGCCAGCCGACGCGACGCTTGACGCCGGGGTGCTGAGTGCGATCAAGATGCCGAACCGTGACAGGTTCGTCGGCGACCCGCGCCCCGACGTCAAAATCCGGAATGCAGCAGGGATTGCGGAGGAAGCAAATAGGGGAAAGTTTGATCGCCTATTTCAAAACCATCGCCAAGTGGTTGCAGTCGCGAAAGGTCGAGCTTGGCCTCGGCGTGCGCGTCACCGTGGCGGCGATGGGGGCGCTTGTGGTGGCGCTGGCGCTGGGGCTGAAGCTGCCGTTATGGGCGGTGCTGACGTCCATCATCGTCACCCAGATGAGCGTCGGGCGCTCGCTCAAGGCGACCCGCGATTATCTGATCGGCACCATCGGCGGCGCGCTGTACGGCGCGGCGGTCGCGATCCTGATCCCGCACAATGGTGAAGGTGCGCTGCTTGCGGTTCTGGTGCTGGCGGTCGCGCCGCTCGCGTTCATCGCCGCCCTCAACCCCAGCCTCAATGTTGCAACGGTCACGGCCATCATCGTGCTGCTGCTGCCGATCATGAACCATGCCGGCGTGCTGGAATCCGCGATCGATCGCGTGCTGGAAGTGACGGTCGGCGCGCTGACCGGCCTTCTGGTGTCCTTTGTGGTGCTGCCGTCGCGCGCGCACAGCCAGGTCCGCACCCGCGCCGCAACGGCGCTTGAATTGATGGCATCCGCGCTCCACGAGCTTTTGTCCGGTCTCACCCGCGGCCGTGACAACGATACGCTCCATCGTCTGCAGGATGGTATCGGCGCCGCGCTGGTCGCGTTGAACGCGATCGGCATCGAGGCCGAGCGTGAACGCAACGCGCGCCTCTCCAGCGGACCCGACACCGGGCCGCTGCTGCGAACCGTGCTGCGGCTGCGCCATGATCTCGTGATGATCGGGCGCGCCAGCGTGGTGCCGTTGCCGGCTGAACTGCAGCAGCGGCTGGCTTCGCCGCTCAGCCGCGTCAGCGACGCTTTCGCCGAATACCTGAAGGCGGCGGCCGTGAGCCTGCGCAAGGCAACGCTTCCTCCTGCGATCTCGCCGGCTCAGGTGGCGTTGCGCGACTACGCCGCGGAAGTATCCGCCGTGCGCAGCGCTGGGCTGACAAGAGGGGTGCCGGGCGACGTCGCCGAGCGCTTCTTCGCGCTGGGATTTTCGCTGGAGCAGATGCGGCAAAATTTGAAGGATCTGGAACGCTGCGTGACCGCCTGGGCGGATTCGCCGGCAGTCCCCGGGAAAGAGACATCCGCCGAAACGGAGTAGAGCAGGCTGGCGCGGTTCGCGACCGCCGGGAACAAGGCGCCTTTCAGGAACCTTCACCGTCGCTGGTGGTTGGCTTGCTTGAGGAAGCGAGCCAGGGACGTCCGATGCAGCAAAATCGTGCGGAGAATGAAGGCCACGCGAGAGCGGGCAGGCGCGGCCCTCTGATGGTCGCGATAGTGGCTGCCGTGTTCGGAGTGCTGGCGATGCTGACCGTGGATCACGGCCCGTGGAGCCGCCCGCAGGTGCAGACCGCCGAAGTCGCCAGCTACAAGACCACCGGCGAAGCTGCGCACGCGGTTGGTGCAACAGTGACGCCGACCGCGCCCAAGGCGGCGATCGAACCCGATCCTCCCGGACCGAAGGCGCACCCGAACAATCCCGTCATGCCCTAGGTTCGTTCGATTCAGCGTTCCGGCTTCGATGCTTCAGCGGATGCTGACGAACTTTCCCCATGCCGCCGCGAGACCGGCGCCGGTGAGAACCCAAGCCGGATTGTCGCAGAAGGTGCCGCCATATCGGCACACATCCGCACTGTAGCTGCCCATCTCGTGGAGGCCGGCGGCGTAGAACACCGCGGACAGAATAATTAGCACCACAGCCACAAAATACATCGGACGCCCTCCGTATCGGATGAAGGTGCAGGCGGGGAACTGCACGCGATGCAATGCCTCGCTGCCGAACATGTACTCTTCGATTGTCTTATTTTAATGCAAACGTCTTTGACTTCGGTTGACGCATTGCGCGTGATTTTCGGAAAATTTTTCCGAATCGGATAATTATTCGTAAACGAAATTAACTACTCGCGCGGCCGCGTAACCAATCCGTTGTTACCGGGGTTTCTGGCCATAATTCAGCAGTCCGCCGACGCTCTTCGGCGGATGGGCGCGCAGCCCCTCTTCGTTGGGCTCGGTGCCCCAGCCGGGCCGGTTTGGCATCACGAGATAGCCGTCCCTGATCTCCGGCAGATGGGTGAACAGCTCGTGATCCCAGGCGAGCCGGTCGATGTCGATCTCCATGATCCGCAAATTCGGCACCGCCGCGCTGAAATGGGCGTTCATCATGGTGCAGAGGTGGCCGTAGAAATTATGCGGCGCGACGTTGACCTCGTGCGCCTCGGCGCTTGCGGCGATCTTCATCGATTGCCAGACGCCGTTCCAGGGCGTGTCGATGATGGCGACATCCATCGCCTGCTCGCGGAAATACGGCAGGAATTCGCGCAAGCCCAGCAGCGTCTCGCAGGACGAGACGGGATGGGTGCTTTGACGCCTGATATAGCCGAGCGCTTCCGGATTGAAGCTGTCGATCTCGATCCAGAACATGTCGAGGTCGGCGATGGCGCGCAGGATCTTCAGGTAGCCTTCGGTCTTGGCGTTGAAATTGAGGTCGAGCAGGATATCGACATCGGGTCCTGCGCCATCGCGGATGGCCTCGAGATGCATGCGCAGATCGCGCAATACCTTGCGATCGACATTGATCTCCGGTTCGAACGGCGAACCAAAGCCGGGCCGCCATCCCCTGGGCTTGCCTTCGTCGTAGGTGAAGATGTTGGTCTTGAGCGCGGTGAACTTGTTTTCCCGGACCTCGCGGCCGATCGACTTGACGCCGTCGAGATCGGTAATCGCCGGCTTGTACCAGCCGGGATGGTTGATGCGCCACGTCGCACAATGCGACCAGTAGACCCGGATGCGATCTCGGATCTTGCCGCCGAGCAATTCGTAAGCTGGCACCCCCAGCAATTTTGCCTTGGCATCGAGCAGCGCGTTCTCGATCGCGCCGAGCGCCTGGGCGACTACACCGCCCGCCGCCGGGCGGGTCGCCGAGAACAGCTCGGCATAGATGCGCTCGTGCGCAAAAGCGTTTTGTCCGACCACCCGCGCAGACAGCCGCTGGATCGCGGCGCCGACGCCCGGCGAGCCGAAACCCTCATCGAATTCGCTCCAGCCGACGATGCCGTCTTCGGTTGTGATCTTGACGAAGTGGTAATTTCTCCAGCCGGCGTCGCAGGCGAGCAGTTCGACGCTTCGTATCTTCGAATTCCTCGTCATGACGTTCCTTTTCTTGCCTTTTCTTGTTCTTTTGGGCCAGTCCAGGAGGGCTGGCTCGACCGCCGCACGCAGATTTGTTGCCGGAGAAAGCGACGGCGCGCTATTCCGCCGCCTGCGACGACGGCGGGCGTATGGTGTCGACGCCGTCGGCCGCGGTCGCGGATATCGTGGTGCGCACCATCAGGCGCGCTTCATGCGCCGGCCACGGCCGTCCGCGATGCATGGTCGCGCGATTGTCCCACATCACGACGTCGCCTCTGCGCCATTGGTGCAGGTAGCTCGCGCCAGGCGCGGTCGCGAACGCCATCAGTTCGTCGATCAGCTGTTTGCCCGCGGTCTCATCCATGCTCTCGACCGCATAGGCGTGCGAGGCGAGGTAGATCGCGCCGCGGCCGTTGACCGGATTTTTCCACACCATGCGCCAGCATTGCGGCGGCAGCGCCGCGCGCTCTTCGGGGCTGGCGAGATCGGGCGCGATCTGGCTGCGCGAATGGGCGTAGTCGTGCCAGGCAAAGGAGCTTTGCAGTCTGTTGCGCATGGCGGGGTCGAGCCGCTCGAAGGCGAGCCGGGTGGAGACATATTCGGTCTCGCCGCCGTTCGCCGGGATGATGCGCGCCGACAGGATCGATGTCAGCGCCGGCACGCGCTTGAACGAGGAGTCGGTATGCCAGAGCTGGTTGGCCTTGCTGCGCAACGAAAGCCGGTGATCCGGCGGCACCACCTTTCCGTCCGCGCCGATGGTGGAAAGGATCACGAAATGCGAGCCGGTGCCCTGCGAGCCGACCTTGGTCACCTCCGGCGGCCCGAAGCGGCGCGAAAAGGCGAGCTGAAGCTCGTCGGTCACCTCCTGGTCGCGAAACACCAGAACGGAATGCTCCTCGAAGGCCGCGCGTACCGCCGCATAGGCGGCATCGTCGGCGGCAACATCGGCAAGCCTGGCGCCGCGCAACTCTGCGCCGAATCCCGGACCCAACGGCACGACGTCCATCGCCAAATCCTCCCTGTTCTTGTTGCCTGAGGTTACGGCAAATCGGCCGGGGCGGCAACGATCCGAAGGCGATCTCAACTCGATGTACGGCGAAGCGGCGATGTGATTGAATGAGACGGCGCGAGTTCATGCGGACGCCGGGCCATTTCGGTTGACATTACCGCCGATCGGCTCTGTATGTCCCGGATTGCGCGTTGACCGCTGATTGGTCCGAAAATCCAGGAGGACGCCATGACTGATTTCAATCGACGCGATGCCTTGAAGATGTCCACGAGTTTCGCGCTGGCCGCCGCGGCCGGCGGATTTTCCTGCTTCGAGATGGCCAAGGCCGGTCCGATCGAGGTGCCGACAATCGACAAGCTCAGCGTTCGCGTGCTGGTCGACAGCGCCACCGATATCTTCTTCAAGCCCCAGGCCGTTGGTGGGGTGAAGACCGAGCCCGGCCGGTCGGCGGAACCGACGCGCCCGCTGCACAGCGAATGGGGACTGGCATTGCTGCTGGAGCCGCAGCGTGGTGACGACAAGCGCACCTTCCTGCTCGATTTCGGCTGGACGCCCGAGACCATCAACGGCAACATGGATCTGCTCAAGGTCGATACATCGAAGATCGATACGCTGATCATGAGCCATGGTCATTTCGATCATTGGGGTGGGCTGCTGGGATTTCTGGCCAAGCACCGCAACGATCTGCCCGCCGACCTCACCATGTATGCCGGCGGCGAGGATAATTTCTGCCAGCGCTATGCCCGCGTCGGCCAGGGCGAATTGAGCGACTTTGGAATGCTCGACCGCCGCGATCTCGCCAAGCAGAATGTCAAGGTCGTCTTGTGCGAGTCGCCGGTGGTGATCGGCGGCCAGGCGTTCACGACCGGCAAGATCAAGCGCAACAGCATCGAAAAGGTGCTGCCGAACTCCCTGGTGGAGTTCAAGCTCAAGGACGGCGCCGGATGCAACTGGAGCCACTATCTGCCGGCCGAAATGGAAGGCAAGATCGTGCCCGACGAACACATCCACGAGCACGCCACCTGTTTCAACCTGAAGGACAAGGGTCTCATCGTCGTCAGCTCCTGCGGCCATGTCGGGATCGTCAATTCGGTGCGCCAGGCAATGGAGGTGTCCGGTGTCGACAAGGTCCATGCGATCATGGGCGGCTTCCACCTCGGGCCGGCGCCGGCGGATTACCTGACCCAGGTCGTCAGCGAGATCGGCAAGCTGAATCCGGATGTGCTGATTCCGATGCATTGCAGCGGACTGAATTTCACCCAGGAAGCGCAGCGGCAGATGCCGGGCAAGGTCCTGACGACGACGACCGGCGCCCGCATCACCTTCGGCATCTGATCGCGGATGTAACCATGTCTGGTACATGGGCGGCAGGTTCAAGGACCGCCGGTGCAACGGCCCGCGCGCTTCTTGTCGTTGCGTCCCTGTTCGGCTGCGGCCCGGCTCTCGCGGCGGGGCAGCCATCCGCCGCGCAGATGATGGACGACCTGATGTACGGCCGCGGCCCGGTCGGCGGTCCTTTCACGCTGACCGACCAGAGCGGCAAACCGCGCAGCGATGCTGAATTCCGCGGTAAACTGATGATCGTGTATTTCGGCTATACCTATTGCCCCGACGTGTGCCCGACCGATCTGATGGCCATCACGCAGGCGCTCGACGCGCTCGGCTCCGCCGCTGCGGGCATCCAGCCGGTTTTCATCACCATCGATCCGGAGCGCGACAGCAAAGTGCTGGCGGATTATGTCGCAGCCTTCCATCGCAGTTTTGTCGGCCTGACCGGCTCGCCGGACGAGATCCGGAAGGTCGCGAATTCCTACAAGGCGCCTTATGCAAAAGTGCCGGGCGAAAAAGGCGGGGATTATTCGATCGACCACACCGGGGTCATTTATCTGATGGGACGCAATGGAGAGTATCTGGGCTTCATGCCGCCGCAGACCAATCCCGATCGATTGACCGAGGTTTTGCGGAAATATCTCGCGAACTGACAACGGTGCGGCGGTGCCAGTTGAGGAAGCAAGTCCCTCACACCCGAAACGCATATCGCCGTCGCGCCGTAGTTCTACGGACCCGGAAATTAATCCGAAATTGTCCCTTTGTGCAGAAGATAGAGAGGCCGAGGCTGGCGACTTGAGAGCGAGGCTGGGCTCCTGCCAACTGTGAGCCATCTTCATCGGAGCGCCAATAAATGAGATTCCGCCTTTCGGTTTCGAACGCGATCGTGCTGTTCGGCGTCATTGCGGCGCTGGGGCTTGCCTCCCTCTTCCTGACGAGCGGCTACGCGTTGAAGCAACTGCGCATCGGCGGCCCGCTGTATGACCAGATCAAGCTCGGCAACGACCTGATCGCCGACATTCTGCCACCGCCTGAATATGTGCTCGAGGCCTATCTCGAAGCGACGTTGGCGCTGCGCGAGCCCGAGACCGTTGCCGCGCGAACCGAGCGATTGGTGCAGCTCCGCAAGGATTATGACGAGCGGCGCGCCTATTGGGGCAAGTCCGATCTCGATCCCGCGCTGAAGACGCTTCTGATCGACAAATCGCACGCCGAAGTCACCAAATTCTGGAACATCATTCAGCAGGAACTGCTGCCGGCGGTTGCCGGCAAGAATTCATCCGCCGCCGAAGCCAGCTACGGGAAATTGCAGGCGGTCTACGCCGCGCATCGGCTCGTCATCGACGATCTCGTGAAGAGAGCGACCGACGACAACACGGCGCTGGAGAGCACCGCGGCAAGTCTGGACGCCAAATTTACCATCATGGTCTGGACCGTGTCCGCCATCGTCATGCTGGTTCTTGCACTCGGCATTCTGGGAATCGCGCTCGGTGTCATTCGTCCAGTGGTCCGCATGACCTCGGTCATGGAGCGCCTGGCCGCCGGCGACTTGAAGGCTGAAATCCCCTCGATCGAGCGGCGCGACGAAATCGGCTCGATGGCCAAAGCGGTCGAAGTTTTCAAACGGGCCGCGGTCGAGAACCTGCGCCTGCAGGATCAACAGGTGAAGGCGGCCGAGGAAGCCGCGCGTGCGCAGCGCGACGCGCTACTCGGCATGGCCGAGGTGGTTGAACGCGAGACGGGTAAATCCGTTGAATCCGTCGGTACGGCAACACGAGATGTCGCCAGGGTCGCGGTTGGACTGACGGATCTCGCGCAGAATCTCTCCTCCAATTCGCAGGCCGTCGCCGCCGCGTCGGTGGAGGCGCTGGCCAACTCCCAAACCGTGTCGGCTGCGGCGGAACAATTGTCGGTCTCGATCAGGGAAATCGGGGCCCAGATTCAGCGGGCGAGCTCGGTGACGGACAATGCCGTCCAGAGCAGCAAGAAGGCCCAGGAGACCATCCAGTCGCTTTCCGCCGTGGTGTCGAAAATCTCCGAGATGAGCGGCAACATCGGCTCGATCGCCAGCCAGACCAATCTGCTTGCGCTGAACGCAACCATCGAAGCTGCCCGCGCCGGCGATGCGGGCAGGGGTTTCGCGGTCGTCGCGTCCGAGGTGAAGTCGCTCTCTCATCAGACTGCCAATTCGACCGAGGAAATCAACCGGCTGGTGACGGAGATTCAGGTGGCCACCCAGGCCGCCGTTGATGCCGTCGGTCTTATCGGAAACGAGATCAACGAGGTCGATCAGGTCGCCAACTCGATCGCGGCGTCGGTCGAGGAGCAGCACGCGGCAACCCAGGAAATCGCTCGCAGCATCGAACAGTCCGCCCAATCGAACCGGGACGTATCGTCCAAGATTGCAAATGTCAGCCAGGATGCCGTCGAATTGAAAGCCCGCGCCGGCGAAGTTCAGCAGACCATCACTGGCGCCGCGGACTCAATCGCGGCTCTCCGTTCGGTTCTCGTGAAGGTGGTGCGGGATTCCTCGGAAGGTACCCGTCGCGCTTCCTAGTCTAGCCAATAGCCCGCGCGGCCCTCCGCCGCCTCCGCTCTGCTGAAATCGATGGGCTGGGGCATGCGCCTAAAATTGGTGCAGCTCCGCAGTGGTTTTTTCGGAACGGAAAACACCCGCCGACTTTACCTCGGAGAACGCGGTCGCGGCGCTGCTGACCGCAAAGTCGAACCCCAGGATATCCGAGGCCAGTCATGAACACGCTACCGGTCGACCGGGTGTTGGCGATCTATGGCACGATCGCGAACCGCGGCGAACAAAAGGGTACTCGCGACGGTCTGTCGCGGCATCTCTGGAAGGCCTTTCTCGCGGGCGAGCACGATCCGCATCGCCTGACTGTTCACGGGATTGCCTATCTGCAAAACCTCGATCGCGAGCGTGACGGCTGAGCGGCAGCGCCGCATGCGGGGTCGAGGTGGCGCGGTTAGCTCTTTTGGGCGTCCCGCTGCTTTCTTAGCGACTGCCGGCGCGTGATCCGGGCCCGGGCGGCGCGAACGGCCTCGGCCCGAGTGGGCGGCGTTTTTTGCGCCGTCGATCTCCGGGTCTCGCCTTTCATCTCTCTCTCTGCCTTGCCAGCGCAGGGCATCGTCGGCAGCATTTGCGTGGCCGCCGTCGGGCCGTGCGACGAGGGCTGCATTCCCATCGGGCCGGCACTGTCAGAAGCTGGAGGCTTTTTCGGCATGATCTTCAACGCGCGAGCGTCGTTTTCGTTCGCTGGCGGGCGTCCAAGGGGGCCCCGGACAGTATCGACAGGCCACGCCTCCCCGGGTAGGGTCCCGCCCCAAAGACGATAAGGGGAGAACTCCTTTGCGGGGTAACTTTACGCTGAAACGCGACTACTATGCCGGGGGCCTGATGCTGCTGCTCGGCGTGGGAGCCGCGGTCACCGGCGCGGGCTACAAATTCGGCAGCCTCGCCAGAATGGGTCCCGGTTTCATGCCGGTCGTGCTGGGTGTCGTGCTCGCGTTTCTCGGGCTTTTGATCGCCGGCACCGCGCTGGCATCCTCCGAGCCCGAACAGGGCAGGTTTTTGCCCGACAATCCGCAATGGTTCGGCTGGCTCTGCATTATCGGCGGACCCATCATGTTCATCATCCTGGGGCAATACGGCGGCATGATCCCGGCGGTGTTTGCCTGTGTTTTCGTCTGCGCGCTCGGGGACAACACCGCCACCTATAAATCGTCGGCCATCCTGGCGGCCGGCGTTACCGTATTCGGGGTGGTGCTGTTCCACTATCTCCTGAGCATTCCGTTCCCCCTGCTGCGGGGGTTCAATCTGTGATCTCCACGGCGATTACCGATCTCTGGTACGGCTTCGGCGTAGCGCTGGAGCCGCACAACCTGATGTATTGCTTTCTCGGCGTGCTGGTCGGCAACCTCGTCGGCGTGCTGCCGGGAATGGGGCCCGTCGCCACCATTTCCATCCTGCTGCCGCTCACGTTCGGGATGCACCCGGTGCCGGCGATCCTGATGCTGTCCGGCGTCTATTACGGCGCCCAGTACGGCGGTGCGATCTGCTCGATTCTGCTGAATCTGCCCTGCCATCCGCCGCACGCCGTGACCTGTCTCGACGGGTTTCCGCTGACCAAGCAGGGCAAGGGCGGCACCGCGCTCGGCATCACCATCATTGCCGCCTTCGTCGGCGCTTCCTTCGGCATCACCGAGATGATTTTCCTGGCGCCGTTCCTCGTCAAGGTGGCGCTGGAATTCGGCCCCGCCGAAGTCTGCTCGCTGATGCTGGTGGGACTGCTCGCGGGCTCGACCCTGGCGAAGGGCTCGCCGCTCAAGGGCATCGCGATGACCGTGCTCGGGCTCCTCGTCGGCATCGTCGGATCCGACATCGAGACCGGGCAGCCCCGCTTCACCTTCGGCATCACCGAGCTGTTCGACGGCGTCGAGATCATCGCGCTGGCGCTGGGCATGTTCGGCATCGCCGAGTTCATGAACAGCATCAACAATACCGAAACCGTCGACTTGAAATACGCCAAGGTCGGGATCTCCGACATGTTCCCGTCGAAGGCGGATCTCAGGAAATCCTTCTGGCCGATGATCCGCGGCACCCTTCTCGGCAGTCTCTGTGCGCTGATTCCGGGTACCGGACCGACCATCGCCTCGTTCGTGTCCTACGCCGCCGAGAAGAAGATATCGAAGACACCGGAGCGCTTCGGCCATGGCGCGATCGAGGGCGTCGCGTGTCCCGAGGCTTCGACGCATTCCTCGGTGCAGGGCGACTTCATCCCGACCATGAGTCTCGGCATTCCCGGCGACACCGTGATGGCGCTGCTGTTGGGCGCGCTGATCATTCACGGCATCGTGCCCGGTCCTCAGCTGATCACCCAGCACGCCGATATTTTCTGGGGCCTGATCGCGAGCTTCTGGATCGGCAATATTCTTCTGGTCATCCTCAACGTGCCGATGATCGGCCTGTGGGTGAAGCTCCTGAGCATTCCCTATCGCTACCTCTATCCGAGCGCGATGTTCTTCGTCTGCATCGGGGTCTATGCCGCCAACAACGACATGTTCCAGGTCGGCGAAACCCTGTTCATCGGCGTCATCGGCTACATTCTGCTGCGTCTCGATTTCCATCCCGCGCCGATCCTGCTCGGCTTCGTGCTGGGACCGCGCTTCGAGGAGAATTTCCGGCGCAGCCTGCTGATCTCGCGCGGCGACCTGATGACGTTCATCGAACGCCCGATCAGCGCGTTCTTCCTGCTGATCTGCGTGGTGCTGATCGTGGCCCAGATCTATGTCTGGCTGCGCAAGCCGAAGATCGTCGCCGAGGAACAGGCGATCGAGGCCCAGGTGCCGACGTCGTCCTATTCGGAACTGGCGTAGAGACGGCCCTGGACGATCTTGAGCCGCCACGGGGGGAGGGTCATGTACCGGCTTATAGCCGGATCGGCGGGGCTGATCGCACGCCTGCCGGGACATGTCGCTCACGACGACATCGGGCTCACCCGGCCGGAGATTCGCCATCCGGCATTGATCGCCTCCGCCGTTATTGCGATGCTGCTCGTGGTTTAGTTCGCCCGTTCAGCCGTCCCCTCGAGAGCGTGCTTCACCATTGCCGTTCTCAGGGGACAGATCGCCTGCGATGACGATTGACCGTTCCACAGACAGCGCAGCGGCCGTCACCGCCACCCCCATCGACTTGTCGTCGTCGGAGCGGCACGTCATTTTCTTCTATCTCGGCACCTTGATTATCCTTTTGGCTTTCGGAAGCCCGTCGGGAGGCCTGATCGATATTCCCGTCAGCTTCTTTCTCAAGAACAGGCTGCATTTGACGGCGCACGAGGTCGCCACCTTCCGGCTCGTGGCAGCGATCCCGCTCTATCTGTCCTTCGCGTTCGGGTTCATCCGCGATATCCGAAATCCGCTCGGAATGAGAGATCGCGGATTCATGCTGCTGTTTGGCGGCGTCACCGCCTTGCTCTATGTCCTGTGCGCATTCGCGCCGATGAATTATGCGATGCTCCTCGTTGCGGTCGTCGCGCTCACCGCGTCGTTCCTTTTTGTTTCCAGCGCCCAAAACGGGCTGACGTCGGTGATCGGCCAGCAACACGCGATGACCGGTCAGGTCAGTGCGGTCTGGAACGTTTTTCTGTCGATTCCCACCGTGGGGGCGCTGTTGATCGGCGGCAAGCTCAGCGGTCTGCTGGAGGAGAAGGACCCCGACCAGGCCATCCGCATCCTGTTTCTGGCGGGTGCTGCGATCATGGCTGCGATTGCCGTTTACGCGCTATGGAAGCCGGCGGAGGTGTTCGACAACGTCCATGTCGAAAACGGAGCCGACCGTGATCCGATCGCGGACCTCAAGCGGCTGGTGCGGCACTGGCCGGTCTATCCGGCGATGCTGATCTGGCTGTTGTGGAATTTCGCGCCCGGCTCGACCACGCCGCTGCAGTATCATTTGCAGAACACGCTGCACGCCACCGATGCCCAATGGGGCGAATGGAACGCCATCTTCGCCGCCTCCTTCATTCCGACCTATATCGTTTACGGACTGCTCTGCCGCAGGTTTCCACTGAAGACGTTGCTGTTGTGGGGAACGGTGTTCGCCGTTCCGCAGATGGTCCCGCTGCTCTTCATTGAGACGACGACGCAGGCGTTGGTCGCCGCCGTGCCGATCGGCCTGATGGGCGGTCTTGCCACTGGCGCTTACCTCGATCTGATCATTCGATCCTGCCCGCGGGGCCTGCAGGGGACGACGCTGATGATGTCCTGGAGCCTTTATTTCGTCGTTTCGCGATTTGGCGATGTTCTCGGCACCCACCTTTACGATCGCTATGGCGGCTTTGAGGTTTGCGTCATCGCGATCACGATCGTTTATGCTCTCATCCTGCCGTCGCTGTTGCTGGTACCCAAACGCCTGATCGCCACGGCCGACGGGCAAGCGCCGGACTTCGCGATTGGCGCTCCGGAACCCCAAAGCGATGGAGTCAACTAGCCATGCGACAAGCCCACAAGTCGTTTGGTTGTCACCGTACCCGATTATTTGTTCGGCAAGGGATTGGCTCTTGCGCCCAGCCCGGCTTATGTGGCCGTGATGTCATCATGGGATCGTGCGGCAAGCTACAGTCCTGCGGCCGATAATCACGCTACGCATCGGATAGGCGACAAATTGAGCGAAGCTTCGACATCGGTTGCCAGCGAAACGGCACGGCAACCCCCGCAGGGAAAGCTGCCGATTCTGGCACTGTCGGCGCTCGGCATCGTATTCGGCGATATCGGGACCAGCCCGCTCTACACCTTCAAGACCATACTTGGCGTAAGTGCATCTCACGGCGCGGACGCCGTACTGGGCCCGCTGTCGCTGGTGCTCTGGACGCTCTTCATCATCACCACCGTCAAATACGTCTCATTTGCCATGACCGTCGACAATGACGGGGAGGGTGGCATCCTCGCCTTGATGGCGCTCCTGGGCGTGAAGAGACAGCAGCGGCCGACCATCGTTGCGGTCGGCCTGTTCGGGGCGGCGCTGATCTATGGCGACGGCGCGATTACGCCGGCGATTTCGGTGCTGTCGGCGCTGGAGGGGCTGAACATGGCGGCCCCGTCGCTGCAGCCCTATGTCGTTCCGGCCGCGGTTGCGATCCTGATCGCGCTGTTCGCCATCCAGTCACAGGGAACGGCGGCAATCGGTCACCTGTTTGGGCCGGTGATGCTGGTCTGGTTCGTTACTATCGCGGCGATGGGAATATCGGGTATCGTCCAGCATCCCTCGGTATTCGCCGCGCTCAACCCGGTCCATGGCCTGTCCTACCTGTTCTCCAACGGGGCCACCGGATTTTGGGTGCTGGGAGCGGTGTTTCTCTGCGTCACCGGCGCCGAAGCGCTCTATGCCGATATGGGCCATTTCGGCAGGAGGCCGATCAAGCTTGCGTGGTACGCGATCGTCTTTCCCAGCCTGATCCTGAACTACGCCGGCCAGGCGGCGCTGGTGCTTGAAGGCGCGCCGACCGACGGCAATATTTTCTTTCGGCTCTGTCCCGAAGTTCTGCTGCTGCCGCTGATCTTGCTGGCAACCGTTGCGACCATCATTGCCAGCCAGTCCATCATCACAGGTGCGTTCTCGATGACGCGTCAGGCGATCCAGCTCGGCTGGCTGCCGAGGCTTGCGATCAAGCAGACCTCGTCGGAAGGTTACGGACAGATCTATGTTGGCGTCGTCAACTGGCTGCTGATGATCGTGACCGTCGGGTTGACGATCGGGTTTGGCAAGTCCGACAATCTGGCTTCCGCCTACGGCATCGCGGTTTCGCTGACCATGCTGATGACATCAGCGCTGCTTTTCATCGCGATGCGCGAGATCTGGGGCTGGAGCCTGTGGGCGGCGGGCTTCGTTGCAGCCTGCTTCCTTGTGATCGACAGCGCTTTCTTCCTCGCCAATCTCACCAAGATCGGCGAAGGCGGATATGTTCCGTTGATCCTGGCGATCTGCGTCTACGGCTTGATGTGGATCTGGCATCGCGGCGCCGCCGCCGTCTCGGCGCGGATGCACGAAGCGCTGATCCCGGTTGCAGCGTTCATGGCCGACATCGCCACCAGAAAAATTCCACGAGTCCCTGGCACCGCGGTATTCCTGACGCGGACCGAACGGGACACCCCGCCGGTGATGGTGTGGCACGTCAAGCATAACCGCGCACTTCACGAACATCTATTCGTGCTGCGCGTGGAAATCGTGTCGGTGCCCTGGGTCTCGTCCAGCAACCGCATGTCCATCGAGGAAGTCGCGCCGAATTACTGGCGTGCGGAGGCGCGGTTCGGCTTCATGGAACGGCCGCATATCCCGGACCTGCTCGCCAGCAGCAAGGCGCTGGGCTGCACGATCGATCTCAACGATGTGACCTACTACGTCGGCCATGAGACGGTGGTCGGCCGCGAGGACGGCAAAGGCCTGCCGGCGTGGCAGGAGCGGTTCTTCGCCGTCATGGAGCGCAACGCTGTTCATGTCAGCGACTTCTTCAGCCTGCCCAACGACCAGGTCGTCGAGATCGGGCGACAGGTCGCGATCTGATGTGTAACGCATCCCTGAGCCCTCAATTCGAAAAGCGTCTCCATATCCGATCTTGAGTTGCCGCGAGCCGCAACCGCTCCTGGGTCAATGCGCCGCCGGGAATGGAATCGGTCACTCAGGCACGCAACGTGCAGAATGAGCGCCGATGTGCTCCCTATCCGATGAGGAAGGAGCCGAACAAGGCGATCACCGCCACCGCCATCAGCGCGGTGCCGACCCAGCCCAGCACGGTCAGGCGGCGGCTGGCTTTGAACCGCCCCATCAGTCCTTCATTCGCGACGATCACCATCATCATCACCATGATGGGGACGGCGACGATGCCGTTGAGCACGGCGCTCCAGACCAGCATGTGAATGGCGTTTATTCCGGTAAAGCCGAGGCCGAACCCGATCACGGTCGCGGCCGCGATGATCGTGTAGAAACCGACCGCGTCCGGCGCCTTGGCCTCGAGGGTGGCGTGCCATCCGAACGCTTCCGCCACGCCATAGGCGGCGGAGCCGGCCAGCACCGGGATCGCCAGCAGGCCGGTGCCGATGATGCCGAGCGCGAACAGCAGAAACGTGAAATCGCCCGCCAGCGGCCTCAGCGCTTCGGCGGCCTGCGTGGCCGAATTGATGTTGGTGACGCCATTGGCATTCAGGACGGCGGCGGTAGTCAGGATGATGAAAAAGGCGATCGCATTTGAGAACAGCATGCCGACCGCGGTATCGACCTTGATGCGGCCGATCTCGGTCGCGCCACCCCGGGTCAGGTCCCGCAGCGGACGGCTCACCCGACCCTGGTTCATTTCCTCGACTTCCTGCGAAGCCTGCCAGAAGAAGAGATAGGGGCTTATCGTCGTGCCCAGCACCGCGACCACCATCAGGAAGTAGTCTGCATTGATGGTGGGTCGTGGCCAGATGGCCGCCAGCAGCGCCGTAGTCCATGGAATGTTCACGGTGAAGGCGGTTGCGACATAGGCAAACAGCGTCAGCGTCAGGAATTTGAGCACCGGTGAATATCGGCGATACGGCACGAAGACCTGCAGCAGGATCGATACGAAAGCGAAAATCAGGGCATGTTCGTGGTTGAGGCCGCCGATCACCAGCGACAGGGCTTCTCCCATCGCGGCGATGTCGGCGGCGATATTGAACGTGTTGGCGGCGACCAGCAGAAAGACCAGCGCCAGCACCAGCCAGCGCGGCGCCAGCTCCATCACGTTGGCGGCGAGGCCCTTGCCGGTCACGCGTCCGATCCGCGCGCTCACCAGCTGGATTGCGATCATGAACGGCGTGGTCAGAAACACCGTCCAGAGCAGGCCGTAGCCGAATTGCGCGCCGGCCTGGGAATAGGTCGCAATGCCCGACGGGTCGTCATCGGCGGCGCCGGTCACCAGTCCCGGACCGAGTAACCGAAGCAGCACGCCCGCAGGCTTCTTGAGGTCCGGGCGAGTGATTTCGGTCATGAAAATCTTCAGGATTCGAGGTCGGTCGTAGCGGTACACGCTTGGGTGAACATTCGCGACTGGAATATGTTCCCGGAAGGGAACCCCGGGGCGATCACGGGTGTTTTTCAAGCTTTCACCGGTTCGGGGCTTGCGGCCGGGTAGCGGCGGGCGAGGGATTTGCCGGCGCCTGCCCGGCGCCGATCGCGCCGAACGCCGTGCCCGCTTGCGATTTCCCGCTCACCCCCTTGGCGCCGAAGTGTTAGGACTAGGGTCGGCAGAAAGTAGACTATCAGTCAGGGGGACGAATGCGACGGCGCGAGTTGATCACGCTTATGGGTGGGGCGGCCGCATGGCCGCTGGCGGCGCTTGCCCAGACGGCGAAGGTGTATCGTGTCGGCACCCTCACGCCCGGACCGCCGATCGTTGCCAAAGCCGGCCCTGGCGCGATTCTGTTCGATGGGCTGGCAAAGCGCGGCTATGTGCTCGGACAAAACCTCGCCCTCGAGAGCCGCGGCGCTGCCGGCCAGATGGATCTGGTGCCGCGGATGATGCAGGAGTTGAAGGCAGCCAAGGTGGATGTGGTGGTCACCATCAGCTATCCGGCCGCAGCGGAGGCCAAGGCATCGGGCATTGCGACCGTGCTGGCGTCCGGCTCCGGCGATCCGGTCAAGACCGGGCTGGTCGAAAGCCTTGCGCGGCCGGGCGGCAATGTGACCGGCGTGGCTGACGACGCCTCGATGCTTTCCACCAAGCGGCTTTCGCTGCTGACGGCATTGTCGCCAAAGCTTCGCCGGATCGCGATGCTGTGGAACACCGACGATCTCGGCATGTCGCTGCGCTACCAGGCTTCGGCCCAGGCCGCGGAGAGTGTCGGGATCACCGTGCAGCCGCTCGGCGTGCGCGAGCCCGACGATTTCAATGCGGCCTTCGCGACGATGACGCGCGATCCGCCAGACGCCATCCTGATGGTTTCGGACTCACTGACGCTGCTCAACCGGAAGCGCGTGATCGATTATGCCGCCGAGCACCGGCTGCCGGCAATCTATGAAGCGGCCACCATCGTTCGCGACGGCGGCCTGATGTCCTACGGTGCCGACCCGCAGGAATCCTTCGATCGCGCCGCTGCGATCGTCGACCATATTTTCAAGGGTGCAAAGCCCGCCGACCTGCCGGTCGAGCAGCCGACCCGTTACCAGTTCGTGATCAATCTCAAGACCGCGAAATCGATCGGGCTGGAAATTCCGCCGACGCTGGCGGCGCTCGCCGACGAGGTGATCGAGTAAAGACGTTGTAACTTCAACCAGGCGATGGCCGCTGAACGACGGGTGGTTGAAAAATATGCGAAGCGCCTCGAAAGTCCAGATGGCCAGGCCCGCATTCTGCATTGTGCTTGTGGCAACGGCGTCGTTGTCCTTGTCCGGTATTGCCCTGGGCAAGGACAAGGAGGATAGCGACGACTCCTCGGCGAAGGCTGCTTCTGCGCTGCCGAACATCTATCTGGACCTGCGGACCACCTACGCGACCGTGCCGGCCAACTCGCTCTCGATCGGCTTCGGCAATTCTACTCTATCTACGGCGATCGCGACGTTGCAGACGCTCTCGAGGTCGACCGGTTCGCCGGTGCCTCCGACGCTCGCGACCTTGTCGTCGCCGTCGAGCCGGAGTGTCGGCGTCGATGTGCCGTTGACGGTGGATGTCACCGACCGCGTCTCCCTGTATGGCGGCTTTACCGCCAGTACCGCGCAAACCGGTACGTCCGACTGGTCGATGTTCACGATCAGCAGCTGGAATGTCGGATTCCAGGCCGACGTTTACAAGCAGAACGGCGGGTCGATCCCGACGATCACGCTGCAATCGACGGTCACGAGATCGGTGCCGGATTCCCCGCTCGCCACGACGTCCTTGAATAATATTCTCGAGTTTGACTATGCGCTGAACGAGGATGAGACGAGGGGCCTGCTCGCGGGTGTTCAGTATACCAGGGTAGACGTCGATTCTCCGCTGGCAAAGATCAATGCGAACACCATCGGCTATGTCGGCGCCTACTATCAGTGGGACAACGACTGGAAGCTCACCGGCCGCGTCGGCGTTCAATCCTTTGGTGGCGCGCAGCTTCTGAACTTGACGCCATTTCCGCCGTTCACCCAGCCGATCGTGAGGCTGGACCTGGACCGGATGGACGACAACGACAATCGCCTGTTCGGCGTGACGGCGCAGATCGCCTGGGCGCCGAAGCCGGCTTACACCTTGACCGTCAGGACGCCGCTTTACGCGGTGCG
>Ga0209069_10000441_pt1 | contig 18785 bp, 13 predicted proteins | sample Str013_2_FD_187202 | JGI IMG/M metagenome (GOLD analysis project Ga0209069, IMG submission 187202) | Freshwater sediment microbial communities in response to fracking from Pennsylvania, USA - Straight Creek_MetaG_SC_2013 (SPAdes) (version 2) | ecosystem: Environmental > Aquatic > Freshwater >...
GGTCATGAGCGTAGCGTGCAAATCGATCAGTACGCTCGTCGTGCAGACCCAGGCCGGCTGGCGTGCCCACCCAGAAGCGGCCGTCGCGGTCTTCGAGCAGCGCGCGCACCTCATCGCTGGGCAGACTCTCGGGGTCCGCGTTGCGCCGACGATAGGCGGTGAAAGTCTCCGACGCCCGATCGAAAAGGTTCAGCCCGGCGTCGTAGGTACCGACCCAGAGCCGGCCGCGCAGATCCGTGCGAACCACCGTAACCCTGTTGCTGCTGAGCGAGGTGCGATCCCCGGGTATGGAGCGGTATTGATGGAAGGTACCGCTCTCGGGAACCAGGCGATTGAGCCCGTCATCGGTACCAATCCAGATCTGCCCGTCAGACTCCTGCCACAGCGCCGTGACAACGTCGCTGCTCAAGCTATCGGCGCGCGCAGCATCGTGTGCGTAGTGCCGGAAAGACACCGCGACAGGGTCGAACTCGTCGAGTCCGCTGCCAGTCGTACCGATCCAGATATGCCCACGCCGGTCGATCATCAGCGTACGCAGCGAGTCGCTCGACAACCCGTTGTGCTGCGTCACATCATGGCGAAAACTCGTGAAGCGATCGGTGAGGTGGTTCCAGCGAGCCAGGCCGCCATCCTTCAAGGCGAGCCACAGGTCACCGGCTCGATCCGGGGCAATCGCCCACACGAAGTTTGATGGCAGGCTTGTAGCCTTCCCGCGCTCGTGCGCATAGCGACGCACGTCAAAGCCGTCATAGCGAACCAGCCCGTCTTCGGTCGCGATCCAGATGAAACCCTGCGAATCCTGCAGGGTCTGCATCACGGTATTCTGCGGCAGCCCGGCCTCGGAACCCAAATGCTGGAAGATCATCGGCGGCGCGGCGCCGGCGTGGGTGCTGGCGAGCAGCAGGAGCGTGGCGAGCAGCAGCGAGAATTTCGGGTGTATCCACATGTCAGACTGCATTGCGACCCGTACACCACCGGACAGAATTGGCCCGCCGGGATTGACCGAGCTGCCGCTAGTATCGGCACGTGCCAACGAAAAATGCGTGATCGTCATCTCATCGCCGGCGCCCGCCGGCGTGCATGACGGCGATCAGTGCCAGCGCGGCAAGTGACTTTGCCCGCGGCCACTTCCCCGCCAAGTCCGCGGTCCTGCGGTCCTGCGCGCCTGAGATCGCGGGTGCGGGAATCGATTTGACAGCGCACTTATGTGCGCCAGTCGACGTTTCACTGCCCGATCTGTGACGGAGCTAACAGCGCCCGCCGAGGGTGCGTTCGCGTTTACTGTTGCCAGTCCCAGACCGGGTATGGCCACAGGATAGTCGCATGAAAGCTCGCAGTATTGTGATGACGGCGCTCGGCGCGCTGGTGCTCGGCACCCAGGCGCTGATCGCGGGTCCCGCCCCAGGGACAGCCACCGCCATGCCGACGCGGACACCGCTTGCGACCAGCAAAGCGACAGCGACACGCGCCGCACCGTCCAGCTACATCGTGCAGGGCCCAAGCTTGGCAGTGGCAGTCAGCGCCGTGCAGGCTGTCGGCGGCCGCATCACCCATGAGCTGCCGATCATCAATGCGGTGGCCGCGACGCTTACCACCCCGCAGCACGCGACGTTGCTGGCCGATCAGCGCCTGCGACTCACGGCCAATGGCATGGCCAAGGTGGCCGGCTCGACGGGTACCGTGCAGCCCTACGTCGTGGAGCAGACACGGGCCAACCTACTGCACGCCGCGGGTATCACCGGCAAAGGCGTGACCATCGCGTTCCTGGACACCGGTTGGTGGAGCCAGCATGCGACCCAGACCAATACCGCGGGGCAGAACGTCGTCCTGCAGGGCTATGACGCGACCAACCCGAACGGTACCCTCGGTGTTGGTGCGCCGGATGACCAATACGGTCACGGCACCCACGTGCTCAGCATTGCGGTCAACAGCGCCTTGTCTTCGGATGGCACCTACATCGGCATGGCGCCCGACGCCTCCCGTGTCATCGTGCGCGCCTTCGATAAGACCGGTTCGGGCACCTATGCGAACGTGATCCAGGGCATGAACTGGATTCTCGCCAACGCCAAGACCTACAACATCCGCGTGGTCAACATGTCCTTCGGCGCCAAGCCGCAGTCCTTCTACTGGAACGACCCGATGGACCAGGCGGTCATGAAACTCTGGCAGGCGGGCATCGTTGTGGTGGCCTCGGCCGGCAACAGCGGCCCCACGGCGCAGACGATCACGGCGCCGGGCAACGTGCCCTACGTGATCACGGTCGGTGCGATCAGCGACAACTACACCCCGACCAATGCGGCCGATGATTTCCTCGACTCGTTCTCGAGCACCGGCCCGACCTACGAAGGGTTCGTGAAGCCGGAGATTCTCGCCCCCGGCGGACACGTGATCGGCGTCATGTCGGGCAGCTCGCCGATCGCCATGGCGCACCCTGCGTTTCTCGGCACCAACGGTTATCTGGGATCCTCGTACTTTTACATGTCCGGCACCTCGATGTCCGCGGCGGTGGTCTCCGGCGCGGTCGCACTGATGCTCCAGGCGCATCCTGCACTCACGCCCGATCAGGTCAAGTGCGCGTTAATGAGCTCGGCGCGACCAGCGGTCGACGGCGCCGGCAAGCTCGCGTACACCGTGTTCCAGCAGGGTGCGGGCCAGATCAACGCTTACAATGCGGTCTTCAGCCAGAACTACGCCTGCGCCAACCAGGGACTGAATATCGCCGCCGACATCGCCGGCACACAGCATTACATGGGTCCGGCGCGCCAGAACGCCACCGGCAACTTCTACGTCGTCGACGCGAACGGCAGTCAGGTCAACCAGCAGGGCTACCTTTGGAATAACGGATATCTGTGGAACCAGGGTTATTTGTGGAACAACGGCTACCTGTGGAACCAGGGCTATCTGTGGAACAACGGCTATCTGTGGAACAACGGCTATCTGTGGAACCAGAGCTTCGTGCCTTCGGCCGCTTCATCCTCCAGCATCAATGCCTGGGTCAACCAGGAATAGGCGCCCTGGACGCGGCCAGCCGGTCTCGGGCGATGACTAGACCTTGAGCCGCAGCTCTTCCTTGAACAAGCGTCTTATTTGGCAGGATGGCGCGTTCACAGCCCTGGGTCTCGCTCAACCGCGGTCAATCGACTCCTAGGTGTCGGACGAATAGCACCGGCGCGCCAATGGACCGCCAGCCGAACTCCCACGGTGACACCAGCTTCGCGGCACTCGCATCAAACCCGCATTGAGCTCGCGCAGACACACCCTACGAAACCCTATGGGATCCATTGTTTCCACACACGCCGTCACGACAAGAAAACGGCCTGAAAACGTCGTGGCAACGCCGCGTATGCCCGCGTGGCGGAGCCTGGTTGAACCGCGGCCGCAAGTGCCTTTGGCGCCCGCCCCGGGCGAATTCGCGAGTCGATTTGACACGACGATTATGTGCGCCGGTTGGCGTTTGGCGGCGCATTCTGTGACGGCCTGCACAGCGTCCGCACGCGACCCGATCGCGTCTACTGTCGTCACGCCCAGACAGGGCGTGGCCACAAGGCAATCGCATGAAGATTAGCTACATCGTAATAACGGCAATCGGCGCACTGGCACTCTACGCACAGCTGCCAGCCGCAGCAGCCGCACCAGTGAACCGTGGGGCGGCGCGCGCCAGTTACATTGTGCAGGGACCCGGCTTTGCCGTGACCGCCCGGGCCGTGAAGGATGCCGGGGGCGAGATTACTCATGAGCTCCGGATCATCAACGCGGTTGCCGCCACGCTCACCTCAAGGCAGCACGTGCAGCTGCAGGCCGATCGTCGCCTGACGCTCACTGCGAACGGCTCAGCTAGTGTGGCGGGCACGTCCGCGCCGTACGCGGTGCGCTATACGCAGGCCGATATGCTGCACGCCATGGGCATCACAGGTAAGGGGGTCTCGATCGCCTTCGTCGACACCGGATTGTGGGCGACACCGCTCGCCGGATACGATGCCATCAACAATATCGTTACCACGAACGTCCCGGACGGTAACGGCCACGGCACCCACATTACCAGCATCGCTGCGAGCGCGAATATCATGCCGGACGGCAAGTACCTCGGCCTCGCGCCTGGCGCTTCCTGGGTCGCGGTCAAAGCCTTCGGCGCCGATGGCACAGGCTCCTACGCCAACGTAATCCGCGGCCTCGACTGGATTCTCGCCAACGCCAAGACTTACAACATCCGTGTCGTTAATATGTCCTTCGGTGCGGCGCCGCAGTCGTTCTATTGGAACGACCCGCTGGCCAAAGCGGTGATGAAGCTCTGGCAGGCCGGCATCGTCGCGGTAGTCTCGGCGGGTAACGGCGGCCCGACCGCTCAGTCGATCACCGTGCCGGGCAACGTGCCCTACGTGATCACGGTCGGTGCGATGAGCGACAATTTCACGCCCGCCAATCCGCTGGACGATCATCTGGCCTCGTTCTCGAGCACCGGTCCGACCTACGAGGGCTTCGTGAAGCCCGAGGTGCTCGCGCCTGGCGGCCATATCACGGGCGTTATGACCAAGAACCAGACGATTGCGAGAGCGCATATCGAGTTTCACGACAGCGGCAACTACTTCACGATGTCCGGCACCTCGCAAGCCGCGGCGGTGACCAGCGGCGTCGTCGCCCTGATGCTGCAGGCGCAGCCCTTCCTGACGCCCGACCAGGTCAAGTGCAAGTTGATGAGCTCGGCGCGCCCAGCGGTCGACGGCTCCGGCAAGCTCGCCTACACGGTGTTCCAGCAGGGTGCGGGGCAAATCAACGCCATCGATGCGGTATTCAATCAGAACTACGGTTGCGCCAACCTCGGCCTGCACATTGCGGCCGACATCGCCGGTACCCAGCATTTCATGGGCCCGGCGCGCCAGGACACGGCTGGAAACTTCTATGTCGTTGACGCGAGCGGCAGTCAGGTCAACCAGCAGGGCTACCTGTGGAATAACGGCTACCTGTGGAACCAGGGCTATCTGTGGAACAACGGCTACCTGTGGAACCAGGGCTATCTGTGGAACCAGGGCTATCTGTGGAACAACGGCTATCTGTGGAATAACGGATACCTGTGGAATAACGGATACCTGTGGAACCAGAGCACGCTGGCGCCGGCCTCGGCGCCTGCAGCGATGGAATCTTGGAACGTGCAGGAGTAAGTGCCATGAACAGTGCCAACCACGCCTTGATCCGCTCCTTAGGTCTGGCCCTACTGGTCAGTATCGGCGCGCTCTCTGGCGCCGTACTCAGCGCACTGCCTGCGCCGGCCCCGAGCGCTGCGCGCCTAAGCGCGAGCCGCAGCTACATCGTGCAGGCAGCCAGCGCCGAGGCCGCAGAGCGTGCCGTGCAGGCGGCCGGCGGGCGCCTGCTGAGCTCGCTGCCGTTGATCAACTCGGTGGGCGCGAATCTTGACGCTGGCCAGCGCGCGCACCTCCAGGCGACGCCAGGCGTACGCCTCTACACCGACCGCTCGGTTAGTACCCAAGCCAAGAGCATGACGTTCACCAGCGGCACCAGCCCGAGCGCCAATCTCAATCAGTTCTACACCAACTACCCGATGCTGGTCGGCGCCGATCAGCTGCAGGCGGCGGGCATCACCGGCAAGGGCGTGACGGTCGCCTTCATCGACAGCGGCCTGTGGAGGAACAATATTAACGATCACTACGGCAAGCGCCTGCTCGCAATGCTCGACTTCGTCGGTAGCGCGAATGCCGCGGCCTACAAGGGCGATGACAACGGGCATGGCACGCACGTGACCTCGATCGCCGCGAGCGCCGATGCCAACAACGCCGGGCAGTATGACGGGGTCGCTCCCGGCGCCAACGTGATCGTCGCCCGCGCGTTCCAGGTCGACGGGTCGGCCAGCTACCTCGATGTGATCAAGGCGCTCAACTGGATCGTTGCCAACCAGAAGTCCTACAACATCCGTGTGCTCAACCTCTCCTTCGGTTCCCCGCCCCAGTCCTACTACTGGGACGATCCGCTCAACCAGGCGGTCATGAAGGCTTGGCAGGCCGGCATCGTGGTGGTGACCTCGGCCGGCAATGAGGGTCCGGGGCCCTTGACCATCGGTGTGCCGGGCAACGTGCCCTACGTGATCACAGTCGGTGCGCTCACCGACAACTACACGCCTTACGATGGCACGGACGATCGCCTGGCCTCGTTCTCTTCGACCGGCCCGACCTACGAGGGCTTCGTGAAACCCGAAGTGGTGGCCCCAGGTGGCCACATGGTGGCCACGATGCCGAACCCCTCCTATCTGGTGACTTTGTTCGGCGCGAGCTTGAAGCCCAACGGGACTCTGATGACGATGTCGGGCACTTCGCAGGCCGCCGCGGTCACCAGCGGCGTAGTCGCTCTGATGCTGCAGTCGGACCCCTCCCTCTCGCCCGACCAGGTCAAGTGCAAGCTGATGAGCGCTGCGCGCCCGGCAGTGACCGGCAGCGGCGTGCTTGCCTACTCAGTGTTTCAGCAGGGCGCGGGACTGATTAACGCCGTCAGTGCGATCAACAGCAGCGCCACCGGCTGTGCGAACACCGGACTCGACATCGGCGCGGACTTGGCCGGCACAATGCACTTTGGCGGTCCCGCCAATCAGGACGCGAGTGGCAACTACTTTGTGATGGACATGCAGGGCTCGATCTGGGGTCAGCCACTCGCGGCTGATGGCTACACCTGGAGCCGCGGCTACACCTGGAGTCAGGGCTATACCTGGAGTCAGGGCTACACCTGGTCGAAAGGCTACACCTGGAGCAAGGGCTACACCTGGAGCAAGGCGGCGAGCTGGAGCCAGGGCTATACCTGGTCGAAAGGCTACACCTGGAGCAAGAGTATCGGCTGGCAGGACGGTTCGTTCACGGCCCAGGGGCTCACCCAGCCGATGGCGGTCGATCCCTACGTCTCGGACGAGTGACGCGTCGGGTGGTGCCAGAGTACCAGCGGAATCAGCGCCCAGGTGCCGCGACGGTAATCGGTGTAGGCCGCGCCGAAGGACTCCGCCAGCCAGCGCTCCTCGAGCCGCCATTTGCGCCATAGCGCTGCAAGCACGATCACCACCGCCAGCACGCCGCGCCATTCGCCCCGCGCCACGGCTGAGCCCAGGAACGCCACAATCAATCCGGTGTAGATCGGATGGCGGATCCAGCGGTAGGGTCCAGTGCGCACGATCTCGTGGTGCTGCTTCAGCGCAACTGTGCCGCTCCAATTGCCGCCCAGCACGATCCGCGCCCACACAGAAAACAGCAGGCCGACCAACACCAGCGCCGCGCCGGTCGCAAACAACGTCCAGCTGGGCGCAATCCACCGCCGACCCAGCCAGCCCGGCACCGCGTCCAGGCCCAGCAGCACCGCGGCCACGGCCAACGGCACAAAATGTGCCGCGCGCGACAGTACCGACTCCCGACGCACCGCACGTTTGACGCCATAGGAGGCGAGCCACCAGTACAGACCCCAGATCAGCCACAGCCCGGGGATCAGCCATCTTGCGGATTCACTCATTGACTGCGCTGCCGGCTGCCAGCGGCCATCGTCCTGGCCCCTCGCGCCGGTGATGCCGTTGGCAACGCCGCCACACCGATGTCTCCGGCGTTGTGCGAATGCAGTGGAGGGTCAGCTTCGCTAACTTCACGTAGACGTCCTTAGGTAGAGCATCGCGCCGGAGCCGAAACCGCGGGGGCAGTTGAGCAATGACAACCACTCTTTCAGAGCCCGACGGCGACTTGGCAGGCGCCGGGAATGTACTGAACACCGCGGGTCGGCAGCACCGTTGGCCTGCGCGCCCTGATCCGCGACTTTGTCGCGCGCTGAGGCCCTTAAGGGTAACGCTTCTCGACGACCCCACGCACTGGGTGCGTGTCGTATACCAGGACTATCGAGGCGATGTGCCCGGTATCGAGGTCAAAATTGAAGATGTCCGAGCAGTCGAATGCCACCCGCGTGCCGTCCTTCAGCGACCAGTCGTAGCGATAGTAGGCCACCGCGCGCAGATGACCCTCGGCGCTGACCAGCACGTCGTATACGGTGAGCTTGGCGGCGCTCGAGGCACTGGCGACCTTGGCAAAAAAATCGCGCACCGGCAGGCGCCCCAGAAACGGTGACTCGACCCAGCCGTCCGGGACGAACAGCGCGGCGGCCTTGCCGGCCTCACCGGCCTCGAGGGCGAGCAGGTATTTACGCACCACTTTCTGCATACGACTCTCCGGTCTTCAGTGCCTGGGCATCATAGACCCAGCGGCGGGCATCTGCCAGCCGGTCCCCGGAGACTCAGCGCCGTACCACCCTTGCAGCTCGCGACGGTGCAGTGGCCAGCAACCCGGCCAGCGCCTCGCTCAGCGCCTGCGGCTTGCCGTACAGATAACCCTGCGCATAGCGCACGCCGAGTGCGCGCAGGCGCTCGGCCACGGCTTCGATCTCGACAAACTCCGCCACGGTCTCGAGCTGCAGCTGCTCGGCAATCAGCACCAGCGCCCGCACCAGCGCCTCCGAGCGCGTGTTGGTCAGAAGGTCCCGGATGAAGCTGCCATCAATCTTGATCTGATTGATCGCCAGCTCCTTCAGGTGCATCAGCGACGACAGGCCGGTGCCAAAATCATCCAGCGCAATCGAGGCGCCCAGATCGGCAATACGTTCGATGAAGCGCTTGGTGGCGCCGATATTGCGCACCGCCGCAGTTTCCGTGAACTCAAACCCGAGCATGCCGCCTGGCACGTTGTGCTGCTTGACCGCGGTGCGGACGAAATCGGCGAAGTTGGGCTGGCTGATGGATTGCCCGGTGAGATTGATGGCGAAACGCACGCCCAGTTCGCTGAGGCGCTGGGCCTGCGGTGTGATGGTCTGCAGCACGTTCTCCACCACCCAGCGATCGAGACGCTCGAGCAGCTGGTAGCGATCGGCGGCGCGCATGTATTCGCCCACACTTGCCAACCGGCCGTCCTGGTCCTTGATCCGCAGCAGCACCTCGAAGTGTGAGCACAGTCCCGGTGTGGCCAGCGTGACGATCGGCTGGGCATGCAATACAAAGCGATTGTCGTCCAGCGCGTCGATCATGACTCGGGATTCGCGCACTTCCTCGTGGCGGCGGATCATGGTCGCGTCGGCGATTTCGTAGATCTCGACGCGATTGCGGCCACGCTCCTTGGCCACACGGCAGGCGGTCTCGGCCGCGGCCAGGGCGTGCTGGAACGATCCGGCGCTGTTGAGCGAGACCACGCCGAGGCTGGCGGTGACGCGGGTCTGCGCACCCTTGAAAGTCAGCGCCTCGATGGCTTCGCGACCGCGATCGGCCCAGGTGCGCGCCTGGTTCATGGTGTGATTGAACAGCACTGCGGCGTAGCGGTCGCCCGACAGGTGCGTGGCGATGCTGCCGGCAGGCAGCAGTCGCGATTGCCACAACCGGCCGATGTCGCGCAACACTTCGTCGCCGGCGGCAAAGCCGGCGATTTCGTTGATGGCGTGCATCTGGTCGAGGTCGGCATAGACGACGCACGCGGGTTCATCAGCGTTGATTCGCTCCGCGACCTCGAGCTCGAATACCGGCCGGCGCAGCAGTCCGGTGTGGGCCTCGACTCGCCCCCCCAGCTTGTCCTGCAGCAGCGGCACATATTCCTCGACCAGCGCAATGTCGGTGGGCGCGAATTCCTGCTGCGCCTGAGTGCGGATCAGCGCCACCAGGCCTATGGCCTTGCCATCGTCGAGCAGCGGGCAGAACAGGATGCGATAGGGCATCACGGGGCCGCCGTGCTTGAGCCGCATGCGATTGAGTATCTGTGGCGTGCCCTTCTCGCGGGCCATTGACCACAGCAGATGCCGGGTCAGGGAATCGATGCCCGCGGCGGCACCCTCGGCCGCCGGCGGCACCACCTGGTCGACAAACCACGAGGGCGCGTGCAACACGACATGCATGCATTCGAATCGGCTTGCTAGCGCGTTGAGTAAGTCGTCGGTCATGCCCTGGGCCGGATTGCCGCGTACTGCGCATGATGGCGGGAGAAGCCCAGCCCGGGTGTCGCCGTGGGTCACAGCTCGTGCGATGCGTCGCAGGAACCGACCGGTGCACTGTGACGCACGTCACTCATCCGAGCCGATGCTGCGCCAGGGTGGAGGTCAGGGTCTCGCCGTTCACAGTCAGGTACAGGGTGCGCTCGGCCACCGACAGGTCGATCTCCAGGCGCCGCTCCAGCCGCGCCACCAGCGCGGCCAGCAGTTCGCGCTCAACGGCGTAGATCTCCAGCGCCTCGACCCGGTGTATGCGCTCGCCGCCGAGCCGCGCCAGCCAGGAGTCGAGGTCGCGATGCGTATAAACTGCCACGCGGCGTGCCGCCTTGGCGGCCTTATGCAGGCGCGGCGCCTCCGGGGTGCCAATATCGATCCAGCTGAGCAGCGCGCCGGTCAGATCGCGCACGGCGATCGCCGGCTCATCCGGATCCGACAGGCCCTTGGAACAGACAATGCCCTCGGTATACTCGAGGCTGTACGCCAGCAACCGCGTGAGCAGGAACTCGGCGGTTTCTGAGGGGTGGCGCGCCAGCCGCAGATTCAGAGTCTCGTAGACGCCGCGATCAGCGTCGGCCAGCCGGACAGTGAATGTGTAAACCGTAGCGCTCAGTGCCATGCTATCTGCAACTCGTTCGGCACAGCGTGCCGCCTGCGGTGTAGCTTAATGGCAATGGCGACCCTCGCTGTAATCGATTCCAGAACCCGGATAGTCGTGGTCGGCGGCGGCGCCGGCGGCCTGGAGCTGGTGCGACGCCTGGGCGCGCACTACGGCAGCGTGCGCCACGATATCATTCTGATCGAGCGCAATCGCACGCACATCTGGAAGCCGCTGCTGCACGAGGTGGCAGCCGGCTCACTCGACGCCAACCTCGATGAAGTCGGCTATCGCAGCCACTGCCATCGCTGGCACTACCGTTATTTCTACGGGGCATTGCAGGGCATCGACCGCGACGCGCGCCAGGTGATCGTTGCACCGCTCATCGAGGCGGGCCGCGAACTGATCGGGGCACACCGCATTCGCTACGACTACCTGGCGATCGCCACCGGCTCGGTGACCAACGATTTTGGTACCGAAGGCGCCGCCGAGCACTGCCTGTTCCTGGACGATCGCACGCAAGCCGACCGCTTCCGCCACCGCCTGCTCAACCAATGCCTGCGTGTGTCGCACGCGCTGAGCGAGAATCCGGCGGCCCCAGCCTATGTGCGGGTGGTGATTGTCGGGGCCGGGGCCACCGGCATCGAACTGGCCGCCGAGCTATACAACTCAGCCGCCGCGCTGAATCACTACGGACTGGAAGTGTTCGACGCCTCACGGCTTAAAGTCACGATCGTCGAGGCTGGGCCGCGCATCCTGCCGGCGCTGCCGGAAAAGCTCGCCGCCGCGGCGCAGGCGGAACTCGAGGCACTGGGAACCCGGGTGCTGACCGGCGTGCGGGTCACACGCGTCACCGCCGATGCCGTGATCACTGGCAGCGGCGAGCGCCTCGAGGCTGACCTGCGCGTCTGGGCCGCCGGCGTGCGCGGCGCCCCGGTCCTCAAGGATATTGGCGGACTCGAGACCACGGCTACCTGCCAGCTTATTGTCAGGCCCACGCTGCAGGTGACCCGCGATGAGCGCATCTTTGCCTTCGGCGATTGCTGCAGCTGCCTGCTGCCCGGTACGACGCGGCCGGTGCCGCCGCGGGCTCAGGCGGCCCACCAGATGGCTAACACGGTATTCCGGAATCTGCGGCGGCTGATGCAGGGCGAAGCGCCGGTGAATTTCGTCTATCGCGACCACGGCTCACTGGTATCGCTGAGCCGCTTCTCCACGGTGGGCAGCCTGATGGGCAACCTGATTGGCGGCCGCATGGCCATCGAAGGCCGGCTGGCGCGCTATGTCTACCGCTCGCTGTATCGCCTGCACCTGATCAGCATTCACGGTTGGTGGCGCGGCCTGGCACTGGTGCTGGTCGGCCACGTCAACCGCATCGTGCGGCCGCGGCTCAAACTGCACTGACGAGGCGGGCGCCCCGTCAGCGCCGGTTCGCTCAGGGCAGATTCCGCACCGGCATGAAGGTGCCGAGTGTCGCAGCGTTCTGCAGCAGCACACCGGGCTGCGTCACGTAGGTGCCCGAAGTCAGCGGCGTCATCGCCGAGTTGCTGGTCACGATGTCCTTGTGACCGTCGTTATCGACATCCGCCACCGCGATCTGGAACGCGCCACCCGCAACCGGGTAGTAGCTGGCGGCGCCAAAGGTGCCCGCGGTATTGAGATTCTGCAGCAGCACGTTCACGCCGGCGTCGTCGCCCACGATCAGATCCGGCTTACCGTCGCCGTTCAGATCCGCCACCACAATCGACTGCGCCACATGCCCGTTCGGCAGCGAATAACTGTAGGGCGCCAGGAAGCTGCCCGGAGCCGCGTGATTCTGGATCAGCACCGTGACCGTCGGGGGCGTCGGGCCGAACGGACCCGGATCGGTGATCACCAGATCATTGAGCCCGTCACCATCGACGTCAGCGATCGCCACGTAGTTGGCGGCGATGAACGCCTGGTTGGGCGTCTGCGTAAACACCGTCACCGGCGGCCGGAAGGTGGCGCTGGTCGGCGTGGCGGAATGTAAATAGACATGAACGCCGGTAGCGTCCGTGACCACCAGGTCCGGCAGGCCATCGCCATTGAGGTCACCGATCGCCACCCAGCTCGCGCCGGCGCTCGACAGACTGGTGGGCGCCAGGAAGGCGCCGGGATTGGCCGGGTCCTGCAGGAACAGGCTCACGCCAAAGTCAGCCGACACGAGATCGGGCTTGCCATCGCCGTTCAGATCGCCGATCGCCACCTGCGATGCGCCAGGCGAATCCAGTGCCACCGGAGCGGCGAAGGTTCCGGGCGTCGCGGCCTGGTTGAGATAGACGAACAGCTTGCCATCGTCGGCGCTGGCGGCGACCACATCCGGCAGCAAGTCGCCGTTGAGATCGGCGGTTGCCAGGTACAGCGGCTCGGTCCCCGCCACAGTGGCCGTGGGCGCGGCATAGCCGGTGCCCGCTCCAGCATTGTGCAGATACAGGTCTAGCGAGCCGCTTTCATTCGGCGCCATGGGCTGGTGCAGCGTGCGTCCATCGAGCACGTCAGGCTGGCCATCGCCGTTGAAGTCAGCCACGGCGACCGCAAAGCTGATCTCGAAGGGCGTATAGGTATACGTGGGCACCGAATTGTCGTAACCGCCGCCGCAGCCGGCTACCGTCAGCAACGCACCGATTGCCAGCGCTGATCCCGCACGCATGAATTTGCTATTGACCATGACGCGAACCTCCTGAGGCCGTCCGGATTGTACTACCGCGGATTGCACGCGCCGACGTCTCTAATCCGCGACAGCGAATCCTTAACTGGCCTCAATTGTGCTGCGCAAGTTCCGGAAAAACTGCGACCGGGCGCATGGATTTCCAACGCCCACACTCTGTCCGACGTAAGTACCTGCCAGGCAACACCTCGTTCAAGCGCTCGAGGGCGCGAGATCTCAGTGCACTTCGCTCAAAGGCGCGAACAGCAGTCCCATGGCGGTCAGCAGGGCGAACAGCGCGCCGGCAATGAAGGTCGCGGCTGAGCCGTAGGCATTCCACAATGCTCCGGCCGTGGCACTCGAGAGCAGCACGGTGATACCGGTCACAAAATTGAACACGCCAAACGCCGTGCCGCGCAGCTCGGCCGGCGCGGCGTTGGCCACCAGCTTGGCGAACAGGCCCTGGGTCAACGCCATGTGCAAACCCCACAGCGCCGCGCCGCACAGCACGGCGCGCGCCGAGCCGGCGCGCGCCAGCACCAGGTCGGCGCCCACCAGCAGCAACAGTCCTGTCAGCAGCAGAGCCTGCGGATCGCGCCGGTCAGCGGCGCGGCCGGCCGGATACGCGGCGCCCGCATAGATCACGTTCATGACCACCATCACCAGCGGCACGAAGGTGGGCGCCAGGCCCGACTGCTGGGCGCGCAGCACCAGGAACGCTTCGCTGAAGCGCGCCAGCGTGAACAGTGCGCCAAGCGCGGTCACGTACCAGTAGCGCACGCTGAGCCGGCGCAGCTCCGCGATGCTGAGCACTGCAGTACGGGGCGCGGCATGCGGCACAGCGGTGGGCTCCCTGACGAGCCACAACAGCAGCGCCACCGCCACGAACGCCGGCGCCACGCCGACCCAGAGCACCGCGCGGATATTGCCGGCCAACCACAGCATGCAGACGATGGCGAGCAGCGGACCGAGCGCCGCGCCCAGCGAATCGAGCCCCTGGCGCAGGCCATAGGCGGCACCGCGCGCCCCAGGAGGCGTGATGTCGGCGATCAGCGCGTCGCGCGGCGCACCGCGTATGCCCTTGCCCACGCGATCGATGCAGCGCGCGGCCGCCACCGCCGCCATCGAACCGGCGAGCGGGAACACCGGCTTGGTCAGCGCCGCCAGCCCATAGCCCAGCAACAGCAGCGGCCGGCGCCGGCCCCAGCGATCACTCAAAGTGCCGGAGAACAGCTTCACGATGGAAGTCGTAGCCTCCGCAAAGCCTTCGACCAGGCCAATGGTCAGCATGCTTGCACCCAACACGCCTGACATCAGCAGCGGCAGCAGGCTGTGGACCAGCTCGGAGGAAATATCCATGAACATGGAGGTCAGCCCCAGACCCCAGATGCCCGTAGGCAGTCCGCGCAGCAGGCCTGCCGGGCGGCGCCTCGCCGTGGACTTGGCATCATCAGTGCTCACGTCGCTCTTATAACTCGTCGTGCGGGGCGCTGGACAGCGCCGGGCGCTCCAGTGTTACCCTGCCTCTCATGAGTTGCCGGCAGATCATCGCAGTGGTAGGGCTCGCAGCCGCTGTACACATGGCAGCGGCAGCTACCCCGAAGGCGTTTCGCAGCCGGCCGGCCAGCGATGAAATTATTTATTTCCTGCTGCCCGATCGCTTCGAGAACGGTGATCCGGCCAACGACCGCGGTGGGCTGAGCGGCGATCGGTTGCACACCGGCTATGATCCGACCGCCAAGGGCTTTTTCCATGGGGGCGATCTCAAGGGCGTGCTGGCACACCTCGACTACATCCAGTCGCTCGGCGCCACCGCGATCTGGCTGGCGCCGATATTCACCAACAAGCCGGTGCAGGGTCCGCCGGGCCATGAGTCGGCCGGCTACCACGGTTACTGGATCACGGACTTCACGCGGGTCGACCCGCACTTCGGTACCGCCGCCGATCTGCACGCGCTGGTCGACGCCGTGCATGCGCGCGGCATGAAGCTGTACCTCGACATCGTCGTCAATCACACGGCGGACGTGATCCGCTACCGCGAATGTCCGCAGTACACCTGCCCCTATCGATCGCGCGCCGACTATCCGGACCGGCCCGACGGGTTCGCCTACACACCCTACGTGCCGCAGGGCGAGGAGCACAGCAAGGCTCCTGAGTGGCTGAACGATCCGGCCTGGTACCACAACCGTGGCAGCAGCACTTTCGAGGGCGAGAGTTCCACGCTCGGCGATTTTGGCGGCCTGGATGATGTAGCCACCGAGCAGCCGCGCGTCGTGCAGGGGTTCATCGACATCTTCGGCACCTGGATCGACGACTTTGGTATTGACGGCTATCGCATCGACACCGCGAAGCACGTCAACCCGGAGTTCTGGCAGGCCTTCGTGCCGGCGATCCGCGCCCGCGCCACGGCGCGCGGCATTCCGAACTTCCACATGTTCGGTGAGGTCGCCACGCAGGAGATGGATCCGGCCCTGCTGGCCGTGCATACGCGCGTCGACAAACTGCCGGCGGTGCTCGACTTCGCCTTTGCCGCTGCGGTGCGCGACACGGTCGCGGGCGAGTCCGGCACCGACGAGCTGGCGCGGCTGTTTGCGGCCGACCCGCTCTATGAGGGCGGCGAGGTGGCAGCGCTGCAGCTGCCGACCTTCGTCGGCAACCACGACGACGGCCGCTTCGCATTCAAGGTGCAGCACGCGCGGCCGGCGGCCAGTGCCGCCGAAGTACTGCAGCGGGTGCAGCTGGCTTACGCGATGCTGCTGATGTTGCGCGGCGTGCCCACGATCTACGCCGGCGACGAACAGGGGTTCGTCGGTCACGGCGGCGATCAGGATTCACGCCAGGACCAGTTCGCGAGCCAGGTGGCCTCCTACAACGACCAGCCGCTGCTGGGGTCGGACACCACCACGGCGGTCAGCCATTTTGGCACCGCGAATCCGCTGTTCCAGACCATCGCCACGCTGGCACAATTGCGCCAGCACTACCCGGCGCTGCAGCACGGACGTCAGGTGGTTCGCGCGGCAGTGCGGACACCGGGCCTGTTTGCGGTCTCGCGTCTCGATGCCGCGAGCGGCCAGGAAATCGTGGTGGCGTTCAACACCGGGAGCACGCCCGTCGACGCCCGCGTGGTTGTGGAGCACGGCTCGCAGCACTTTGCTTCACTGCACGGGAGCTGCGCGCCGGCGAGCACCCAGCCGGGCAGCTACCCCATCGTTGTGGCGCCGCTCGATTTTCTGATCTGCGCCTCGCAGCGCTAGCCGAGTGCGCTGTCGGTGCCGTGCCCGACGTGAGAGTCGGGGCGCAGGTTGATCTCCACACGCACTTCCTGGCAGCCATACACCGGCTGCCCGTTCTCCCGTTGCGGCTGGTAGCGGGCCTGACGCGCCCAGGAGAGCGCCGAATCGTCGAAATTCTTTTGCGCGGAGGAGACCACGATGCGGGTACTGGCAATGGCGCCGTCCGGTGCCACGCACACCTGCACCACGGCGTATTCGCCGTGCACATAGTGATGACCGGAGGTCTCTATGAAGGTCGTCGTCACATCAACCGGCGTGACCACCGGTGGCGCTGGCGCCGGCAGCGGCGGCCTCAAGACCGCGCAGGCGGCCTGCAGCAGCCCGACGCTGCAGAGCGCCATGACGTTCCGTCGCCAGCCACCCAAGGCAGTCGCGCGATCCATAGGTGAAGCAGAATACTCGCGCGAGCAGTTGTCAACTTAAGCACATCAACACCGGCAGCGCATCACACCGCCGGCGTAGCCAGGTCACGATAGCTGGCCACCAACGCCACCGGATAGGCAGGCGCGGTGACGAAGTTGCCCAGTACCGATACGGCCAGCGCGGCGAGGCGCTGCGATGCGGCATCGAGCGCCCAGATTCCGGTCACCACGTGCACGAGCAGGTCGGCCACCAGGCTGACCAGTGCCCCAGCTGCTAATCCGCACAGCACCACGATGGCCACCATGGTGTTGCTGCGCCACCAGCGATGCTGTACCCGTCGCCCGCTCGCCTGCAGCGCTCGTCCGGCGCTGGCCTCACCGGCCAGCAACGCCACCACCCATAGCTGCAGGGCCCCGGCCAGGTAAATACCGGGCACCACGAATAGCATCAGTCCCAGTGCCGTGAGCCCGACATAGGCCAGGCTCAAGGCCAGCGCCGCCGGATAGGCGCGCAGCGCAGCCGGCAGGCCGCCGGCAAAGGGCAGCGCCGCGCCACCTGCCAGCCGCAGCGCGCAGATAACCAGCGCGCAGGTCGGCCACAGCGACAACAGCGTGACGACGAGCACCGCCCGCCACAGGCCCGCGGAACCCAGGAACTCGCTGTAGCGTTCGAGGGCGTCGGGCGCGAGCGGGTCGGGCAGCGCCAATGTCAGGTGGTCCAGAAAAAAACTCATCAGCAGCGCGAACAGCAGCACCGCCGGCCAGGCGCGCCACAGCACCACGCGATACAGCCTCGCGATCTCTGCACCGCTCATGTGTGCACGGCCGTGGAGTCACCAGCCAGCACACGCTCCAGGCGCGCGGCATCGAGCTCGCCTTCCCAGCGTGCGATCACCAGGGTCGCGACCGCATTGCCGATGATCAGCACCATGCCCGCCACCGGCACCGTGGGCACCACCGCGAGCGTCGCGGCCAGCGTAATGAAACCCGAGCCGCTGACGCCCGCGGCGCCCTTGGAACTCACGGCCGCGACCAGCAGCAACAGGCACTGATCCCCCAGTGTCAGGGATACGTTGGTGGCCTGGGCGATGAACAGCGCCGCCAGCGTCATGTAGATGTTGGTGCCATCGAGGTTGAAGGAGTAGCCGGCCGGCACGACCAGTCCCGCTACCGCGCGTGCGCAGCCGGCGCGCTCCAGCTTGTCGATCAGCGGCGGCAGCGCGGCTTCCGAGGAGGCCGTGCCCAGCACGAGCAGCAGCTCGGCGCGCAGGTAGCGCAGCAGCCGCAGCAGCGAAAAGCCGTTGTAGCGAGCGATGGCGCCGAGCACGCCCAACACGAACAGCAGGCTGGTGAGATAGAAGCAGGCCATCAGCGCGCCCAGGTGCGCGAGCGTGTGTACGCCAAATTGACCCACGGTGTAAGCCATGGCACCGAAGGCACCGAGCGGCGCGAGGCGCATGATCAGTGCCACGACCCGGAAGATCACCACGCCCACCGCGTCGATCAGCTGCGCGGCCGGCCGCGCCCGCTCGCCGGCCAGCATCAATCCGAGCCCGAACAGCAGCGAGAACAGCAGCACCTGCAGGATCTCGCCACTGGTGAAGGCGCCGAGTGCAGTGTCGGGAATAATCTGCAGCAGGAATTCCGTCACCGTGCGCCGGTGGGCCTGGCCCTGGAAACCGGAGATCGCGCCAGTATCGAGCTGAGCGGGGTCGACATCAAGTCCGGCGCCGGGGTGGAAAACATTGGCCACCAGCAAGCCCAACGCCAGCGCCAGGGTCGACACCACCAGGAAGTAGCCCAGGGCCTTGAGGCCGACGCGGCCGAGCCGCCGCGCGCCACCGATGCCACCGATACCGCCCACCACGGAGCAGAAG
>Ga0209069_10000442_pt1 | contig 18759 bp, 15 predicted proteins | sample Str013_2_FD_187202 | JGI IMG/M metagenome (GOLD analysis project Ga0209069, IMG submission 187202) | Freshwater sediment microbial communities in response to fracking from Pennsylvania, USA - Straight Creek_MetaG_SC_2013 (SPAdes) (version 2) | ecosystem: Environmental > Aquatic > Freshwater >...
TCTGACGCCCGACCTGAAAAATAACCGGCTCTTCATCGTGCCGGAAGATAACAAATCGATTGAAGTCTACAATATTCGCACCGGTAAATTTATTCACAGCATCAAGGGAATAGGCGTGGGCCATTCCGTGGTGTACCGCGCGGATATTGACAGGATTTTTGTGACCGATGGCTCGGACGGCGATTTGAAAATTTTTAATGGAACCACGTATGAGCTGCTGAAGACCGCAAAACTTCTGGCGGATTCGGATGCGACCGGGTACGACCCGGTTACGCAGTACCTCTACATCGCGGACGGCGGGCTGGACGCCAAGCTGGATCACACATTTCTGGAAATCGTGGATACGAATACGGGAAAGCAAGTAGGCCAGATCAAGATAGATTCCAATCGCCTGGAAGCCATGGCCGTCGAGAAATCGGGATTTCGGCTTTTCCTGAACATGACCGAAAAGAATTCCATTGGCGTGATTGACCGAAAGAAACAGGCTGTGGCGGCGGTCTGGCCGTTATCGGGATGCAAGGTTAACGCCTCGGTCGCGATAGACGAAAAAAATCACCGGCTTTTTGCCGCGTGCCGCGACGGCAACATGAATGTGCTCGATTCGGAAACCGGAAAAGTGCTGCAGAATCTTCCAATCTCCACCGGCGTGGACGACATGATATTCGATCCCGCGAGCCGGAGGATTTACGTGGCCACCGGCGAAGGATTCGTCAACGTGTTTCAGGAGATGGACGCGGACCACTACAAAACAATCGGGAAAATTTCCACTGGTCCGCTGGGCAAGACCGGGCTTCTGGTTCCGGCGTTGAAGGAATATTTCGTTGCCGTGCCGCCGCACGGAGCGGTTTGCGCGGAGGTTTTGGTTTTCGCCGTGCAATAGGTATTCGGAGTTTTCTAATTCTCTCTAAATTGAATGCGCGCGATTTTATTGGTCCGGTCGTAAGGCAGCCAGACGGTCGGTGGGTTCGTGCTGTTATCCACCTGGATGTGGCGAATCTCCGTGCCGCGCGTGGGCAACTCGAATTCCGTGAATTTTTCGGTTGCAGGATCGAACCGTGCAATGCGGTCTGAATTCAGCATCGTAATCCACACGCGATGAAACTTATCCACGGTGGCCGCGTAGGGCTGGCTATACCGGTGAGGCAGCGGATACTCGGTAACTTTCTTGGTCCGTGCGTCTATTTTGGCCAGCCGATCAGCGAAAAATTCGCATACCCAGACAACATCCGTTCCCCGGTCCGTCACCGATCTGCGCGGCCCTTTGTCCATTGGCGTCGAGGTATTCGCCGTAAGCCACAGATTTGAAGAGATCTCGCGGTCCTTGTCGGTGATCTCGAAATCCCGCGCCACCACGGGATCAAGGAGCACGGTTTCGACCTTGCCGGCGGCGGGATCGACGCGCGCCATGCGGTTTCCGCCGGGCTGTGAAACCCACATATTGCCCTCTTCGTCGGCAGTCAAATCGTAATTTGCCTTGCTCGGAGCTCCGGAATAGTTCGTATATTTTTCGGTGACCGGATCAAGCTTGAACGCGCCTTCGTGATGCGGAGACCACACGTTTCCCTTCGAGTCCAGCGCAATAAAATCGCCGGAGAATGGAAATCCTTGCGGCCGGGGAAATTGGAAAAACTTTCCAGTTTCCGGATCGAACTTCGTGGGGCTGCCCGTGGTCCCGTTGGAAAACCAGATATTTCCCATCCGGTCGAAAACCAGCGCATGCGAAACTTCCGCAGTGTTCGCTGAGTCGGCAAGCTTGTAGTCGGTTACTTGCCCCGTGCGCGGGTCCAGTTTTCCCAGCGTGCGATCGGGAGTGGCGTCATCGGCAAACCAGACGTATCCGCCCTTATCAATGGCAACGTCATGGGCGGCTCGCCCGTCGTACCGGGAGGGAGTTCCCTCGGACCAGTCCGTGCCATTGTGCTGCATGATCCATTCGGGCGCGCCGGGCCGCGGCAAATCATATTCGGTGACCACGATCCGTGCGGCTTCACCCGTGGGTCGCGGCAGAAGTTTAAGGTTCAGGGAAGAATTTCCGGGGCCGCGAACTCGCGCCAGATATTCCGCCAGCTCCGGCCTGTAGGCGTGGATCACAGCGTCGGGAGTCTGCCCTTCCGGTGCGTATCCAATGGACTGCATGGTTTCCATCAGGTGGAGAATCGCTCCCCACCCGGCTTTGTCGAAACGGTTTTGCAGGGGAAAGCCGACCTGATGGCATCCGCTGCAATTGTTGATGAACACGGTTTTCATTCGCCGGTCGCCCGGAGTATCTTCCGGCAAACTCGCGGCCCATTCGGTTCCGGAAAGCTGGGGGTAAAAATCGGTGAGGACCGGAAGCGTCAACTCCACTGGCTTCTTGTTGCCTGCATCCAGGCTGATTTGTGTCGAGGTGGTTTCAAAGCCCACGGCCTGCGCCCGGATTTTGTATGGACCGGGATTCAAGGAAGGAAAGAAAAATCGTCCAGACTGATCCGTATACACGGTAGTCGTAAAAGTCTCGCCGGCGTTTCGCGCGGAGACGCCCACTCCCTCGAGCAGCTTTCCATCCGAAGACTTGACGACGCCCGAGGGCGCGGGAGTGGCCGCAGCCGATTGCGAATGGATTGGTTGCGTGAGGAATAAAATAGCGAGCGGCAGAAAAACAAAAATTGTTTGAGCTCGAGAAAGAGAATTTAGTCGTCTCACAAATGCCTCTTTCCATTCAAGAACTGCTTAGAACCTATTGCACAACCTCGGAAAGGACCCCGACTCTGAAGAGGCGGGCTATAGCAGCCTCTAAAGAGTTCTCAAGAATGCGATCACATCATCAATTTGTTTGGGTTCCAAACCATATTGGAAGCCCGGCATATTCGGGCTGCCCTTCAGTATGATTCCTCGCAGCACTTTCAGATCGTCCGGCCCTGCGTCCCTGAACAATCCGCTGAGGCTGGGGCCGGCCGTTGCCGGAGATCCAAATTTCAATTTCCTTGCCAAATGGCAGATCGAGCAGCGCTGCAGAAATAATCCTTCTCCGCGCATCTGCTGTTCGCTTAACTTCTGGTCACTGAATTTCGCGGAGACGGCCGGCGTGGCGGCAGGTTTATCCTGCGCGTCCAGGCCGCTCGCACCGCCAGAATGCAAGGTCGCGATGCCCAGGATGATTGCGGCGGCGACGAATACTGTTTTCAAGTTCATCATGGTTTTCCGGCTTCATTAACTTGCAGCTGAATTTCGGAACAAAGTTCAAAAACATTTCCATCTGGTCGTGCGGCTCGGCCATTGCCAAAAAAGCCGACCGCCCTTCTTTACCGTTGTGCAGGGCGCCATGTCAAGAAAGAAAGGTGCGGCGGCAAGGTTGTATTTTGATCGTGGGTGGCGTACAACGCTGGGGATACGATCCAGCGGCGGCGCAATGGATTCATCGCCGGCCAGAGCCTTGTGGAACCAGGGACAATCTTGAAGAAAATAAAAGCAGTAGCCGCGACCGGCAACCTCAGCTCAGGGTTTCGCGAGGAAACCCTCGTACACGCCGTGGCGCAAGGCGCGCATTTCATCGGTTGCGACGCGGGCACCACGGACTCGGGTCCCTATTACCTGGGTTCCGGCTATCCTCGCGGCCCGCGCGAAGGCACCAAACGCAATCTTCGCATCATGATTCGCGAGGGCCTGAAAGCGGGTATCCCCGTAATCGTGGGTTCCGCGGGGCATGCCGGCGGCAAGCCGCATCTTGACTGGACGCTCGAAATCGTCCGGGAACTCGCGCGGGAAAACAATTGGCATTTCAAACTGGCGGGCATTGATTGCGAAATACCAAAGGAAACGCTGGCCGGAGAGTTTCTGGCAGGCAGGATTGCTCCGCTTTGTCCCGCGCCGGCGCTGGACGAAACCTCGATCCGGCAATCCGCGCGATTTGTAGCGATGATGGGCATCGAGCCGATTCAAGCAGCACTGAAATCCGGCGCTCAGGTTATCGTTGCGGGCCGCTGCAGCGATGTGGCGATCTACGCGGCTCTGCCGGTGATGGAGGGAATTCCGAAGCACGTTGCATTTCACGCCGGAAAAATTTTGGAGTGTGGCTCGGCTGCGGTCGCGCAGCGCTACTATCCGGATTGCATGGCCGCTGAGATGGATCAGCAGGGGTTCACCATTGAGCCGCCGAACCCCGCGTTTCGATGCACGCCGCAAAGTGTTGCCTCCCATTCCTTGTATGAAAATGCGGACCCCTATCGCCTGGTGGAGTCCGGGGGCACGGCTGATACCACCAATGCGAAGTATGAGGCAATCAGCGACAGGGCCGTGCGCGTGACCGGCGCTAATTTTATTCCTGCCGAGAAATACACCGTGAAACTGGAAGGCGCCGCACTTGCCGGTTATCGCTCCATCGTGGTCGCGGGGATTCGCGATCCTCTCGTGATCCGCCAACTGGATGCTTTTTTGAGCGGCCTGCGCACAGTGCTGGAACAAAAAATCGCGGATAGTTTGAAATTGACACGCGATGCGTACACGCTGCAATTTCGCGTTTATGGTTCGAGCGGTTCGATGGGGCAGCTTGAGCCGTGCCCGCAAGTGGAGGGTCACGAAGTCGGGCTGATCATTGACGTGGTGGCGCCCACTCAGGCGCTGGCAGCGGACATTTTACCCATCGTGTGGCATACGGGACTACATCATCCGATTCCCGAATACGAAGGATTGATCAGCAGTTTCGCCTTTCCATTTTCGCCGCCGGGCGCGGACATGGGTCCCGTTTATCGTTTTTGCGCGAATCACGTATGGCATCTGAACGATCCGTGCGGTCCGTTTCGCATGGTGCTCGAGAATTTGTAAATCTCAGGAGATCCGGGAAAAGCGATGCGCGAACTGTGGCAATTTACCAAGCTGATTCGCAGCAAGAACGCCGGGCCGTTCGAGCTGACCTTTGACATTATGTTCAAGGATGAAGATTGTTTTCGGAAAGTAATGGCCAGCGGCAAGCTATCGGCGGAATTGATCGCGCGGCTTTATAAAGTTGATTTGAAGCAGGTGCGCTACTTTGTCATTGAGCCGCTGCTCACAATAAAAATTTCGATTCCCCGGCCGGTTTTTTCCGGGGACGTAAACGATACCGATGTCTATGGCGGCCAGTTTCACGGCCCGCTTGTTAGTCTGAAAATAGAACCCTCTTAATTCTTGAAAGTGATGCCCTGAATACCGGCCCCGCACGGCTCGGCGATTCCACCGAGCAAGTTTGCCCGCAAGGAGTGCACGCGATTGGTCACAACTTCGCCATCGCTAAAGGCCGAGCATATCCCCGCGCCGGTCGCGGCCCCGACCCGAGTTCGCTGGAGTGTGGTCGCCCTGGTGGCATTTGTTACCGGGCTTACCTACGTGGATCGCCTCAATCTGGGGATCGTTGCAAAAAACTTCCAGGACGAGTTCCACTTTACGCCGCAAACGATGGGATGGATCCTGAGCGCATTCAGCCTGGGTTACGCATGGTTTCACGTGCCCGGCGGCTGGCTGGCGGATCGTTTTGGCGCGCGCCGCGTGCTGGCCGGAGCCATTATTTGGTTTTCTCTTTTTACGGCGCTCACTACGATTGCGCCGAAGCTGCCCTTTCTGAATTTGGCGGGAGCCGCGTGGGCGTTTGCAATCGTCCGTTTTCTGATGGGCGTTGGTGAATCGGCTGCATTTCCCGTGGGGAACAAGATGATGGGGAATTGGCTGGGGCCCAATGAGCGCGCTTTGGGAACTAGCATTTTTCTTACGGGAGTGGGTGTTGCGGGAATCATCGCGCCGGTCTTCATCACCAGGATGGAAATCGCCTTTGGCTGGCGGTCGCCGTTTCTAGCGCTGGGGCTGATCGGGATACTCGCCGGGTTTGCCTGCTATTCGTTTATGACGGACTGGCCCGAACAGAATCCTCGAGTGAATTCCTCCGAGCTGGCCCTTATTGCCGGAACCTTGCCTGCCGGGACGGAATCGGTTCGGGAGAAATTGTCGCGGCGCGCTAACATGCCCTGGAAAAAAGTATTTTCCAACCCTTCCATCTGGGCGCTTATGCTCTCCCATTTCTGTCTGGTATATCCTGTGTACATATTTTTCACCTGGTTTTTTATTTATTTAGTGAAGGTTCGCGGCGTCACGGTTTCCAAGGCCAGTTTTTGGGGCTCCGCGCCGTTTTTGGCCAATGTTGTCATGGTGCCTCTGTGGGGCTGGTTTTCAGACCGGGCGGTGCGGAAATTCGGGATGCGCGGCGGGCGCCGCGCCACGGCCTGGCTGGGGATTGGGTGCTCGGCATTGCTACTGTGGTCGGGAAGCCATACCGCCAACAACACCGCGGCACTGGTTCAACTGGCTATTGCCGCCGGATTCAATTTCGCCGCCTCGGCGATTCTTTACACCACGTGCACGGATATTTCCAAAAAATGTTCTGGTTCGGTTTCCGGCATCATGGCCACTTTCGGGAGCCTCGGCGGCGCGGCGTCTCCCGTTGTAACGGTTTGGATCGCCACCAGATTCGGCTGGAGCCACGCGTTGGATTTTGCAGCGCTGGTTACGCTGGTTAGCGGCGCGGCGTGGCTCTTCATTGATGCAGGAAATTTAATCGAGTAGAAAATTCCGCCAAATTCGCGAAGTGCATTGCCGGATTTTTTCCCGCCTGAGTCTGCCAAAATCCCGACCGAAAAATGATAGTGTCCAATGTGCCGCGGACTTTAAGGTATCATTCGGTCCGGTCTTTCCATTCGGTCCGGGATAGCTGGCGTGGTTGGGTACGCCGTTTGGCGCGCTGAAAATCGGTCTTACGTTTTTTTTGGAGAGTGACGCGTACCTGGTGGTCGTCGCGGTCTTCAAAACCGCTGCCCTGGCACTTTGTGCCGGGGGGTAGGTTCGATTCCTACCCTCTCCGCCAACTGTTGTCGAACTCAACTTTATCTTCAATTAATTTTTCAAAAGGAGGAGGCCGCCCGTGTCACGCGAGGAGATTTTTAAGCTGACCGCGCTTTCGTCCTGCGCTGGTTGAGCGTCCAAACTCAGCCAACAGGCTCTGAAGCAGGTTCTGCGTCAGCTACCAATTCTGAATAGCCGCAATCTCCTGGTGGGCATGAATACCGGAGACGACGCAGGGGTGTATCGAATTGATAAGGATCGCGCGCTGGTGCAGACGACCGATTTTTTTACTCCAATTGTGGACGATCCGTATGCCTATGGACAAATAGCGGCGACGAATGCCATGTCTGACGTTTATGCCATGGGCGGCCGCCCGTTGACGGCGCTGAACCTGATGGGAATCCCGGTGGATCTGGTTCCGCCGCGCGTGATCAATCGCATTCTTCGCGGAGGCGCCACGAAAATCAAGGAAGCGAAGTGCGATTTGATCGGCGGCCACACCATACGAAATCCGGAGCCCATCTACGGCCTCGCCGTAACGGGCATGGTGTCTCCGCGGCATATGCTGACCAACGCGAAGGCTCGCGCCGGAGATATCCTGATTCTGACGAAACCGCTGGGCACGGGTATTATCACCACGGGCATTAAGCGCGGACTGACCAATCGCTTATTGGAGCGCAAGGCGATCGCCCTGATGACGAAATTAAATAATGCCGGACCGGAACTCGCCGAGCGAGGTTTCCTCAGAACTGCGGTAGACGTGACCGGGTTTGGATTGCTTGGCCATTTGAGCGCGATGTGCCGCGCCAGCCATGTTGGCGCGGAAATTTTCGCGGGCCGCGTGCCTGTAATCAGTGGTGAAGTGTTTGATCTGATCGCCGTCGGCTGCGTTCCTGGCGGCAGCCACGACAATTTTGCCTTCGCCAATCCATCCACTGAATGGGTTGGAGTAAACGATTCACAGAAAACTCTTCTTACGGACGCGCAGACCAGTGGCGGGCTATTGCTCAGCGTGCCGCAAAAGCATGTGGAAGCGGTCTTGAAATTATTGAAACGCTTTAATACTCCCTGCGCCGCCGTGATTGGCCGGATCGTGCGATCGGTTAAACCAAAGATAAGGGTCAGTCCATGAAACGCGCTCGTCTCCGCGCAATTCCATCCGTTGATAAAGTTTTGCGGGCGCTGGGGGACACCGCATTCCCCCGTTCCGTCGTGCTCGACGTTGTGCGCAGGGAGCTCGTCGCCATCCGCAAGGAAAAAGCAGCGCTGGATTTTGAAGCAGTGGTGTCTCGCATTCGAGTTGCCTTGCGCGAGTTGGGCGCTTCGCGCATCCAGCCCGTAATTAATGGAACAGGCATTCTGATTCATACGAATTTCGGCCGCGCCCCGCTGGGGGCCGCCGCAATTGAAAATTTGACCAAAATCGGATCGAACTACAACAACCTGGAATACAGCCTGACGAGCGGCGAGCGAAGCGGTCGTGCCGCTTATCTGGAGCAATGCTTGGCGCTGCTTTGCGGCGCTGAAGCCGCCACGGTCGTCAACAACAATGCCGCCGCGCTTGTCTTGATCTTGCGGCATTTCTGCGATTTCAGAGCCACGGATACACGTCCGCGCTCCCGCGGCAAAGCTTGCCCCTCGCCGACTCGCAAAAATGAGGTCATCATTTCCCGCGGCGAGCTGGTTCAAATCGGCGGCGGTTTCCGGATACCAGAGATATTGGAATCCAGTGGCGCGCGGCTTGGGGAAGTTGGCACAACCAACAAGACCTCGCTCCAGGACTATGCTCGAGCCATATCGAGCGAAACCGCGATGATCTTGAAAGTACACCACAGCAATTTCTATATGGGCGGATTCGTCGAGTCGCCGCCGACGGAACGTATTGCAAATCTGGCGGAGCAGAAACGAATTCCATTTGTCGAGGACCTGGGAAGCGGCGCGGTAATCGAAACGCAAGCAATCGAGGGCCTTGAACACGAACCTACACCGGCCGAATCGATCCGTTGCGGAGTCGATTTGGTCTGCTTTAGCGGAGATAAATTGCTGGGCGGCCCGCAAGCGGGCATCATCGCCGGCAATGCGAAAAAAATCGCCGCGCTCAAGCGCGAACCATTGTTCCGCGCGCTGCGCTGCGACAAATTAATACTTTCGGCGCTGGAAGCCACCGTGGAACTGTATTTGAAAAAACGGGAAGGTATAGCGGGGCACATGGATATTCCAGTGCTCGCGATGTTGCAAGCGCCAATCGCGGAATTGCGCGAGCGAGCGGAAAAAATTGTTGCGGCTTTCGATGGACTGCCAATAAATGCCGCCATCGGCGCGGGCCATGCGCAGGTTGGCGGCGGCACGCTGCCGCGTTCGACGCTTGAATCCGTCACGGTTGAATTAACACACGCCAAGTTTAAGCCGGACGAAGTGGCCGCGCGGCTGCGGGAGAATTCCGTGCCGATCGTGGGATATATCGGGCGGGGTAAATTCAAGATGGATGTGCGCACGATTTTTCCCAGGCAGGATGCGGAAGTGATTAAAGCCATTCGCGCCCTGTGCACCTAAAGACAGATTGGTCTGGATTTTAGTCGCGCGGGCTTCAGCCTGTGGGGTTTAGGCCCACCCGGGCGAAAATTCCGCAGGATAAACAGGCTGCGGGAAAAGTCGAATGGTCATCATTGCGAGGTGTGTTTCTTGCCGAGGAATCCCTCTTTTCCTGAGTTTCAATCGAAGAGGGATTCCTCGCTTCTCTCGGAATGACGGCGAAAGGGACTTTTTCCGCAGTTCTTGAAATTCGCGCGTCTCGGAATGACGCACACGGATGGATGGGCTGTAAGTTTTTCGATTAAGACCCGCAATAGGTTCTCGTGCATGGGAAACGGATCATGTCCAGCGTCCAACATTTCATTGTAGCTACAGCGGGCCACGTGGACCACGGCAAGAGCGCGCTCGTCAAAGCGCTGACGGGCACGGACCCGGACCGTTTGCCCGAGGAAAAATTAAGAGGGATCACAATCGATCTGGGATTTGCGAATTTGGAATTGACGTCTCCGGCGGATCCACTTTTTTCATTCCATCTGGGTATTGTGGATGTGCCGGGCCACGAAGATTTTGTTAGAAACATGGTCGCGGGAGTCGGCTCGATCGACGTGGCGCTGTTGATCGTCGCGGCGGACGATGGCTGGATGCCGCAAACCGAAGAACACCTGCAGATACTCGCGTACCTTGGCGTGTCGCGCGCCGTAGTCGCATTGACCAAAATCGATCTCGCGCCGGACGAAGCAGGCGCGATCGGGGCTGTCCGCGAAAGATTGCGCGGCACGCCGTTTTCAGATGCTCCGATTGTTCCCACTTCCGTCATCAGCGGGCGCGGCCTTGATGAACTGAAAACCGCGCTCGCAAATGTTTTGTTGAATACCGCCCCGCCGCGCGATGTCGGCAAGCCGCGCCTGCCCGTGGATCGGGTTTTTAATCTTCAGGGTATTGGCACGGTGGTTACCGGAACCCTGACAGGCGGCGCGCTGCGGCGCGGGCAAAATATCGCGATCCAGCCGTCAGGAAAATTGGCGCGCGCACGTACAATTCAGTCCCACAACCGCAACGTGGAAATCAGCGGACCCGGAACGCGCACGGCGCTCAACATTCCAAATCTTATTCCTCACCAAGATATACGCCGGGGTGATGTGGTCACGCTTGCCGAATTTGGCGAGGCCGGCAGCGTTCTTGACGTGCTTCTGGAAATCCTTCCAAGGGCGAAACGCACGTTGAAGCAGGATGCGAGGGTAAGAATTCATCATGGCAGCGGCGATGTGGCGGCGCGCGTCGCATTTTTTACCACCAAGAAATTGGCGGCGGGCGAACGCGCGCTGGCGCAGCTTCGCCTGGAAGCGCCAGCCTTCGTTTTTGCCGGAGATCGCTTTGTGGTCCGCGACTGGGCCGAGCAAAACACGCTGGCCGGAGGCATCGTTCTCGATGAGCAGGCCAGCAGTGCTATGCTCCATGGCGATGCGCGGGCGATTTTCCTCACTCAACGTGCAGGCTCTCCCGAAGATATTCAGGCTTATCTTATTTCGCAATTGCAACGCGACGGCGCCGTCAGGCGGTCCGGATTGCTGCGGAAATCGCGCTTCAGCGATGAGGAAATATCCGCGGCGATTTCGCGGTTTATTGCCAACGGGGAAATAGCAGCCATCGGAGAATTTGTCGCCGCCGCCGCGAAGTGGAATAGCCTGCGCCGCCGGGCGAGCGAAGCGATTGACGAATGGCATCGCGCACACAGCGAGAAAGACGGAATTGCCCTGACGGATTTGCAAGCGATTCTCGAAGCGGATCTTCCTTCCAGCGGGGTATTCGACGGGTTGGTCAGTGAACTGACCAAGCGCGATTTTGTGCGGGCGGGAGCGGTGATTCGGCGGGTCTCTCACCGGCCCGCGCTAACCCCTGCGCTTCAGGCTGTCGCTTCGAAATTGCGCGCCGATCTTGCGGCAAAACCGTACGATCCGCCTTCACGCAATCAGCTCGCCCCGGATCCCATTGCACAGCAGGCATTGCGATTTTTGATCAAAGCGGGAGAGGCAATCGAGATTGACGAGGAAGTGGTGATGGCCGCGGAGCATTTCAAGCGCGCCACCGACTTAATTCGGGAGTTCATTCGCGCTCGCGGCCCTGCTACGGTCAGCGATCTGCGTCAGATGCTTGGCAGCACGCGGCGCGTCACGCTGCCTTTGCTTGTGCGCATGGACCGCGACGGCGTCACATCGCGGCAGGGCGACAAACGCATTTTGCGTCAATGAAGCAACGCGGGTGCTGAATCACACGCCTGTTTTTTCAATCGTGTAAGAAGATGTGAGTTGAATCGTTTTGTGCAGAGTGCGATACAGCGGGCATCGCATCGCGTAGATGCCGTGCACGCGCTCCACGGTCTCAAGCACCCTCTCCGGCGCCATCAGCCGCATGGCCAGATGGATTCTGCGTATGACGAGCACGCCTTCTTCGGACTCAACTTCGCCGGTTACTTCTCCCACGAGCTTCCCGTTGCTCGCATCAATGTGACGCGCATCCAGCGCGCCTCCGAAAGTGCCGAGCATTCAACCGGCGGTCGCGGCGATCACGTAGTCAATGGTTGAGGAATGAGATTCTGTAAGCTTGGCGGGGTCGACTTTGTAATGCTCGGCGATGGCCCCGTGCACGCTAAACACTACCGGCTGAGATTCCCCCGGCAAGTAAGCAATTCGCAGCGGGCCAACTTTGCGCTCAATACGAGATTTTGAGACGTAAACGACTTCGGACATGGCTCCCCCTGTACTGTTCACGCCAAAACAAAGGCCGGCGGCCTACTTATGCCGAATGTCTCCCGGTGCGCGTTGCCGGTCGAGAGGCAGAACCTGCACATGCCATTGCACCGGCACGGATGTCGGCAAATAACAAATTTTGCTATCGCAAGCCTGATACTCTAGTTTTCCTGCCAGAGTGAAATTTTTCCCGTCGGCCCCCAGCGAACTGCTGAAGTCCGCCGCGGAACTGATTTTCAATTCCTGCGTGATGCGGAACTTCCCCTCGAACACTGGAACGCGTTCCTTAATCGCCGGAAGAAAAAGAATTTTCGCGCGCGGATAATTTGCCGCGGCAAATTCCAGCCCCGGCGTGGCGTCCATTGTCACCGAGATGGGCTTGTAGCCCTTCACTCCGGGGGAATATACGTGCACGTCCGGCGGGAGTTCCACCTCGGCCGTCAGCGTGATGCGTCCGCCCGGAAAGCCGGTGCGATCGGATTGCTCGACTGCAAGGTTCATGTGCGGCGCGGCGACTTTGTCCGTGACTTCGTCGCCCAATGCCGGGAACAGCTTGCCGATAATGTTGTTTCCCGTAAATCGCTGGCGGTACTTTGCCTCGAAGAATTTTTCCTGAATGTTGCCCTTGGGATCAATGAAGAAATATCCGGGGCGCGCCATTCCTTTGTATTGTCCCGTCGCTTCGGCGTTCAGGACATCATAGGCGCGCAGCGTTTTTGAATCGGGGTCGGAGAGTAATGGGAATTCAATTTTGCGCCGGTCGGCAAAGCTCTTCAAAATCTCGACGCTGTCATAGCTGATGCCGGCAATCTTAATGCCTTGCGCTTCAAATCTTGATTTTGCGTTTTGCAGCTCGACCAGCTGCCCTTTGCAGTACGGTCACCAATCGGCGGAACGGAAAAACAGCAGGACGGTTCCCTTTGGTCCTTTCAGTGTATCCAGGCTTTGCAGGTTGCCGAACTGGTCGCGAGCTGAAAACGCGGGCGCCTTCGCACCCACCGCCAGGCCGATCGAAGTGTGCATCTTCAAGGATGTCAGGTGGAGAATAGTGCCGTCGAGAGTTCCCGCGGCAGTCATGCTGTCGCCCAGGTGTCCCTGCGCCAGGTCTTGCGGATCAAGCGTATAGAACTGACGAGTGGTATCGTCATACAACATCAGTTTCGCGCCGGGCACATCTTTCTGGGTGCATTTGGCGACTTCGTTGAACGCTTCGTCGGCGGTGCAATTATTGTTCATGATCACGCCGGACCACGAACCTGAGTTTGGATTGGAGCTTGAATTATCGGTTTGCGCGATCAGCGTTCCGCCAAAGACGAAAAGAAAAGTGGCTGCAAAGAGCAAGGGAACAATCGTTTTCACTTATTTCTCCCTTCGGAAACGCCTGGACTCGGGTCCGATATCCGTAACTTAGGTGAGCTCCAAGTATAGCCCACACCCGCGATTGAAAGAATGGTCGGGGCGAGAGGATTTGAACCTCCGGCCTCCTGGTCCCGAACCAGGCGCGCTAGCCAGGCTGCGCTACGCCCCGACGACACGCACTCGGGCTTGCGGAATTACAGCCCGAATGGAATATTCAGAATAGCATAGCTTGCAGTTGGAACCTAGAGTTCGGTCGGGCCGAGGGCGTCCTGATTTTTCATATATGCATATCATGAGGACTGAGCTTTTCGTTTATGTGTGCAGCAACGGGTTAGTAGCGCCAGCGTCCCGCCGGCGCTACCAACCCTGCAAACGGCGGGGGCCAAACGCTGTGCTATAGTGAGTTTCGCGTACCGAAATTTCATAAAAATTGAGCGCGCATTTTGCAGCGGTGAAAGGAACACGAACCATTAGTTCGTGCACAAATTAAATGGCATTGATTGAACGGATCCAAAAAGACCTGACCGAAGCGATGATGGCGAAGGACGAATTGCGCTTGAGCGTGTTGCGCATGGTGAAGTCCGCGCTCAAGTACAAGGAGATTGAAAAGGTTCGCCCCCTTGAGGACGCCGAATCGCTTCAGGTGTTGCAGACGCTGATGAAGCAGCGCCGCGAATCGGTTGAACAATTTGCCAAGGGCGGCCGTCAGGACCTGGCCGACAAGGAAACGAAAGAAATCGCCATCCTCGAGGTGTATATGCCGGCGGGAGCGTCCGACGCGGACATGAGCGCAGCCATCGAGGCCGCCATCGTGGAAACCGGAGCGAATTCGCCGAAATCCATGGGCGCGGTGATCAAGTCGGCCAAGGCTCGACTGGAAGGCAAGACGGTGGACGGCAAGGTATTGTCCGATCGCGTAAAAGAGCGGCTATCGAAAATGGCGTAGCGGCGCAGGGCAAGGGTCGAGAATCGTGAGTTAGGAGTTTAGAGTAATTCCACGGATTGATCCCATCTCGACATTCGCGCCTCTCTCCGCGTATCCTCCCATCGTGCCGCTGCCTGAAACCATTCCCGTTCGCTACACCGACGAAGAGGCGGGCTATGTGACCGTCCGCCCCGTCGTGCGGCAAACATTCCGCCTGGAAGAACTTCTGGACATGATCCTGAGCGTGGCGGGAAAAGATGTGAAGCGAGTCCGGCAACTTCTCCATTCCGGCACCGTTGTGTACCATTTCTTCCGCTACTCCTGGGCCGGATTTGACGCGGACCCGGGGGAACTCGCCGCGGCTCTGGCGAGTTTTCCGGATGCCGATCCGTCGCTTCCATTCACTCCGGTTCAATGCACGCTGGCGATATTTGAAGCTGGCGGGATGACTCCCCGGCATTTAATGGAACTGGGCCGCGCGGCAGCGTCGAAACGCCGGATGTTTCGGGGACAAAGTTTCTGGGAGCGCTTGCTGGAAATTGCCGGCGCTGAAAAAATGGCGTACCACGGCTATTCTTACGGCAGGCGCGCCGATATCTTTCGGCTCGATCTGAAGGGTGAAAATATCCCGCTGATTGCCGAGGCGCTGCGGCGGCTGGCGCCGCGAGACTTGCGGGTCGTGCTGGATATCTTGCCCGCGACCGTTTCCATTCTCTTTGTCTGCGCACGCGCCGCTTAAAATTCTCTCTTACACCAAACAATTTAGGACATAATGCCGGGCGAGACGGGTGAGGCTCTACGTCCGTCGCCATAGCCCGCCATTTTGATGGGCGGGCGTCGGGACTTGGAGCCCGCTGAATAGATAGCAGAGGTGAAACTTGGCCAATAAACCCTGGAGTTCGACAGCGCCGCCTTCCGAATTTCGTCCTTACGTGGAAGAGTCGAGCACGATGACGGAGTTCAGCTGGCGCGCCGTGATTCTTGGCTCAATTTTCGGCGCGCTCTTCGGAGCCGTTTCGGTTTACGTCGGATTGCGCGCCGGGCTTACGGTTTCCGCGTCCATTCCCATCTCCGTCCTTTCAATTTCCATTTTGCGCGCCTTTGGCAGGTCCACCATTCTCGAAAATAATATCGTGCAGACCACGGGCTCGGCAGGTGAATCGGTTGCCGCGGGCGTGATCTTCACTTTGCCGGCGCTGATCTTCATGGGATTTTCGCTGAACACGGAATACTGGCGTGTTTTTTTTCTCGCGCTGATCGGCGGATGGCTGGGCGTGCTGTTCATGATTCCGTTGCGGCGGCAACTGATCGTCAAGGAGCACGGTAATCTGTTGTATCCCGAAGGCACGGCGTGCGCGGACGTTCTTGTGGCGGGCGAGCGCGGCGGCTCGTTTGCCAGCAGCGTTTTTTGGGGGCTTGGCATTGGCGGCGTGTATACGTGGCTGATGAACTCGATGCAGATGTGGCCCGGCCAGCCCGAGTATCGCCCCAGGTGGCTGCCCGGCGCGTCATTCCGCGCGGCAATCACTTCGGAATATCTTGGCGTCGGCTATATCATCGGGCCGAAGACTGCCGGAACAATTTTCGCGGGCGGCGTGTTTTCCTGGCTGGTGCTGATGCCCGCGATTCGCTTTTTTGGGCAGGGCCTGACCGGGCCGCTCTATCCCTCGACAATTCCCATCGCGCAAATGACGCCTGACCAAATTTGGTCGAGCTATATTCGCCCGATAGGCGCGGGCGCAGTGGCCGCTGCAGGCCTCATCACGCTGATTCGAACGCTGCCAACGATTGTGAGCGCGCTCACCGCGGGCTTAAAGGATGTGCGGGCGCAGCGCGCCGGAACGGCGGCGCAAACCGGGCGGCTCGATCGCGATTTGCCGATGAAGTTCGTGCTGATCGGCTCGGTCGTGCTGCTGGCAATGATCTGGGCGCTGCTGACGTTCAAGCCGATTCCCGGAGCGGGCACGGGACTGTTTTCAAATCTTGCCGCGGCGGCGCTGGTCATGTTTTTCGGCTTCTTGTTTGTGACGGTGTCGTGCCGCATTTGTGGATTGATCGGCACGTCATCGAATCCCGTGAGCGGCATGACGATTGCCACATTGATGGCCACCTGCGCGATGTTTCTGGTGACGGGTTGGACGGGCGGCGCGTACGCGGCGCTGGCGATTACCGTGGGCGGCGTCGTTGCGATCGCGGCGGCGAATGCCGGAGCGACTTCGCAGGACTTGAAGACGGGCTATCTGGTGGGCGCGACGCCGCAGCGGCAGCAGATCGGATTAATTGTCGGCGTGATGGTTGCGTCGTTTTTTATCGGCCTTACGCTGATCGGAATGAACAAGGGCCTGGAAAAATATACGCCCAACGTGATTCCCGTAAATCTGGCGCAGCTTCCCGAGGGCGTGCAGGTGGAGACCGGAAATTACGATCATGCGGGAAAAACGTACACACTGATTAACGCGTTGGGCTCACAGGAAATCCCCGACGGAAAATATCTCTACAATTCCGCGACGCAGCGAATCGAAATACAGTGGGTGCAGGGAATCGGGAGCGATGCCGCGCCCGCTCCGCAAGCGCGCCTCATGGCTACCGTTATCAACGGTATTTTGACGCAGCGCCTGCCGTGGAGGCTTGTGCTGCTTGGCGTCTTTTTGGTGATTGCGATTGAGTTGCTGGGAGTGCGCTCGCTTTCCTTCGCTGTGGGTTCCTATCTTTCGATTGCCACGACGGCGGCGATTTTCGCGGGCGGCGCGGTGCGCTGGCTGGTCGAGCGGAACAAGCCCAAGACAGCCGAGTCCGAAAGCGAGGTCAGCCCCGGCGCGCTCTATTCCAGCGGATTAATTGCCGCAGGCGGCGTTGTGGGCCTGCTGGCAATTGTCATCAAGCTGATGGAAATTCGCGGCTGGGTCACGCCCGATAAATTCAACGTTGGCGAAAAATGGATTGGCGGGCTGGCGACCAGCAACTGGCTCGGCGTCGCAATGTTTGCTCTGCTCGCATCGTCGCTTTTTGTTTTTGGCCGCAAGAAATTGGAGTAGTCCCAGTAGGACAGGCTTCAGCCTGTCTGGTTTTTTGTTGAGGCAGGCTAGAGGCGCACAGGCTGAGCAGGTCACGCAAAAGTGTTTTGCTCGCAATTCCGAACGAAGTGAGGAGTCCCGCGTCTCTTGACTTTCAAACACAGATGGATTCCTCACTTCGTTCGGAATGACGGTTTTTAATTTCTGGCAACCAGGAAGCCTGTGCCACCAAAATCCTTCGCATGATAGACTCCCGCCCATGAGCGACAACCAACCAAACCGGCGTGAAATCCTGCAGGCAATGGCCGCCACGATCTTCATAGAGGGAACAATGAAAGCTGAAGCCACCGATTCCTCCATCTGTTTTCTAAGTGCCATCGAAATGGCGCATTTGATCCGCGGGAAAAAACTTTCGGCGCGCGAAGCGCTGGCCGCGCATCTGAAACAGATCGAGCGCGTAAATCCGAAAGTCAACGCCATCGTGACTCTGGTGCCGGAATTGGCCGCCGCCGACGCCGCGAAGGCAGACGAAATGCAGGCGCATAAGGAAACGTTGGGCCCGCTGCATGGACTGCCCGTCGCGCACAAGGATTTGCTGGAAACACGCGGCATCCGCACCACGTTTGGATCGCTGCTCTTTAAGGATCACGTTCCCGCCGAAGACGACATCGTGGTCGAGCGCATGCGGCGCGCGGGCGCGATCATCGTGGGGAAAACAAACACGCCGGAATTCGGCGCGGGATCGCAAACGTTCAACAAAGTTTTCGGCGCGACGCGCAACCCTTATGACCTGACGAAAACATGCGGCGGATCTTCGGGCGGCGCGGCCGTCTCGCTCGCTTGCGGGCTGGCGCCGGTTGTCAGCGGCTCCGATACGGGAGGTTCGCTGCGCAATCCCGCCGCGTTTTGCAACGTCGTCGGGTTCCGGCCCTCGATTGGCCGCGTGCCGAATCCGAAGGCGGCGTTCGCGTGGTGGACGCTCAGTACGTCGGGATGCCTGGGCCGCTCGGTGGCCGATCTCGCCTACGTACTAAGTACGATCGCTGGGCCGGATTCCCGAGCGCCGCTTTCGATCAATGAGCCGGGCGAAATTTTCGCGCGCCCGCTTAGTCGCAGTTTCAAGGGCGCGCGCGTGGCCTGGTTCAAGGATTTGGGCGGCGCGCCTTTCGATCCGCGAGTGCGCACGGTTGTGGATGGGCACCGCAAAACTTTTGAATCGCTGGGCTGCATCGTCGAGCAGGCAGAGCCGGACTTCGCCCCTGCGGAAATCGCATTTCGCACGCTGCGCGCGTGGAGTTCGGCAACAACGTATGTTGCGCAACTGCGTGACCACCAGGAC
>Ga0209069_10000443_pt1 | contig 18759 bp, 14 predicted proteins | sample Str013_2_FD_187202 | JGI IMG/M metagenome (GOLD analysis project Ga0209069, IMG submission 187202) | Freshwater sediment microbial communities in response to fracking from Pennsylvania, USA - Straight Creek_MetaG_SC_2013 (SPAdes) (version 2) | ecosystem: Environmental > Aquatic > Freshwater >...
CGGCACGCTCGATGCCGCCGGTTATCAGCACTGGCTGGCCGACAACGGCGTGCGGTTCGTTGCGCTGCCCGACGCGCGGCTCGACAAGTCGTCAGAGGCCGAAGCAGCCCTGCTCGCCACTGGCTTGCCCTACCTCCAAGAGGTGTGGAGCGATGCGCACTGGCGGGTGTGGCGCGTCGACGGCTTCAGCGGCCTCGTCGCCGGCACGGCGAGGCTGGAGCAGCTCGACGCCACCGGCTTCCGTTTGCAGGTCGACGCGCCGGGCGACATCGTCGTGCGGGTGCGGCCGTCACCGCACTGGTCGCTGAGCGCGCCCGGTTGCGCGACCGATGATGGCAAAGGTTGGACGTTGGTCCGGGCCGAGAACATCGGCCCGCTGCGCGTCAGCCAAGCCGTCATCGGCACGAGCTGCGACAAGTAGGCGACCGCGGCTGCACTGCACTGTTGCTGCCGTCGGCGCCGTCGGCCCGCTCAGCCGTGCAACGCCGTTCGGAAGCGACCGATCGATCCCGCCGCATCGGCCGGGTCGAACCACACGCCGATCAGGCCGGCTTCGACGGCGGCGGCGACGTTGTAGCGCTGATCATCGATGAACACGATCTCGGATGGCGCGACGCCCATCGCGTCGATCGCCGTCCGGTACGCCATCGGATGCGGCTTGAGGTGCCCGGTGAGCGACAGGTCGACGAGCGGATCGAACAGCTTGAGCACCGAGATCGGCTCGCGCCACTCGGGTCCGTGAAACGCAGAGAGATCGTTCGTCAGCAAGCCGGCGCGCTTGCCGGCCGCCTGCACCTCGCTGACGATCGCCGCCATCTCGGCGCGGATCAGGTGATCACCCGAAGGTTCGAAGAAGGCGCGCATGTAACCGGCGATGTCGAGACCGAGCGGTGCGGCGCGCGCTGACCAGTAGTCGCGCTCGGTGATCTCTTCGGCCTGCCACGCCTTCCAACGCGGATCGCTGTCGGGATCGAACGGACCACGGGGCAACGAGCCGGGCGCGAGACCGAAGGCGGCCTCGGCGGCAGCGTTCAACTCGAATGGCGTCAGCAGCAGCGGCCCACCGAAGTCGAACAGCGCGTGACGACGGACGGCGCAATGCTCGGTTCTGGGGTTCGTCTCGGCGTCGTTGGGCACGGGTTGCGACGGTACCCCGCTGCGTTCGATTCCCGGCTGCGTTCTGTCCCGAAAGCGGAACGGAACGCAACCGAGAACGCCCGACCGGTGCGGGTGTCGAGTGGGTGGCGAGACACGGCGCAGCCGAGGATGAGTGGCGCTGACGAGACCTCTAGGTGGCCGCAGTTCGCGCCGATGACGGCGTGTCCGCTGGCGTGGCTGGCGGGGCGACCTTGCGCCTCGGGATCTTGATGACGGACTGGCGGCTCGCTAGCGATACTGCGCCTAGCAACGAGAGCCCCGTGAACAACGGTTCGACCCATCGGCTCGTGCCCGAGAACGTGAGCTGCAGTCCCTTGATGCCCGAAGCGAGCGCGAAGAGGGCGATCATCGCTCCCCAGATGTTGGGACGTCCCTTCAACTGCGACGCTCCGAAGAACACCGCGGCGATCGCAGGGAAGAGGTAGCCGGGGCCAACGTTCGGGCCGTAGGTGCCGACCTTCCACGAGTAGACGGTGCCGGCGAAGCCGGCGATGATGCCCGACGCCACCAGCGATCCCCAGATCAGTCGATCGGTCTTGACGCCGGCAAGACGAGCGGCCTCGGGGTTGCCGCCGGTGGCGAACATGTAGCGGCCGACCGGAGTGTGCTCGAGCACGAACCAGGCGATCACGGCGATGATCAGCAAGTAGTAGAGGAACAATGGCAACCCGAACAAGAGCCGGGTGCCGAGCCGCTGGTACGGCTTCTTCAGCACCCCGCTGATCGTCTGTTCGGACGTGTAGTACACGAACGCCGTGATGATCTGACTCATGCCGAGCGTGGCGATGAAGCTGTTCACTCGCAGCTTCACGACGACGAACCCGCTCACGAATCCGGCCAACCCGCAGGCCACCAGGGCAATGAGCATGCCGAGCGTCTGGGGGATCGACGTGTGCTTGGCGATCGAGCTGGTGATCACCAACGACATCGTCATCGTCGTGCCGATCGACAGGTCGTACGTGCCGGTGGCGAGCGGGATGAGGAACGCGATCGCGAGCACGCCGACGATGACGTTCTCGACCAACACCGTCTTGATCGACGTGCGCGTCAGGAACGTGTGCGGGCGGAGGATCCCGAACAGGACGACGAAGAAGGCCCACAAGTACAGCGCGCTGTACTTGTCGAGGCCGAGCCGCTTTATCATGCGCCTCTCCCGGTGGTCTGCAGTTGTGTGTGCTCTATTCGCTCGGCGCTGATCTCGCTACCGGTCAGGGTCGTCACGGCTCGGCCGCTGACGAGCACCACCACCCGGTGACACAGCCGAACTAGCTCGTCGGTGTCGGTCGAGGCGACGATCGTGGCCACGCCGTCAGCCGCGGCACGCTCGATGAGGGTGTGGATCTGGTCCTTGGCACCGACGTCGATGCCCTGCGCCGGCTCGTCCAACAAGAGCAGCTTCGGCGACAACCGGAGCGCCTTGCCGAACATGACCTTCTGCTGGTTGCCGCCACTGAGCGAACCGATCGGCGACTCGGTCGAAGCCGTCTTGACGCTCAGGCGACTGATCCATTGATGGGTCTCTTCCAGCTCAGCCTTGCGACTCAGACGGAACCCCTTGACGTGACGCGCGACATCGGTGACGGTCAGGTTCTCACGGACGTTCATGGCCGCAAACGTGCCTCGAAGCGCCCGTTCGGCGGGCACGAACGCGATGCCGGCTCCCATCGCCTGACGCGGTCGGTAGTTGGCGATCGCCGTGCCGTCCAACATCACGTCACCGTCGTCGCGGGGGGTCTGACCGGCGATCAGCCCGAGCACGTGTTCGCGGCCGGAGCCGGTGATGCCAGCGAGGCCGACGACCTCGCCCGGATAGACGTCGAGGTCGAGGCCATGGACCGTCGCCCCGCGCAGGCCACGAACGGTCAGCAGCGGGCGTCCCCCGACCACCGCCTCGGTGGACGTGGCCGACTCGATGCGGTGACCGACGATGAGCTCGACGAGGGCATCGTGGTTGAGATCAGAGACCGGGTGCGTCGCGGCGCGGACGCCGTCGCGCAACACCGTGACGCGATCGGCGAGCTCGAACACCTCGTCGAGGTGATGCGAGACGTACAAGATCGACACGCCCCGATCCTTCAGGCGGTGCACGACCTCGAACAAGCGCCGCACGTCGTCGCCGGGCAACGTCGCCGTCGGCTCGTCGAGGATCAACAGGCTGGCCCCTTGCTCCCAACCAACCAAGGCCCGGGCGACGGCGATCGTGGTCCGCTGAGACGGCGGCAAGGAGGCGACGGGCGCCTTGATGTCGAGATCGCCGATGCCGAGCGCGGCGAGAGCGGCGCGTGTGCTCGCCGCCTCGTGCTGCCAACGGATCCGGCCTCCGAAGCTCGTCCGGTACCCGGCGGTGAGGGCGATGTTCTCGACGGCGTTCAACATCCCGACCAACCCGAGGTCCTGGTGGACGAAGCGAACGCCCGCCGCAGCTGCCGCCGCGCCGTCACCGAGGGTCAAGGGCGTGCCACTGATCCACGCCCGGGCCGGCCCGGGATCGGGCTGGTGGTAGCCGGCGAGGATCTTGATCAACGTTGACTTGCCCGATCCGTTCTGGCCGACGAGGGCGTGCACCTCGCCGGGGGCGACCTCGAGGCTCACATCGTCGAGCGCGACCTGCCCGGCAAACGTCTTCGATAGGTGCTCGATCTGCAGCGCATCTGCCACCGGTTCCCCCCAGTTTTCGAGCGGAGACTAGCAACTGGTGGTGATTTCACTAATGTGCGTTGCTCATATCCGGGGCGAGGAGCGTCGCGGGGAGTCCGAAAAAAGGGGAGAGGCATGAGGAAGAATCGAATGCTGGTGGCCGTGTTGTTGGCCAGCGCACTCGTCGCTGTCGCGTGCGGCAGCAGCAAGAAGGCGACGCCGGCGGCGACCACTGCGGCGTCCGGCGCGACCACCGTGGCGGCGGCGACCACCGCGAAGCCGGCGACTACGGCAGCTGCGGGGACCACCGCGGCGCCGACCGCGACCACTGCGGCGGCCGCCGGAGATGCGGGTCTTGCCGCGGTCAAGGCCAACGTCGACAAGTTCAGCAAGGCCGACGGCGGCATTGGTGTGAAGACCCCGCTCACCGGCAAGGCGCCGAAGAAGACGATCGCCTGGCTCGAGTGCGATGTGCCGACGTGCTCGGCGTACCTCACGCCGGGGTTCAAGGCGGCTACCACCGCACTCGGCTGGACGCTGAAGATCATCCCGATGAAGAGCACCGAGCCCGGCCCGGCCTTCCAGGAGGCGATCGACGCCAAGGTCGACTACATCGCCAGCACCGGACTCGGCATCGCTCAGTACCAACCGCAACTCGATGCTGCCAACAAGGCTGGCATCAAGGTGTTGAGCTGCTTCGGCACCGACGATCCAAGCCCGACCACGATCCAGATGCAGTGCGGTGACGAGTCGTTCGTCCAAAAGACCGGCCCGCTGATGGCCGACTGGGCGATCGCGAAGTCGAACGGCGCGGCGAACATCTTGATCGTCAGCATCCCTGACTTCCCGATCCTCAAAGTCGAGACCGACGAGGTCGTCAAAGAGATCAAGTCCAAGTGCCCGAAGTGCACGTCCGAAGAGCTGAACGTCACCCTCGCCGACCTCATCGGCGGCAAGGTGCCGGCATCGGTCGTGTCGAAGGTTCAGGCCAACTCGAAGTTGAACTACGTCTTTTACTCCTTCGGTGACCTTCCCGGAGGCGTGACCGCGGCGCTCACCTCGGCTGGGCTCAACAAGCAGGTCACCCAGTTCGGTCAGGACTTCTCGACCATCGACCTCGACGAGATCATCGCCGGCACGATGGGCGCCTGGTCGGCCGACCCCAAGGGCTACGCCGGCTGGTTGATGGTCGACGCGGCGGCTCGGCTGAGCCTCGGGATGCCTCTCACGGAGGAGCGGGCCGCGGCCTCGCTCCCGAGCGTCATCGTCGACAAGGCCGATTTCGCCACCACCATCAAGGGCACCAACGGCGACTGGGCGCCGACGGGCGCCGATGCCGCCTTCAAGAAGCTGTGGGGCGTCTGAAATAGGTGAACGACGTCCGCGTCAAGCGGACGCCAGCGTTGCAACGGAGCCTGTTCGGTCGGCGGTTCGCTGGCCGAGCAGGCTCTTGCCGTTTGGGTTGGACCTCGCGTCGCGTCGCCAACAGCAGATCGCTGACAACGTACGATCACGCCGATGAGTGAGACGCGACGATCGATGTTTCCTGATGCTCCTGCGCTCGGTGACGCCTTTGGCGAGCTGTACGGCGCCTTCTGGCGCGACGGCGTCCTAGAACAGGAGCTGAAGGAAACGGTGAGGATGCGCAACGCGCGGCTCACCGACTGCGCCCTTTGACGCAACGTCCGCTTCGATCTCGCCCGTGAGGCGGGACTCACCGAGGACCTCGTTGCCCGCATCGACGACGCCCACGCCACCTCGGATCTGCCGGAACGTTGGAAAGTGGCGTTGGCGTTCGCCGACCGGTTCATCAACGCACCGGGGCCAGCGAGCGCCAACGAAGCGGCGGCACTGGCGACGCACTTCGATGCCAAGAAGCGCACCGAGCTGGCGCTCGGCCTCGGGCTCTTCCACGGGTTCTCGAAGCTGCTGATCGGCATGGGCTTGGAGCCCGAGCAAATGGACACGACCGTGTTGCCCACGCCCCGGTTCACAACGGCGGTGCCTGATGTCGATCTGTCCGACCGTCACGCTGCCCTGCTCGCTGATCATCCCGATCTCGCCAAGCGCTGGGCGAACGTCTGGCAGACGATCGCGACGTTCGATGGCGGTCTCGACCACGGGTTGATCGACGCGTGCCGGGCGCGCATCGCGACGCTCATCGGTGTCGACTGGGCCAGCGCGACCGAGCCTGCGCTCGCGAACGGCACGATGGTCGACCCTGTGCTCGCCGACCTCGCCATCGAGATGTCGGAGCTGTTCGTGATCGACATCCGCGCCATCACCGCCGTGCACCTCGACAAGCTCACTGCGCTCGCGGGCAAGGCGAGTCTCACCCACCTGTTCATCACGATGGCGATGGCCGACGGCATCTACCGCGTCGCCCGCACGATGAGCTGAGCTGTCAACGCGCGTAATTGACCGCCGCCGGTCGGACGAGGATGCGTACTGTCGGTCGCAGAGGGGTGGACGCGATGGAGGAACAGGACGCGCTGTTCGTGGCACCGCTGGCGACGAGCGAGCAGCTTCAGCAAGCGGAGCGCAAGGGCTGGCCGGTCGACTTGCTCGAGCGGATGTTGGCGTTGCGTTGGCCAGCATGGAAGGTGGAGCTCTACCTCTCGGCCGACGGATTCCCGACCGTCGAGATGATCGACGGCGAGGTCCGCGACCGGGAACGTCTGTCGACGGGCTTGTCGGCGCGAGAAGCAACCTGGGAAGACGACGAGCGGCTCACCGACCTGTTCGCCAACTCGACAGAGCGCCTCGGCGATTGGAACGTCGTCGTCGAGCGCAGCCCGAACCCGTTCGCGCAGCAACGCCTGCAAGAGAACTGGCATGTCAAGGTGCTCGACGATCGTGGCGTCGCTCTCGCCGCCAACATGCAGGCCGGGCGAAGTTCATATGTCGATGGCCGGCCGGTCTCGGTGAGCTGGATGGGTGGATGGCGCGTCCGCAACGAGTTCCGCCGGACGGGCTTGTCAGGTCTCCTGATGTCGACGCCTGGTCCAGCGTCGGGCGTGTTCGGGATGGTCAGCTACTGGTACGTGCGCAACGCGAATGGCTTGGCGCAGTCCTGGATCGCCCAACAGGTCACCGACATGCAGGCGAGCAGTGGTCGACCTGTCGACAAGCTGACGGCGTCGGTTCATCATCTCGACGCGGCCAATGGTGGTCGGCGCGACGCTCGGGTGCGCAAGGTCTGTGCCGACGACCTGCCTCGTTGCGTCGAGCTGATCAACGCCACGCACGCCGGTCTCGATCTGTTCCGTCCCTACTCTGTCGAGTTCCTGCGCGGCCGTCTCGACGATCTGTTCTGGGGTCCGAAGCCGCCGTTCGTGCCCTGCGTCTACGGATGGGACGAGATGGCAGTCTTGGAGGACGACGGCGAGATCGTTGCCTGCGGGGGACTTTGGGATCGCGGTCGCGATGCCCGCGAACGTTGGACGCATCGCGAGACCGGCGACGAGCGCGTCGTCGACGTGACGTGCTTGATGGACGCCGGCTACGCACGTGGCCGTGCCGATGCGCTGGCGACGTTGATAGGGCACCACCTAGCGACGACGTCCGAGCTCGGCCGCACGGCGATGGTGGCGGCACTGGAGTTCCTGCCCGATGTCGTCGAGCTGCTCGACTGGGCCGGGCCCGAGGTCGAGGTGCGCGTCTTGGAGACGATGGGGTTTCGCTCACCCGACCTGCACGTCGACGCCACGATGACGCGGCCGTACACCGACCTGGCGTACTGGTGAGCAACGTGACCTCAACGACGCCAGCGGCGTCAGTCACGCCCGCGACGTCGACATATCGGCGCATCTGGGAGTTCATGGGCGAGTTCCGCGCCGGCATCAGCGGTGCGGTCGGCACGTCGCTGCTGGCGTCGATCGCCTTCACGCTGCTGCCATGGCCGATTCGCTACCTGATCGACGACGTCCTGCTCGGTGACGAGCTCCGCCTCGGGGTGTTCGGTCATCATGCGACGCGCAGCGCGGCGCAGAAGATCGCCGTCGGCACGTCGCTAGCGATCGGGTACCTGGTGATCCAGTTGGTCGCCGCCGTCGTGATGTCGATCAGCTTCTACCTGTTCGCTCGCGTCGCGCTGCGGATGATCCACACGCTGCGCGGCCGGATGTTGCGCCACCTGCGGCGGCTGTCGTTGGGGTTCCATGCCAACCGCTCGTCGGGCGAGCTGATCTTCCGCTCGATCAACGATGCTCGCTCGATCCAAGAGGTGATGATCTTCGGCGTCCAGGCGTGGATCATGCCGATCTTCCAGATCACGTTGATGGTCGCGCTGATGGCATCGCTCGACTGGTTGTTGACGCTCGTCGCCATCGCCGTGGCGCCGTTCCTGATGTGGACCATCCGCCGCCTCACTGGTCGGATCCAAGCCTCGTCGGAGGAGTCGCGAGCGCATCTCGGCCGGCTCACCGGGTTGATCGAGCAGACGCTCGGCTCGATGCGGGCCGTGCAGGTCTTTGGCAAGGAGTCGACCGAGCAGGATCGCTTCGACGACACGAGCAACGACTTCATCGCCGCCCAACTCCGCTTCCGGATGGCCGAGCAGACGTTGTCGGTGGCGACGATGGTGATCACCGGGCTCGGCACCGCCGCGGTGCTGCTCGTCGCCGTGCACCGCGTCCTCGACGGCGCGGTGAGCGTCGGCGCGCTGTGGATCTTCCTGTCGTACATGCAACGCATCTACGAGCTGTTGCAACGGAACCTGGCGACGTTCGGGATGTTGCAGGACTCGGTCGTCGGCGTTGGGCGCGCTTTTGCCGTGCTCGACACACCGCCGTCGATCACCGATCGCCCCGACGCTCGCCGCATCGAGACGTTCAACGACCGGATCGAGCTGCACCGCGTCGGCCTCACCTACGACCGGAACGTCGTGCTCCGTGACGTCGATCTCGTCGTCGCCCGCGGGCAGACAGTGGCGCTCGTCGGCGAGACCGGCTCGGGCAAGACGTCGATCCTCAACCTCATCCCCCGGTTGTACGATGTGTCGTCTGGTTCGGTGACAGTCGACGGCATCGACGTGCGCGACGTGCGGCTGGCGTCGTTGCGCGACCTCGTCAGTGTCGTGCCGCAGGAACCGCTGCTGTTCGCCGGGACGATCAAGGAGAACATCGCCTATGGCCGTCTTGATGCCGACGAGGCGGCGCTGGAATCGGCGGCGCGTTCAGCGCGTGCCCACGACTTCATCACGAAGCTGCCCGATGGCTACCTCACCGACGTCGGCGATCGCGGCACGAAGCTGTCGCTCGGCCAGCAACAACGCATCGCACTGGCTCGTGCCTTCTTGAAGGACGCGCCAATCCTGCTGCTCGACGAGCCGACCGCCGCGCTCGACCTGCGCACCGAGGCCGATCTGCTCGACGGGCTCCAACGTTTGATGGAAGGGCGCACCGTCGTGATCGTTGCGCACCGTTTGTCGACGGTCCGTCACGCCGACACCATCCATGTCCTCGACCACGGCCACATCGCCGAATCGGGCACTCACGACGAGTTGCTGGCTCGCGACAGCCGCTACGCGCGGCTGTGGCGCGCCGGCGATGCGGAGCCTGCTCCAGCAACACCTTGAGATCGTCCGCTAGCGATCACACATCAGAGGATTGTCGCGAAACGTGCGCCGAGCGCGCGGAACGCGACAGAGGTCCGGTGTCGCGCCCGGAGTGGGGTCAGAGGTGCGCTGCGGCCGCGGCCTCGACGGCGGCGACGATAGGCTCCCACGGCGCACCTGCGACGCGCGTGACCGTGACGAAGTCGTTGACGCCGAACACGGAGGCGACACCGCCGGCCGCGAAGACATCGGCCGCGAACGCGTTGCTGGCGGCGTCATCGGCGCTCATCACGTTCATCATCTCAGGCAACTTGATGTCCAAGGTGAACTTCATCGCGTCCGGGTTCGGCGTCGGAGCGGCAACGGTGCTGGCCATCACGTGACTCTAGCGGCGCTCGTCAGGCGAGGACCTCGGTCGGCTTCGCTGGTGGCGTTTCGACAGTGCCGTCGGTGCGCCGAGCAAAACGATCGGGGCTCGGACCGTGCGTCGGATCGTCGGTTGGCCACGGCCATCCGCCGAAGCCGGTGCGCTGGTAGTCGGCGAAGGCCTGCTCGATCTCGGCGCGAGTGTTCATCACGAACGGTCCGTAGCTGGCTACCGGCTCACCGATCGGGCGACCCTGGAGAACAAGGCAACGCACTCGCTCGTCGCCGGCGCGCAGCTCGACGGGCTCGTCGGTGCGTAGCGCGGCACCCTCGTAGCCGCGCATCTCGTGGCCGCCGACGTCGAGCGCCGTCCCCTCGAACAGGTACAGGCAACGTGCCGCCTCCGGATGCCGCGTCGATGGCATCGTCCACGTCGCGCCCGCTTCAAGTTCGATCAGCCAGATGGCGACATCGCTGTCGGCGCGGCTGGCCCACGAGCTTGGTGGTGGCGCCGGCGGGACGCGCCCTTCGACGATACCGGCGGCGACCGTGACCGTGGCGCGCCGTCCGGCGTCGTCGACGTGCTCGAGGCGGGGGATGTCCTCGTCCCACAACATCGCGAAGTGGGGCTCGGCGAACTTGTCGTCGCTGGGCAGGTTCAGCCAGATCTGGAACAGCTCGGCGGGGTTGTCGGCATCGGCGCGCAGCAGCGGGAACATCTCGGCATGGACGATGCCTCGTCCGGCGGTGAGCCACTGCACGTCGCCGCCGCCGTAGCGAGCAGCGGCGCCGAGCGAATCGGAGTGATCGATCAGCCCGCGCAGGACGAACGTGACCGTCTCGAAGCCGCGATGAGGATGCTGCGGGAAGCCGGGCACCGTGGCGCCGTGGTACATCCGCCAGCCGTCGGTGCCGGCGAAGTCGTTGCCGATGTTCCGACCGGCCAGTGACGCCGCCGGTCCGAGCTTGGCGTTGCCGGCCGGGTAGCGGTCGACGTGGTGGACGCAGAACAGGAACGGGTCGATGGTCGGCCACGGCATCGACAGTGGGAACACTCGCAAGACCGGATCGTTCATGCCCTGAACGCTACCGGCGGGCACGCCGGCGACGTTGTTGGCAACCGCGCCACGCTCGCTGGCGAGCAGGCGGCCACTGTCAAAGACGACCGTCACGCCTCAGCGGTAGCGCGCCCCGTCGGGACCGGTGTGCTGGCACGCCGGCATCCGCCAGCCACGCGGCTTGGGACGAACGTCGCGCAGCTCGCTGCACGGAACACCGACGATCGAGTCGCGCCGGCAAGGTTGGCGCGATGCGGCCGTCCAACGGTGCGGTTGCCAGACGGGCACGGGCCAGCGGTTGGCATGCGGCGTGATCAACGTGCACCTGCCAGGGTGACCAGGGTGCTCACCGGACACCTACCGCACGACACGTCACTTCGTGGAAGCTCATAGGTTGGACCTCCAACGGGCCGCCGCGAGAGTGGTGGCCGATCACCTTTGGACACGCCGGCGGCGTCGGGTGGGGTTTGGTCCTCGCCCCGCATTTGCGCGAAACATATCCGACGTCTGGATCGCCCAGGATCATCGACCGGGCCACCGCGACGCTAACGACACCAGGAGGTCGAGGCCGTGACCGACGCTGCAATCGACGCCACGCCGCCGACGCCACGCCGGCGCGCCGCGCTCGGGCTTGCCGTCGGGATCGGCTCGTTGATCGTCGTCGGTCTCGTGATCTACCCGTTCCGAAACCACGACAACGAGCTCGAGCTGCTCCTCGTCCTCCCGGTCATTGCTGCCGGCCTCGTCGGGGGCCGCGCCGTCGCTCTCGTCACCGCGGTCGCTGGTGTCGTCGTCTTCAACGTTGCCATCCAAGACTCGATCGGTTCGTTCCTGACGAAGATCAACGGCGATGCTGTCGCGCTGGTCGCGTTTCTCGCCATCGCCCTCGCCGTTGGTGCGGTCGTCGGTGGTGGCGCCGATCGCCTGGCCGAGGCCGCCCTTCGTGAACGTGAAACGCGCAGGGTGCGGGAGCTGACGGAACTGGTCGCCGCGGAGACGAACCGTGTCGCCGTCCTCGAACAAGTCGACCAGCAACGCGCCGCGTTGTTGCGCTCGGTGTCGCACGATCTGCGTACGCCGCTGGCGACGATTCGCGCCGTTGCCAGTGATCTGCGCGAGGGCAACCTCCACGATCGCGAGGTGCGTGGCGAGCTTCTCGACAGCGTCTGTGGCGAGGCGGAGCGACTCGATCGACTCGTTGGCAACTTGCTGAGCATGAGCCGTATCGAAGCCGGCGCGCTGCAGCCCGATCGCCAAGTCTTGGATCTCGGCGAGCTCGTCCAGCTCGCCGCGCACCGCCTGCGGCCGCTGTTCGTTCACGCTCATCTCGACGTCGACACGCCAGCGTCGATGTCGCTAGTCGACGGCGATCATTCGCAGCTCGATCAGGTCTTGTCGAACCTGTTCGAGAACGCCGCTCGTCATGCGCCGGCCGGGTCCGTTGTGACCGTGGCTTTGCGCTGTGGCAGCGATCACACCGTCGAGCTCGTGGTAGTCGATCGCGGCCGGGGCGTCGCCGCCGCCGACGCCGAGCACGTGTTCCAGCCGTTCTGGCGAGGCGCCGACAGCCGTTCCAGCGGTCTTGGTCTCGCCATCGTCCGTGCCATCGTGCAAGCGCACGACGGCACGGTCACCGTCGAAGACACACCTGGCGGCGGCGCTACGTTCGTCGTACGGCTTCTGGCGCGCGATGATGAGGGTTTGTGACGGCGGCGAACCAGCAGACCGTGCTCGTGGTCGACGATGAGCCAGCGATCCTTCGGGCGCTGACGAGTGCGTTGAGCGCGCGGGGCTACAAGGTGCGTCGGGCCGAGACCGGTCAGCAGGCGATCGACGAGGTTGCGGTAGATCCTCCCGACGCCGTCGTGCTCGATCTCGGGCTACCCGACATCGATGGTGTCGACGTCTGCCGGCGCGTCCGTACCTGGTCGACAGTCCCGATCATCGTCTTGTCGGCGGACGGCGCCGACGACCGCAAGGTGCTAGCTCTCGACGAAGGTGCGAACGACTACGTCACCAAGCCGTACTCGACACCAGAGCTGCTCGCTCGGTTGCGGGCCGCGCTGCGCTCGTCGTCGAGTGGGCAGGCGCTGATCGATGATGCCGTGCTCGAAGTGGGGGACTTGTGCATCGACATGGCGCATCGAGCGGTCACCGTCGGTGGGCAGAACGTCGACCTGACGCCTAAGGAGTTCTCGTTCCTCGCATTGTTGGCGAAGTACCCAGGCCGAGTGATGACGCATCGCACGATCCTGCAAGAAGTGTGGGGGCCGAACTACGGCACCGAGACGCAGTACCTGCGCGTCTACGCCGGACAGATCCGCAAGAAGCTCAACGAGGACATGTCGAACCCAAGGCTCGTCACTGAGCTCGGTGTTGGCTATCGCCTTGTCGCTCGCGCCGATGGTGGTGGCCTGACCTCTTGACCGCTAAGGATGGCGCAAAGACGGGCGCAGCCAAACTAAGAACGGTGTAAAGGGCTTCGAGACCCTCTCGCTCCGAAGGTTTTCGGAAGGGACCTTGCGGATCGTGCGAATCGGCCATTGCCAGCTCGTCGATCGGCGGCGAGCTAGGCGATTGTCGGAAAGCACAGAGGCCATCGATGGAACGGTCGACTCACGGGCTCCACGCTGCCCCGGCGGAAAAGCAGCGGAAGCGGACTTCGCCGCGACGAGTGATGTCGATCGGCGCGATCGTGGCGCTGCTCGTCAGCGTCTTCTCGTTCGGCACGCACGCCGCGCAGGGCGCGAACTTGAACATCGGCGGCACGCTCGTCGCCGGGACGATCAACACCGCGCTCGGTAGTGCTGGCGTATCGCCAACGCTGCCCCGCGGTGTCGCCTGGTTGGCCGACACGTCGGCCGCTGGTGGCCACTGGTGGGTTGGCGATCAGCTCAACGGCCTCTGCCGGCTCGACCCCTTGGTCGGCGCCGCGAACAACGGTCCGTTCACGCTGGCGCAGTGCAACGCCACCGCGAAGTCCGGCGGGCAGATCATCGTCGGCAACGTTCCCGGTACAGCCACGGCGAAGTTCATCTACGTCGCCGACGATTCGTCGCGCAGCACGAAGGTCGTTCGCTACCGGATCAACGGTGTCAACACTGCCAATCCGACATCCGCTGCACCGCTCGTGATGACGGTCCCGAACATCACCCAGAAGGGCGGCGGCCTGTCAGGCGGCCGTCCGGTGGCGCTCGCGCTGATCACCAATCCGGGCACGTTGCCCGTCCCCGCTGCGCCCGGCTTCCCGGCTGCGTATGTCGCTGGTGAAGAAGACCTCGTCGTCGGCTACCTCAAGTCAGGCGACATCGTTCGCGTCTTCGACGTCAACCACACCGCCGCAGCCGCACCAGCGCAAGCGGTCGTTGGCTCGACCTCTGATGGCATCGGCGTGAACGCCTTCGCCGTGGTCGGCGGCGACCTGTACGTCGCCGAGGTCGGTGGTCTCGGTGGTGTTTCCAAAGTCGTCGACATCGCCGGCGTCAACCGGCTGGCGTGCAGCCCGTCGTCGCCGTGCACCGCGGTCCCGACAGGTAGCGGCATCGGCTTTCCCGGTGGCTTAGCTGCTGACGGCGGCCAGTACCTCTACGTCGGTGACTCGGCGCGTGGTGGCGCTTCGAACAACATCTACCGCGTCAACCTGGCGACTTCGCCCTTGACCACCGACACGGTGTCGAGCACCGTGCCGACGTTCTCGGCGAAGGACTCGAACCAGGTGCAGACGACGTACAACACCTACACGTCACCGGTCGCCCTCGGCTACCGGCCGACGGCCGCCGGCGGCGAGTTGTACGTCGGTGGCGATCCGCAGATCCTCGCCGCGGTCGTGACCAACCAGCAGGGCCACATCTGGAGCATCCTCACGCCACCCGCGCCGCCGGCAGTGAGCACCATCGCCCCGACGAGCGGCCCGCAAGCCGGAGGCACTGCGGTGACGATCACCGGCGCGAACTTCATCGTCGGCGCCGCGACGGCGACCTTCGGGGCTGCCGGCGCCGTTCCTGCGGTGTGTGCGACGACGACCTCGTGCGTGGCGACCTCGCCCGCTGCGGCTGCGCCCGGAACCGTCGACCTCACCGTGACCTCCGGCGGCCAGACGAGCGCCGCCGTCAACGCTGACAAGTTCACGTACAACGCGACAGTGCCGACGATCACGTCCATCTCGCCGGCGAACGGCTCCGAAGCTGGCGGCACGACGATCACGATCACCGGCAGCGGATTCGCTTCCGGCGCCAGCGTCACCGTCGATGGCGTCGCGGCGACGAGTGTGACGTGCGCGAGCACGACGACGTGCACGGCCACGACCGCGGCCGAGCCGGCGGCGCCCGCGACCCCGGTCGGAACCCCGACGCCGGTAACGATCACCGTTGCCGGCATCAGCGCCACGGCGCCGGCGGCCTTCACCTACGACGCGGTGTCGATCACGTCGGTCGCACCGGCGAGCGGCGATGTCGCTGGCGGCACGGTCGTCACCCTCACTGGTGTCGGCTTCTCGACGACGCTCCCAGGCCGGGTGGCATTCGATGGGTTAGCGCCCGTGAACGCGACGTGCACGAGCACGACGACGTGCACGGCGACGGCGCCGAACCACGTCGCCGGTGGACCTGGTCCGGTGCCGGTGACGATCACGTTCGGTACCAAGACGTCGCCAGCAGCGACGTTCACATACACGACGACCGTCGTCGTCGGTCCCGTGATCACCAACATCGGCCCGCTGTCGGGTTCCAACGCCGGTGGCACCGTGGTGACGATCAACGGTTCCGGCTTGGCCTCGGCGACGATCACCGTTGGCGGCGTAGCCGTTCCGGCGAGCACCTGCACGGCGTCGAGCTGCGCGTTCGACACGCCCTCGACGACGACGACGGGCGCGGCGGCGATCGTCGTCACCGACGCCACGCTCGCCCCGCCGGTGTCGGTCAATGCCGGTCAGTTCACCTACGTTCAAGCGGCTGCGTCGCTGTTCGGCTTCGGTATCACGGCGCCGAAGGGTGGTGCCGTGTGGTTGCCGGGCGCGCTAGGCGGTCACTGGTGGTCGTCCGATCACGCGCAGGGCTTCTGTCGTCAGGACCCGCTTGGCGGCGGCAGCTCGTTGAGCGCGATCAACTACTCGGTGTGCGGTGACGACCTCGTCGGCTCGGCCGGTCAAGGCGTGTACGACCCGCGAGCGGTGACGGTCAACGGTCAGACGTTCAGCAACCTGCACTACGTCTACGTGCCCGACAACGCAGTGAAGAGCACCGCGGTGTGGCGCCTGACGTTCGACTCGAACACCGAGACGATGGTCGCCGACCCGATCGACGGCGTTACGACGGCGACGGCGATGATCCCGCTCGCCAACGTTACGACGCTGAAGCCGAACGGCATGGCCCTCGGCCCGTTGAACGCCAACGGCGTGTTCTGCGGTCTCGCCGGATCCAACTGCTCGGCGGCGCAGAACGCGGCGATCGGCTTGTACGTGACCGATCTGACCGAGCCGAACGTGCGGTTCATCACCAAGCCTGACGGCGATCCTCGCCAGCAACTGGTGAGCATCGTCGCCGCAACCGGTGATGGACGTGGCGCCAATGGCACCGCCGGCTTCATCGGCAGCTACCTGTACGTCTCGGGCAACCGGGCGACGCAGTTCTTCGACGTCACGCTGTGCCCGATCGGCGGTATCACGGCGTGCGGGATGGCGTCGGTGCCGTCGCCCGTTGGCGTGTTCGTCGCTGGTACGGCCGTTGATCCGATCAACAAGTTCGTCTACCAGTCGAACTCGCCGGGTGGTGCGGCGGCGTCGTTGTTGCGTTACGACGCCAGCCACGACGTCTACGCGCCGTTCTCGGCGAGCGCGCTGCCTCCTGGTGTCGTCGTCGACAACAACGGCGTCGTGCACTGCGAGGCGAACGTCGGGCTCGGCAACGCCGGCATCGGTTGCCTCCTTGGTCCGAAGGCAGGGAACTACCTCAACGGCGGCACGCTGCCCGGCTTCGGTGGCCCGATCGTCGTCGCCACCGGTCCCAGCCCAGTTGGGGCAACCCGCCCGTGGGACTTCACCAACCATCCGACGGCGGCGACGAACTTCGGCTTCGCCTTCGGTCTCGCGGTCGGCCCGAACAACGAACTGGTGATCACCGAGGATCCCTCGGCCGGCGTTCGTAGCGGCCGCGGCACGATGTGGACGGCGGCGTACACGGGATAGCGCGATTTGAGGGGGGAAGGGGACCTTCCCCCCTCAAGCTCCCCCCATCTGGTTGAGCTCCGATCGACCGGCAAGCCGGATCGATCTCCGCACCCAATCGAATGTTGCTGGTGGCCGATGCCGGCCACCGGCATTCGTCGTGGCGCCGGTAGGTTGGCGTTGTGCCGGCGTCGACGTTGCTCGTTGCTTGTGGGGCGTTGGCGCGGGAGCTACGCGCCGTCCTGGCGCAACTCGGCCCGAACGTGTCGGCGGCGACGATCGATGTCGAGTACCTGCCGGCGTCGCTGCACAACCGGCCGGAGCAGATCCCGGCGCGTGTCGCCGCAGTGATCGACGAGCGGAGCGGAGACTACGAACGAGTCGCCGTCGCCTATGCCGATTGCGGCACCGGCGGCTTGCTCGACGCGGTGCTCGATGAGCGCGGCATCGCTCGGCTGCCGGGTGCGCACTGCTACGAGTTCTTCGCCAGTGCCGAGGTCTTCGCCGCGTTGCACGATGCCGAGCCGGGCACGTTCTACCTGACCGACTACCTCGCTCGGCACTTCGACCAACTCGTCTACATCGGGCTCGGGCTCGATCGCCATCCGCAGCTGCGCGACGCCTACTTCGGCAACTACACGCGTCTCGTCCTGCTCTCGCAGAGCGACGATCCGGCGTTGGTGACGATGGGCGAGCACGCTGCCGAGCGGCTCGGGTTGGCGTTCGAACATCGCCACGTCGGGCTCGAACCGTTCGCCGGATCGGTGACGACGCTTGTCGTCGGACGGCGCACGACGTCGCCGGCCTGATCAGTCGCGCATCCGTTTGCCTGTCGGGTCGAACAGCGGCTCGAGCTGCAGACGTGCTGGGCGGCGGATGCCGATGATCTCGATCTCGAAGCCACCGGTGCCGGGCGCGCTCAGTTCGATCGGCACGTAGCCGAGCGCGACCGACGCGCCGACGTAGTGGGCGTAGCCGCCCGACGTGATCCATCCGACAACGGTGCCGTCGTGCCACACCGGTTCGTCGCCGATGACGTCGGCGGCGTCGCTACCGGCGCCCGGTTCGACGACGAAGCTGACGAGCTTGCGCTTCGGTCCACCGGCGGCGCGCTCGGCTTCGACGGCGGCGCGCCCGATGAACTCGTGATCGAGCTTCAGGTAGCGGTCCATGCCCGCTTCGAGCGGCGTGTAGACGTTGCGGTACTCACGGAACCAGGTGCCGTAGTTCTTCTCCAACCGCAACGAGAGCAGGGCCCGCAGGCCGAAGTCTTGTAGGTCGGACGCTGTGCCGGCGGCCTTCAGCGCGTCGTACAGCGCGAGTTGGTACTCGGGTGTGATCCACAGCTCGTAGCCGAGGTCGCCGGAGTACGTCATCCGCCCAACCCACGCTGGCACCATCGCGACGTCGACGCGTTTGAAGTCCATGAACTTGAACGACGGCGTCGACAGGTCGGTGTCCGTCAACGACTGGAGCAGGTCTCGCGCTCGTGGTCCGGCGACCGACAACCCGACCAAGCCGAGCCCGATGACGCGGAACGAGACGCTGCCGTCAGTCGGCAAGTGGGCCATGAACCAGCGCGAGTGGTACACCTCGGCCGCCAACGATCCGAACGCGAAGAAGTGATCAGGCGCGGTCCGAGCGACAGAGAACTCGCCTTCGATGCGGCCGGCCGGGTTCAACATCGCCGTCAGCACGATGCGGCCGACGTGTGGCATCCGGTTCGTCAACAACGACGACAACCACGCTTCGGCACCCGGGCCCCACACCTCGTACTTGGCGAAGTTCGACGTCTCGGTGATGCCGACGCCTTCGCGCACGGC
>Ga0209069_10000444_pt1 | contig 18744 bp, 14 predicted proteins | sample Str013_2_FD_187202 | JGI IMG/M metagenome (GOLD analysis project Ga0209069, IMG submission 187202) | Freshwater sediment microbial communities in response to fracking from Pennsylvania, USA - Straight Creek_MetaG_SC_2013 (SPAdes) (version 2) | ecosystem: Environmental > Aquatic > Freshwater >...
GCTGTCGGGTTGCGCAGCGAGCCGCCGAGGTCGGAGCCATCGGCCAGCGCCGCCATCCGGCACGCGACGGCGACCGCCGCGCCGCCGCTCGAACCGCCGGCACTGCGTCCGAGATCCCACGGGTTGCGCGTCACGCCAAACAGCGCGTTGAACGTGTGCGATCCGGCCCCGAACTCGGGCGTGTTGCTCTTACCGAGCATCACGGACCCGGCGGAGCGCATCCGCGCCACGACGATGTCGTCCGTCCTCGGGACGTAGTCGGCGAACAACGTCGAGCCGAACGTCGTCCGCACGCCCGCGGTCTCGGCGAGGTCCTTGTGGACGACGGGCAGGCCATGGAGCGGACCGGTGAGGCGATGCGTGCGGGCGAAGGCATCATCGAGCCGAGCTGCATCGCCACGAGCAACGTCGGGCGTGCGCGTGATTACCGCGTTGACGATGTCATCGAGTGCGTCGATCTGGGTGAGGTGAGCGTCGGCCACATCGCGCGCCGATACCTCACCGGCCGCGAGCCGATCCCGCAGTGCGCACGCGCTGAGCTCAACGAGGTCGTCACTCACGACGGCGCACCATCACGCACTCACCCACTCAGCCGACGAGCCGGTCGAGCTCGCCGCGCGCCGCCAACGTCGCGTCGAGGTGCTCGTCGAGCGGCGCACCGGGATTGGCCATCCGGTTGTAGCCGATGCTGAAGTCGCTGAAGCCAAGCTCGAGCCCGTCGGTGACCATCTGCTGCCAACCGGCACCGAGATAGGTGCGACCGTGGATCGGCAAGGTCGCCGGATCGCGTCCGGCGTCCTGCGCTGCTTGGCGGAGCTTGGTGACCGCCGTCCGCACGTCGATGTCGAGGCCGGGGATCAGGAGCGGCATCCAACCGTCGGCACACCGCACGACCCGGCGCAGCACGGGGTCGGCCGCGCCGCTGCCGATCCACACCGGGATCGGTCGCGACGGCCGCGGGTTGATGCCGACGTTGGTGAGGTGGTGGAACTCACCGTCGAAGTTGACCAGCGGCTCGGTCCACAGCTTGCGCATCACCGCGATCTGCTCTTCCAGCCGGCGCGTCCGAGACGCGAACTCCGTACCGAGGGCGGCGTACTCGACGTTGTTCCAGCCGACGCCGACGGCGACGCGCAACCGGCCACCGGACAGCAGGTCGATCGTCGAGATCTGCTTCGCCGCCACCGCGGTCTGGCGTTGCGGAAGGACCAAGACGCTCGTCACGAACTCGAGCCTGCTCGTCACGGCGGCGAGGTGGCTGAACAGCACGAGGATCTCGTGGAAGATGTGCTCGTTCGTGTATGGCGCCGACGGGAACGAGCCGATCGGCGGCGTGAACATCTCAGCGGTGGCACCGAGGATGTGGTCGTAGGCCATCAGATGCTCGTAGCCCGCAGCTTCGACACCGGTGGCGAAGCGCCGGATGGCGTCGGGATCGGTACCGCTATCGGCCTGCGAGATGATCGCACCGAGTCGCATGGCATGCCCCCCATCGTGCGCGCACGACACGTGTCGTACGTGCGGTGTCAGGTAGCTTGTCAACCCGACAGCGACACGTCCAGCGAGGGGCAACGAGGCGTGAAGGCGATCATCGCGGGTGCCGGGATGGGTGGCTTGGTCAGCGCACTGACGTTGGCTCGCGCCGGCGTCGACGTCCAGGTCTACGAGGCCGTGCGCGAGGTCCAGCCGCTCGGTGTCGGCATCAACCTGCTCCCCCATGCGATGGGCGTGCTCGCCGGACTCGGTCTGCTCGACGAGATCCGGCCGCTCGGCGTCGAGACGGCCGAGCTGTGCTACTTCAACCGTCACGGACAGCTCATCTGGCGCGAGCCCCGCGGTCTCGCCGCCGGTTACGACGTGCCCCAGGTCTCGCTGCACCGCGGCCGGCTGCAGCTCAAGCTGCTGGACATCGTCCGCCGCCAGCTCGGTGCCGACGCGGTGCGCACCGGGCTGCGCGTCGATGCCTTCGAGCAACATCGCGGCCAGACGCCATTCGTCGATGTCGAGCTGCGCGATCGCGATGGGGACACCATCGTCAACGACCGTGCCGACATCCTCATCGGTGCCGACGGCATCCACTCCGCAGTGCGTGCCGCGTTCCATCCCGACGAGGGCGCACCGAGTTGGAGCGGCACCGTGCTGTGGCGAGCGATGAGCAAGGCGCCGCCGTTCCTCACCGGTCGGTCGATGTTCATGGCCGGTCATCGCCCACACAAGTTCGTCGCCTACCCCATCGGCACGATCGGCGACGACGGCCTGTGCGATGTCAACTGGATCGCCGAGCTCGATCGCCGCGACGTCGGCCTCGCCAATCGCGAGGACTGGAACAAGCTCGGCGACCGTGCCGACTTCGCCGCCCGCTTCGACGACTGGTCGTTCGACTGGCTCGACATCCCGGCGCTGATCGCCGCGGCGACGGCGATCTACGAGTACCCGATGGTCGATCGCGATCCGCTGGCGCGCTGGACGCACGGCCGCGTCACGTTGCTCGGCGATGCCGCCCACCCGATGTACCCGATCGGATCGAACGGTGCCTCGCAGGCGATCCTCGACGCGCAGGCACTGGCCGACGCACTGACGAGCCACGACTCGATCGACGACGCGCTCGTCGCCTACGACGACGAGCGTCGACCGAAGACCGCAGCGATCGTGCGCGCCAACCGGCAACACGGACCCGAGCAAGTCATGGACCTCGCCGAGGAACGCGCCCCGAACGGCTTCAGCCGCGTCGGCGACGTGTTCGACGACGGCGAGCTGGAGTCGATCTCGACGAGCTACAAGCAGATCGCCGGGTTCCAACGTCCGGCGACGCGCTGACGTCGCGTGTCACTGTCAAGCATCACCGGGCGACGATCACGGTGTGCCGCTGATGACGAGCACCTGGCCGTTGACCCACGAACCGGCGTCCGACACGAGGTAGACGACGGCCGCACCGAAGTCCTCGTCCCGCCCCAGACGGCCAAGCGGCTGGCGTGAGGCGAGCTTGGCGTACTGCTCGGCGGTGAACCCAGAGGCGCGGTCGTAGTCGTCGGTCTGCGTGTGCCCCGGAGCGATGGCGTTGACCCGGATCCGTCGCGGCGCCAGTTCGAGTGCCAGCGTCTGAGTGAGATGGTTCACCGCTGCTTTCGCCGCCGTGTAGACGCCATGACCGGGCGCGCCCTTGGCGAACCCTCCCGTCGAGGAGACGTTGACGATCGCCCCGCCGTCGACGAGGACGCGCTGAGCCTCGCGACCGGCGAGGAAGATCGACGTCAGGTTGCGGTCGAACGTCGTGTGCCACGACTGCTCGGTCGTCGTCGACAGCGCGCCCATCGGTTCGCCCTGCAGGCCGCCGGCGCTGTTGACCCAGATCGACACCGGACCGAGCTCGCTGGCCCGATCGGCCAGCGCGGCGATCTCGACAGCGAGGGTGACATCGGTCGGGACGGCGACGGCGCGACGACCACGCCCTTCCAGCTCCCTGACAACCGCCGCCAGCGGATCCGGTCGACGGCCGGCGACGACGACATCGGCGCCCGCGTCGGCGAGACCGATGGCGATCCCCCGCCCGATGCCGGTACCGCCACCGGTGACGACGGCGACGCGACCGTCGAGTCGAAACAGATCCAATATCCCCATCAGTCCCCCCGTCGAACCAGCCCATCCAACCTAGTGGTGCGTCGTCGATGCGTTCATGAGATCGGCCGGATGGCGGCGGTGATGGAACCGGAGGGCATCCACGTGATCTGCACCGGCATCTTCGCCGCCGGCGCCTGGAGCACGAGGTTGTTGCCGAGGTAGAGGCCCTCGTGGGAGAAGTCGGGGTGGAAGAACACGACATCGCCGGGGCGCAAGTCGGAGATGGCGACGGCGGGGAACGCAGCCTTCTGCAGCAACGTGTAGTGGAGCATGTCCACGCCGGCCTTGGCGAAGGCGTAGCGGATCAGCCCGGAGCAGTCGAAGGCATCGGGCCCTTCGAAACCGAATCTGTACGGCTTGCCGATCTGGGCCTTGCCGACACTGATGGCGAGGTCGATGCGGGCGTTGCCGGTCACGGTCTGGAGCACGCCGCCACCGGGGATGGCGAGCTTCTGGCCGGGCACGATGATCGAGTCGATCGTCAAGTTGTTCGACTTCATCAACGCGTCCAACGAGACACCGAAGCGAACGGCGATCGTCAGCAGGAAGTCGTTCGTCTGCACGACATACGTCGACACCGATCCTGCCGGCGCGGCCGGTGCAGGAGCCGCGGCCGCGCTCGCCGGTTTCGGCGGTGTTGTAGGCACGGGCGCGGGCACTTTGCCGCCGGCGGGGATGGCCAGCTTCTGGCCGGGGATGATCACGCTGTCGAGCTGCAGGCCGTTGGCCTTGAGCAAGGCGTCGATGCTGACGCCAGCGCGACCGGCGATGCCGTACAGGTAGTCACCCGGGACCACCGCGTAGGACAGCGGGTCGGCCGACGCGACGCCGATCGGTGCGATCCCGACCATCGCCACACCGGTGGCCATGATCGTTGCGAGAGCTGTAGTTCGACGGGCGCGCATAGGGAGACCTCCAACGGGACTGGAGCCCCAACGCCGCATCACCAGGATAGCCGCACGAGCCGGCCGCGGTGCGGCACCTGTGCTCCCGGCCGCCGGCCCCCGTCGGGCACCGCCCCGTTTGACCGCCCGGTTTGGTGGCGTCCAACCCGCCCGTAACATCGTCGGCATGGGGACACGGGCAACGATCGAGCGGGTCGACTTCCACTTCGACGTGATGTGCCCGTGGGCGTATCAGACATCGCGATGGATCCGCGCCGTGCGTGACGAGACGGGGCTGACGATCGACTGGCGGTTCTTCAGTCTCGAAGAAGTCAACCGCGTCGAGGGCAAGAAGCATCCGTGGGAACGGGAGTGGTCGTATGGCTGGTCGATGATGCGCATCGGCGCGCTGTTGCGCCGCCGCGACATGGCGCTCCTCGACGCGTGGTACGAGCGGGCCGGGCGCGCCCTGCACGTCGACGGCCACAAGCCGCACGAGCCCGCCGTCGCCCGCCACCTCCTCGGCGAGCTCGGCCTCGACCCCGGTCTCGTCGACGAAGCGATCGCCGACCCGACGACGCACGACGAGGTCCGCGCCGAGCATCAACGAGTGATCGACGCGGGCGGGTACGGCGTGCCGACGTTGTTCTTCCCTGACGGTCAGTGTCTGTTCGGTCCCGTCCTGCTCGATCCGCCAAGTGGCGCCGCCGCCGTGCACCTGTGGGACGCAGTGACGGCATGGCTCGAGCTCCCGCACCTCTTCGAGCTGCAACGACCAAAGACAGTCGCCGATGGCCGCCTCATCGCCACCACCTTCCAGCCGTACCTCGAAGCGAGGGATTGGGTGAGCATCAACCGTGGCGAGGTCACCAGCTTCGGCGCTTTCGACCCCAAGGAGCGTGCCCGATGACGACGATCGCCAAGGAGCCGCTCGTTGCCGCCTTGGTCGAGGAGTGGGCCGCGATCGACGACCTGCTGGCGACACTCGACGACAGCGGCTGGTCGATGCCAACGTTGCCGGGCTGGGACGTGCACGCCACCGTCGCTCACGTGCTCGGGACCGAGTCGATGCTCGCCGGCATCGATCGCCCACCACTACCCGACGATCTCGGCGCGAGAGCGCACGTCCGCAACGAGATCGCCGGCTTCAACGAAGCGTGGATCGACGCCCATCGGCGCGACACCCCCGCCGAGTTGCTCGCGCACCTGCGTGCCGTCGTCACCCGTCGTCGAGCGATCCTCGCCGAGATGAGCCAGGACGACTTCGACGCACCATCGTGGACGCCGATCGGTCAGAGCACTCATGGGCGTTTCATGCAGATCCGCTTGTTCGACTGCTGGATGCACGAGCAGGACATCCGCGTCGCCGTCGCCCGTCCCGGTCACGAGGCTGGCGCACCGGCCGAAGGCTCGTTGGACGAGATCGTGCGCGCCTTGGGCTACATCGTCGGCAAGCGCGCCGGCGCGCCAAGCGGATCGGCGGTGACGGTCACGTTGACTGGCCCGGTCATGCGCACGGTGCACGTTCTCGTCAATGGTAAGGCCGCGGTGGTTCCGGTGCTCGACCGCTCCCCCACCGCGTCGCTGGCGATGTCCTCGTCGCTGTTCGCCCGGCTCGCCGGCGGGCGCGTCGACCCTGGCGCGGTCCGCGATCAGATCGCGCTGGCGGGCGACATCGAGCTCGCCGAACGCGTCGCCGCGAACCTCGCCTTCACGATCTGACGGCACGGCCATCGGGCACGGCCGCGCCGTCCGCGGCTGCGCCGTCGAGGATCCGCATGTTTTCCGTGATATCCGCGGATTCTGGCGCGAACCTCAGCACCGGCGACGGCCACGGCGGACGGCGACGGCCACGTCCACGGCCGGGAGTGAAGTCCTCAACCGTGCGCGATGACGGCCGATGAGGAGCCGTGCAGCACGACGAACCAACGCCGGCGTCGTCGTGGCGCGCCCCGGAACCATTGTTCGGGCAACTCGCCGACGTCGTGCCGGCCGGGGTCCTGCTCCTGGGCCCCGACGGTCGAACCCGCTACGCCAACCGATGGCTCGGCGCCCTGCTCGGCAACGGGCACCCGTATGGCGTCGACGAGGTTCTCGCTCGCTTCGCCGATCACGAGCGCCGCCGGCTCCGCTCCGCCATCGCCGGCGGCCTCGGCGGACGCACCGTGCCGGCGCTGGAGTGTGAGCTGCTCGCCGGCGGACGGTTCTGCCGGATCGAGATCCATCCGACGAGATGTACTGTCGGCGGTGCGGTCGACGGCGTCATCACACTCGTGCGCGACGCCAGCGATCTGGCCACCGCCGGCGTCGGTGCCGAGCACCGAGCGACGGTCGACGAGATCACCGGGTGCCCGAACCTCGACGGCACCGTCGAGCTGCTCGCCGAGCGGCTGCACGAGTCGCGCGTCTTCGGCGATCATGTCGCCGTCGCCGTCGTCGCCCTCGATCATCTCGGCGGCGATCGCGAGCACCACGGCGACATCGCCGTCGACGAGCTCTTGGTCGTGACCAGCGATCGTCTTCGCCTGCCGCTGCGGCGCGGCGACGTCGTCGGCATGCTCGATGCCAGCACGTTCGCGGTCATCATGAGCGGCCTCGACGACGCCGATCAGCTCCGCACGTTGACCGAGCGTCTCTGCGTTCGCGTCGGCATCGACGTCGTCGCCGACGGGCGGTTGCTGCCGGTCGTGGCGTTCGTCGGCGCCGCGCTCAGCGGGCCATCTTCGTCGCCGATGTCGCTCATCGGTCGAGCGACGCGTTGTGCAGCTGACGCTCGCCGCGCAGGTGCCGCCGATGCGCCGATCGTCGCCTGCGACGACGCACCGGTCGCCTGACGGCGCGTTGCCCACGGCCCTTCGGCCGCGGCCGTCGCTACCCGAGCCGACAGTTCTCGGTTGCAGTCCGTCCCGGAACCCGGGACAGGACGCAACCGACGACCACACCGGGCTGACTGGCTCGCGCCGTAAGAGGGCGGCCGGCAACAGCACTAGCGTCCGGTTGTCGCCCGCCGCTGGGCAACTCGAACGAGGAGGCAGAACCAATGGCTGCAACGAGCTCACCCATCCTTCCCGGTCGGCTTGGCACTCCGAGCATGGTCTTGAAAGACGACCCGCGCGCCGATCCGCGCATGGTCGCAGCGATGGAACCGTTCGGCCTGAACGTGCCTCCGGAACCGGCGCCGGTCAATGGTGACTCGCCGCTCGACGCGCTGTTGGAGTACGTCGGGATAGCGGAAGCGGGCTTCGAAGGGCTCTTCGGTGCGCTGTCGATCGACCTCCCGCCCGTAGCCGGTGTCACGTCGAGCGTCGAAGTGATCAGAGGCCTCGACGGCAACGACGTCACGCTGTTCATCCATCGCCCGACGAAGGCCGACGGCGCGCTGCCCGGCGTCCTGCACCTCCACGGCGGCGGGATGGTGCTCCTCGAAGCGGCCGGCGCGTCTTACGTTCGCTGGCGCGACGAGCTGGCCGCCACCGGGATGGTCGTCGTCGGCGTCGAGTTCCGCAACGGCGGTGGCAAGCACGGTCCGCATCCGTTCCCAGCCGGCCTCAACGACTGCACGTCGGCACTTCATTGGATGGCCGACAACAGGGCGCGACTCGGCATCTCGAAGATCGTCGTGTCGGGCGAGTCGGGTGGCGGCAACCTGACGCTGGCGACGACGTTGAAGGCGAAGCGCGACGGACGCGTCGGCGACATCGCTGGCGTCTATGCGCAGTGCCCATACATCTCCAACGCCTACGCAGTGAAGGACCCGAAGCTGCCGTCGCTGTACGAGAACGACGGCTACTTCTTGGATTGCGACATGATGGGCGCCCTGGCCAAGGTCTACGACCCCTCCGGCGAGCACGCGGCCAACCCTCTGGCGTGGCCGTTGTTCGCCACGAACGCCGACCTTCAGGGCCTGCCGCCGCATGTCATCTCGGTCAACCAGCTCGACCCTTTACGTGACGAAGGCCTGGCGTACTTCCGCAAGTTGCTCGACGCCGGTGTGCGCGCCGCGTCGAGAACGGTGAATGGCACCTGCCATGCCGGCGATGAGATCTTCCGCGGCGCGATGCCCGACGTCTACCTCACGACGATCCGCGACATCAAAGGCTTCGCCGACTCGCTGTAGGTGTCGGAGGGGGAAGGAGACCCCACAACGCGGATCAGCCAAGTGCGTCCAGCACGCGGTTGGTGCGCATCTGGTCGAGGAAAGCTTCTTCGTACGCGTCTTCCGGCCTGTCGCGGACCATCGAGTCGAGGACGTGGGCGTCGTCGCCGACGAGGATCCGCCATTGCCCGGCGCGCACGCCGTCCAAGATGATCGTCGCCGCCTGCTCGGCCGATGTCGGTGCGTTGTTCCTGAACGCCACCGCTCGCTCGGTCACCGACGCGTCGACCTCGTGACCGAGCACGGCGATCGTGTTCAACGAGATCGACGTGCCGATGTGACCGGGCATCACGACCGAGACCTTGACATGAGGCGCGTTCAAGCGCAGATCGGTGATCAACGCCTCGCTGAAGCCCTTCACCGCGAACTTGGCCGCCGAGTAAGCGGTGTGCGCCCGCGTCGTGCCGATCGACGCCCAGAACCCGTTGACGCTGCTCGTGTTGATGAGGTGGCCTTCGTCGGCCTTGACGAGCAGCGGCACGAACGCCCGGCTCGTGTAGTAGACGCCGTACCAGCAGACGGCGAACGTCTTCTCCCAGTCATCGCGCGAACCGGCGACGAAGCTGCCACCGCCACCGATGCCGGCGTTGTTGAACACGAGGTGGACGTGGTCGCGCCCGTGGGCTGCCACGACGGCGTCGCGAAACGCGTTGACGTCGGCTTCGTCACTGACGTCGCAGCGATGAGCGCTGACGACAACGCCCGGAGGCGCGTCGGCGAGGCACAGGGTGCGGGTCTCGGCGAGCGAGGACTCAGAGAGATCGCACATCGCGACATGGCAACCATCGGCGGCGAGTTGGCGGGCAAGCTCGCGACCCATCCCGCTACCGCCACCGGTGACCACGGCGAGCCGACCTGCGAAGCGTTCCATCATCTGACCTCCGGGCGGTGACTGTGTCGGCGGCGATCTGTCGACGACGCAGTCAAGCACAACGTCGACGCGCATCACCCGCCCGATGACAGCCGTTGCAGCTCGCGCCGGACGCGTTGCTCGCTGACCGGGACGGCGGTGCCGAGCACTTGGGCGTAGAGGCTGACGCGCAGCTCCTCGATCAGCCAGAACACGTCGCTCAGTTCGTCGGCCGCTCGGTCGGGCGGCCAATGGGCCCGCACATCGTCGTAGTCGCGTTCGAGACGGTGAAGGAGCGCCATCTTGTCGCGATCCTTGAGCGGCTCGGCGGCGAGCTTGTCGAGGCGACGATCGATGCCGCGCACGTAGCGCAAGACGTGGTCGAGCCGGTGAGCGCCGCTGGCGGCCACGAAGCCGGGCCGCACGAGACGGCTCAGATGCGCACGCGCATCGGCGACACCGGCTGCCAGCGGCGCGCTCGTCATCGTCTCGAGGCGGGCGTGCACGGCGCTGGCGGCAACGACGACGAGACCGGCGGTGGCAGCGAGGTCGACCGCGCTGGCACCGAGGTGCTCGCGGGCCGAGTCCTGCAGCCCGCGAAAGGCGTCCTCGTCCCACGGTGGGCCGCCGGCGGCGACGATGGCGGCATCGACAGCGGCGCTGGCGCAATCGTCGATCAGGTCGGCGACGCTCCCGAAGCGGAGCCGGGCGAGGGCCAGCTTCACATCGTTGCCGAGCGATTGCTGCATCGCCTTGCGGGGCATCGCGATCGTCAACAGCAGCAAGCGGCGCACGCCGGCGCGCATCGCTCGTTGCTGCGCGGCAGGCGACGTCAACAGGCGCAGCGAGACCGACGCGCCGACGTCGACGAGCGCCGGATGGCCGCGTACGAGATGACCGTCGACGCGGGTCTCCACGACTGGGTCGATCGTGCCGATCGACCAGTCGGTCAGCCCGCGACGTTCGACCGATCTGGTCGCGCCGGCGATGGCGGCGCGGGACTCGGCCCGCAACGACGCCTGCAGCGCAGCGAGATCGGTGCCGCGGGCGACGACGTTGCCATGCTCGTCGCTGACCGCGAAGGCGACAACGAGGTGCGGAGCGATGCGAGTGGGATCGAGCGCGTTGGCATCGACGCGCTGCCCGGCGAGACGGCCAGCCTCGTCGGCGAGGACGTCGACGAGGCGACCGCCGTCGGGCGTGATCCGTTCGAGGATGGCGCGGGCCTGCTCAGCCAGCGGCACCAGTTGACGACGAACGGGCTTCGGCGCCGTACGCAGCAGCGCAGTGATGAGCTCGAGCCGCAAGCCAGGAACCTGCCAGTCGAAGCCGTCACTGGTCAGCTGGTTGAGCAACGCCAGCGGCACGTGGACGGTGACGCCGTCGTCGAACGCGCCAGGCTCGAAGTGGTAGCTGACGGCGAGCGTGATCTCACCTTGACGCCACGTCGGCGGGAACGCGTTGGGGTCGGGCGCCGGTTCGTCGGGCCGGAGCAGATCATCACGGGTCAAGTCGAGCAGGTGCGAGTCGCGTTCTCGCTCCCGCTTCCACCACTGGTCGAAGCGGCGCGCCGACGTCACGTTGCGTCCGACGCGCCCGTCGTAGAGATCGAAGATCTCCTCGTCGTCGATGACCATGTCGTGGCGACGGACGCGCGTCGCCAGATCGCGGAGCTCGCGCACCAAGGCGCGGTTGCGTTCGAGAAAGCGATGATGCGTCGTCCACTCGCCATCGACGAGCGCGTGACGAATGAACAGCTCACGGGCGTGATCGGCATCGATGCGGGCGTAGTCGATCGTCCGTCCCGACACGATCGGCAAGCCGTACAACGAGACGCGCTCGATGACGCTCGCCTGACCACGCCGCCGATCCCATGTCGGATCGCCGTAGCTGCGCTTGACGAGGTGCCCGGCCAGCTCCTCGGCCCACTCCGGGATGACGGGCGCAGCAACACGACCCCACAACCGGTTCGTCTCGACCAACTCGCCGACCATCACCCAGCGAGGCGGCTTGCGGGCGACAACGGACTCGCGCCCAATCGTGAACCGGGCACCGCGCGGCCCGCGGAACTCTCGGCTCTCGCCGTCACGCATCCCCATGTGCGATAGCAGCCCAGCGAGCAGCGCTCGATGGACGTGGTCGGGATGGGCAGGCTCACTGTTGACGCGCACGCCGAGTCCGGCCGCGACTTGCCGCAGTTGGCTGTAGAGGTCCTGCCACTCGCGGACGCGTAGGTAGTTCAAGAACTCGCTGCGGCACAGCCGGCGGAACTGGTTGCCCGACAGCGCTCGCTGCTGCTCGCGTAGGTGATCCCACAAGCGGACGATGGCAGCGAAGTCGCTGCCATCAGTCGCGAAGCGACGATGCGCTTCCTCGGCGGCTGGCAACGAGGCCATCGGGCGCTCGCGGGGGTCTTGGATCGAGAGCATCGCCGCGACGACGAGCACCTCGCGCCCGCAACCGAGCCGGCCTGCCTCCAAGATCATCCGGCCGAGACGCGGATCGACAGGCAGCTGCGCCAGGCGTCGACCGAGCGGCGTGAGCCGCTTGCGCGGATCGACAGGCGACGGGTCGAGCGCGCCGAGCTCTTCGAGCAACGCGACACCATCGGCGACGGCGCGGGCATCGGGTGGGTCGACGAAGGGGAACGCGGCGACCTCGCCGAGCCCCAACGCCTCCATCTGCAAGATGACCGACGCCAAGTTCGTGCGCAGGATCTCGGGCTCGGTGAACGCCGAGCGCTGCGTGAAGTCGGCTTCGTCGTAGAGGCGGATGCAGATCCCCGCGGCGACGCGACCGCAGCGACCGGCGCGCTGGTTGGCCGACGCTTGCGAGATCGGCTCGATCGGGAGGCGTTGCACCTTCAACCGCCGGCTGTAGCGCGAGATCCGCGCCGCGCCGGCATCGACGACGTAGCGCACCCCAGGCACGGTCAACGACGTCTCGGCGACGTTGGTGGCGAGCACGATGCGCCGCCCGCGGTGCGGCTCGAAGACACGATGCTGCTCGGCCGATGACAACCGCGCGTAGAGCGGCATCAGCTCGGTGTTGCGCAGCTCGCGCCGGCGAAGCGCGTCGGCGGCGTCATGGATCTCGCGCTCGCCGGACAGGAAGACGAGCACGTCGCCGTCACCTTCGTCGGCGAGCTCGTCGACGGCATCGCAGATCGCCGTGACCTGGTCGCGCTCACCGCTGCCGCCGCCAGCGCCGCTCGACTCGCCGTCGTCGTGGCCCAGTCGGTCGGCGGCGATCGGCCGGTAGCGGATCTCGACCGGATATGTGCGCCCGGAGACCTCGATCACCGGCGCGCCGCCGAAGTGCTCGGAGAAGCGAGCGGTGTCGATCGTCGCCGAGGTGATGATCACCTTCAGGTCGGGCCGGCTGTCGAGCAGTTGGTGGAGGTAGCCGAGGAGGAAGTCGATGTTCAGGCTGCGCTCATGGGCTTCGTCGATGATCAAGGTGTCGTACGCGCTCAACCAACGATCGCGCTGGACCTCGGCGAGCAGGATGCCGTCGGTCATCACCTTGATCAACGTTCGCTCGCCGACGCGATCGGTGAACCGCACCGTGTAGCCGACGGTCTCGCCGAGCTCGGAACCAAGCTCGTCGGCGATCCGTTCGGCGACGGTGCGCGCCGCGATCCGCCGCGGTTGGGTGTGGCCGATCAGGCCGCGCACGCCGCGTCCGAGCTCCAAGCAGAGCTTCGGCAGTTGCGTCGACTTCCCCGAGCCGGTCTCGCCGGCGACGACGACGACCTGATGGCCGGCGATGGCGGCGAGCAGGTCGTCGCGCCGTTCGGTGATCGGCAGCTCGGCCGGATAGGTCACCGGCGGGCACATCGCCCGGCGAGCGGCGACCTTCGCCGCGGCGTCGTCGATGGCGGCGACGAGCTCGGCCGTCGCTCGTTGGCGCGACTCGTCGTCATGCCCGCGACCTAGTTCGTCAAGGCGGCGCTGCAGGCGACGTTGGTCGCGCACCATCAACTCGTCGAGACGATCGCGCAACTCGGCGACCAGCGGGGTAGACGGCACAGTCATGGCATCAACAGATCAACATCGGCTGCTGACAAGCATGACAAGCCTGCGGGACCTGTGCTCGGGATTGCTCACCTGCCACCGGTCGGCGAGGTCGTCGGACTGATCGTGCTCGTCGTGGTGATGACGGTCGGAGGGCGAGTGATCGGTGTCGCACCGCCAGGCGTCACCTTGGCGGCTTTCGCCGACGTGGAGCAGGGCGCGGTCACGACGGGGGCGGGTGAGGCGCCATCGGGCCGTGCCGTCGTCGGCGTGGTGTCGACGACGATCGACGAGCATGGAGGGCAGAACGGCGGGTAGGTCCCGGGCTCCATCTCCGTCCTGTACGGCTCGACGTGGAAGGCCGAAGCGTCTACTCCCAAAAGCGCCGCAACATCGTCGGCGGACGTGTCCGGCACGAGCGGCTTCAACGCGACGACCATCCGATCGCTGTTCGGCTCATAGCCCAGTGCGGCGATCCTGTTCGCCACGGCCTCGCACACCGGGTCGTGCAGCGCGCCGAAGCGGAGCTTGATGCACTCTTGTTCCTTCGCCGAGAACCGCGCCGTGCCGACGTTGAACGTCAGCACGCCGGCGAGATGCGCGAGCTCGGGAGGCAGGACGCCGTCCTTGGCGCGCACGAGGACCGTTTGACCGTCGACGGCCACGCCAGCAAACGTGTCGCTGCGCGCTAGCTGCGCGACGAGCACGCCGAGCTCGCGAAACGCCGAGATCGATGGCGTCGACGTCGTCGTTGAGTCACCCGGCGGCGGCTCGGTTGGTGGCAACGTCAGCTCGATCGTCGCCGGCGTGATCAGCGCCTCGACGCCGTCGCACGGCGACGCGGTCAGCTGCCATCGCGTCGTCGTCGGCGCTCTCGCCGCCGGGCGCAGCGACCCGCATCCCGACATGATCGAGCCGAGCGCAGCAGCGATCACGATCAGCGCGCGCCAAGCGAGGCACTCGATGCCCGCCCGTCCGCGCCGACGACGCATCAACACAGCGTATTGGGCTGCTCGATTGGCCGAGCCGCGGGTCAGCCGGCGTCGATGAGTGTGCGAGAGCAGCGGATGACGAGCTGGCGCAGCTGCTTGCGGTCGCTGGCCGGCAGCGCGGCGAGCATCTTCGCCTCCAACGCCGCGACTTCGGCGTCGCACTCGGCGAGGACCGTGCGACCTTTGGCGGTGAGGCGGGTCTGCAAGATCCGGCCGTTGTCGGGGCGAGCGTTGCGGCGAACCATGGCGCGCCCTTCGAGGGCGAGGAGCACCTCGTTCATCGCTTGCGGCGTGACCAGCGAGCGGCGAGCGAGCTGCGCGTTCGACAGCGGCGTGCCGGCACCGAGCACGCTCAAGGTCGTGTACTGGGCGACGGTCAACCCGTGGCCGCGCACCGCCGTGTCGATGGCATGTCGCAAGATGCGATCGAGCCGGCCGATGAGGTAGGCGAGACTCGGCGTCGTGGTGGCGGTCCCGGCGGCCTTGTCGACCTTCGCAGTGCGGGGCATGCATTCGACACTACTGTCGCAGCGCCTGCCGTTCACGTATCAGGCGCCCTGATCGTGCGGCGACGGGCGTGCCACTCCAGCACTGGACTGGCGATGGGGCGTCGCGCCGCCAGCACAGCGCGCCATCCAAGAGCCGCCGTCGCGCCGCGAGGCACCTCCGCCGCTACCTCGACGTCGCCTGACCAAGCACCGTCAAGAGCGGTTGTGCGCGTAGTGAGCAGGCATCGGGAACGTCAAGGGCGTCAGCGAGCTCATGTCGATGTCGAGCAGCGTCGGTCCACCGCGAGCCAGCGAGGCAACGAAGGCGCGCTCGAACGCCGCGACGCCCGCCACCGGCTCGGCCGGCAGACCCATCCCAGCGGCGATCGTGACGAAGTCGGGCGTGTGCAAGTCCACACCGAACTGGCGATCCATCATCGCCGCCTCGATCGTGCGCAACACGCCGTAGCCGCGATCGTTGAAGACGCAGACGACGATCGGTAGTTGGTACTCGACCACGGTCGCCAGCTCGCCGATCGACAACATCAAGCCACCGTCGCCTTGGATCAGCACCGTCGGCCGCCCGGTGCCGGTTGCGGCGCCGATGGCCAAGCCGAGACCGGGCCCGATCGCCATCGACGACGGCCGGATCGAGGTGCGCGGCTCGTAGATCGGCACGCCGCGGTTGCCCCACAAGTACGCGGGCACTGTCGAGTCGCGCACGAACAGGCCGTCGCGCGGCAACAGCCGCCGGATGATGGCAGCGATCTCACTGTGATCGGCGCCGACTTCTGCGGCCGATCGTTCCCGATCGGCATCGAGCGCGGCGCGCGCCTGGGCGAGGTAGCCGGCATCGCCAACGCGCTGCTCGAGCAGCTTGGTCATTGCCGCCAGTGAGTCGCGAGCGTCGCCGACGATCGCCACTGACGCGGTGTAGTTGCGCCCGATGACGGACGGATCGGCGTCGAGGTGGATGAGCTTGCCTGGGATCGGCAACTGCCAGACGCGCGTTGAATAGTTCTGAAAGCGCGTCCCGACGGCGAGCACGACATCGGCATCGGCGATCACCGGCGCCAGCGCGGCTCGCTCGGTGCGGGGGCCGAGCGCCAGCCGATGGTCTTCGGGGATCGCACCACGCCCTTCGAGCGTCGTGATCACCGGCGCATCGAGCAGCTCGGCCAGCGCCGTCAGCTCACTCGCCGCATCGCTCGAGACCACTCCCCCACCGGCCCACAGCAATGGTCGTTGCGCGTCATCCAAAAGCGCCACGGCAGCGTCGAGCGCGGCGTCGTCGGGTTTGATGCGCGTCGGCGGCTTGGGCTCGGCGAGCGCGATCTCGGCGCGTTTGTACTGCAAGTCGATCGGGATCTCGATCGCACCAGGTTGCGGTCGACCGGAGCGGATGTCATCGATCACCGATGCCAGCGCGACGCCGATGTCTTCGGCCCGGCGCACCGACTCGACGCGGCGGGTGACGGTCCGCAACAACTCGACCTGCCGCTCGAACTCGTGCAGGAAGCCTTTGCCCTTGCCGTAGAAGCGCGACTCGATCTGCCCCGTGATCATCAACACCGGCGACGATCCGTACTGCGCCTCGTACAAGCCCGATACGGCGTTGACGCAACCGGGCCCGGTCGAGGTGAGCACCACACCGACGCGGCCCGTGGCTCGGGCGTAGCCGTCGGCGGCGTGCGTCGCCGCCTGTTCGTGACGCATGCGCACGACAGTGAGGCCGGCGGTGCGGCTCAAGGCGTCGTAGATCGGCAAGTTGTGGACGCTGACGATGCCGAACACGTGGGTCACCCCATAGCGGCGAAGCGTCTCGGCGACAGCCTCGCCGCCCGTCATCGAGCTCATCGCGTCACCATGAACATCGAGATTACGCGCCGCGTCGCCCGCTCGTGCCGATCCTCGCGCCTCGCTACGATCGGGCGGCTCGGATGAGCCGGCAACATCGCGCCGCCAGCCGGCGACGAAGGGAACCTGATGTCGAACCTCCATGGCCAGCCCGTCCTGCGTCGCGAAGACGAGCCGCTGTTGCGAGGCGAGGGCACCTTCATCGACAACCTCCGCGTTCCCGAGCTTGCCGGCGCCTATCACGTCGCCTTCGTGCGTTCGATCGAGCCCCACGCGCACCTGCTCGCCATCGACACGACGGACGCCACATCGATGCCCGGCGTCATCGCCGTCTTCACCGCTGCCGATGTCGATGTCTGGCCGCTGCCGCCGCGACTGCCGATGATGAACAAGGCAATGATCCGCCCGATGTTGGCGAACGGCACCGTGCGCTACGTCGGTGAGCCAGTGGCGATCGTCGTCGCGACGTCATTAGCGCTAGCGATCGATGCCGCCGAGGCCGTCGTCATCGACTACGAACAACTACCGGCGATCGTCGACCTCGAGGAGTCGCGCGCCGACACGCTGCTGCTCCATCCCGACGCGGCAACGAACGTGTCGTTCCAATGGGAGTCGAAGGCGATAGCGGACGGCGCCTTCGACGCGTGCGACACCGTCGTCGAGCTGACGGTGCGCCATCCGCGCTTGTCGCCGGGACCGATCGAGCCGCGCGCCGGTGCCGCGGTCTGGGGCGACGATGGGCGGTGCACGTCGTGGGTCTGCTCGCAGCGCCCGGCCGGTGCCCGTTACGTCATCGAGTGCTCGCTCGGGCTCGAGCCAGGCACGGTGCGGGCGATCGCTCCTGATGTTGGCGGTGGCTTCGGTGCCAAGGGCGGCTACGGCTGCTACCCCGAAGACGTCGTGCTGGCATGGACGGCGCGCCGCCTCGGCCATCCGTTGCGTTGGTGCGAGACGCGCAGCGAGTCGATGTTGGCGATGGGCCACGGGCGCGCCTCGACGCACAAGATCCGCATCGGCGGGATGCGCGACGGCACGATCAGCGCTTACGAGGTCAAGGCGTTGCAGGACTCGGGCGCCTATCCGGCGATGGGCACGTTCGTCACGTCGAACCTGCGCAACTCGGGCACCGGCGTGTACACGATCGCCAACGCGCACGTCGAGGGGACGTCAGTCGTGACGAACACGACGCCGACAGTCGCGTTCCGCGGCGCCGGCCGACCGGAAGCGGCATGCGACATCGAGCGCGCCGTCGACCGCTTCGCCACGGCCATCGGTGCCGATCCCGTCGAGGTGCGCTTGCGCAACCTCGTGCCTGCCGATGCCTTCCCGTACACGACGGCGATCGGCTCGACCTACGACAGCGGCCGCTACGCCGAAGCGCTGCAACGTTGCGTCGCCGCCGCCGGCTACGACGAGCTGCGCCGCGAGCAAGCGGAGCGGGTGATGAACGACGATGTCGTCCGCATCGGCATCGGTGTCAGCTGCACCGTCGAGATCACCGGCGGTGGCGAGGGCGAGACGGCATCGGTGGCGATCGATGCCAACGGCCATGTCACCGTCGTCGTCGGCACGTCGCCGCACGGTCAAGGCCACGAGACGACGTTCGCGGAGGTCGTCGCCAAGGTCCTCGGCATCGAGTCCTCGAGCATCGCCGTCCTCTTCTCGCGGGGGAGGACCGGTCCGGGGTCGAGTGCCGCGGTGACACCCATCTCGACGAGCATCAAGCCGGTCAGAGCTGGGCGATGCGGTCGGCGCCGATCTTGTTCCGCGTGAGCAGGTCGGAGGCCGGATCGATGTCATAGACGTAGGAAGGATCGCACTCGTACTCGCCCGGGGCCTCGGGCGAGACCCGGACGAACTCGGTGCCCTCCAGCGTCATCATC
>Ga0209069_10000445_pt1 | contig 18731 bp, 21 predicted proteins | sample Str013_2_FD_187202 | JGI IMG/M metagenome (GOLD analysis project Ga0209069, IMG submission 187202) | Freshwater sediment microbial communities in response to fracking from Pennsylvania, USA - Straight Creek_MetaG_SC_2013 (SPAdes) (version 2) | ecosystem: Environmental > Aquatic > Freshwater >...
AACTTGCCAACGATCAGATCATGAAACTTAGGATCTGGATTGATGACGCGTTTTTCAGCTGCGTGACGACGTGACATATTCTGAACCTCTTACTTAGGACGCTTCGCGCCGTACTTGGAACGACGCTGGCGACGCTTAGGCAGGCCTTGGGTATCCAAGATGCCGCGGATGATGTGGTAACGAACGCCTGGCAAATCCTTCACACGGCCGCCACGGATCATGACAACAGAGTGTTCTTGCAGGTTGTGGCCTTCGCCCGGAATGTAGCTCACCACTTCGAAGCCGTTCGTCAGGCGCACTTTGGCAACCTTACGCAAAGCCGAGTTCGGCTTCTTTGGCGTTGTGGTGTAAACACGGGTGCAAACGCCGCGCTTTTGCGGGCATGATTGCATTGCCGGAACCTTGTTCCGGTAGGTCGGTGCAAGACGGGGCTTGCGAATGAGCTGGTTAATTGTCGGCATGTGCCTCGAAAACCTTCAAAATCTTTGAGCTGGGCAAACGAAAAAAGCACTGAAGTGCCCCAGCTCGGGTCCACTTAGTGCCAAAACCAGAGGTACTGCAAATCGGCCAGATTTGGAGTACATGACCTTGAAATAATTAGTTCTTTTACATTCCCAACAGCGTTTTGTGAGGCGAACTCACAACGGCCTGCGTCTGGAATGTCGCCGTCCTATAGGTGGTGAGTCCGGCAAGGTCAACTGGAATCTTACTGGGTTTTAGCGATTGCCACGGGGATGGTTATCCACATCTAGGCCCATTCAATTGCTGCACCGCGTATGCAGCATATTGCACTGCAATAGCAATGGTTTAAGTCCAAGAACAAGGCTTTGATAAATCGAAACTCCGTGTTAGCGTGCCTTCCTCTGCTCCAACAAGGGAGGAAGCCCATGTCAGTCGCTCAAATTCTGCAGCTCAAAGGCAGGGACGTGTTTACCGCAAAACCGGGAGACTCAGTCAAAGCCGTGGCGGAGATGCTCTCAACCAAACGCATTGGCGCGGTGGTGGTTTCCACCGATGGGCACAAGATTGAAGGCATTGTGAGCGAGCGCGACATTGTGCACGCTCTGGCCAAGCATGGCGCTGCGGCACTGGCCGGCCCGATTTCTGGTATTATGTCTCATAAGGTGCAGACCTGCGACGAAGGTGACAGTGAGACAGAGTTGATGGCGTTAATGACACAAAACCGCATCAGACATCTTCCGGTTGTGTCAAAAGGCAAGCTAATCGGCATGGTTTCAATCGGCGATGTGGTGAAATTGCGGGTCGAACAGATTGAGCGAGATGCTGCGGATATGAAAGCTTATATCGCGGGGGGCGTGTAAGCACTGATGGGGCAGCTTCATTCACTCATTCTTGGAACAAGCAGTTTGGCTTGATGCTTGATTCTATCGCACACTTTCTGGACTGGTTTGGCATCTGCGTCTTCGCGCTTTCAGGCGCGCTTGTTGCCTCGCGCAAAAATATGGATATCGCTGGCTTTGCACTGCTTGGCTGCGTGACAGGCATTGGTGGTGGCACATTGCGTGATTTGGTGTTGGGCCTTGCGCCTGTGTTTTGGGTGCAAAAGCCGTCCTATCTTCTCACCTGTGTGTTTGTGGCGGGGGTTTCCTTTTTCTTCGTGCATCTTGTTCATTCACGCATGAAGGTTTTGATATGGTGCGATGCTGTGGGCTTGGCACTCTTTGCTGTGACAGGTGCAGAAATCGCGCTCAACCACGGCGTTGATCCCTTCATCGCAATTGCCATGGGTGTGGCCACAGCCACCCTTGGCGGTGTGATGCGCGACATATTGGGTGGTGAAATCCCCATCATTCTGCGGCGTGAGATATATGTGACGGCGGCGTTGTTTGGGGCTAGCGTGTTCGTCATCAGCATGCAGGCAGGGCTGGCAAAAGATTTATCAGAGTTGGCTGGCTTTGTTGCGGGTTTTGCCTTGCGCGGGGCGGCTATTGTGCTGGAACTTTCACTTCCACATTTTGCGCATATGGGTGGTGCCGACCCGAGCTAGTTTTAGATCAGTTCCCCCAAACCATAGCTCTGGGCCAGAAATGTCACCACCGCCGCTTTGTATCCGCTATCGCCCACCGCATTCATGTGATTGCGCTTGGGCAGCACCACGCCTTGTGAATTGGGGATAACTGACGTCAGCCCTTCCACCGGCCCGGCCACTTCATCCAATTCTCCGGCCACCACCAAAACTGGTGTGCGAATGGCCGCCAGTGCTTCTTCTTTAATTTTCACCCGCGTTGAGCGGATGCAGGCGGCAAGTGCGGCGCGGTCTGACTTGGTTGAATCGGCAAACACCCGAAAGCCCCTTGCGCCGCGATCAACCACTGCTGCAAGATTTGGTGCTTCCAATGCCGCTGCGATTTCTTCAGCACCACCCACACCGGTGATCATGCGCGACGCCAGGCCTGCAAAAACTGCGCAGGCCACGCGCTCTGGATATTGCATTGTCAAGAACGCCGAGATGCGTGCACCCATGGAATATCCCATGACGGCGGCGCGGGCGATGCCCAAGTGATCGAGCAAACGGCGCGCGTCATCCGCCATCAATGGTGCAGAATAGAGCGCCTTGTCATAAAACTTTTCACTTTCGCCATGGCCACGGTTATCAATGGCAATGGCCTGATAACCCGCATCGTTCAACGCCTTCACCCAGCCCGTGTCTCGCCAATTGACAAAGGCGTTGGAGGCAAAGCCATGGATCAACAGAACGGGCTTGCCCTGCCCCCAAACTTCGTAAGCGATCTCGACACCGGCGGAATTGAACTTTTGCATGGCGGGCGGTTTATTTGATGGGCGGCGAAAGGCAATTACTTTTTGGTTTAACCGGAGGGTGCAAAGTGCTAAGACTTTGCAACGGACAGCACTCTTATGCGGCATCAGAGTGTGGGGGCTTCAATATGGAGAACCAGACCATGAGAAAACTATTTATTGCCTCACTTATCGCTAGTCTTGTTGCTGGCGGAATCCTCAGCACAACACCACAAGCTTTCGCCCAAGGGCGTCGGGTTCAAGTGATCGAACAACAATGTGCGCCCGCGTCTCCCATTGGCCAATTGGCCGTTCTGGGGCTGTTGCTTGGTGCTGTGACCGGCGGTGTCGGCAGTGCCGTGGCTTATGGCGGTGCTTATGCTGTTGGTGGCGCGGCCATCGGCGGCAGTGGTGGCTTTTTGCTAGGCGCAGTGCACGAACACGGACACTGCAGCTAAAGCTGGAACTTCACGATAATAGAATGGGCATGTTCGCATGCCCATTTTTTTGGGTATGTTGCCGCGTACATTTCGCGATGCTAAGCGCTGCCAATGATCCCAACCGTGCCTATGCATGAACTGGCTGCTTTAGGCACTGCATTGTGTTGGGCCTTTTCAAGTTTGATCGGTGCTGTTCCCTCTGGACAGCTTGGCGCATTTACCTACAGCCGCCTGCGACAAACGTCGGTGGTTGTGCTTTTGGCCATTTATGTGTTGGCAACGCAACCGTGGCGGGATTTCTCGTTGCACAGCGTCAGCCTGCTTTTGCTTTCTGGATTCATTGGAATATTTTTCGGTGACACTCTGCTGTTCTTGTCACTCAATCGCCTGGGTCCAAGGCGCACTGGCGTGTTGTTCGCACTGAACGCTCCGATCTCTGCTGTGTTGGGCTGGCTGTTTCTCGCCGAGGCTTTGCCCACTTCAGCCATGTCAGGCATCGGCTTGACGATCTTTGGTGTGATGTTGACGATTTTCTTTGGACACCGCGCTGGGCAAGCGCATCAACTAGAGACAGTGCGAGGCCCTTTGTGGATCGGGGTTGTGCTGGGCCTTGCTGCGGCATTGGGCCAAGCAATCGGCAGCATTGTCGTGCGCCCCGTCATGCAGGCGGGATTTGACCCCATCGTCGCTTCCTTCCTGCGAATTGGCTGCGCTGCTCTGTGCTTGAACCTGTTGATGGCACTGCCGATCAAATCCGTCAGGGCGAAAACGACGCTCAACTGGAAACTTGCGGCATTGACCATTTTTGCCGGATTCTTGGCAATGGGTGTTGGCATGACGCTGCTGCTATACGCCCTGTCGGGTGGCAAGACCGGAATTGTCTCAACCCTCTCAGCAACTTCACCCGTGGTGTTGTTGCCTCTTTTGTGGATAAGCACTGGCCAACGGCCAACCCCCGGCGCTTGGGCGGGGGCCTTCTGTGTTGTTGCGGGTTTGGGATTGATATTCCTGAACCGCTGAACGCGGTTCAGGTGTTTTGATTTTAGTGCCCTGCCATTGGCAAATAAGCGTAAGCGGTTCCTGCCACTCCGCCCAAGCCCAACAAGATTGAAACAACCCAAGGCCAGCGCTTGCCGCCTGTTACGATGGCAATGGTTGCCATGGCGATGCCGACGTGAAGCAGAGTGACAGCCACCGTCAAGACATGATGGCGATGTTCATGCTGATCGCCCTGGCCCAACTTTGCCGCGCTTTCTTCTTCCAGCTTCTTGGCTTCTTTTTGAATGTCAGCCGTTTCACCATCATATCGTTTGGCGGTTGAGGCAAATGTGTCTTTGTTCGGCCCATCCGGTGCATTGATGGCGGCAATGTCATACATATTCTTCTTCAAGCTTTTGGCTTGATAGAAACTCCATTGGTCGCTGGCCTTACTTTGCAGCAACACACTTTCGTTTTTGGCGGAAATGGCACCACCGCTTTCCAGTGTTTCCAAACTGCCCACCGTAGCTGCCACAACAGCAAGCACGGCAATGGTCATCGCCACTGTGCCCATGAATGGATTGCCGTGCTCTGCTTCATGGCGCGCATGTTCAGCGTGTTCGGCGTGCTCAAAATGTTCGGTGGGCATTTCAGACATTACGGTTTCTCCAGAATCTTGTTTCATCGCCGTTCTAAAGCCTAGGCCTGCAAGGTCAACCCCAATGGTGTGACCCTTGCCCTTTAGGTAATGCTCTGTTAGCCTGTTCGCATAAGAGGCCGGAAAACTGGCCCTATACCGGGGAGCTATTCATGACAGACACCACTGCAACAGGCGGGTTGCTTGACCGCGCCAATACGGTTGCAAAATCGGGCTTCAACCGCTGGCTCGTGCCTCCTGCTGCCCTTGCGATCCATTTGTGCATTGGCATGGCTTATGGTTTCTCGGTCTTCTGGGTGCCGCTTGGCAAAGTAATTTCTTCAGCCACTGGCGCTGCCAAGCCCATTGCCTGCGCGGGCGATCCATCAACTTTCTTTGGAAAAGTGGGCATCACCGCCCATGCGCTTTTCGCCACGGACTGTGACTGGACCCAGTTTGACTTGGGCTGGATGTTCACTCTGTTTTTTGTGCTGCTGGGCGTTTCGGCGGCCATCTGGGGTGGCTGGCTGGAGCGTGAGGGCCCACGCAAGGCGGGCTTTGTTTCGGCCGTTTGCTGGTGTGGAGGTTTGCTGATTGCGGCCCTTGGCGTTTATATTCACCAACTCTGGCTGATGTGGCTAGGTGCTGGCGTGATTGGCGGCATCGGTTTGGGCCTTGGGTATATCTCGCCGGTATCAACCCTCATCAAGTGGTTTCCTGATCGGCGCGGCATGGCAACTGGCATGGCCATCATGGGCTTTGGTGGCGGTGCGATGATCGGCACGCCTTTGGCCAATATGATGATGAATTATTTCAAGACACCAACAACAGTGGGCGTGTGGGAAACCTTGGTTTGTTTTGCGGCAATTTATGCTGTGTTCATGTTGGTTGGCGCTTTCATGTACCGTGTGCCGCCTGAAGGCTGGGTGCCGGAAGGTTGGACTCCACCAGCCGCCAATGGCAACACCATGATCACCATGGGCAATGTGCATTTGAAAGATGCGCATAGAACGCCACAATTCTGGCTGATCTGGATCGTGCTCTGCATGAATGTGTCGGCTGGCATCGGCATCATCGGTGCGGCATCTCCGATGTTGCAGGAAACCTTTGGTGGACGATTGTTTGGTGATGCTGGCACGATATTTGAAAAGTTCACGCCTGAACTTGCTGCCAAGGCCGGTGGCATTGGCGCGGCTTTCGTTGGCCTGTTCTCACTGTTCAATATTGTGGGACGGTTTTTCTGGGCATCGCTGTCTGACAAAATTGGCCGCAAGAACGTCTATTTTGTATTCTTCATTCTAGGCATCGCCTCTTATGCCTCGCTGGCATTTTTCTCTGGCATGGCAACTGCGGCGCTGTTTGCGGTATCCATGTGCCTGATTGCTTCCATGTATGGTGGCGGCTTCTCCACGGTGCCTGCCTATTTGTCAGACATGTTTGGCACATTATTTGTGGGCGCCATTCACGGCCGCTTGCTGACAGCTTGGTCAACGGCTGGCATTGTAGGGCCCGTGATCGTCAATTATCTGCATGATAATTACAAAGCGGCGGGCACACCAGCATCTCAAATCTACACCAACATTTTCTATGTGTTGTTGGCTTTGCTGGCTATCGGCTTGGTGGCGAATCTTCTGATCCGGCCAGTCGACAACAAATGGCTGATGAGCAAGGAAGCGGTGAACCAGGTTCTGGTTGAGCGCCACGCCAATGCAAATGCAGGTGCCAAAGGTTCCTTCGGCATTGGGCGCGGTGATTTGTTTACGGTGCCGTCTCTTGTCGCTTGGGCCTTTGTTGGCGTTCCCATTCTTTGGGGCGCATGGCAGACGTTAAGCAAGACCTTGACGCTTTTTTACTGACGGAGAATTATCAACGACCCAGTATGGCCTTGGTGCTGCCACATCTTCGCCCGCTTTGATGGCGAATCTCTGCTTCGGACGACGACATGTTCACCCCCCTCTCTCAAAAAGGAGAAAGACATGACCATGCTACAGCGCCATTGGTGGCACGAGCTTAATACGTGGGAGCCTGAGATGGCACTGGCCTTTTATGGCCGAACTTTGGGATGGCAATTTGAGCCAATGCGTCTGCCTGATGGCAGCGCCTATTGGATTGCCAAGAAAGATACCAAGCCTGTGGGCGGTGTGTTCGAACTCACCGCGCCCGACCATGATGGGGTGCCAACACATTGGATGACATATCTCACTGTGCCCAACATGAATGATGCTGAAAACAGCACCTTTGCGGCAGGCGGTGAGATGATGCGCCCTATCGTCAACATTCCTGGCGTCGGCAAACTTGCCGTCGTATCTGATTCATCTGGTGCCATGATTGGGCTTATTGAGCCTGAGGGCACACAATTCCTTACGACTCCGCACTAACCAAGCTAATCTGCGGGCAATTCGAATCGGAGTTGCCCGCAGATGCAGGATCACATGCACATCGCTGCCAAGCCATGGGATTTTTGGTTGGCGCGCGGCTCTGTCATCGTGGTGGCGGGATTGCAGCTCATCGTGGTCAATGATTTTTCAATCGGCCCCAAGTGGCTGGCCCCGGCGTTGGAACTGTCATTGCTGATCCCGCTTTCAGTTGCCACTGCGTGGACAATTGGCAAAGTCAGGAACGCCAAGCACGAACACCATTTTATAGAGCTCAGCAAATACCGACACGCAGTGCGCGTAGCCGCCGTGGTGCTGACAGCTTTGGTGACAATTACCAATTTTGCGGCCCTCTATGATTTGGTTCATGCGCTTCTGGCCGGCAAGGCTGGGGCAGCGCCTTCCCTTTTGCTTGATGCCATCAATATCTGGATCACCAATGTCATCGCCTTTACGCTTTGGTTTTGGAATATTGACCGCGGCGGGCCGGCTTTGCGCGGGCTTCACCAGTCACGCGCCCAGGATTTTTTGTTCCCACAAATGTCGATGCCCAACCGAGAGAATTGGGTGCCTGGATTTGTGGATTATCTATTTGTGGCTTTCACCAATGCCACGGCATTTTCGCCAACAGATACCTTGCCGCTTTCACAACGCGCCAAATTATTGATGATGGCGCAAGCGGCTGTATCGCTTTTGGTGGTGGCACTGGTTGCGGCACGCGCTGTGAATATTCTCAACTGAGTCGGATTTCACCTGCTCAAGACCGAATTTGCAGCACATGTCAATTTAGGCCTATTGAGCCTTTGCAAAAATATATTTTCACAAATATTTGATCCCTGCCATTGAATCGACTCGGTTCCATGCCATTTAGGCGTGCAAGCGCAACCGACCGGGGGCGCGCGTAACGTGCATTTCAACTTAGGAGAATGCGATGAATAAATTGATGCTTGCTGGCTTGGCGCTTGCCGCTGTTCTGGCTGTGAATACCAGCTCATCTTTCGCTGCTACGGCTGCGGACATGAAGGCTTGCGCCACCCAGTGGGATGCGCTCAAGACTGCCAACAAGGTGCCAGCGGGCACAACTTGGCCAATCTTTGAAAAGGATTGTTTGGCCAAGGCTGATGCTGCTGCCGCTGCTCCTGCCAAGCCAGCTGTTCCTGCTGCCAAAATGGCTGCTCCAGCAGCACCTGCCGCTCCTGCAGCACCTGCTGCTCCAGCTGCCAAGATGGCTGCTCCTGCTGTTCCGGCTCCGGCTGCACCGGCTGCCAAGATGGCTGCTCCCGCTGCTCCAGCAGTTGCTGGCCAACCAGCTGAACAAAGCCGCATCAAGGCTTGCGCAGTTGAATGGGATGCCTACAAGCTCTCTGCCAAGCGCGATCCGAACCTGAAGTGGCCACAGTTCTGGCATGATTGCGATGTGCGCATGAAAGCCGCTGGCAAATAAGCTCCACGCATTCTGGATTAACAGGGGGCCAGCTTCAAGCTGGCCCCTTTTTCATTGCCTGATTCAACCTTTGTTAACCTCTGGTTGGTTGTTCTGTGAGGCCATAGGCCGATTCACTGAGGCAACCCCATGCGATTCCCATTTGCCATATTCATCGCCGCTTTGGCCTTCACTTCAGCTACCGCCGAAGCGCGCAGGCGTAGCGTAACTGAAGACATTGCCACTTCCTCCGTCGACCCTGCCAAGGAGGCCATTGAAACGCGGCTATCGCGCGTGCCTGCCACTGGCATGGTGGAGATTGCTTTTGCGCCCCTGCCACAACGTTCGGCTGAGCGGCTGGTCATCCGGCTAATTGATGCGGGTGAAACTTCGGTTTTCATCGCCGCCTATCAGATGACTTCCAAACCCATTGCGGATGCCCTGTGCCGGGCGGCCCAGCGCGGTGTTGCGGTTTCAGCCGTGCTCGACATGCGCTCCAACCCCCATGGAGATGGCAACAGCAAGCGCGACTATCTCATTTCTTGCGGTGTGGATGCGCGCGCAGACCAGCGTTACCCGATCATGCATGATAAGTTCATCGTTGTGGACAGCAAGCATGTGGAGACGGGTTCGTTCAACTACACATTTGCTGCGGCTGAACGAAACGCCGAGAACGCCATTGTGTTGTGGAACAATGGCGACATGGCCAAGCGCTACGAGATGGAATTTGACCGACTGTTTGCCGAGGCTTGGGATTAAGTTTTTGGCTTTACGCGCTGGCTGCCGGTGACGATCATATCCGTGTCGGCAATGAGATCCTGCATGGCTTTGCGTGCACCTGGCGCATCCTGATCTTTCACTGCGCGCCAAATCTTCTCGTGTAGATTGAGCGCCTGTTTCTGGCGGGTGTTGGCGATGGCGGTGAACTCAAACAGCGAGCCCAGTGTTTGGGTGATCAATACCGAAAACGGATTGAGCAGTTCGTTATTGGCACAAGCCAGAAGCTCGCGGTGAAATGCCACGTCGGCTGCAACTTGGGTATCAATTTTCGCTGCGGTTTTCATTTGCGCCAAGGCTGTCGCCAAAGCCGCCAGCTGCTCTGGCCTTCGCTTCAATGCAGCAAGCTCGGCTATGCCCGGCTCAATATAGCGGCGGAATTCTTGCGTGGTGACAAGGAAGGCCTTGCGCCCCACGGCCGCACCCAGCCAAGAGAACACATCCTTGTCGAGAAGGTTCCAACTCTCACGCGGCGCCACGCGCGAACCCACCTTGGGTTTGGACACAATCAGCCCCTTGGCCTGCAAAACCTTCATGCCTTCACGGATTGCCGTGCGGCTGGCCCCATGTATGCGGCCCCACTCTGCCTCATTGGGAAGGATTGAACCGGGCGGAAATTCACCAGAACAAATCCGCGCGCCAATGTTGGCAGCAATGTCAGCATGCAGATTGCGGCCTGCGGATTTTGGAATATGCTTTGTCTGTTTTTTATTTGTCATACAATATTGACACCCCTGCCAAACAGCTTATGGTCACGCCATGGGCAAAGCAAGCCCACGAATAGGCTTGCGCTCTAACATCCTAGGGAGGAATCTGATGTTGAATCGTAGACATTTCTTGGCCACCACTGTTGCTGGCTTGGTTGCTGTGGCAACTGCTGGCGTGGCTTTGGCTGATAGCAAAGGCCTGGTTGGCATTTCCATGCCCACCAAATCTTCAACCCGTTGGATTTCCGACGGCGAATCCATGGTCAAGGAATTCAAGGCCAAGGGTTATGATACCGACTTGCAATATGCCGAAGATGATATTCCAAACCAGCTGGCCCAGATTGAAAACCTCGTCACCAAGGGTGCCAAGGTTCTGATCATCGCTGCTGTTGACGGCTCCACCATGTCTGACGTGCTGCAGAAGGCCCATGACAAGGGCGTGAAGGTGTTCTCCTATGACCGCCTGATCACCAAGACACCAAACGTTGACTATTACACCACCTTCGACAATTTCGGCGTGGGCGTGTTGCAGGCCAACTCACTGGTTGCTGGTTTGAAAGAACGTTTCCCAAGCGTGAAGCCTTGGAATGTTGAACTGTTCGGCGGCTCACCAGACGACACCAACGCTGGCTATTTCTACAATGGCGCGATGTCTGTTCTCGATCCAATGATCAAGGACGGTTCCATCAAGATCGGTTCCGGCCAAATGGGCATGGACAAGGTTGGCACGCTGCGTTGGGATGGTGCTGTTGCACAAGCCCGCATGGATAACCTGCTGTCCAAGACCTACACCAAGGACAAGGTGAACGGCGTTCTCTCACCCTATGATGGTTTGTCACGCGGCATCATCTCCTCGCTCAAGGGCGTAGGCTATGCTCCTGGCAAGGACTTCCCGATTGTCACCGGCCAAGACGCCGAAGTGCCATCTGTGAAGGCCATGATGGCTGGCGAACAATATTCAACCGTGTTCAAGGACACGCGCGAACTCGCCAAGGTCACCGCTGAAATGGTTGATACCGTGATGCAGGGCAAAGAACCAAAGATCAACGACACCAAGACCTATAACAATGGTGTGAAAGTTGTTCCATCCTTCCTGCTGACCCCACACTCAGTCGGCAAGGGCGACATTCAAGCCGCTCTGGTTGATTCAGGTTACATTGCAGCTGACAAGCTGAAGTAATCATTCGTGATGACCGGGCCTCGTGAGGTGACTTGCGGGGCCCGGTTTTTTGTTTATGTTCACCAGAAGAGCAGCATAAGTTGCCGACTATGAGGGACGAAGCCACGGCCATGCAGCCGATCCTTGAAATGCGCAATATCACCAAGACCTTCCCCGGTGTGAAGGCCTTGACAGACGTGAACCTGACGGTGCTGCCCGGCGAAATCCACGCCGTGGTCGGCGAGAATGGTGCTGGCAAATCCACCTTGATGAAGGTTTTGTCTGGCGTTTATCCGGACGGAAGTTTTGACGGCGAGATTTTGTTTGAAGGCCAGGCGCGCAAATTCCACACCATTGCCGATAGTGAACGCACTGGCATTGTCATCATCCACCAAGAGCTGGCACTGATCCCACTGCTCTCGATTGCAGAAAACATTTTCCTTGGCCATGAAACCGCAAAGCGCGGTGTCATCAACTGGTTCGAAGCCATCACCCGCAGCAAGAAGCTGCTGAACAAGGTGGGCCTCAAGGAACACCCAAACACATTGATCGCCAATATCGGCACGGGCAAGCAGCAGCTGGTGGAAATTGCCAAGGCGCTGAACAAAAATGTGAAGCTGCTCATTCTGGATGAGCCGACTTCCTCGCTAAATGAAACAGATTCAAATGCTTTGCTGGAGTTGCTCAAGGGCTTCAAGAAGCAGGGCATCTCTTCCATCCTCATCACCCACAAACTCAACGAAGTGATGAAGGTGGCGGACCGCATCACCATCATCCGCGATGGCAGAACGGTGGACACGCTGGATACCCACACCGCCAAGGTGAGTGAAGACCGCATCATCAAGGCCATGGTGGGGCGTGAATTGTCAGAGCGCTATCCACCGCGCAAGGCCACGATTGGCGAGACGTTCCTTGATGTCAAAAACTGGAATGTCTATCACCCGCAAAATGGTGAGCGGCAGATCATCAAGAATGTCAGCCTGAATGTGCGCGCCGGTGAAGTGGTGGGCATTGCTGGCTTGATGGGCGCTGGGCGCACTGAATTTGCCATGTCGGTTTTCGGCCGTGCTTATGGCCAGAAGATTTCCGGCGAAGTTTCCATTCGTGGCAAGGCTGTGGATGTTTCAACCATCCCGCGCGCCATGGCAGCGGGGCTGGCCTATGCCACCGAAGACCGCAAGACTTATGGGCTGGTGCTCATTGACCACATCAAGCACAATGTCACCCTGGCGAACCTGAAAGGTGTGGCGGCACGCGGCGTGGTGGACGACATTGAAGAATTGCAGGTGGCCAATCGCTACCGCAAGGATTTGGCCATTCGCTGTTCATCAGTCTATCAAACCACTGTCAATCTTTCGGGCGGCAACCAGCAAAAAGTTGTTTTGTCCAAATGGCTTTTTTCGGGGCCGGATATTCTGATTTTGGATGAACCAACCCGCGGCATTGACGTGGGTGCCAAGTTTGAAATCTATGGCATCATCAACAAGCTGGCAGAAGCTGGCAAAGCCGTGATCGTCATCTCGTCTGAAATGCCCGAACTGCTGGGCATCACAGACCGCATCTATGTGATGAATGAGGGCCGCTTTGTCGGCGAAATGCCCACCGCGCAGGCCAGCCAAGAGGCGATCATGCGCACCATCATGAAATCCTGGGAACACTAAGTTGGGAACACTGCCATGACCACGCCTGAATTAACCGTCGAAGACAGCCCCAGCATTGGCAGCTTCGTCAAAGCACATTTGCGCGACTACGTTTTGCTGATCTCGCTCGTGGCGATCATGGTGTTCTTCCAGTTCGCCACTGACGGCACCTTGTTCATGCCCGTCAATCTCACCAATATCATTCTCCAAAATTCCTATGTCATCGTGATGGCGCTGGGCATGTTGCTGGTGATCATCGCGGGTCATATCGATTTATCAGTGGGCTCTGTGTCTGGTTTTGTGGGCGGCATGGCGGCCTTGTTGATGACGGGCACCATGCCCTTCGCCAAGGATTTGAACTTGCCGTTCAAGTTTGATGCCTTCACAGCTGGCACCATCTGCATCTTGATTGGGGCTGGCATCGGCGCGGCACAGGGTTATTTCGTCGCTTATTTCAAGATCCCTGCCTTCATCGTCACACTGGCCGGCATGTTGATTTTCCGTGGATTGAAACTTGAGGTTCTGGGCGGCGCATCGGTTGGCCCCTTCCCCATCACCTTCCAGCGCCTCTCAAACGGCTATGTGCCCGATATTTTCGGCGGAGGTGACGGATTTAATATTCTCGCTATTGTTGTTGGTGTGGCCATTGCTGCCTTACTGATTTTCACCAACTTGCGTGAACGCCGCGCCCAAGAAGCCCATGGCCTGGCCGAAGAACCAACAGTGATCTTCTGGGGCCGCAACAGTTTGATCGCCATTGCGTTTGTGGGCTTCGGCTGGCTGATGGCCTATTACAAGGGCCTGCCCAATGTTCTGGTGGTGATGGGCTTACTGATCGCGCTGTTCATTTTCATCACCACGCGCACCACCTTTGGGCGGCGCATCTATGCCATGGGCGGCAACGAAAAGGCCACCAAGCTTTCCGGCATCAACACCGAAAAGATGACACTGCTGATTTTCACCATCATGGGCGCTTTGGCGGCCTTGGCAGGTCTGATCTATGCGGCTCGCCTCAACGTGGCCACGCCAAAGGCTGGTGAAACGCTTGAACTGGATGTGATCGCCGCCTGCTTCATTGGCGGGGCGGCTGTGACCGGCGGTGTGGGCAAAGTGATTGGTGCCGTGATCGGCGCTTTCATCGTGGGCGTGATGAACAATGGCATGTCGATTGTGGGCGTGGATATTGGCTGGCAGTTCTGCATCAAGGGTGCCGTGCTGTTGCTGGCTGTGTCGCTGGATGTCTATTACAAGAACAAGAGATAATATCGTCGTTCCAAACATGGAGTGAGCGGGCATGGAATTTGAGAAGGGTGGCCTTTGGCGCAACTGGGTTGGCAACCAATCCTGCATTTCGCGCTTCAAGGCCGCTCCCTCAACTGAAGCCCAACTGGCGGAGATGCTGACTGAGGCTGATGCGCGTGATCTCAGTGTGCGCGTGGCGGGTTCAAGCCACAGTTTCACGCCATTGGTGGGAACAGGCGGGCTGATGTTGTCGCTGGCTGAAATGCGCGGCATCAAGGGCGTGGACAAAGCCAAGAAACAAGTCACCATCGGGGCTGGCACCCGCATCAACGAAGTGGGCACGGCGCTGCGGGGCTTGGGCTATTCGCTGCGCAACCAAGGTGACATTGACAGCCAGGCGGTTGCTGGCGCTTTCACCACGGGAACCCATGGCACGGGGTTGACACTGGGTTGCCTTGCCACGCAAATTGCGGCTCTACGCATCGTCAAGGCCGATGGCAGCGTGTTGGTGGTGGATGGTTCAGACACTGATCTGCTGCAAGCCGCGCGCGTGACATTGGGCGCATTGGGCGTGATCTCCGAAGTCACCCTGCAAGTGAGTGATGCTTATAACCTGCATGAACATGTCTGGCGCGATGATTTTGAAACTTGCATGCAACGCCATGATGAGTTGGCGGCCAAGCACCGCCACTTTGGCTTCTTCTGGTGCCCGGTGCCGGAAAGCCGACACTTGTATTGCCTAGCAGACACCGCCGCAGCGCCGTTGACCACCACCAAGAAAACCGCTGACGTGTGCGAAATGAAGGTGATGGACATCACCGATGAGGCCCCGCGCCAATCAGAGTTTGAAAAGGTCGCCTATAGCTCGGACGTTTACCCCATCGAATATGTGCCGAATTTTCATGAGCTGGAATATGCTGTGCCTGTGGCCCATGGCAAAGAGGCGGTGCGGGCGGTGCGCGAATTGATGCTGACCAAACACACCAATTGCATCTTCCCGATTGAATATCGCTTCACGGCAGGCGATGGCGCGTGGCTCAGCCCGTTTTATGAGCAGGACAGCATCAGCCTTTCTGTCTCTGGCCAGCCCGGCATTGATTATTGGGAATACCTGAAAGACGTGGACGGCATTCTGCGCCGCTATGGCTCTCGCCCGCATTGGGGCAAGCTGCATTTTCTGGACACTGCCGATGTAACAGCGCTCTACCCCAAGGCCGAAGCTTTCCGCGCCTTGCGCCGTAAACTAGACCCTAAGGGGAGGTTTCTCAATGAGCATGTGCGCATGCTGGTGGGGTGAGCCTTAGGAATTTTCGTCCTCGTTATGGTTTATAGAGTTTTAAGGGGTTGCATCTATCGATAGCTAACAACTTCGATCGAGGTCATCATGCGTTTGTGCATTTCTCTCTTAAATTCAGCGTTATTGTTCTTGGCATTGCCTGTGTCCGCCGCGCTGGCTGGGGATTTTCCGCAAGGCGAACTGCGGCCGGCAGACTTTCCGGATGACGGCTTTCACGGCAATGTTCATGCAAGCGCTGGCCTCGACACCACCTTTGGCGCGACCCAAGTTTACTCGCCTTATGTGAATGTGGGCGGCAAGGGCGCTTATGAATTTGTGGGCAGCGCCTGGGGCATGCAAGCCGATGTTGATGGCAAATATTCTAATCTAAGCTGGAGTTTGCCACAGGTCGCTGGCCAAAGCGGAAATCAGAGTGAGATTGATTCAGCCATCCACGCCACCTACGCCTATGACCCCACCAAGAAGTTTGGCCTTTTCACTGGCTATAGCAGCCGCAGTATAACACTAAATACCGCCACCACTGGCAATGTCACCACGTTTGGTATGCAAGGTGTTGGCGCAGAAGGCATGATGCTTTTGGGGCCTTCAACAACTGCCCAGCTGCGCGCTGCCGTGTTGGTGCCGATCTATGACAGCGTGGTGATCAACAATGGCCTTACAACCACAACAACTGGCGGCACCGGGCCAGACTTTGGACACCTGGGCTATATGGTTGGGGCCAGTGCAAGCCGCCAACTCTGGACAAATGTCAGCGCTCGGCTTGATGCCACCTATGCCAATTTTCTAGTGAAAGACGTGGGCAGCAACATCACCGAAATGAACGCGCAACTGACGGCGCAATATTCCTTCGAAAATCTGCCCCTCACTTATGGTGCCACCATCGGCTATGGCCGCGAAACCATACAGGGTGCAAGCACCGATGTCTTGTCAGCCACCAGCCGCCTTACCTACTCCTTTGGCGGTGCGCCGCAGGGCACGCGCGGCCGCCTGTTCAAGAGCGGCGTTCTTGGTTGGGCCAACTGAACAGGCACCCAACAACTTAAAAACAAAATGGCCCGGTTTGCACCGGGCCATTTTTAATTCCGATGTCAGCAGATCAATGCTTGGTCAATTGCACGCTGTGAGTGATGGCGGTCAGCGCCTTGCCATTGGTTTTCAAGGCTTCATCTGAGCCCCAGAAGGTCATCAGCAGGAAGGTATTGGCAACCGGCGTTTCAACCAGCGTGATGCCGAAATTGGTTGGGCCATCTTGGTCTTTGCCCGTGTACATGAAGTCATGCATCTTGAGGCCATTTTCTTCGGAATCAGAAGTCTTCTTAGAGCTAAGATCGATGTCCAGACCCTGGCCCGCGAGCACCTTGACTGAAGCTTCAATGGCGGCGGCGATGTCATCGGCCTTCACGGCTTCAGCACCAATATAGATGCCGCCATCGGGCGAATTCATTTCAATGCCATTGTCGGTTTCGCTGGGTTCCCAATCATCGGGTGCGTTGATGGTGGCAACAGCATCTTCGGCCGGAATGGAAAATACCTTGGCTTGTGCCGCAGGCACAAAGGCGCAAAGGGCCGCAGCCATGGCGATTGTGCTGAATAAAACTTTTGCTTTGAACATGGTTCTCTCTGGGTTTCTGCCGGATTGGCAATCACGGCAATATACACGTCGCCCCCTGCCCCAAAGCAAGGGGTTTCTGAGGCGGTGGAGAAAACGCTGCTGCGGCAAAGGCAGATAGGGACACGGACAGATAACTCAGGAGGCGAAGCTCTACGCAAGGCTTTTATATGAGGTGTCACCGTAAATCTATCGACCAACGGAATATTACTCATGGCCGTTCTCCCAAGCTTGTACGGCTTGTTTGACGGTATCGCCAATCTTAGCTCTTGCTACTATTTTTCCACGAGTACCGTTCCAGTCTCCATACAAATCACAGAATGCGCTCAACAAATCTGAGATCAGATTGATGTAGCCATTCCGTTGTGGTTCTCCTGTGAAATGAGCAGGATCCGAAATATTATAAGTAATGTCTAATGTGCCATCAGCTAGCCTAGGGTAGTCACGCACGGTAGTTATCGAAACTTTAGTTTGACCGTCTATGATATCGAAGAGCCATATTGCATCACGAACATATCCTCCCGAACGAGTCAGATAGACTCCCGTCTCGGTATCGATTGTCTTCTTGTTTTCAAAATCATTCACAATCATGCTGCAATCCTCGCATCAGAATATTTCATCAAACTCATGTTATTATCATTTGCACGCTGGCCGCTCTCGCCGCGATAGACCGTATCCGTCTGGTCATTGCCGAACACCGCATCATAAACGCCCGATGTGGTGCCGTCTGTTCTGGTAAAGGTGGAATAGGTTCTAATCTCGGTGCCCTGCGGTGTGGTGGCATTCACCGCTTGGCCCGAAAGCGCAATCGAGGCGATGCCCAGATCAGCCAGCGACGAAAGCTCGCCACCTTGGCTCACGCCATCGCCATTCAAATCCTGCCACACTTGTAAGCTGGCATAGACCGCATCGTTGGCGTCAATCACTCCATCATGGTTCACATCATATTGCGCCAGATCAGCAAGGCCAGAGCCGGTGAAGGTGCCAAACATCTCGCTGGCATCATCCACCTTGCCATTGCCGTTTTTATCCAGAACCAAAAGCCCAGCCCCAGCCCCAATCCAGCCCGTGCGCTCAGCAAAGAAATTGTTGTTGAGATCAAAATGCACCGATGAGCCATCGAGCGAGGTGGTGGCAAGCCCGCGCCCGGTGAGATCGAGCACCAGCGGATCAGCGCCTGATGACCATTGCATGGATTTGACAAAGCGCTGCGCAGAGGCCGCACCCGTCAGCACTTCATCAATCAGCGCGCCGATTTCCGGGCCGCCGCCCGTCAGCGCCGCTGTAATCGCCGTCGGTGGCAACACCGCCAACACCGCCCAAATCGGATTGGCCTTTTTGAACACCATGCCGAAGGTGCGCTCGCTTGCCAGTGCGACTTGCCCGGCATCTGTGCAGCTGCCGACCAAGTCAAAGGTTTCGACTTTCTTTTCGCCGTTCAGACAGTTGATGGCATCTGCGTGTTTCACGCATTGCCCCTTGCTTCGCCCATGGGCGCTTGCGGTTGCTTTGTGGCTGTTTCTGCCGAAGCCAATTTCAGTTTCTCCAACACCGCCGGATCAATCAACCTTCCCACAATCGGATGGATGCGGATTTGTTTTTCGCCTGCCAATTGGCGGAAATTGGCCAGCACGGTGGTGGCATCTTTGGTGACACACTTGTGGGCAATGGCCACAGGGTTGCGCATCAG
>Ga0209069_10000447_pt1 | contig 18714 bp, 15 predicted proteins | sample Str013_2_FD_187202 | JGI IMG/M metagenome (GOLD analysis project Ga0209069, IMG submission 187202) | Freshwater sediment microbial communities in response to fracking from Pennsylvania, USA - Straight Creek_MetaG_SC_2013 (SPAdes) (version 2) | ecosystem: Environmental > Aquatic > Freshwater >...
TATGTTGACAGGCACAGTATCGGCAGGTCCGGTGACGCCAAAAAAAGCGACATGGCCTCCTTTTCGGATCAACTCAAATGCCAGTTGGTATAGTTTAGTGTTTCCCACGCTTTCGATCACCATGTCGGCGCCTCGACCGTTCGTATGCGATAATATCGCTTCTTTGAGCTTTGTCTGATCAAACACGGCAACATCAGCACCCGCTTCAAGAGCGAGTTTGCAACGATCGGCGCTGATATCTGAAACAATGATGGGCGCTGCACCGCAGAGGCGCATCATCTGCACATGTAAATTGCCGATTGGGCCTGCGCCCAGAATCACGACCGATTGCCCAAATCGAATCTCAGACTTGCGCGCCGCTCTGACCACACAAGAAATCGGTTCTGTTAGCGCCAATTCTGCGTCCGATAGTTTCACCGGAGCTGGGATCACTAGCCTTCCGGGCACGGACACATAGTCAGCAAATGCGCCATCACGGTGGATGCCGATTTGCGACATCGACGGGCAGTTCAATATTTCATTGTGGCGGCACCAGAAACAAGTTCCGCAACCGATATTAATATCGACAACCACACGATCGCCTTCCTTGACGTGTGAAACACGCGCACCTTTTTTTGCGACAGTGCCAACAAATTCGTGGCCGGGGATCAATGGCAATCGGTCAGCAGCATAGTGTCCATTGAACATGTGAAGATCAGTGCCACAGATGCCCGTGCGGTGCACACGGATGAGCGCTTCATCATCACCAAACTGAGGCGTTTCAACTTCACGCACATCGAAAACATGTGGCTTTACGAGGACGGCGGCGCGCATGGTTTTCACAGCCCTGCTCCTATTTTACGGTTTTCAGTTTTGCACGGTCGATGGTGAATGCAATGGCGCAAATGAGAATCAGACCAAAGACAATCTGCTGCTGTGTCGCCTGAATAGAAAGATAGAGCATTCCAGCGCGGATAACGGCAACGATCAACGCGCCGATCATCGTGTTAACTACACCACCCACACCACCGGTCAATGGTGTGCCCCCAACGAGAACTGCAACAATGGCCGGGAGGAGAAATCCATTGGCCACGCTGGGGGCACCACCAGAGAGTTTCACCGAAAACAAAAGGCCTGCCATCGCAGCCAACGCGCCGGAGAGCGCAAAAGCCGCAATTTTATAGCGCGCCACGTTGATGCCTGAAGCGACAGCCGCCGGCTCTCCAGCGCCAATCGCCTTTAAGGTTCGACCGAGTATTGTGCGGCGCTCCAAAAATACCATGATGAGCAGAAGAGCTGCCGCAATAAACAATTCGTGGGGAATGCCGAAAGTTCGTCCGATCATCCATCCGAAAAGATGATCACGCTGTGCCGCATCCATCGATACAGATTTTTGACCGGACAGCCACTTCGCCACCGAAAAGGCAACACCACCCACCGCTAAGGTTGATATGAAGGACGGAACAAAAAGGCGTGTGGTGAAATAGCCCGAGAATGCGCCAAGAATAGCGCCCATTAACACAACAGCTGGAGCAACCCAGGCCCCCAAGCTGGTGAGCCAAACAGTGGCGAGAACCGTCACCATGTTGGCCATCGACTGTGCGGAAAGATCAATGCCGCCAATGTAAATAACAAAGGTAATGCCAAGTGCCATGATGAATAGCGGCACGATATCGCCTGCGAGACTGAGCATGCTTGAAGGGCGCAGGAATGTGGGATCAATGAGGCTCACGATCACCACGAGCGTAACCAATGTGATCCATGGAAAGTGAGGTTTGAGTCGTTCGATGTTCATGGCGGCCATCAAATCATATGATGCAGAAGATCAAAGGGCGTTGGTTTCGCTCCTTGCTTTGTGTCGAACTGCTTTTGGATTTGCCCATCCTTAATCACGGCAATAGTATGTGAGAGTCCAATAGCCTCTTCGAATGTATCTGCGACAAGCAATATTCCAACACCAGCTTCACACATATCGCGGATCATTTCATAGACATCTTCTTTGGCACCAATATCGAGGCCACGCGTGGGGTGATCCAACAACATGATGTCTGAACCGCCAGAACGCCACTTGGCCAGCACAACCTTCTGCTGATTTCCGCCAGAAAGATTTCCACAATCTGCATTTTCTGACGACGCTTTGATACTGAGTTTGGATATCCAATCACGAGCTAAAGCTTTTTCTTGCGCGATCTTGAGAACCCCACGCGTTGAATATTTGCCAAGTTGCGACAAAGTCAGGTTCTCATAAACATTCATGCCTGAGACAATGCCTTCAATTTTGCGTTCGCGCGGCACATAACCAACGCCACGTTCTACAGCTGCACGCGGCGACGCCTGTTCCATAGCAGCGCCTTTGATTGACAGTTGGCCGGAGGTTGGTGTTACCATGCCGTAGAGTGCGCGCACGATGGCTTCGCGCCCTGAGCCTTCAGCACCGACAAGGCACAAGACTTCGCCAGAGTGAAGTTTAAGCGACGCATTCTTCACACGACCAGGCAGGGAAACCTCGCTGAGCTCAAACAAAACTTTGCTTTCATCAAACGGCTTTTGCCGATGCTCGCGGTAATATTCCTTGTCGACATTGCGGCCGACCATTTTGTGTTGAATAGCTTCAATGCTTGATTGGCCTTTGACGACCACGTCAACAACATTACCGTCCTTCAACACATAAATGCGGTCTGAAATGGTCATCACTTCATCGATACGATGCGACACGAAAATGAACGAGGCCCGGGTCGTCAATTCGCGGATCAATTTGAAGAGCAGTTCCACTTCTTCTTCGGCGAGAACTGAGGTGGGCTCATCCAGCAGAATAACCAAATCGCCCTTAACGCGCTCCTCAAGTGTGAGAACCTTGGCCAATTCAACCAACTGACGTTGGGCAAATGAAAGCTTCGAGGTGATGGTTGCAGGATCAAGATCGAGCTTTACTTTGGCAAGCTGGACGCGGGCGGCGGTGGCCATCGCCTTCCAATTGATCATGCCGAAATGGACAAACTGCCCCTCATAACCAAGGAAGATGTTTTCCATTATCGTAAGGCTTGGAATCAATGACTGTTCTTGAAACACCATGCCAATGCCGCTGGCCAACGCCTCGCGCGGATTTGCAAAATTGACTTCATTGCCGTTCAACAAAATCTTGCCGCTATCAGGTTGGTAGGCCCCATAGATAATTTTCATGAGCGTGGATTTGCCAGCGCCGTTTTCACCAACCAGGCCAACAATTTCGCCGCGCTTGATGTTAAAATCGACCGTCTTTAAGGCGTGAACACCCGGGAATTTCTTATCAACTTTCTGCATTTCATACATCTTGCAGCTCCTATTTCACGAAGGCCAAAGAGCGGCGGTCAGTAGAAAGTACAACAGCGATGATGACGAGCAAACCAAGAATTCCGTCCTGCATGTAATCGGGCACGCCGATGACGATCATGCCATTGTTGATCACGGCGACAATGAGCACGCCAACAAGGGCATTCCACACGCCGCCGATGGCGCCCCAAAGTGCAACTCCACCAACAACGACAGATGTGATCGAGATGAACATGAAGTTTGATCCAGTAACGGATTCCGCCTGCCCCAGCTTTGCGACTTGTAGAAGAGCGGCCACCGAGAAATATAGACCCGCCAGTGCAAACCCAAGAACGCGAACCCGCTTCACATTCACACCCGAGGCGTGGGCCAGATCTTCTCCACCACCAATTGCATAGAAATTTCGTCCAAGACGCGTGTAGGATTGGATGATCCAACCGATGATCAGGAATACAAGGGCCACGTAGGCCATGAGCGGAAATCCTGCAAACCTGTCTGTCAGCAAAGAGCCAAAGACATTGTCATTGATTTTGACTATATTTCCACCGGTCATCAGCACGGCGGCACCGGTACCGACGAAACCCATGGCGAGACTGCTCATGAAGGACGGGATTCGGAGTTGCACATGGATAAGCCCGTTGAGGGCGCCGAAGGCGGCACCGAGCAACATGATCGCGGGTATTGCGAGAAAGCCTAGGCCTGCAACCGTTCCGCCCATCCAAACTAAAAAGTAACAGAAGACGACAGCAAGGGCCGAAACGGCTCCTTCCATCGAAAGATCAATGGAGCCCATCAGAATAATAAATGTCACCCCGATGGCCACCATGAGGGATGGCGATGCCGTTATGGACACGCGGGCGAAGTTTCGCAAGGAAAGAAAATTCGGATTGATGGCCGAGAAAAACAAAACAAGGGTTATCAATACAAGGAGTGGGGCCCACTTTAAGAGTTTATCTCTGGTCAACAATTCTTGCACTGGTTGCGGCCCTCGTTGCGACGGCCTCATCAAAATCAGCGCGCCGTAGATTACTTAAGAAGAGGCGGCCCCGCGTAACGGGGCCGCGCAATAGCGAAGTATCGTTATATTATTTCTTGTAGACGATTGGTCCAGCGGAAAGACCCCATTTATCCTTCCAATCATATTTTGGTGTCGATTCAAGATATTTCTTCTTAAATGCGTCAGCATCAGCCTTGGTGACAAGGATAGACGGACCATAGAACTCGCGATGTTCGTTGGGTTCTGCCGATGGCTTGAACGCACCAATTGCTGCTTGATGGGCCAAGCCGAGTGCAATGCCGCCACCCCAATGTGGGTTGGTGAATACGGTTGCGAGCAAGTCGCCCTTCATCACCATATCCACGGCTTCTGGGTTGCCGTCGAATGCGGTGACTGGAAGCGTAATGCCTTCAGCTTTCAAGGCTTGCAACACGCCGTAAGCGATGTTGTCGTTCGCACAGTGAACACCTTTGATCTTGTCGCCATATTTCGTGATGTAGCTCGACATCAAGGCAACAGCCTTGGTCGTGTCCCAATCCGCTGGTTGAGAATCCAGAAGCGTAATATCAGGGAAGTCTTTCAATGCATTCTTCAGGCCTTGAAGACGCTCAATGGCCGGAATGTTGGCTGGAATACCACCAAGATGCACAACGCCGCCTTTTCCGCCCATGGCTTTGAAAAGAATGCGAGCAGCTTCTTCTGAAGGCTTTTCACCTGACCATGAAAGATGCGCCACATAGTTATCACCAATATCCCATGGATGCAGGTCGTCAGTCTTGTTCCAAATGGTTGAAATAAAGCCGCCAGAAGCCTTTGCAGCTTCAGCAACTGGACGCGCATTCGGGCTGTCATTGGCATCGCAAGCAATAGCGGCCTTGCCATTGTTTTTGGCAAAGAATGCTTTCACGTCCGCAAGTGACTTTTCAGAAGATCCTTCATTGATCAAGCTGGTCATGGCATCTTTCTTGAGGCCAAGACTTTCCGTGTAGGCTTCACCGCCTGAAACGATTGCGTTCCAATAGGCCGAAGCGCGGTCGCGGTAGCTCCAAGCCAGGGCCACGCCACCAGCATCAGCCATTGCTTGGCCTGAGCCAAAAGCACCTGGTACCGCCGCCGCAGTCAGACCGGCAGCCGTTGCGAACAACAGGTTTCTGCGGCTGATGGTTTCTCTCTCAATATAGTCCTTGATAAATGTAGACATTACGTCCTCCCGTTGGTTCGTTTCCATTTTGAAACCATCCCGCTTTCACTGCTCAATCTTCGCCCAGGGAGACGGCAGAGCAAGAAACAAGGTTATGTTTCGCACTAACTGGTTACATACTGATGTCAACAAAAGTCAAGTGAGAAGTTGATCACCCACAGTTGAATTGTATGTCCGGTTTCGCTGCAACGCAGTAATATTCCGGAGCATGTGTAGGCCGAAGCTTTGAGATAAAGCAGCAGCCTAGAAACATGAGTTATGGCTGTTGATGGCACCTCAGCTTACCAAGTACTAACTCGCAATGCGTGCGTTCGAAGTGCAACAACTCGAAGGTTTTCAGCCTGTTGACCAATCAAAAATCACAAACGGTTCTTTGATTTTCTTGGCCATCAAATCGTCATAGGTGTTCTGGGGTTGTGATAATTTTCGTGCCGCAACCAAACCAATCAGCGGTATTTTTCCCGCCGCCAACCAGCTCAGAGCGAGTTTAAGTCCTGACATCGTGCTGTGTGGCGCGTTATTATAGCCTTCATAGAGTTCTTCCCAAACAAAGTCGCGCCCTTGCACGGGAATATCCCATTCCCAGCCACTGCGAACGACCGCAAATTTGAAAAAGATAGCATGGAGAATCTCATGCGCAGGAATTTTCGTATGGGCTTTCCAAGGCACACCAATGAGAACCACCTCACCTCTTTTGCGCACAACTTTACAGCCATCAAGCACAGCCTGTTCATGCCCCGAGCAATCAACGACGAGGGCTACTTTTTCGTCATAGTCGGGCACACCAACCGGCACGCTGGCCATGACTTCGGCAATGCCAGAATCCCGAATAATCGTCTGTCTCGCCGCATCGGGCTCAATCACTGTTACATCATAGCCTGCGATTGCGAATTGGTGAGCCGCAAGATAGCCAATAGGGCCAGCGCCACACACTAATACCTTATCACCGGGGCGGGCTGTCGTGGTCATCAATGTTGTCATCGAGACACCCATCAACCGCGCGACAACGGCTTGTTCTGGCGATAATCTTTTTGGAACCCTAAGGGTGAACTTCTCATCGACCTGCTGGATCGAACGATGTGCCCCCATGCACAGCAAAAGATCGCCCTTGGCCACGCCCCTAACGGACTGCCCCAGCTCTTCCGCTTCAAACACGGATGCATAGCCGGGTCTCAGCGGATAGGTGCCATCATTCAGCCAAGCAAGCTCGGTTCCAGGGCTGATCAAGGTGGCGCGCGTCTTACCCCGCACTTCAGCATCACCCAGTGGGGGCGGCTGAAAGTCAAGTAATTCTGCTTGGCCTTTGCCCGTAAAAACAATTTCTCTTGCCATATTGGGCTATCCAAAAAATAATGAAATTCAGACATTCAGAAGCAATTCACGCCACTCAAAAGCTTCTGCAAACGTCCAATCGCGCAGTAACCAGTTAGTTATTAACATCACAAGCCCATATTCTTGTCAATTGACTTTCAGACCTTGCAAGGCTGCGGCATGATCGCCGATGGTGGTGCCGAAACCGCCATATAACCGATACTCTAATGCACCATCCAGATAGTGGACAATTTCTTCGCATCTGCTATTCTATTTTAACTTCATTGGGAGGTCGTGATGTCAACAATTTCAGTTCGCAAATTTGGACGTGTGGGTTTTGACATCACCGATATGGGGTTTGGCGCTGCACCCATTGGAAACTTCCTCCGCCCCATTTCTGAAGCAGATTCTGAAGCCATGATCAACCGTGCTTGGGATTCTGGCATGCGTTACTTTGATACCGCCCCCTATTATGGTCACGGCCTTTCAGAAGCGCGTATCGGACAATATCTCCGCTGGAAGCCTCGGAGTGAATTCGTGTTGTCGACAAAAGTTGGGCGGGTTCTGGAGCCGGCGTTGCGCAAGGATATTGATTTCAAACCATGGATCGACGGCCTGCCATTCAAAGGTCGTTTCGATTATTCCTATGATGGCACCATGCGCTCCTTCGAAGACTCACTGCAGCGGATGGGCCTCGAATATATCGACATTCTTTTCATCCACGATGCCGATGTGTTCACGCATGGCCCAGAGATGCAAAAAGTCTACTACAAGCAGGCCATGGACGGCTGTTATCGTGCTTTGATCAAATTGCGCGAACAGGGCTTGGTGAAGGCCATCGGCGTGGGCGTGAACAATTGGGAAGTCATGCTCGACTTTATGAAAGCGGGCGATTTCGACACGCTCTTAGTGGCTGGTCGTTACACGCTTCTTGAGCAAGATGCGCTCAACGAGCTTCTCCCTCTGTGTGAACGTCGCGGCACGGCGTTGGTGATCGGCGGTGGATTCAATGGCGGCATTCTTGCAACCGGTTCAGTTCCAGGTGCAAAGTGGAACTATGCACCGGCCCCAGATCACGTCATGCAAAAAGTAAAAAAGATTGAGGCTGTCTGCGCGAAGTATAACGTGCCGTTGGCTGCAGCTGCACTACAGTTTCTGCTCGCACATCCTGCTGTCGCTTCACATATTCCAGGCACACGGAACGTCGCGCAAATGGAGCAAAATATTGCCCTTGTTGGCCATCCAATTCCGGTTGAGTTGTGGCAAGACCTGAAAACTGCAGGACTATTACGACAGGATGCGCCTGTTCCAGTGTGAAATGTCATTGTCGACGATTGGCTAGAATCAGTAGCTCAGGAAACTCTCTAAAAATGTGGTACTCAATCATTTATCGGCAATGATTCAAAGGTAGACGGACAAATGGATAAAGCATCGGGCAAAGAGAACTTGGAGTCGGGCAAGCTCAAATCTATGCCGCGCGATGCCGATCTGACGCGCAAACGCATTTTGGCAGCGGCCACAGCAGAGTTCGCTCGCAAAGGTTTAGGTGGTGCGCGGGTTGACGAGATTGCACTTCGCTCAAAGTCCAACAAGCGTATGATATACCATTATTTCGGCGGAAAAGAGCAATTGTTCACAACCGTCCTTGAAGCAGCTTACCTTGGCATTCGTACGGCTGAAAAAGAACTTCATCTTGATGAGCTAAATCCTGAAACTGCAATTGTGCGCCTCGTGGAATTTACTTGGAAATATTATCTGAAACACCCAGAATTTCTGACTCTCGTCAACAGTGAGAACCTGCATCGTGCAAAGCATTTGAAGGCATCTAAACTCATTAAGGAAGCCAGCAGTCAGTTTGTGAAGATGGTCAAAGCCATTCTTGATCGTGGTGTTGAGACTGGCGTATTCCGAGCAGGCATTGATCCCGTCCAACTCAACATCACAATTGCGGCGATCGGCTATTACTACATCAATAACCATTACACGGGATCAATCGTTTTCGAGCGTGACCTCATGTCAGAAGAAAATCTTGGTGCAAGGCTCGCGTTTAATCTTGAGACAATTCTTAAATTGATAAAGCAAAAGCCGTGACTCTTGCTGGACTTCTTAAAGACTGCGTAGGCGCCGAAGTCACTTGCTCAAAAACTGTCGCCGAAAGTGACGTCATGCTCTTTGCAGGGATAACCGGTGATTTTTCGCCCAACCATGTGGACGAAGAGTTGATGCGCAAAACCCAATATGGTGGCCGCATTGCCCATGGTGCCCTGTTGGTCGGCTATATGTCGAGAGCGTCGACACTGATTACTGATCACTGTGGCAAGCTGACGGAAAGATACTATCCGGTTTCGTTGGGCTATGATGGCGTTCGGTTTTTGCAAGGTGTGCGGATCGGCAATACAGTTACAATTCAATACCGCATTGCCGAGGTTGATATTTTAAAATTTCGCACAATTGCAGCAATTGCGATGACTAATGAGACTGGACAAACTTGCGCCATTGCAACGCATGTCATGTCTTGGCTGGCGCGGCAGTAACCTCTCAGTTCTCACTGCTTCGGAGTAGGCAGTCTGAAAAATTCCCAAATTGAATCGATCTGATTATCCAGCATATGGCGACCTTCTTGGGTTAATAGACCAAGCACTGCGGCGCGCGTGAGAAGCTTGGTTCTCGGAGGCTTCATTATGACGTCAGCTACAATTGCATCTGACCGAAGCAGCTCCAGGTCAAATGGCAAAGGATCATCTGGATTCATACCTAAGGGCGTCGCATTGATGACAATGTCGTCGCCATTTCGAGGTGGGCTAGTCGTTATTTCAGTCTTGTGATTGCCCCTCAGTCTTTCGGCCAAGTCTTCGCACTTTTTTCGGTCCGTATCAAAAAGACTAAGCCGCACAACCCCACGATCCAACAAGGCTAAGGCGATCGCAGCACCTGCTCCGCCACACCCCACCAAAGCGCAACTTTTTTTGTCTAGCTGATGACCCGCAACTTCCATGCCCCGCGCAAAGCCCTCTCCGTCAAAGAGATCGCACTCCCAGCCACCTTCACAGGGGCGCAAAGCATTTGCCGCGTTGGCTATGGTCACGCGTGTCGACTTGTTGAATGCAAAGCTCGCCGCCATCGTCTTGTGTGGAATGGTTATGATCACTCCGCCTAAGTTTTCGATTGCGCGTAGCCCTTCAAGAACCTGTACCAATTGATTTGGCCGAACGTGCAATGGCACCATCACCGCATCAATATTTCTTTCGCGAAACAGAGTGTTGAACACCATAGGTGACCGCACCTGCTCAATCGGATCGCCAATAATTCCGAAAACCTTCGTCACTTTGTGAGTCCTAACGCTCGTCCCAAAATGAAGTCTGAAGCGCGTTCGGCAATCATGATTGTGGGGGCATTGGTATTGGCGCTGACTTCGAGTGGCATCACGGATGAATCACAAACGCGCAAACCATTAACACCATTCACGCGAAGTTGATTGTCTACAACAGCAAAATCATCTGTCCCCATCTTGCAGGTGCCTACGGGGTGATAATCGGTCTTTGCCCATTCTCTGACGTAATCCTCAAGATCGGCATCTGTCCTTTTCTCAGCGCTGGGCATGCGCTCCATTTTCAAATACTTACTGATTGATGGCGATGACATGACGTCTCGTGCCATGCGAAGCCCTGCTACGGCCATTCGCATGTCATCAGGATCGCTCAGGTAGTTGGGATCAATCAACGGTGGGCTTGTGGGATCGGCATTGGCCAGACGAACCGTCCCTCTGCTCTTGGGTCGCAGCAGATTTGTATAAAGACAAACCCCGTAGCCAGGAACACGCTTCATGCCATGATCGATGACGTAAGCTGGCAAGAAGTGGAACTGGGTATCCGGAATTTGAGATGTCTTATCAACTTTTACAAAAGCACCGGCCTCGACAATATTGGTCGTCACCGGACCGCTTTTGAACAGCAGATATTGGAGCGCCCACCAAGCCTGTTTCAGATAGTGATCGACACCGGGATAACTATGTGGGCCATTGCAGTCATAAACTGTGTAGCAATCCAGATGGTCCTGCAGATTCTCACCAACGCCCGGCAAATCCGCTTGAACATTTATTCCAACTTCCCGAAGATGATTTTCGGGACCGATGCCGGAAAGCATCAGTAGTTTGGGAGAACCAATAGCCCCCGCAGTCACGATGACTTCTTGGCTAGTGTTGGCGCGCTCGATCACATTGGATTTCGCGCGCTTGAACTCCACGGCGACCGCACGAGATTTTTCGATGACAATTCGCTGCACCTGAGCGTTTGTAATCACGGTCAAGTTTTTACGCGACATTGCCGGTCTGAGATAAGAGACTGAAGCGCTGCCTCTTCGTCCATTGCGCGTCGTAGTCTGATGAAATCCAACCCCCTCCTGTTCGGCACCATTGAAGTCAGGATTGTAGGCTATGCCACTTTCTTGCGCTGCCTTGACGAATGCCGAGGTAATGCCCAGTGGGCTTATGGGATCTGAAACGCGCAATGGGCCATCGACACCGTGGTATTGGTTTGAAAAGCGCGCATTGGATTCTGCCTTGCGAAAATATGGCAGGACATCATTGTAAGACCAACCGGTTGCGCCGGCGGCGGCCCAACCATCATAGTCAGTCCTGTGGCCACGTGTGTAAATCATGGCATTGATTGAGCTGCCCCCGCCCAAAGTCCGCCCCTGTGGGTACCACATCTCACGATTGTTGAGATGTTTTTGTGGCACAGTTCGATAACCCCAATTCACTTTTGGCCCACTGAGTTTGGTGAACCCTGCTGGAACGTGGATGAAGGGATGGCTGTCCGGCGGGCCCGCTTCAATCAGAAGAACGGTTGCTCCGGAATCGCTGAGGCGCGCAGCGAGGACGCAACCAGCCGAACCTCCACCAGCAATGATATAGTCATAGGACATCGGCATTTTATTTGGTCGCTTCGGATTCCAATGGCGCAAAGATATGCTTGCCCATGACAACCGGATTATTGACGATGGGTTCAAATTTCATACGGTCCAGAATATCACTTTTGATGTCAATACCGGGTGCGTATTCGATAAGTTCTACGCCATCTGGCGTCAAAGCAAAGACCGCGCGCTCAGTAATGTATCGCACGCGTTGCCCACGCTTGATGGCCTGACTGCCGCTGAAGGTAATGCCAGCAACGGAATCAACAAGCTTGGCGATTTGGCCGTGACTCTTGATCGCCAGCCTATGATCATGGAGCTCGACTTTCGTTCCTTTGGCATCGAAGCTTCCACAAAACACGACGTTCTTGGCAGCCTGAGAGATATCGATGAAGCCACCTGGGCCACTAATTTGGCCTCCAAAATGGGAGACGTTGACATTTCCAGACTTGTCCATTTCAGCCATGCCGAGAAATGTCTGTTCCAGGCCGCCGCCACTATACAAGTCGAATTGTTCGCTGGCCGATAAAATCGCTACAGGGTTTGATGCGATTCCAAACATATCTCCAGTCAGAAGACTGCCCCCATGAATTCCCTGTTCAATTGTAAACCAAAAATCTGATGTGGTGCCTGATCTGGCAATACGTTCAGCAACGCCAGATGACATGCCATACCCAAAGTTTATGGTTGCACCTTTGACAAGCTCCATCTCTCCTCGCCTTGCAACTACCTGTCGGATCACGTCAGACACGCCTTCCAAAACAATAGGAGCCGAACGGGGCGCCAATCCAGCGAGTGCGAGATCGTATCCGCCATGATAGGTTTGCGGTTGCTTGGGCACAACCAAAGCAAAATCAACAAGATTACCAGGGATCGATACTTCGCGCGGACGTATTATACCTGTCTGGACCAGCTCTCTCACTTGCGCGATTACAATTCCACCTGAATTCTTTGCGGCCAAGGCAATGGAGTAGGAGTCGAGGTCAGCGGGTTCTTCTGAGGCGCTGATATTTCCAAGGCCATCAATATATGTGCCTCTTACGATGGCCACATCCACAGGGAAGGGTTTGTAGCGAAGCACTTCTTGGCCATCGATATGGAGCAGCTCAACAATTTCTTCAGTTGTAATGCTGTTGCAACGCCCGCCACTCTGGCGTGGATCGACGAAGGTTCCCAAACCAACATGCGTGAACAATCCAGGACGCTTTGCACCAATTTCGCGAAAGAGGTTGGTAATTGCTCCGCTCGGCAAGCAGTAGGCCTCAATCTTGTTCTCTTGTGCCAGTTTCAGCATGCGTGGAGACCATATCCAGTGACCTCCAATGACTCGTTTGACCATGCCCTCATGGGCAAACCGATTGGTGCCTTTATCGACGCGATTGCCCATGCCCAAGGCATGCACAAGCGTCAGGTTACGTGGCCGGCCAGTTGTTAGAAAGGATTTCTCAAAGTGCTCTAGAACCGTCTCTGGCTCGACGAGCCCACCACCTGCACCAGATATTGCGATGGTTGACCCGGCCTTGAGGGACGAAATGGTCTCAAGCAGTTCGCTCGAGGAAAGAATGCGCATCTAAGAAATTTCCTTGCCAGGACTGCATCCACAAGACCTTCGGATACAGAGTTTCGGTTGAAGAATCATTCGAGCTGGCTGGTGCTTGGCAGCACGATCAAGCTGACCTTCGATCCGATCAACCAGCATGCGCATGGCGCGTTGGCCGATTTCCTGGCCAAAGCCGTCAATTGTGGTCAAGGGCGAGAGCGCAATCTCACCGAAGCTTACATTGTCAAAGCCGATAAGCGCGAGCTGCTCGGGGACGCGACGGTCGATTTTGTTGCATGCCTTGAGCACACCGAAAGCAAGATTGTCTGTGGCTGCGAATATTGCTGTCGGAAGCTCTGGAAGCTGCAAGAGCATCTCTGTGGCGGAAGCACCCGCATCAACGTTCAATAATTCAGAATGAATGGCGTATTCCTCAAAAACAGGCAGCCCTGCTGCCTCAAGTGCATCGCGCCATCCTTTGGCGCGTTCCTGAAACTGGGCAATGCTCAACGGTCCACCAATATAGGCAATGCGCTGGTGTCCGTGCTTGATGAGATGTTCAACAGCCATCTTCGCACCAAGTTCGCTGTCGACGAGTACCATATCAACATCAACATCCGGCAAGTGACGGCTGGCGAGGACGACATTCATGCCATCGCGCACCAATGCTATGACTTCGTGGTCTGTAAGACGAACGGAGGCGAAAATGATTCCATCAACTTGCCTTTGCCGCATGGCCTTGACAATACTGCTTTCGCGCTTTGGCTCACCATCAGTGCTTGCCAGCAGCAGCGTGTAGCCCAAACTAGAGGCGAGATCCTCAGCACCACGGATCAACTCCGCATAGAACGGGTTGCCGATATTTGCGACGATGAGGCCAATCGTATGACTCCGCTTCAAGCTCAAACCTTGGGCGATGCGATTAGGCTCATAGCCCAGCTTCTCAATGACGGCAGCTATCTTGGTTCTGTTAGCAGCACTCACATGGCGGCCGCCATTTAAGTGCTTTGAAACAGTGCCTTTGGATACCCCAGCCATGCGTGCCACATCATTGATGGTAGCGCCCACGAAATTCTCCTTCGAAAAACACCATAGTGCCACAAAACGAATTTGGAAACCGGTATTTCAATTCTTTTACTAAGTCGGCTTGCAAGTTTGTTTTAACTGCTATATTCAACAGAAACCGGTTTCCGTATTCCGGCAATAAATGGAGGAATTTCATGTCAAATAAAATGAGAATGATCATGAGCAAGCGGTTGATGCTTGGCCTCATGGGTGGCATCGCAATGCTGGCTCTGCAGACACAGTCTGGTTTTGCGGGCAACTATACTTATACGTCGGACGACCCGAAGTCGGAGTCTGTGTTCGGCGCTGAAATGACAAAAGTGATTGGTGAAACACCAAAGCCAGCTGCTGGCACAAAGATCGGTGTGATCCTCAAGTCATTGAGCAATCAATATTGGCAAGGCATCGAAAGTGGCGTGAAAGCCGCGGCAAAAGACTATGGCGTCGAGGTTGATGTTCAGGCTGCAAATTCAGAGTCGGACCACACGCAGCAGCTGACCATTGCACAAACGATGTTTGGCAAGGGCTACAAAGCCTATATCGTTTCGCCCGAAGCGGCCTCAAACTTGACTCCGGCATTAAAGCAAATGCAGGACGCAGGTGTGCCGATCATCAACTGCGACGACGCTCGCGTCGCTGCAACAGTTTACGTTGGGCCAAGCCATGAGCTCGACGGTTCACAGGCCGCTGAATTTATCGCAAAGGGTCTTCCTGATGGCGGCGAAGTTGCCCAAATCGAAGGTCAGGCCGGTTCAAGTGCTGCTATTCTTCGTATCAAAGGATTCAAAGAAGGTGTTGCAAAGCATGCCAACCTGAAACTCGTTGCCAGTGTTCCTGGTGAATGGGATGGCACAAAGGCTTACAACGCCGCCCAAACATTGCTGCAAAAGAACCCTAACATTAAAGCCTTCTATGCAAACAATGACACGATGGCTGTTGGCGTTGCAAAGGCAGTGAAAGATGCTGGTCTCGCAGGCAAAGTGATCATTGTCGGCACCGACGGCATTCCGGCTGCGCTCGACAATATCAAAGGCGGTGGAATGTCTGCGACCATTACACCATTGCCATTCTACCAAGGCTATTGGTCTGTCCAAGCGGCAATCCGCGTTCTGGGTGGGCAGAAAGTTGCGCCTTGGGTGGTTGCACCTGCTCAGCTGATTACAAAAGATAACGTTGATGCATTTTTTGACAAAGACAACAACGTTAAGCCGGGTCTATTCAAGTAATAATTTTTAACAACACAGACCAGGAAGGCCTTCGATGCAAGTCAGTGCCAACAACTCCCTATTGGTATTGGACGGTGTGTCGAAGGCTTGGCCTGGCGTCAAGGCGCTCCAGGATGTGCGGTTGGAACTGTTTCCAGGCGAAATCCATGCCCTCATTGGTGAAAATGGGGCCGGAAAATCTACGCTTCTCAAAATTCTCTTTGGCGTCCATCAGGCCGATACCGGTACTCTTCATATTGAAGGAAAACCGGTAAAACTGGCTGGCCCTGGCGAAGCAATCGCCAACGGCATTTCAATGGTGCACCAAGAACTCAGCCTTGTTCCACAGCTCAATTCAATCCAGAACATTGTATTGGGGCGAGAGCGCAGTGTCGCTGGATTCATCGATTGGGCTGATGCCCGCAAGCAGGCCTTGGTGGCTTTGAACCGCCTAAATTTCACCGCTGATCCGAATGTGTCCGTGCGCCGACTTAGCATCGGGCAACAACAACTGGTCGAATTGGCGCGCGCGCTGGCCTATGATGCAAAAGTCATCATCATGGACGAACCGACAGCCAGCTTGAGTGGGCATGAATCTGAAAAACTTTTTGAAATCTTGAAAGATCTCCGCAGCTCCGGTCATGCCATCGTCTATGTTTCCCACCGACTAGCGGAAGTCTTCACCCTCGCTGATCGCGCAACTGTTCTGCGCGACGGAAAACTGATTGGTACTGTATTGCGCGGCAAGGAACTGACGGAAAAATCGCTCGTTCGCATGATGGTTGGCCGGGGGCTTGATGATCACACCACTCTGCCCCACACGCCACCGGGCGAGATCATGTTGCAAGTTGATGGCCTCTCCAGGCACAATGATTTCCAAAATGTGAGCTTCGATGTCAGGCGCGGAGAAATCGTCGGCATGGCTGGAATGATTGGCGCTGGCCGTACCGAAGTGGCGCGTTGCATTGCGGGCGCAGATGTGATGGATGCAGGAAAGATCCATGTGCGCGGCAAGCAACAGAAGTTTAAAAGTCCCGCAGATTCGGTGAAGGCTGGCATTGCATTTTTGACTGAAGACCGGAAGCACCAAGGGCTTGCCTTGCGCATGTCGCTTGCAAAAAATATTACGCTTCCTGCTCCACCGACTTGGCTGAGTTTTATCAACAGGCGCAAACAGAATGACAGCGCCAAGTCGGCACTGGAAAAAGCAAGCTCGAAAGTGAACGTCAGCAGACGCGCTGGCACACTCAGCGGCGGTAATCAGCAAAAAGTTGTCTTGGCGAAATGGCTTTTGACGAAAAGCGAGATTTTCATTTTTGATGAGCCAACGCGCGGCATTGATGTGGGCGCGAAGGCTGAAATCTATGCCTTGATGCGTGAGCTCACTGACCAAGGTGCCGCAATTCTCATGATTTCATCTGAAATGCCGGAGTTACTGCGCATGAGCGACCGTATCGTTGTGATGCGGGAAGGCAAGAAGGTAGCGGAAATGAAACGAGCCGAAGCGAGCGAAGAACTTGTTGTGGCGTGGGCAACGGGAGCAAATTCATGACGAACACAGCACAAGACGAAGTCATCGATCAAACCCGTTTGCAAACAACCAGCAAGGCGTCCAGATTCAAACGCATTTTCGCCGAATGGCCCGAATTTGGCATTTTGGCTGCTTTGGTTGTTACGGTGCTATGCTTCTCACTTATTGATCCGGCTTTTTTCAGCGGTTACAATTTCATCAACATTTGTTTGCAAGCCTCTGTCACCGCAATATTGGCCATGGCGCAAACGACTGTTATCATCACAGCTGGCATTGACTTATCAATCGGCTCGGCTGTTGCTCTGACGGCCATCGTGTCGGCTATGCTCATGAAAGTCGGAATGCCAATTCCTATTGCAATGTTAGGAGCACTTGCCGCAGGTGCATTGGCGGGGCTATTCAACGGCCTTATCATTACGACGACAGGAATCACGCCTTTTGTTGTGACGCTGGGAACCATGAGTGTTTTCTCAGGACTTGCACTGATTATTGCAAACGGCCAAACAGTTTACGGCCTCCCGCCAATGTTCAGCGATGTCTTGGCTGGAAAAATTGGTTTCGTTCCAATCCCGATCATCATTGCTTTGGCGGTTCTCACCATTTTATCGATCATGCTTAGGTCGACGAAATTGGGTGAGTATCTCATCGCCATCGGCGGCGCGCGTGAGGTCGCTAGATTAGCAGGCATTAAAGTGGCCATCTATACTGCTGCGGCCTATGTTATAGCGAGCACTTTGGCCTCTATTGCAGCCATGATCACAGTCGCCCGTTTGGGTGCGGCTGATCCCATTATCGGTGCCGATCTGCTTTTGCCTTCAGTTGCTGCATCCGTCATGGGTGGTGCCGACCTCATGGGTGGCAAAGGCAGTATGCTTGGAGCAGTGTTCGGCGCCTTGCTTATTGCAACACTCCAAGCCGGGTTGACGTTTCTCAATGTGCAAGCCTTCTACCAACAATTGGCCATTGGCATCGTTATCATTCTGGCCTTGCTGTTCAATCGCCTGCAGGAATATTGAGCGTGGCAAAAAGGCTACGCATCGATAGAGACACGCGGGGCTGTGTGACCTTTTGGTTGGACCGGGCAGACAAGCGGAACGCTCTTGACGAACAATTCTTGGACGAGCTCCATGAAGCAAGCCTGCAGGCTTCGTGCGACCCTGATGTTCGCGTTGTCGCTCTGCGCTCATCTTCAAGCGTTTTCTGTGCTGGTGCGGATCTCAATGATTGGGCAAATATTACTCCCGCGAACGCGCAAAGGCTTTCCCTGTTGGGAAGCCGTGCATTTCAGGCAATTGCCGATATGCCGGTGCCGGTCATCGCTGCACTTGAAGGGGCGGCGCTAGGCGGCGGCCTAGAACTTGCCTTGGCGTGTGACATCCGCATCGGAACGCCAGACTGCAGTATTGGCCTTCCTGAGCCTCGTTTGGGAAACAGCCCGGCTTGGGGTGGCATGGCCCGTCTTGTTGAGGCTGTGGGCAAAGCCTATGCACGCAACATGCTTCTGACGGGTGACACCATAAACGGTTCAGAAGCATTTCGGGTGGGCCTATTGCAACGCATATCTGCCCGCGAAGACTTCCAGCAAGGGTTTGACGCCCTCATCGCCAGTGTTTTAGCTTGTGACAGTGGCGCGCTCACCTACATCAAGAACCTATTTGGGCAGCC
>Ga0209069_10000448_pt1 | contig 18678 bp, 15 predicted proteins | sample Str013_2_FD_187202 | JGI IMG/M metagenome (GOLD analysis project Ga0209069, IMG submission 187202) | Freshwater sediment microbial communities in response to fracking from Pennsylvania, USA - Straight Creek_MetaG_SC_2013 (SPAdes) (version 2) | ecosystem: Environmental > Aquatic > Freshwater >...
CGGACGGATCGCATTGCTGCATCGTGTCGGTTCGCTCGCGCTCGGTGAATCATCTGTCGTCGTCGGTGCGTCGTCACCGCATCGCCCCGAAGCGTTCGAGGCGGCGCGTTACGGCATCGACACGCTGAAGGCAACGGTCCCGATCTGGAAGAAGGAGCGATGGGGTGACGGAGAGGACTGGGCCCTTGGTGCCCAGCACGTCACCGACGTCGACAACGCGACTCGGCGACGGGTCGGAGCGTCAGGGGACTAGCGCTGGCACGCGACCTCGCCATCGACCTCGGCACGGCGAACACCCTCGTCTACGCGAAGGGGCGCGGCATCGTGCTCAACGAGCCGACCGTCATCGCCGTCAACCAACAGACTCGCGAGGTGCTCGCCACCGGGCACGAGGCGTGGCAGATGATCGGACGCACGCCCGGCTACATCGTCGCGGTGCGACCACTGCGCGGTGGCGCGATCACCGACTTCGACATCACCGAGCGGATGATCCGGTTGTTGTTGCAACGCGTCGGTGTCAGTCGCTTCAACCGCCCCCGCGTCCTCATCTGCGTGCCGTCGGCGATCACCGAGGTCGAAAAGCGCGCCGTGGTCGACGCCGCCCGACGCGCCGGCGGCGCCGAGCCGCAGCTCATCGCCCAGCCGATGGCGGCGGCGATCGGGGCCGGGCTACCGATCAGCGAGCCTGTCGGTTCGATGGTCATCGACATCGGCGGCGGGACGAGTGAGACGGCGGTGATCTCTCTCGGTGGGATCGTTGCGTTGGAAGCGGTGCGCGTCGGCTCGTTCGACATCGACGCCGCCATCCAGTCCTACGTCCGCAAGGAGTACGGCATCGCCATCGGCGAGCGCACGGCAGAAGAGATCAAGGTGGCGATCGGTTCGGCGGCGCCGACACCCGACGAAGCTCACGCCGAGGTGCGAGGCCGTGACCTCGTGTCGGGTCTGCCCAAGACGGTGACGTTGTCGCCCGAAGAGGTCCGCAACGCCATCGACGAAGTCGTCCAGGCGATCGTCGACTCCGTCGTTCGCTGCCTGTCGAAGGCACCACCCGAGCTGTGCCAGGACTTCTTGATCCACGGCATCCACGTCGTCGGCGGTGGCGGCATGTTGCGCGGCCTCGATCGGCGGCTAGAGCGCGAGACGAAGGTCCCCGTCCGCCTCGTCGACGCGCCGCTGGAGTCGGTGGTCCTCGGCGCCGGTCACTGCATCGAGCACTACGACCAACTCAAGGACATGTTCATGGGAGCGCGCTGAGGCAGCTCGACGTCAGCTACGCCGCTTCGGACCAGCTCGCCGGGGTTGGGTACCAAAGCGAGAGTGGACGCGGTGGCCGGAACGGCTTCCACGTGCCCTCCGGCTGAGCAAGGCGGTTGGAGATGGCGAACACGGCGGCGGTGTTCCAGCCGAGACCGGAGTGGCTGCCGCGAACCTCGATGTTCTCGTGACGATCGGTGACGGTGTCGATGCAGGTGTGCCAGCGGACGATGCCGTCGGTGCGGGAGTAGATCGCTGTCGAGGGCACCGACAACGGCGGTCTGTCGGCCTCCGACACGGCCAAGCTGGCGAGGTGGAAGCCGTAGGTGTCGCGCATCTTGTCGAACAGCGCTGACGCCGTCGAGCGGTCCTCGACAGTCATCCGGAACGGGCTACCCAACGTGATCACTTGGCGCACCGCGTCGGGGTTGATGCGCGCCAGCTCGCGGGCGTAGATGCCGCCGAGGCTCCAGCCGATGACCGAGACGCGCCGGCCGTGACGGACGTGAAGCTGGTGGAGACGATCCCGGATGCCGTGCAGGACGCGGTCCGTCGGGCCGATGTTCTGGCCGAGGCCCCAACCGTGCGTCCAGTAGCCCTGCGAGGTGAGCGTCGAGCGCAAGGCCACCGTCGAACGATCGCTGGCGGTGAATCCGGGCAGCACGAGCACCGGATGACGGTCGCCGCGGCCGACGATGCGCAACCACGGCGCGGCGGCGGCGAAGGCACCGAACTCGAACACGGCCCGTCCCTCGGCGAGGCGCAAAAGCGCGCTGGGAGGCGTGATAGGACTGCGCCGACCATCGCTCATCATCTAAACTTATCGTCAACGGTGGCTCAGATGTGTCCTTTGGCACACTGCTGGCACAGCTCTGACACACTTCGGGCGCCAGGCAAGACAGAACATGGCGATCGAAGGGACGGTCATGGCTGACGACGAAGAGCTGCGCTACGAGGTCCAGGGCGAGGTCGCCGTGATCACCTTGAACCGACCGGAGGCGCGCAACGCGCTGACGTGGAGCTTGTACGCCAAGCTCGAGGAGGCGGTGCGGACGACCACGGCGCGCTGCCTGGTGATCACCGGCTCCGACCCGGCGTTCTGCTCTGGTGACGACGTGCGCCAGGTGATGGGTGGCGGCGAGCGACCACCCGACGTCGGCGCCGGCTCGCGCACCGGCCCGCGGCTGACACCGGCGGCCGACGCGTTGTTGCACACGAACGTGCCGATCATCGCCGCCGTCAACGGCGCTGCGGTCGGTTGGGGGATGGAGCTGGCGATCATGGCTGACCTGCGCGTCGCCAGCGATCGAGCCCGATTCGGTGAGCTGTTCGTGCTGCGCGGGCTCGTCTCTGACGCGCCCGGTCTTGGCCGGTTGGCACAGCTCGTCGGGCGGGAGAAGGCGGCCGAGCTGCTCTTCACCGGCGACATCATCGACGCCGTTGAGGCGCTGCGCATCGGCCTCGTCGGTCGTGTCGTCCCTCACGACGAGCTGCTGGCGTCGGCGCTGGCGTTGGCCGGCAAGATCGCCGCCAACCCGCCGATGGCGATCGCTGCCATCAAGGCCGGTCTGCGTCGTGCCCTCGATCCCGATTGGAACGAGCTCGGGACGTGGGTCTCGTCGACGCTCGGCGAGCTGTTCCAGACCGAAGACCATCGCGAGGGCGCCAAGGCGTTCTTGGAGAAACGAGCGCCGCGCTTCGTTGGTCGCTGACGGGCGGCCGTCGGCGATCGCCTCGACCCTGCTAGACCAGCGCCGTGCGGGTCGACGACGAGGCATCACGGCAGCTCGCCGACGGACTGGCGGCGATCGTCCACCAGTTCCAGGTGCCGGGTGACTTCCCGGCCGGGGTCATCGCTGACGCTGCGGCTGCTGCCGCTCGCCCCGTCGCACCGGGACCGGATCGACGCGATGCCCGCGACCTTCCCTTCATCACGTTGGACCCTGCCGGCGCCACCGATCTCGATCAGGCGTTCGCGTTGTCGATGGATGGCGACGACGTCGTGCTCGCCTACGCCATTGCCGACGTCGGGTTCTTCGTCGATCGGGGCTCGTCGATCGAGGCGGAAGCGCACAAGCGCGGCGCGACGATCTACCTGCCGTCGTCGAAGGTGACGCAGTACCCACCGGTCCTGTCGGAGGACGCTGGCAGCTTGTTGCCGGGCAAGGACCGGCCATCGGTGCTGCTGACCGTCGCTGTCGCACCGGACGGCACGGCGACGTTGCGGCGCGCCGAGCGCGTCGTGGTCCGCAGCCGCGCCCAGCTCGCCTACGAGACGGCCGGCAATGCGGGCAGCGAGCTGCCGGCGTTGCTCGACGAGTTGGCGCGACGCATCTGGGCCAACGAAGACGCCCGTGGTGCCAACCGCATCGAACTGCCCGAGCAAGAGGTCGTCAACGACCCGACGGCCGCCGGCTCGTTGGCGCTCGTCAGTCGAGCGCGCAATCGCAGCGAGGACCAGAACAGCGCGCTCTCGCTGGCGGCGAACCTCGCCGTGGCGAAGCGGATGCTCGACGCTCGCACAGGGCTGTTCCGGGTGATGCCAGAGCCCCATCCGGCGGCGTTGCGGATGCTCCATCACACCGCTGAGGCGCTCGGTGTGAACTGGGCGAACAACATGACCTTGCACGAGTTGGATCGAACCCTCGATGCGACCAATCCGCGTCATGCCGCGTTCGCCTTGGCGGCGCGTCGCGCCGGTGGGGGCGCGACCTACGCAACATTCGGCGCCGACGTCGTTCCGTGGCACGCCGCGGTCGCCGCGACCTACGCGCATGCGACTGCGCCGCTGCGGCGGTTGGCCGATCGTTACGTGCTCGACCTGGTCTGCCTGCTCGATACCGGTGGTTCGCCGTCGGATGACGATCTGGCCAACCTGTCGGCGCTGCCGGAGATCATGGAGCGGGCCGAGACGATCCAGTCCCACGTCGACCGGGCGGTGCTCGACATGGTCGAGGCCGTGACGCTGGAGCATCGCATCGGCGACGTCTTCGACGCAGCCATCGTCGATGTCGAGCGCGGCCGCGACGCCGCTCGCATCCAGCTTGCCGATCCGGTCGTCGTTGCGTCGGTGAAGATGTCCGGGGCGACGCCTGGTCAGCATGTGCGCGTCAAATTGGTCAGTGCCGATCCAGCGGCGCGCCAGGTCCACTTCGAGCTAGCAAGCTGATCAACCGAGCGTCGCGCCACTAGCCCACCGCGCGCTTCGTCAAGAGTTGCTCATCGCCCTCTCAGTCCCCGCCTGTTCTGGCCGATGGAACGGGCATGGAATCGAGCGCGGCCGCCGGGGCGGTCGAACGATCACGCCTGGCGAACGAGCTCTCCGGTACCGGATCGGCGCGGATGAACCGTCTCGCCACCGTCGGCTTGGCAGTCGTGCTCGTCCTCCTCGCCGGCTTCGCCATCGTCGGCGGCTTGGTCACGAACTACCGCTCGCGCCAGATGTCCCATGCCAGCGCCGTGAGCCGGGCCTACGGCCGCGCCCGGGTAGCTGTCGTCGAAGAAGAGTCGTTGGAGCGCAAGTACCGGCTAGAGCCGGGCAGCGACGTTCGGGCGCGCTACGACGCCGCTGGCGCGGCGATGACAGCCGCCCTCGGTGAGGTGATCCGTGTCGGGAACGCCTCCGAGGTCCAGCCGGCACTCGACGCGCTCCGCCAGCACGCGCCATACCTCAAGGCGATCGGGCGGATGTTCGTCGCCGTCGACACCAAGCAGGAGTCGTTGGTCCTCGACATCGACACGCACGAGGTTGATCCGCCCTTTGGTCAGATCGAGCAACTCATCGACGATGCCGCGCAGCGCTACGACAGCGTCGCGTCGGACACGCTTGCCGCGCTGCGCGGCACGCAGCAGGCGTTCATCGTCGCCGCGCCGATCGTGTTCGTCGTCGGCTTCGCGCTGCTCGTCGGCTTCTCGATCGCCATCCGCCGCTCTCGACGCCAGCTCGAACGTCACGCCAAGCTCGACTCGCTCACGGGACTGGCGAATCGCGATCTGCTTCGTGAACGGATCACTGAGGCGCTGGCGGCCGATGGCGAGCGCCGGCTCGACACCGCGCTGCTGCTGCTTGACCTGGACCGTTTCAAGTACGTCAACGATGCGCTCGGGCATCACTACGGTGACCGCCTGCTGATGGAGATCGGCCCCAAGCTGGCATCGGCGCTCCCGTCGACGGCGACCATCGCCCGCCTCGGCGGCGACGAGTTCGCCGTCTTGCTCCCCGGACAACATGGACCCGATGGCGCAATGGTGATCGCCGAGCGGATCACCGAGCTGCTTCGCCAGCCGGTCGAGATCGACGGTCTGAGCCTCGACGTCGAGGCGAGCATCGGCATCGCCATCGCCCCCAACCATGCCAAGGACGCCCACCAGCTCATCCAACGCGCCGACATCGCGATGTACACCGCCAAGGGCACGCACGCCGGAGTCGCCTACTTCGACCCCGAATCGACGAGCCACTCGCGCGAACAACTCGCTTTAGCCGGTCAGCTGCGCGCCGCGATCGAGCGCGACGAGCTCGTCCTGCACTACCAACCGAAGCTGACGATGAGCGACGGCACCGTCCACGGCGTCGAGGCGTTGCTGCGCTGGTGCCATCCCGAGCGGGGGATGATCCCGCCGATCGAGTTCATCCCGCTAGCCGAGAGCACGTCGTTGATCGCGCCGTTGACGATCTGGGTCGTGCGAAACGCGCTGGCGCAGCTACGTCGCTGGCTGGACGGCGGGCTATCGGTCAGCGTCGCTGTCAACGTGTCGGCGCGCTCGCTCACCGATCTCGCCTTTGCCGGCAACATCGCCGAGCTGTTGCGCGAGGCGCGAGTGCCGGCACGACTGCTCGAGATCGAAGTCACCGAGACGGCGTTGATGGCCGATCCGGAGCGAGCGCGCGAAGTGCTCTCCGATCTCGCGCACCTCGGTCTGCGCGTCGCCATCGACGACTTCGGCACCGGGTACTCGTCGCTCGCCTTCTTGCAGACGTTGCCTGTCAACGCGCTGAAGATCGACCGCTCGTTCGTGCGTGACATGACGACGAACGCCAGTGACGCGGTGATCGTGCGATCGGTGATCGAACTCGGCCGCAACCTCGGGCTCGAGGTCATTGCCGAAGGTGTCGAAGACCAGAGCACATGCCGCGAGCTCGCCGACGTCGGCTGCCCCGTCGGCCAGGGCTACTACTGGAGCCGCCCGATCCCTGCCGACGAGCTCGAACCGTTGTTGCGCCGCACCGCGCCCGTCTCGCACTGAGATCGCTGCTGCTCCTCAACGATGCCCGATCTGGGCGGCGCGGGTCACAGGACGCGAACCACACCGGCCGCGGGGTCGACCTCGACGAGTGCCCCATCAGGTAGGTCGAGCGCGCCGTGGGCGCCGACCACGGCGGCGATGCCAAGTTCGCGCGCCAGCACCGCGGCGTGCGACAGCGGGCCGCCGTCGGCGGTGACGACAGCGCCGGCGATCGACAAGATGGCGTTGAACGCTGGCGAAGTGGCGCGAACGACGAGCACGTCGCCGGGCTCCATCGCCTCGAACGCTTCTTCGGGTGAGTTGCTGCGGCGAACCTTGCCCCGGTAGGGCGTCGTGCCAACGCCGGTGCCAGTCAGGCCGTCGGCCGACAGATCGGGGCCGAGCATGCCGAGCTCGACGAGCGCCGCCTGCACTGTGGTGGCGAACTCGGCGAGCGGGCCGGGCAACACATCGGCCGGCGGCACCGGCTCGACGGGGCCGAGCGTCAGGGGCGGGTCGAGCGCGGCCTGCGCCTGTCGCTCGGCGGCACGGCGGGCGAGCTCGGAGAGCGTCGGGCCGTGACCGGTGGTGAGCAGCGGCACGACCTCGTCGTGGGCGAGCTCGAACGCGTGCTCAGCGCGTGTTGCCGCGTCGCGCCCCACCAGCCGCCGACCGACGTCGAGCAGAGCCAGCCGCAGGAGCCCGACTGGCTGTTCGAACACTGTCGGCCCGTTGTCGTCGCGCATGTCCATCACGAGGCGCGCTTCGGCCAGGCGGTCATCGAACTCGGTCTGGCGGCTGCCCGCCACGCGGGCGCGGATCGTCGTCGCGGCGGCAGTGCCGTCATCGTGCTGCGCCTGTGCTCCGGCGCGCATGATCGTGTCGAGGAGCGTTTCAGGGAGCTCGGCCAGCGTCAGACCGTCCAGGTCGTAGCGCGTCACCAGCGTGTGCCCCCGCTCGGTTAGGTACGCGTCGAGCAGCCGCTCGGCCTCGGGCGAGCAGGAGCGCAACTCGTCCAACGTCGTCGGGCAAGCGTCGCCGACGGCGGCGCGCACCTCGGCGAGTTGGCGGCGCGGTTCGACAGTGGATGGCGACGCACCGGCAAGCGCCCCGACCGCCTCGTGCGTGGGGATGCCAAGCGACGATGTCAACGCGACGTAGCGGGCGATCGGCCCGAGATCGTAGCCGTGCAGCCAGAAGTGCAAGTCGCTCATCTCGTGCAGGTAGTCGAGCAGCGCTCGGCAGTGGGCAGCCAGCGCGGCATCGTCGAGGGCGCGCAGATCAACGGCAGCGAACGCCCGGTTGCGGGCCACGACCGAAGGCTTGATCTCCGTGCGCCAACGTCGAACGATGGCCGGACCAGGAGCTTCGGCCAAGGCGCGCGCCGCGATGCGCGCCCGCCGACGGAACTGCGGGTGGAGTCGTGACGCGGCCTTGAGCAACCACAACGGCGGAAGCTTGGTCGTCGTGCGGTTGCCACCGACGAGCGGCACGGTGCGGGTGTACATGAACCCGTTGGCGAAGCGGGCCGTGACGGAGTCGAGCGGGGCACCGAGCTCGGCGAACACCCGACGCATGCCGGACTCCATGCCCGTCTCGATCAACCATCGCGAGATCGGTGTCGTGCCGCCGGGGTAGTGCGATCGGTCGAGGGACCACTGGCCCGGTCCCGGAGGCGACCACGTCACTGGCCGACTCGTTGCGGTTGCACCGTCTGTCATCACGCCCTGCCTTCGCTGCCGAGACGATGGCGGATCATGCCAGAGCACGCAGCGTCGCCGTGCTGCTCTACTCGTGCGAGTGGTAGCTGGGCGGACGTCGTCGCTGCGCCGAGTTGCCGCCCAGTTCGCACGACGAACCGTCAGCCGGGAACGAGCTTGTAGATGGCGTTGCCGTCGAAGGAGAGCGCGTAGAGCTCGCCGGCGGCGTCTTGGCCAAAGCTGACGAGCTGGCCAGGACCATCGGTGAGCTTGATCGACGGATCGGGCGCGGCGGGATCGATGGCGCGCAGACCGGCGGCGCAGTAGTCGCCGAACACGTAGGCGCCTTGCAGCGCAGGGATGGCCGCGCCGCGGTAGACGTAGCCACCAGTGATCGAGCAACCGAGGTCGCCATGGGCGTACTCGTGGAGCGGGGGCGTCGCGCCATCACCGGTGACGTCGTCGTTGTAGCGCTTCGAACCTTCCCACGCGCTCCAACCGAAGTTCAGACCTCGTCCGCCGCCGTCGGCAGCGCGCACCCAATCGACCTCTTCGAGCGTGCTCTGGCCAACGTCACCGATCCACAGATCGCCGTTGGCCTTGTCGAACGAGAAGCGCCATGGGTTGCGCAGCCCCCATGACCAGATCTCGGTGTTGACGCCGTCCTGGCCGACGAGCGGGTTGTCGGCTGGCACCGCGTACGGAGAATCGCCGACCGGGCGGGGATCGATGCGCAACAGCTTGCCGAGCAGCGTCGTCAGCTTGTCGGCACGGCGCTCGGGATCGCCGCCCGAGCCGCCGTCACCGAAGCCGAGGTACAGGTAGCCGTCGGGTCCGAAGACGATGTTGCCGCCGTTGTGGTTGGCGTACGGCTGCGCTTGGCTGAGGACGCTGCGACGACTCGTCGCGTCGATCCCGCCATCGCCGTCGAGCTGGTACTCGTCGAGTTGCGACGTGCCACCGGTGTCGGTGTAGCTCGTGTAGATGCGCGCCCCATCGGGCGAGATGGCGATGCCGAGCAGCCCTCGTTCGCCACCGGCAGTCGTGCGGCCCCTGATGTCAAGCAGCGGTGACGAGTCGACGTTGCCGTTGCGCACGGCCCAGATGCGGCCGGCTCGTTCGGCGACGTAGAGCAGCGACGCGTTGCCCGGTCGCACCGCCATCGCGATCGGCTCGCTGACGGTGGCGATCTTGTCGAGCTTGATGGCCACGGCGTCGAGCTTCGGCATCGCCAGCGCGGTCGTCGGCGGAGCAGTCGGCGTCGTCGTCGGCGCGACGGTGGTGCCCGATGTCGTCGCGCTCGTCACGCTCGTCGCGGTTGGCGCCTTCGTCGTCGCGCTCGTCGTACTCGTGCTCGACGTCGGCGCGCTCGTCGTTGGCACGCCCGACGGGCTTGACACCGTCGGCGGCGGGTTCGTCGAAGGCTTCGGCGCGCCCGTCGAGCCAGAGCCGCATGCCGAAACGACGGAGAGGATGGCAGCGACCGCAAAGGCGGCCCGCGCCGCGGCGCGCGACTGCTGCGGCCGTTGTCGAGGTGACCGGTGACGCATCATCGCCTCACCGGCCTGATCATGCCTTCTTGCACGACCGAGACGACGAGGCGGCCATCGATCGTGTAGATCGAACCGTTGGCAAGGCCGCGGCCCCCGAAACTCGATGGCGTGTACTGGTCGTAGAGCAACCACGAGTCGGCCCGAAACGGGCGATGGAACCACATCGCGTGATCGAGGCTGGCCATCTGCACCTTCCGGTCGTCCCACGAGTGGCCGTGGGGGAGCAACGTCGTATCGAGCAGGGTCATGTCCGATGCATATGTCACGATGCACGCGTGGAGCACGGGATCGTCGGGTAGCTCACCGTCGGTCTTCATCCACACGCGCTGGTACGGCTTGCGATCGCTGCCTCGCTCCATCGGCATCTTGTCGACGTAGCGCATGTCGATCGGCCGGGGACGGTCGTACCACTCGCCGAGCTGATGGCGGTAGGGCTCCATGCGCGTCTTGAAGTCAGGCAACGAGTCGGGCTGGGGGAGATGCGTCGGCATGTCGATCTGATGTTCGAGCCCAACCTCGGCATTGTGAAAGCTGGCCTGGAGGTTGAAGATCGCCTGACCATGTTGGATGGCAACGACGCGGCGTGTCGTGAAGCTCTTGCCGTCGCGGATCCGGTCGACGTCGTAGAGGATCGGCACGGCCGGATCGCCGGGGCGCAGGAAGTAGGCGTGCAACGAGTGCACGAAGCCGTGCTCGACGGTGCGCGCCGCAGCGACGAGCGCTTGCCCGGCGACTTGGCCGCCGAAGACGCGCTGCTGCAGGTTCTCGTCGGGGGAGACGCCGCGAAAGATGTTCACCTCGATCGCCTCGAGGTCCAAGATGGCGATCAGGCTGTCCAGTGCGCTACCCACGAGGGGTCAGTCTCGCGGACCGGGCGCTCCTGCGCCGGGCATCTCCCCGCTGCTCGGGTACCAGCGGTAGACGCCGACGGCGACGAGCAAGGCGATGGCGGCGGCGACCCGCAGACCGATCTGCATGCCGCCAACGAACTCGTCCTTGGCCAAGGTGTAGATGCTGTCGAGCTGTGGTTGCAACGATGCCAGCGCGGGGATGCCGGGCGCCGCCCGCACCAGTTCGCCGAGCGCGCCGACGCCGTGGCGCGCCGCGTCGATAACGGGCGCGGCCGCGGGCGGGAGCGTGGCGAGCGTCGAGCGTAAGCCCGAGCGGTAGTGCGCGTTGAGGATCGAGCCCAAGATGGCGATGCCGACCGCGCCGCCGACCTCGCGCGTCGTGTCGTTGACGGCAGAGCCGACGCCGGCCTTGTCCATCGGTAGCGAAAGGACGATGCCGGTCGACAGCGTCGGGATGGCGCATGCTGGACCGGCCGCCATCACGACCATGCCGAGCACGGCCAACAGGTACGGCGAAGTCCGGCTAGCGAACGACAAGATCAACAGTCCGACAGGGAGGAGCAGCAGCCCGAACAGCACGAGGCGCCTAGCTCCGAAGCGCGCCGCCAAGCGTGGCCCGCGGGGCGAGATGGCGATCATCGTCAGCGCGAACGGCAACGTCGCAACACCGGCGCGCAGTGGCGACCAACCCTTCACCGATTGGAGGTACTGGGCGAGCAAGAAGAACATCGCGAACATCGCGAAGAACACGAACGTGACACCGAGGGCGCCGGCGCGGAACCGGGGGATGGCGAAGAAGCGCATGTCGAGCATCGGATCGCGAGCGCGCCGCTCCCAGACGACGAACATCGTCAGCGCGACGACGGCGACGGCGAACGCGACGATCGTCGACGCCGAGCCCCAACCCTTCTCTGGCCCCTCGATGATCCCGTAGAGCAACGAGCCGAAGCCGATGACGGACGCCAGCGCGCCGAGCGGATCAAGCGGCCGGCTGTGCGCCTCCTTCGATGACGGGCACAAGATGGTGACGAGCACGAGCGCGACGAGCGCGATCGGCACTGACACGAAGAACACCGAGCCCCACCAGAAGTGGGTCAGGACGAGACCGCCAGCGAGCGTGCCGATCACGCCGCCGGCGCCAGCAAACCCGGTCCACGTCGCGATCGCCTTCGGTCGCTCGCGGGGTGGGAACACGCTCGTCAACAACGACAACGTGGACGGCATGATCAGCGCCGCACCAACGCCCATCAGCGCTCGCCAGACGAGCAGCTGCGCCGGCGAGCCAGCGAAGCTCGACAGCGTCGAGGCGATGGCGAAGATGGCGAGGCCCGCCTGGAGTGCGCCCTTGCGCCCGTACTTGTCGCCGATCGCGCCCGCGGGTAGCAGCAGGCCGGCGAACACGACGGCGTAGGCGTCGACGATCCACAGCAGCTGCGTGTCCGATGGCTTGAGCTGCGTACGGATCGACGGGATGGCGACGTTCACCGAGCTGACCGCGGCTACGACGAGCACAAGGCTGAGGCAGAGCACCGCGAGGATGATCCAACGTCGTTTGAACACCGCCGGGTCGATGCCGCCGGTATCGACGGCGGCGCTTCTCGCAGCGGTGGCCGCGGAGGGGGTGTCGGTCATCGAGCTCCAGTGGGTTGGCGGTCGACTCGCACGCTACGCACGGCCGTCGACGGGCGCGCAACTGGAGCCGGGATGCCCGTCGAACGTGCCGGCGTCGTGCCACGCAAGCCGATCGACCGTCGCTACGATCACTAGATGGTCATGGCGGATAGCCGCTCCTCGGCGCTTGCTCGGTCGCAGCGGGCCAAGCTGATCCGCTACACCGGGGTGTCGGTCATCGCCACTGTCGTCAGCCAAGTGATGCTCTTCGCGCTCGTCGACGGCGCCGGCGTGGACGGTGCCCCGGCGAACGTGATCGCCGTCGTGTGCACGTCGATCCTCAGCTACCTGCTCAACCGGGCATGGGTGTGGGGCCACCGCGACGCCCACTCGTTCCGGCGCGAGCTGCTGCCGTACTGGATGATGAGCGGCCTTGGCCTTGTCGTGTCGACCGTCCTCGCGTGGCTCGCCTACGAGCACCTCGCCGAGGCCGGATGGGCGGTGAGCCTGGCGAACATGGCAGGCTTCGCCATGATCTGGGGGATCAAGTACGTCGTCCTCGATCGCATCGTCTTCCATCCCGAACGTCGCCGGCCGGCCAGGCCGGTGGAGGAGATCCGAACTCAATGAGCAAGCTGTTGCCGCTGTCACCGGACGAGTTGCTGTCGACGACGCGCGCCGTCCGCAAGCGCCTCGACGTCTCGAAACCAGTTCCCGACGACGTGCTGCGCGAATGCGTCACGCTCGCGCTGCAATCACCGTCGGGTTCGAACAACCCGACGATGCAGTTCGTGATCGTGCGTGACGCCGCCAAGCGCGCCGCGATGGGCGAGATCTACCGGCAGTGCTTCGAGATGTACAAGCAGATGGACGGCATCTACATCCGCACCATCGACAAGGGCTCGGACGATGGGAACAAGCAGCAGCTTCGCTCGGCCGACTCGGCCGACTACCTCGGCGAGCACATGGGCGAGGCGCCGGTGCTCGTGCTCGGCTGCACGTTTGGCCGCGCCGACAACGCGCCTGGACTGATGGCGGCGTCGTTGATGGCGAACATCCAGCCGGCGTTGTGGAGCTTCATGCTCGCGGCGCGCGCCCGTGGTCTGGGCACGTGCTGGACGACTGTCGCGCTGATGATGGAGCAGCAGATGGCCGAGATCGTCGGCATCCCCTACGACCAAGTCCAGCAGGTGGCGTTGACGCCTGTTGCCTACACCAAGGGCACCGACTTCAAGGTGGCGGCGCGACCGGAGCCGGACACCATCATCCACTGGGACACGTGGTGAGCTGTTGCTCGTGAGCGAGCTGTCGTGGCGCGCCGCGGCGTTGGCCGCCGACGGCTTCATGCCCCCCGACGAGGGCGACGCGCTGCACGACGCCGCGTTGGCTGCGGCGCGAGCGTTGCCTGGTCTGCCGATCGTCGAGATCGGTACGTACTGCGGGCGTTCGACGATCTGGTTGGGCGCGGCGGCGCGCGCTGCCGGGACCGTCGTGTTCACCGTCGATCACCACCGTGGTTCAGAGGAGAACCAGCCCGGTTGGGAGTGGCACGAGCCGCGCCTCGTCGACCCCATCGTTGGCAAGATGGACACGTTCCCGTTCTTCCGGCGCACGATCCACGATGCGGGGCTAGAAGACGTCGTCGTCGCCGTCGTCGGCGCGTCGCCGACGGTGGCTCGTCACTGGTCGACGCCGTGCGCACTGGTGTTCATCGACGGCGGTCACGGTGTCGAACCGGCGCGCGCTGACTTCGCCGGCTGGCATCGCCACGTCGCGCCGGGCGGGACGCTCGCCATCCACGACGTGTTCCCCAACCCCGCCGATGGCGGCCGCCCACCCTACGAAGACATCTACCTACCAGCGCTCACCAGCGGCCTGTTCACCGAAGTTGGCGCGCGCGGGAGCCTCCGGCTGCTACGGCGGCGCGCTACGACCTGACTGGTCAGGGCTGGACGAACGGCTTCAGGAACGTCTGGACGGCGGCTTCGTCGGTGGCGTACTCGTTCGTCGTCGATGCGCCGGGCGCGAACGTGACGACGATCGGGCAATCGATGGCCTTCGCGTCGACGGTGGTCGTGGCAACGACGTCGCCGCTGTGGGCGGCGCGCAGCGTCACGGTGTACGTCGTGTCGTAGAACTTGGCGACGCGCTCACCGTCTTGGTCCGACGTCGTGTAGCCGGTGCACTCCTTGGCGAACGTCTCTACTGTTCGCTCGCTGCACGCCACCAGCTCGATCTTGGCCAGCGCGTCGCCGCTCGCCGACCATTGGATCGTCCAGTCGTCGGGGATCGTGCCGGCCATCGTCACTAGCGCGTTCGCCTTGCCGAGGAAGCCGAGCGCGGGATGCACGACGCCGGCGGTTGCTGCGTACGGCGCGCTGCGCTTGATGCCCACGCCGCGGCACACGGGCTCGAAGTCGCTCTCGAACAACGGCACCGACGATGCTGCTTGATCGGCGGTCGTGTCGACGCTGACGACGGACTTGCTTGCCGTACTTGCTGTGCTCGCCGCGCTCGCTGTGCTTGCTGTGCTTGCTGTGCTCGCCGCAGCGGCCGGTTGTGTCGAGGCGCCACTAGCAACGGTCGTCGCTGAGCTGGTCGCGGCCGTGGTGTCGGTCGTCAGTGCCGCTGCTTCCTGGGCACCGCACTGCGTCAGGGCATCGGCAAACCGCTTCTGGACGGCCTTGTCGGCATTGCTCGCGTTGAGCTTGCGGAGCTCGGCGTCGGTGAACTTGTCGATCGAGTCGGCTACGCAGGTCTTGGTCGACTCTTGCAACCCGAGTCCCGACAGGCCGTTCAGGATCTGCTTCTTGGTTCCGGCGCGGTTGACGCCACCGCAGGCGACCAGTCCGACGCAGGTCAGTGCCGCAACTAGAACGCGCGCTCGCAGTTGAAGTCTCATAGCGGCATCTTGAGCAACGCTTTGCGCTCTCGCCATCGATGGACTGGCGTTTTTGCGGTCGTTCGATCGAACGACGCGGCATCATCCGATCGAACGATGCGCGTGCCGAACGCTACGTGGCCAGGCCCCAACCCGCTCGAACGAGCCCGAGCTCGAGGGCCTTGGTCACTGCCGCAGTCCGGTCGTCGACGCCGAGCTTGGCGAAGGCGTGGCGCAGATGCGTCTTCACTGTTGCCTCGCTGATGCACAGCTCCCGTCCGATGGCGGCGTTCGTCAGCCCGAGCGACGCCGACTGCAACACAGCCGTTTCGCGTTCCGACAGCAACGCCGCCTGCTGCCGCAACCGCGACGTCAGCTTGGAAGCAACTGCGGGCGACAGGACGGTCTCGCCGCGCGCCGCAGCCTTGATCGAGTCACGCAAGACAGCGCGGGGCGTGTCCTTCAGCAGGTACCCGCACGCACCGCCTTCGATGGCGGCGAGGATGTCTTCGCCGTCGTCGTACGTCGTCAGCACGAGCACCTGCACGTCGGGATGGCGCGACGTCACCTGGCGAGCGAGTGCGCAGCCGTTCATCTCAGGCATCCGTAGATCGGTGAGGACCACGTGGGGCTCGCGGGCAGCGATCCACTCCAGCGCCTCGTAGGCGTTGCCCGTGTCACCAACGACCTCGAAGCCGTGCCCGGTTTCGAGGATGGCGCGCAGGCCTTCGCGAACGACGGGATGATCATCGACGATCATCACCCTGATCGGCGCGTTGTCGCTCACGGCACGACCACGTGCACGGTCGTGCCGTGTCCCGGCCGGCTCGTGACACAGACCTGGCCGCCGAGTTGGGCGGCACGCTCGTGCATGCCGCGAAAGCCGAAGCCGCTCGTCATCGACGACTGGTCGAAGCCGACACCGTCGTCGTTCACGACGAGCATGATGTCGTCGTCGAAGCACAGCTCCAACGTCACGCGATGGGCGTCGGCATGACGGATGACGTTGGCGAGCGCCTCCTGAGCGATGCGCAGCAGGACGACGTCGAGTGACGCGGGCAACGGGCGCGCTGCGCCCCGGCAGCGCATCTCAGTGGTGAAACCGCCGGTATCTCCCGCCCGTGAGAGCGTGCGTTCCAGCGCTTCGGGCAGCGACGCCGCGGCGAGCGCCGATGGCCGCAGCCCGGCGATCAAGGAGCGGGTCTCGTCGAGGCTGTCGCGAGCGCTGCGTTGCGCCCGCTGCAGGTAGCGGCCGATCGACAGCGGCACCTCGGGGTGGTCTTCGACGACGGACTCAGCGCCTTCAAGGAGCATCACGATCGATGCCAGCCCTTGAGCGACGGTGTCGTGGATCTCGCGCGACAGTCGCTCACGCTCGGCGTGGGCGCCAGCTTCGACGTGAAGGCGGCGGAGCTCGTCTTGGCTCGATTGCAGTGCTCGCAGCAGTTCCGATCGTTGTCGGCTCTGGGTGGCGACGAAGGCGAAGAAGAACACGAGGGCCAGTCCGACGACGATGATCAGCACGCTGATCGCACCCTGGGGCAGACCACCAGAGTCGAGGTAACCCAACCACAGGACCTGAGCGACCAGCGCGACAGTGGCGAAGGCGCAGGAGGCGATCATCGCTGGGCGGAAGCGCACGAACGCGGCCACTGCTTCCGGGTTGAGCGCGAACAGGACGTACATCCCATTCGGGTTTGACGACACGAGCACGGCGAAGCACGCCAGCAGCCCGGCCATGTAGACGATGGTCAACCGCGGCCGATTGGTGTCGTCGATCATCCGGCCGACGGTGAGCCGCCAAGTGAGCATCGCCACCGCGCCGCACGCCATCGCGATCTTCGCCGGTCGGGCGGTGTTGTGCGTCGACAACACGTGGGCGGTGACGATCGACAAGACGATGATGAACGTCGCCAACCAGACGCGGCGGAAGCGGTCGAAGCGATCGCCCTCCGCTCGCGCTTGGGTGACGAGCGCGGCGATGTGGTCGGCCAGCGTCGATGCCGACGGATCGTTCGCTGGCAACGGGACAGCTTCGGGCAGCGTCTCGATCGGCATCGTCACGGTCACGCGGCCATCGTCGCCGACCGCACTGCTGGCTGTCGAGAGGGGCCGGACCGAGCCCACATCGATCGACACAGGTCAGGCGTGCGGTGAACACAATGCTTCGATGATGTGGCGGCGAACGAGGCGAACAGTTCTGGTAGCGGCGATGATTGCTGGCGGTCTGGGCCTGCGGGCCGATCGAGCGGCGGCCGACGGCGAGTTCGACCCAGGGTTTCCGCTCGGGGTCCAGATGCATGACTTCTCATCGGTGTTCCCCGGCGCGACGGGGCATGTCGTCTTCAACGTCGTTCGAGATCGCGTCGGACGCTGGCTCGTCGCTGGCGGGGCTCAGTACTCGACCGGCGCTGGCATCGAGATTCGGGGTGTTCTCGCCCGCTACCAGCCTGACGGCGCCATCGACACGACGTTCGGCGCCGCCGGCTACGTGACGTCCGTGCCCGGCGTTGCGGCAGGGCGCTGGAACCCGTACACAATCGCGGTGCTCCAAAGCGGTGACATCGCCGTCAGCACCCACTTCGGTGACCCTGTTCAGTGGTTGAACCCTGATGGGCTGTTCAAGGGGGCAGTCAGTCTTGGCGCTGGACCGCTACTTGTCGACCAGTTGCTCACGCTGCCTGACGGACGGATGCTCGTCGTCGGCACCGAAGTTCTGTCGGACGCAGGCGGGATTCGTGAGACGGCGGCGGCGCGCATTGTCACGATCGGCGACAATTCGCCGTCCACGATCGTGCGCGTTGCAGGCGCGTCCGCTCCGACGGCGCATGAGGCTGATGCTGCCGTTGACGCTGCAGGCCGGATCCTGTTGCGAAGCTGCGACCACATCGCCGGGAACCTCGCATGCGCACTCAGCGCGTACTTGCCGGACGGATCAGTCGATGCCACGTTTGGGACCGCCGGCAACGTCGAACTGAAGGTCGACGGCGCCGCGCCTGGATCATGCGCGTTCGACGTCTCGCCCGACGGGTACATCGTTACGGCATGCGCCCAGCTGAACGGCGGTTTTGTTCGCGTTGCGATGCTCGACCCCGTCGGTCGCCCGTTTGCCGGCTTCGCTCCGACCACACTCTCCACCCGGGCAGGTTTTGAGAGCACTGCGAAGGTCCGTTTCGAAGGTACCGGTCGCGTGCTCGTTGCCAACGGTGACACCGATATCCCGCTCACGCAATGGGACTCCGTCGTACACGCGTACCTCCCCGACGGTTCGGTCGACACGACCTTCGGAACGAATGGCACGCGCTTCCTTCGATCCGACGCGATGCCGTATGGCATGGACGTCGACGAACAAGGTGGTGTCTTCGTCTACGGCTTCACGGAACCGAGCTGGCCGCAGTTCTGGATTGCGTCGCTCGTCGCGCCGGACGGTCCGGCGTTGCAACCGCCGTTGGCGACGACGGCGCGCTTCGTGCCCGTCAACCCGTCACGAGTTCTCGACACCCGTGACGGAACGGGCGCATCGGCAGGTAAGCCAGCGGCGGGCGCGACGTTGACGCTCCACCTCGCTGGCGTCATCCCAGTACCGGCGACTGGCGTGACCG
>Ga0209069_10000449_pt1 | contig 18663 bp, 17 predicted proteins | sample Str013_2_FD_187202 | JGI IMG/M metagenome (GOLD analysis project Ga0209069, IMG submission 187202) | Freshwater sediment microbial communities in response to fracking from Pennsylvania, USA - Straight Creek_MetaG_SC_2013 (SPAdes) (version 2) | ecosystem: Environmental > Aquatic > Freshwater >...
ATGTAACACCCGTCGCCATCCCGGCCGACTGCAAAGACGGATTTTTGGGTGCTTATTGGCGGAGGCCAGAGGCGTATCTTGATCCTGACATCCTGGCCGGAATGTCAACATTCTCGAAAATGTCGAATGTAAAGGAGCGGCTCGCCTCGCTGCGTCGGGACTTGGACTCCGGCTTGTGGGAGCACGCTCATCGCGGCATGTTGGCAGCGGACGAGTTTGATCTGGGCTATCGACTGGTTGTTGCAAATCTGCTGTGAATTCGAGGCTATCCAGATCGGGTGGTAGGGTGTGATCGCCACTGTAATCGCACCATTGGCGGTCGGAATTTCCGGACATCCGGAAATTGCGACGCTACAAATAAGGAAAGCCGCCGAGCCGCTGTGGCCCAAAGTCGGTGGCGGTCTGCGCTCGACACGGCGCAACACTCTCCAGCGGTTTTGCGCCCAGGGGGCTCACCAAGTGTTATTTGCTGCGCCGTAGTTCACACCCTGAAGGCACAGAGTGCATTAGCCTAGATTGGCGTGGAAGGGAACAGAGACGTCCGCGTCACCCCCTGCGGAACTGACAGTGCCGACAACAAGCGAGTCATTTATGGACAACGACTTGGCACCACTTCGTGTTAGGCGCGCGATTTGGATGCTATACATCACTCTTGCCGTTACCGCGGCGCCGATACTGATTGTCTTGATACCGCTGGGCGCCAGCTTTCCCGGGTTTTTGCTCGCCACAGTGCCGTGGATGATGGTGCCACCGTTCCTGGTAGTCATGATCCAGCGGCGGCGGAACTGGGCGCGATACGTGTTCGCGGCGCTTTTCCTAGTATCGCTTGCCGAGGCCTGGTACCAATCCCGATTTCGATCGGCGGGCCCCCAGTTGCCTCTCGCCCCTTACGCATCATCCATGATCATATTGAACGCCACGGCCTTGTGCGTCATGGCCGTAGCCGTGGGTATGCTATTCGGCGGAAGCGCTTCGCACTGGTTTTATCGCACAGATGCAAGCGCACAAAAGGGGGCCACGGCAACCACGAGCCGGCCGGAACGCGGCGGCGACCCGGACAGGGCGCCGGGCGGCGCAATGCTCAACGCTGTAGCAATCGTTGCCCATGTTGTGTTTGGGTTGCTCGGCATCCCGATCACAATACTGGCGTTAATGCTGCTGCCACTATCAGCGGCCCTATATGCCGCGAGCCCAGCCAGTGGAGTGGGAACCTTCGTGACCGTAGCGGCTCCATTTGTCGTCGTTGCTCTATACGGCGTGGCATACATCGCGTCCTTGGTCAATTGCCAAAGGGCACGCCATTTTAGGCATTTCACTCGTAGCACCCTGGCCTGGGCGTTCGCCCCTGCACCGCTGGCAGCGCTCATTCTATTTGTTGGCCACACGGGCTACGGGCAGTGCGACAGCCCCTTTCATAGCGACCCGACCAAATGCGCTACGAATGCGCCCATATCCGCTATCGCACCACCACCCCTGCCGCCCGTCTCAATCCCACAATCGGCGAACACTCCTTCCGGCATCGCTCCAGTACAAAACTCAGGCCCGACGTTGCGGGATCCACAGCGAATGACGTTCAATGAGTGCGTGAGCGCTCGGGTTGGTGTCGTTAACGCCAGGGCGACCGCAGATCAACAGGCACGCAATGCTGAAATCACCGCGATACTGCACAGTTGTGGTGAGTTTGCCCGGGCGGTGAGCTCCATTTCTCCTTCTCCGCAATCGGCGGACTCCGTGCCGTCCTCTCCCAGCGTACGGCACTCAATTGATAACCCCAGCAACGCCAATGTGCAGGCCGACAGATGCGCGACGAATAGCTACGCTGCGTGGTTGAAGGCACTGCCTACCCCGCCGACCTATGCGGCCACTTCAGCGAAGCACATTGAGGCGCTACGAATGTGCCGTGAAGCACTGGGCTTGCCCGACGTGCCCACGCCAGTCGCCGTCCATCCGCTGGCGACCACAACGGTAGGACCCAACCTTGCCGCGCCCATGCTCCCTACGGCGCTGGAGACGTCGGCAGCAAATCAGACGGATGTTGCAACGCGTAATGCGCTAGCAAACCAGTGTGAGCTCGAGGAGTCGCGCAAGTTGTCAGCGTTTTGGCGTTCGCGGCCTGAAGAAGCTGTCCGGGCGGCCAAGGTGAGAGAATTGATGCATAACTGCCTGGTGGCGCAGCATTTGCCAGACTCGGACGCTACGCGTCCACTGGGTAGATAAGCGTGCTAGCGCAAATGTGGCCGTTTTAATGACCATACTCGGCTAATAGATCGGGCCTAATGGGCGATTTCTGGCTTATGCGTAGTGCAACACGATGAACAATAGTCGCTTGGTCCTTCTCGCCTGTGGACTAATGGCTTCATCCATAGCTATATGTCAGCAGAACAATGCAACCGATCGTCTTGTGCAGGCTGCCTATGCGCAGGACTTGTCTGCCATGGCGGCCGCAATCCACGACGGGGCGTTGGTCAACAAGCCAGGAAGGTCGACGGGCGGCCCAAATCTGCTTCCTGCCCTGGTTCACGCGGTCGACTGGCGAAACACTGATGCCATCCAACTACTGTTGGACTCCGGCGCGGATCCCGATTTAGCCATTAGCGCTGTGAGCTGCGACGCTCCAGGTATCTTGAAAACTCTCTTGGACCACGGCGCGAACCCAAACCACGGCTTCGATGGACACGGCGGCGGGACTTCGCCGCTCGCCAGTACGGTTGAGGGGGATAACGGAGACGAGGTACAAACCCATTGCCTGGAGTCCGCGCAGCTACTCATTGACCGCGGCGCCACAATTGATGGCATTGGCGATGACAACCCGCCCTTAATAGTGGCGGTGGATTCACAGCAGCTTCGATTTATGGAGTTCTTCCTTTCGACGGGCGCGAATGTCAATGTTCAGCTCGCCGGCTTCTCAACCCCACTATCGCATGCGATCTACCACTATGCGCTTGAATGCGATGTTCTACCGTGCCCAAAGGGAGGACCATCTTTTCAGACAGTTGCCCTGCTGCTCACTCACGGTGCTGATCCAAATTGGCGTGCAGGCGACAAATGGAACGACGCCTTCAAAGATCACTATCCCGATACCGGGGGCTACACGGCGCTGGGCGTAGCTGCCCGCTATGGTTGGTATGATCTGGCCAAGCTCCTGTTGGATCACGGCGCTGATCCGACGATCCCACGCGCCGATGGGACCCTTCCAGAGGTTCTTGCGAAGGGTCACGGGCATGCCGCGACCGCAGCATTGATTGTCAGGTACCGTGCGGCGAAGCTTCGTCGCTCCTGAGAAACGTTCCGGCGTTTCCCAAATATTCATCACGTACATGATTACATGTGTTTTGGTATGTTTCGTAGACAGAAACCAATAGTTCACGTATGAAATTACTCGCGTGGATGGTGGGATGTGCCGCGCTGGCATCCGGCATTGACGCGCCGTCGGACGCGAAGGAGCCGATCAGCCGTTTCGAGGGCAGTTGGTCCGTTTGGTTGTGCCCCGCAGGGGTTGCCCAAAGCGCCGACAACTGTGCAAGGTTTGAGCTCTATATATATGAAAGCAATGGCGAGCTGTGTGGAGCGCACGCCTTTGCATCGGCGGGAGCCAGCCGTGTTGATGAGGGAAGTGCTCCATCTATCGTGGGCAAGGTGGCCGGCTATTCGGCGGATGTTGCCATCACAAGTGGCAGAGCCGATCCGCCTGTTACTCTCCACGCGCGATTAACTCGTTCCGGAACCAGGCTTCGCTGGAAGAGACTGGATGCGCCGCTGGGAGACTACCTTATCCCTGAAGACGTATGGCTATCGCGCAACAAGGGTCCGCTATTCTCGAGCGACTTTGCTTATGAACTAAGGAAGGCGTGCACGAAATGACCACTGCATGCCTACAAACGTTTATATTTCCAAAACCCTGCACTTTTGATCTCAGGAATGGGAATCTCCCGTTAGGTACCCGCAGATCTGAAACATGGCATGTGGGCTGGAAAGCAAAATTGGGGCTCGCGATGTGGTCTTGTAACGGCCTTCTTTGGTTTGTATTCCTCGTGTTTTCTGAGGTCGCCATATCTGGTGCGACCTCCGATCACACCACTACGGCGGCGTACGAGAAGTGTAACAATGACTGCAGAGCGGAAGGCAGCGGCCTTCTAGTGTGTGCGGTGGCTTGCACTCAGGAAGAACAAAACGTCAGGGATGCGGAATTAAATAAAATCTATACACAGCTGAAAGAGCGCCTAACAGGCAGTCCATTCGCAAAGGAACTTGTGTTGCGAGAGCGCGCGTGGATCCGGCAGCGCGACAGGAAGTGCGAAAAGCTTGCGAAGTCCGAGTACGACAACGACGAGGATGCCAATGCCGGGCACGAAGCTGTAGCCGCCATTGAGCAAGGCTGCCTCGACACGGAAACTGCCAACCGCCGCGACTATTTGAAGGATGCGCTGACGAAATTGGAAAAAAATGGGATCGCCCAGTTTCATTTTTAAGGCCCCTGCAATTACCTGAACAATTCCGTATTCAACCGAACTCAGAGCGCTAATCGGTCGGAAGCACTGTTTCGCGAGGGGTTTAATCCTTTGTTGGCACATATAACAATGCTCGTTAGCGGGGAAGTTCCTTCTACAGGGCGCCATACGAGTCTCTCAGCAATGGCGAATTCCCACCCGCTGCCAACTCGGTGATGACGCCAACTTTTAGTAGCCCGACAAATCCTGCAGCTGCTCGATCTCGGATGGCAATACCGCGGGCTCAGTGACGTGATGTTCGCTCGTGGTGGTGGACGCTTGCCAGTCACTGGGGCGGCGCGAGCGGGAGGACTGCAGCCGACTCACTTCGCGCTCGCCGATCGGGCGGCTGGCGAAGCGCGCTGTTCCGCCATGCTCGGAGGCGCTGCAGCGCAGAATCAGTGTATTACCGCAGTTCTCGACGATGGTTTGGGCCTCCCCGTCCCCGCACGTACTGGACACCTGCGCAATGGACTGAAATTCCAGTACACACCGACCACAGTCCATTCACCGCTTCACACCGGCCCGGCATGCTTCGGAATGATGGCCTCGCTTGCATCGGAACGGTGGCCCGCCTTCGCCGGAATACGCAGCCAGGCGCATCCAGGCAGAAATGGTCGAGCGCAGCGCGCTAAACCGGCGAGCTCAGCCAGGAAAACAGCGGCGGTCCGTAGTATTGACGTCACGCTGCGGGCGGAACGAGAGTGCCGGCGACAAGTTGGAGACCCCGCAATACAAACGCCGCACTGGCTGTATGGTCACCCGTGCGAGATGCATCCAGTAGGTGTTTCCATACGGACGGCTGACCGTCCCACCTTGGCCGTAGGTGCGGATAGTGCCATTCTGAGATTCGATCTACATCGGGAAGGCGAAGCCGCGCTATGAGGTCGGCGACGGGGCGCGAGAGGCCAAGCAGCAGGAGGGCCGCCTGCGGGTCCACGCGAGCAGTATGCCAGGCGAGCACCAGCGTCGAGCGCGCCAGTTTCGTTGTGAGCTTTGGCGGGGCTCCTCCTTGTTGAGCCTCCCCGCATACAGACAGTGGATGGTCAGCGACGCCTGGGGTGGCGAGTGGCCGGGCCGTCGGGAGATAACTCACAGAATCTGGTTGTGGCGCTTAAGCGTGTGCGCAACAACCTTTTTCACGGTGGAAAGTATGAGCAGGGAAACGTGATATTGAGTGATCGCTCCCAACGGCTCGTCGCGCAATCGAACGGGCTCCTAGATGAGCTGCTGCAGCTGGAAGCTCTTCGGACAGTCGCGGAGCGCTTTTACGGCTATGACCCTGCTGAGGGTTAGGGTGTCGGGTACGCCGGCCAGAGCCTGCCACTAGCAAGAGCGACGAGCACGGTATTGGACTGCGCTGGACACGAGCTACGGGTAGTGAGCACAATCAGAGCTCAGAAACGGAACGCCGGGGGTTACAACGACGCGGCCTCTGTAGCTAGTTTAGGAATCGAATTTCTTCCGAGTTGAAGCAATTGGATAACTTACCGGGCAACAGAGTTGCCCGTCGGCGCGAGAAACCCTGCGAATCCAGCGCATTTCTGCGCAATGAGATTCCACCCCTGGCCACCATTAATCAAAAAGTTTGCCGGGTCGCCTGGCGACGAGCCGCCATTCGCGTGTACTTGTTCGCGCGGATTCTGCCGGCCGGCAGGTGGGCGCTCGCGGCGTCAGAAAATGGTCCTGTGTGTACGGCAGTGATAGCATCCCTGCTCTGCCAGTAGCACGCATTAAACCAATAACGCCAATCGCTGAAATCTTCAGGGGAATCAACATGCGACCTGTAACAGCCCTTTGCGCCGCCATTGTTGCCTCAGCCAGCGCGTTTGCAGCTGACGGTCCAGCCGCGAATCCTGACAAGGCGGCGATACAAGCCCTCGAGGACACTTACAACGAGGGTGTCAACTCCAAGGATGTCGAAAAAATCATGTCGGTCTACGCGCCTGGCAAGCAGCTGTTTGTTTTCGACGTCGTGCCGCCGCGCGAATATTCCAGTTGGGAAGCCTACAAGAAGGATTGGGAAGGACTGTTTATGGGTTTTCCGGGTCCCGTTAAGAATACGATATCCGAGCAGACCATTCATGTCGTTGGTTCGCTGGCTTACGGACACAATATCCAGGCGGGTGAATTCACGCGCAAGGACGGCTCGAAGATGACGGTTGTCGCCCGCGCTACCGATGTATATCGCAAAATGAAGGGCAAGTGGTTCATCGTCGAGGAGCATAATTCTGTGCCGGTCGATCTCGGAACCATGAAGCCTGATCTTCAATCCAAGCCCTAGGAACTCGCTGCGACAGCCAGCAACGGGTCGACTTCGGCGATTACTGGTGCGCATTGCGCGCAGCCGTCACTGTTGTTCCAACTTGATGGCTGCTACTCAAGATAGTAAAGCCATCAACTTCGAGACGGGGATCAGCTCCGCGCATTGATGCGACGTCGTATGTCGCGGTTATGGAGCGCTCCTCGTCTGGGAGCAAAGGGGATCGAGCTGTCGTAACCTATAGCTATCTCGAAGTAGTCCCGCAGGAGATGCCGTCATGACCAGGAAATTGCTTAACCGACGTCAATTCAGCGCGCGCTGCGCCGCCTTTGGTTTGTCGCTTCCCGCTCTGAATGCGATGTCTGCGGCGCCAGCACCTGCGCAGGTTCCTGCTAGCGGCGCGGCGTCGAAACCTCCCACACGCGGCGTAAAGCTTCCTGACGGCACTGCCGTCCCGCCACTGGGTCAAGGCTGTTGGCACCTCGGTCAGGGAAGGCATCCGCAGGCGATTGAAGAAGAGGCGCTACGTACCGGCATTTCTCTCGGCATGACGCTGATCGATACTTCGGGAAACTACGGCGACGGTCGTTCCGAGCAATTCCTCAATCACGTGATTGCCGGCCAGCGCGACCACATTTATCTCGTCTCTAAAGTGGAGGGCAATCAGGTGTCCGGGGATGGCATTGCGCGTGCCTGCGCGGCGAGCCTTGCTCGTCTGGGCACCGGATATCTGGATCTCTATCTGCTGCACTGGCCGATCCCCAGTACGCAATTCCCCGGCGTGGTGGCAGCTTTTGAAAAGCTACGCGCGGAAGGGAAAATTCGTGCCTGGGGTGTATCAAACTTCAACACTAACCAGATGGAAGATCTGTTCAACGTTCCAGACGGTCACCGCTGCGCCACCAACCAGGTCCCCTACAGTCTCAACCGCCGTCAAATAGAACGTGATCTCCTGCCGTGGTCCAGGCAGCACAACCTGCCGGTGATGGCCTACTCGCCGCTTGGCGGTGACAACAGCCTGGTCGTAAGTGATCGCACGCTGGCGCACGTCGGCGCTAGCCATGGTTGCTCGGCCGCCGCAGTAGCGCTGGCGTGGGTAATGCGCAGCGGCAGCGTTATCGCAATTCCTGAATCGGGATCCCCGGCGCACGTCAAGGACAATGCCGTAGCGCAAGCGATAGTTCTGACGCCGCAGGATCTGCAGACGTTGAATGCGGCGTTTCCGGGACCGTTCGGCGCCACCTAAGCCGGGTTCAACCGGCGGGTATCGGCATCACCGGCATGACCTCGATGCGATCGCCCGGGAAGATCGCGAAGTGCGGGTGCTTCTCGAACATTGCGGACGCCGCTTGGTGCGAGGCCGCGCGCACCACGACGAAAGCTCCCATCTCGTTGCTCGCATCGACGATACCGGAGGCACTGACCTGCTTGGTCTTGCCGAGTGGTCCGCCCATGGTGACGATGGCGGCGTGATGTTTCTCCATCCACGCCTTCCAGGCCGTGATGCCTTCCTGGGTCTTCGCGCCGCGCTGGCTCTCGGACATGGCGTCCCAGGCGGCCCGCCGCGGGCTGTTCTTGCTGGCGAGGAAGACGGCGAGGTAAGAGTCGTTGCTGCTCATGGGATCTCCTGGGTCCATATTGTCCAGATAGTTTAGTTCCTATCCAGTGCGAATCGCGGGACTATTCGTCGGGTGTGCCGTCATCATTAGTCGCAACCCCAGGGCACCTGGTCATGAGCTCGCGCAGGCGGGGCAGCGGTATGGACCCGGGGGAATCGCGCGTTGTCCACCGACGGATTACTGCACGACGATCGTACCTACCATGCGCGGGTGGATCGAACAGGTGAAGTGATAGGTTCCGGGCTTCGCGAAGGTGAATGAGTAGCTCTCATTGGTGTCCATCGCCGTGGACTTGAACAGCCCCGTGTCGCTCCTGACGGTGTGCGGCTCGTCATCCTTGTTGGTCCAGGTCACGGTGGCGCCGACCGGGATAGTCAGCGTTGTGGGCTGGAACATAAAGTCCTTGACCACGATCTGCGGCGCTTGGGGTGTCGCGGCCGGAGAGGCGAGATTCGCGCCGGCCAGGCATAGCGCGATCGCGGTAATGGCTCGCGATGCGGCCAGTTTGGCTGCTTGATTCATGTTCAGTCCAGCGTCCGGTCGTTCAGTGCCAGCGAGCGCGGATGCCTGGCGAGCGATACGCTCGAGATGCCCAGCATCCTGGGCAGTTCGTCGGTCGCGACTTTGAGCGGGCCGGGACCATTACCCACACCGGGCTGCGGCTGCGGATAGGCGGTCGAGCGCGCGGTATGGAAAGTCATATGGCCTTCGACCTTTTGCACGATCTGGTGGATATGTCCATTGAGCACCGTGACCGACCCGAAGCGGCGCAGCAGCGCCGTGAGTTGATCGGCATCGCCGGTTCCCCAGCCCCAGGGTTCATAGATGGTCCACAGCGGCATATGGGCGAACACCACAATCGGTGTACTCGAGGAACGGCCGCGCAGGTCTTCGGACGCCCAGGCAAGCTGCTCGGGACCCAGGGTACCGAGGCCACCGGGTTTGAACTGCAAGACATTGATCAGCGCCACGAAGTGCACGCCGGCATGATCGAAGCTGTAGTACCCCTTGTTGCCGGAGGCCTTGCCGAAGCGACTGAAGTATTCACTGACGGCAGGGTCGGTCGTATCGTGCTCGCCGGGCACGGTGTGCAGTTCGGTGGTGCGCAGTTGCCCCAGCATCTGCTGCGCGAGATCGAACTCGGCCGGCTTGGATAGGTGGGTGATGTCACCGGTATGAACAATGAGCGCCGGCTGTTCCTTCATCCCGTTCACGAGCGCGATGGTCTGAGTGAGCGTCGCGTTGACGTCCGGATTGGCCTCCTTGCTGAAACCGATGTGGGTATCACTAATTTGCACGAACAGCGGCTTGCCCAGTTGCTTCGCGCCCATGGGGTCGCTGGACGCCATGGCCAGATCGACCGGCGTGAACACGCCGCCCGCCAGCACGAACAATGTGCCGGCACCACCATACGCGAGGCATTTGAGGGCGTCGCGGCGGGATTGAATCGGTGATGCTTCTGACACGGTGCTCTCCAGGTGCAGGGTTCTGGAGAGCAGACTCAGTAGGGCGCGGATTTATTCCCGTGCCAACGAAAAATTCACGACGGCGGCGGACCCGACTCCACGCCCTTCAGCAGGCGTTCCAGTTCACCCAGTTCATCCCAGCCGGTATCCGAGACTGCGGCGTAACTCAAGTCGCCGCTGCTCCAGAACGCCAGGTGGTAGCCGTTGCGCGTCGCATTGCGGGGCAGCGGCGCGCGCGCCGAGGCCCAGCAGAACACGTTGATCACATGGGCACCGTGCTGGTAGACCACGACGGCTGCGCGCTGGTGGCGCAGGTAATCGACGCGTCCGCCCGCCAGCCGGTAACCCTGGGTCACAAAGTCGGCCACCGGCGGCGACACTTCCGCGCGCCCGGCAAACCACGGCTTCACGGTATGCCTGTCGGTCGACACGACGTCGATCAGATGGGAGGTCATCAGCGAGCTCACATGCGCGTGCAGGACCTCATCGACGACGGGATTTGTGAACGATGGTATCAGCACGATCCAGGCGAACATCGCGGCGGCCGCGGCGGTGGCGAGACCACCCAGCACACCGGTCCAGAACGACCGCAGTCGCCAATAGTCGCGCGCGACATTTTTGCGCACGGCGCTGTCGGTGGCACCTTCCGCGTCGAGCGCCCGCATGATCTGCGCGCGCAAGGCGGGTGGCGTGCGGAATTCAGGCACATCGCGGCGCAGCGTCGTGCGCAGGGTTTCTATATCCAAACGCAGCTGCTGGCATTCGGCACAATGTTCCAGGTGCCGCTCGACGTCCGCGGCCGTAAGCGCATCGACTTCAGAGTCCAGGTAGACCTGGACGCGCGGGGTTTCAGCGCACGGCATGGATTGGTCCCGATTGCGCCTGCCAGCGCTTGCGCAACGCTGCCCGCGCGCGCGCCAGCCTGGACATCACCGTGCCCAGCGGCACACCGGTTACCGCGGCGATCTGCCGATAGTCCAGGTCTTCAATTTCCCGCAACACCAGCACCTCGCGATAGTCGTCCGGCAATTGAGCCAGGAGCCCCACCAATGCCTGCTGCTGGTCCCGCGCGATCAGCACGCTTTCCGGACCCGGCGTATTGGCCGCCGGCGTGCCCGGATTCCAGCGCTCAGAGTCCTCAGGCAGCGGCTCCGTGGCATGCCGCTGCTCACGTTTCCGTGCCGTGAAATGGCAGTTTCTGACGATGGTCATCAGCCATGCCCTGGCATCCGCACCACGCAAGGCGTCAAAACCCCGGAACGCCCGCAGCACAGCTTCCTGCACGACGTCATCTACGCCATCCGGAGAGCGGGCCAGCCACCGTGCAAACCGGTACGCCCCGTCCAGGTGCGGCAAGACCTGCAGCTCGAAGCGGCGTCGCCTGTCATTCATCGCTTAAGCCCGGCCGGTCACTGGTGGCAGCCAACGTGGCGCCCGCTGAGCTATAAGACTTAGGGCGGGATCGCTTTATTCCCATAATTGCCGCGGACAATGGGTCCTGATGGGTCTCACGCGCGTTCTATCGGGAGTCGGAGTTGGCGAGTAGTCTAGCGAAATGCCCCGCTGACGGTAGCCGGGCGGTACATTGGAGGCACCCATGAGACCTGGCAAATCCTGTTTCGTTTCCTTAAGCGTCACCTTGGCCACGGCGTTGCTGGCCGTCCAGCCGCTGCGGGCCGGAGGCCCGGAGCTGGTGCAGAGCCCTCCGATGAAGTATTCCGTGGAGCCGACGGTTACCGGCATGGCCGGCGAGATCAAGCCGCAATGGCTCAATGCCACCGGTGTAGTGGGCGGCAACCAGTACCGGCTGGTGCTGCTGGCGGATACGGCGTACGTGGATCTGGTGGTCACGCAATCCTCGGGCGCGAAATGCGCCATCAAGCGCTTCAAGAGCGCGAATGGCGATGGCGTGCCGATCATGCCGGCGCAGAACAGCCTGGCGCTGCCGAATGGTGCGGAGTCGCTGATGATGCGCATCGCGCAATCGCCGGCTACGCAGTACGTTTATCTGTTCAACGACGCTGCAATCGGTTCATGTATCGTGTGGCTGCAGGCCAGTTGAACCCGCATGCGCATCGACAAGATCGCCGTAGGCCGCAATCCACCCCATGACGTCAACGTCATCGTCGAGGTGCCCATCGGCGGCGAGCCGATCAAGTACGAGATGGACAAGGAGGCCGGCACACTGGTGGTCGACCGGTTCCTGTATACCTCGATGCGATATCCGGGCAACTACGGCTTCATTCCGCACACGCTGTCGGGTGATGGCGATCCTTGCGATGTGCTGATCTGCAATACCCGCGCGATCGTGCCGGGTGCGGTGATCAGCGTGCGGCCCGTGGGTGTGCTGCTGATGGAGGACAACATGGGCATGGACGAGAAGATCATCGCCGTACCGTCCTCGCACCTCACGCAGCGCTACGATCAGTGCCTGAACTATGGCGACCTGCCGAGCATCACCCTGCGGCAGATCGAGCACTTCTTCCAGCACTACAAGGATCTGGAGCCTGGCAAGTGGGCCAAGATCCTGGGCTGGGGCGATGCCGACCAGGCCAGGCAGATGATCCTGGACGGCGTCGGGAAATTCGCCGAGGCGCCGGGCGCCTGAGGCTCAGCCGACCATGTCCTCCAGCTCCGTGCCGCGGGTCTCGTGCACGTACTTCCACACGAACAAGATCGAGATGAACGCGCAGGCTGAATAGAATCCGTAGGTGATCGGCAAGCCGATCGTCTTGGCGAGGACCGGAAAGCTGACACTGATCAGGAAGTTGGCGATCCATTGCGCCGCGCCGCTGATGGCCAGCGCCGAGCCGCGGATCTGGTTGGGAAACATTTCCCCCAGCATGACCCACATCACCGGTCCCCAGCTCAGGTTGAAGAAGATCACGTACAGGTTGGCGTTGATCAGCGCCAACACGCCAATCTGCGAGGACAGCTGCAGCTTCTCATTGACCAGATGCCCGGTGCCGAACGCGAAAGTCAGCACCGTCAGCGTGATCGCCATGCCAATGGAGCCGATCATCAGCAGTGGTTTGCGTCCGATCTTGTCGATCAGGAATATCGCCAGCACGCACGCCGCGACGGACAGCGTGCCGCTCAGCACGTTAATGCGCAGCGAGTCAGCCTCGCTGAAGCCCACCGCCTGCCACAGTACCGCGCCGTAGTAGAACACCACGTTGATGCCAACCAGCTGCTGGAAGGTGGCCAGCCCAATACCCACCCAGGCGATCTTGCGCAGCCGCCCGGTACGCTTATCGATCAGATCGGCGAGCTTGGGTTGGTGATCCGCGGCCAGCGAGCGCTGGATCTCCCCGGCCTTGCGTTCCGCGCCGGTGGCGCCGAACAGTCGCGCCAGCACGCCCTTGGCTGCTTCGATGCGGCCGCGCGCGACCAGGTAGCGCGGACTCTCCGGAATCAGCAGCAGCGTCAGCAGGAAGATGCTGGCCGGAACGACCTGCATCCAGAACATCCAGCGCCAGGCCGCATAGCCCAGCCACAGGATCTCGGTCGATTTGCCGGCGGTGCGCGCCAGGAAGTAGTTGCCGAGGAAAGCGCCGGTCAGGCCGGCAATGATCATCACCTGCTGCAGGCTCGAGAGGCGCCCGCGCATTCTTGCCGGCGTCACCTCGCTGATGTAGGCCGGGGAGAGCACGCTCGCCGCGCCGACGCCCGCGCCGGCAGCAAAGCGCGCGATGATCATCATGAACGCCGAGCTGGCGGCACCCGCGCCCAGCGCGCTGATGATGAACAGGGCGGCGGCGGCCAGCATGACCTTGCGCCTGCCCCAGACATCCGCCAGCCGTCCAGCCATGAAGGCGCCCACGGCGCAGCCGGGCAGCAGCGCGCTCACGGTGACGCCGAGCCAGCCCTCACTGAGGTGGAAGGTGCTCTTGAGGCCTTCCTGGGTGCCGTTGATCACCCCGCTGTCGTAGCCAAACATGAAGCCACCGATGGTGGCCACGCCGACGATCGCGGCGATCAACGGCAGGTTGATGCCGTCACTGTTGCGACTGGTCAATTTGCTTCCCCCACTAGTATTGTTCCCGGATGTTAGCGCAACCGTCTAGTCGATCGCGAGTTCGAATGGACCGGCCGGCAGTCCGGAGTGATCGTAGAGATTGCACACCGGGCCATCGCCCCAGCAATAGCGCACGCGCGTGGGTGATTTGAGGCTCCCTGGCTCGAGCCGCACGCGTGTCGGCTCGATACTGCCGCTGACGAACTCGCAGCTCTGCTGGGTAGCCCCGCATAGTTCAAAGCCGATCGGAGTGCTCGCGCTGTACGCCACCAGCGCGCCATCGACATCCTTGAAGTTCACGGTGATGGCGCCGTTGTCGCGATGCGCCGCGCTGGGCGCCGGGCCCGAAGGCGACAGGGCTTCGCCATACACCAGGTGCCGGGCAGCGCGCGCCAGCCGGTTGCCGAGTTCCTGTTTGTCGGGCGGATGCAGCTCGCGCCGCTCGCCGATGTCGATCGTCACGGCCAGCGCGGCATGGGCATCGCTGGCCACCGCGCGACGCTGCGCTTCACGCAGGCTGGCCCAGCCCGATGCCACCGGTGCCCCCGGCGGCGCGCCGAAGTTCGGCAGCTGCACGATCAGAAACGGCAGGCCGCTGCCGAATTGCACTCGCCAATCGGCCATCAGTGCGCCCAGCAGCTGCTGGTAGTGTTCGGCGTCGCCAGTGTTGGACTCGCCCTGGTACCACAATGCGCCGCGCAGGCCATAGTGGCCGAGCGGCGCGATCATGCCGTTGTACAGGCAGGTCAGTCCGCCGATCGGATGCCACGGCGCGCGCGGCGGATACCCTAGGCTGTTCGGCACGAACTGGTAACGCCAGTCGCCGCCCAACGCCACGGTGCTCGCGGCCGGAAAACGCAGCGCCATGTGTTCAGGCGGCCCGTACATGCCGGCGGCATCCCAGGTGCTCAGTACATTGACGACCACGGAATTCTCGCCCGCGCGCAGTACGCCCGCGGGTACCTGGTAGCTGCGCTCGGTACCCCAGCCAAAGGAATCGCCGATGACCTGGCCATTGACCCAGGTCTCGTCGACTTCATCGATTCCGCCCAGTGACAGTGTCGCGGTCTGTGACGCCTGTACATTGTTGAGCGTGAAGGTACGACGAAACCAGACCATGCCGTCGTGATTGGCGAGTTCCGGGACACCCCAGGTCTTCCAGTTGCGCATCGGCTCCGGCGCGGCGCGCCACTCGCCGCTCTGGGCCGCGGCGTTCTGCCACGGCGCCGGGTTCGACGGCGCGCCCGCCGCCCACCAGTTTTCCCAGCGTCGTCCGAACTCGCGGGTCGCCGGCAGCGGATCGCGAGCGTAGTCGCGCAGCAGATCCAGTTGCGTGGCGAAGTCTCCGGCCGGCCTTAAACCCGGATCGCTGATCCAGCCCTCGATATTGGAGCCGCCCCACGCCGAGTGGATCAGGCCCATGGGCACCTTCACAGTTCTTTGCAGTTCGCGGGCAAAGTAGTAACAGGCGGCGGAAAAATCCCGGACGCTGGCCGGCGCCGCGAGCTGCCAGCGCACCGCTCCCGCGAGCTGCGGCAGCCTGGCCGGACGGTCGGCATGCGCTATCGTCAGCAGGCGGATGAGATTGTTGCCCGCTGCAGCGATTTCGCCCTCGGCATTCAACGAGCGCGCGACTGGCAGTTCCATATTCGATTGGCCGGAACAGAGCCAGACGTCGCCGACCAGTACATCGCTGACGCTTTGGCTGGCGCCCGACTGCGCGCGCACCGTCAGCACATACGGGCCTCCGGGAGCTGCAGCGGGCAGGGACTGCTGCCAGTGGCCCTGCATATCGGCGCGTGCCTGCAGGGTTGAACCGTGGAACTGGATCGTCAGCGTATCGCCCGGCTTGGCCAGGCCCCACAGGGGTATCGGGCGCTCTCGCTGCAGTACCGCGTGATCCTGGAACATCGGGTCGAGCAGCGGTGCGAGGTCCGCTGCCGTCGCCGCTGCGGTCGCCCGCAGCAGCATTGCCGCCCAGCCTGCCAGCCATACTCCACGTATAGACACCTCGGAAGGTAGCGCTACCATAATGCCGGGCGCGCCGCGACGCAACTTTGGCTGATGTACACTGCAGCGGCAACAGCGAATTGCACGGGGTAAGGAACCAGGATGGCCAAGGTGCTGAAGAGGGCGCAGCGGCGTCGGCGCAGCGCCATGACGATGATCGAGGTGGCCCAGCACGTGGGCGTTTCGCCGATGACGGTCTCGCGCGTGCTCAGCGGCGAGCCCAACGTGCGCGCCGAGACCCGCGAGCGCGTGCAGGCCGCGATCAAGGAACTGGACTACTCCCCGAACATCGCCGCCCGGAATCTCGCCAGTGCCGGCAGCGTTCACATCGGGCTGCTGTACAACAATCCTAGCGCCGCGTTCCTCGACGAAGTGCTCATGGGCGTGCTCGAGCAGAGCGGGCACACCGGCAGCCAGATCGTGGTCGAGAAATGCGGCTCGCGCAGTGAGCGCGCGGCGATCGAGCGGCTGGCGCGCGAGGGCGTCGGTGGCTTCATCCTGGTGCCGCCGCTGTCCGACTCGCGCTTCCTGACCGAGGCACTGCGCAGCGCGAAATTGCCGTTCGTGGCCGTGGCCAGCGGCCGGCCGGTGGTCGGCGGCCTGTCGGTGCGCGTGAATGACTTCGAGGCCGCCGCAGCGATGACCCGCTACCTGCTCTCGCTCGGGCATCGGCAGATCGGCTTCATCGCCGCCACCCCGAAGCATGTCGCCAACTCGCAGCGGCGCGCGGGCTATTTGGCGGCGCTGCGCGAGGTGGGGATCGACGCGCCACCGGAATGGATCCAGGTCGGCGAGTACAGTTATCGCTCTGGCCTCGAAGCCGCGCGGCAGCTGCTGCATCTGCCGCAGCGGCCCTCGGCGATCTTCGCCAGCAATGACGACATGGCGGCCGCGACGATCGCCATGGCGCATCGCTTCGGGCTGGATGTGCCGCGGCAGCTGTCCATTGCCGGGTTCGACGACACGCGCCTGGCCACCACGATCTGGCCGACGCTGACCACGGTGCGCCAGCCGGTGGCGGCCATGGCCCGCAAGGCCACCGAATTGCTGCTCGAGGAAATCCGCCTGCGGCGCTTCGGTCAGACGCTCGAGCCGCTCGAGCACTTCATGAATTTCAGCCTGGTGAAGCGCGACTCCACCGCTCCGCTCTGATACGGCCGGCCAGCGACACTTAAGTGGGCGCCGCCGGCGCTTGCCGGATGATAGCGCTACCATGTACACTCACCAGACGCGCCGCGCAGCTCGATGGCGGTTGTCCGTGGCGAACGCATCATCAGATTGGGGGGTGGCGCCGGATAAGGCTGTGCTGGCACGGCACCCGGGCGCCCCTGCACATGTTCCCGAGTGTTAGTAGTGGCAACCAGAGCGACAAAAGACGCCGAATACCTGGAACTGCGGCAGGCGGACACAGCCTTGGTGCTGGACGCCGCTCATGGCGGGGCGGTGCGCGAGTTCACGGTGCGCGGGCGGCCGATTCTGCGGCCGACACCGGCCAGAGCAGCAGTCACACCACTTGACCAGGCCTGCTTCCCGATGGTCCCTTACTGCAACCGCATCGCGCGGGGTCGCTTCCACTTTGCGGGTCACCGCGTGCGTCTGGCGCCGAACCTGGCCGGTGAAACACACCCGCTGCACGGCCAGGGCTGGCGGGGCGCCTGGACGGTAGTCGAGGCCGGAGACTCCGGCGCCACATTGCGCTTCGAGGGCGGCGGCGACGCCTGGCCCTGGCGCTACCGGGCCGAGCAGCGCTTTGAGATCGACACCGGCGGGTTCCACCCCTATTTCAGCGACGCGAAGCACGCGCGCCTGCAGGCGCAGCTGCCGCGCGTCTGGCGCACCGATGCGGCCGCGCTCCCGGTGGAGGATGCGGCCACGCCGGCGGCCTGGCGCTTTGACAGTGCGCGATCCGTCAGCACACTGCCGCTCGATCACTGCTTTGCCGGCTGGGATGGCGAGGCCGTCATCGCCTGGCCCGACTGCACGTTGAAGCTCCACGCCCGGCACTGCGATCATCTGCATGTCTATGCGCCCGCTGGGCGCGACTTCTTCTGCGTCGAGCCGCAGACCGCGGCGGCCGGAGCGCTGGTGCGCGGCGACGGCGAAGTGAACACCATACCGCCCGGCGGCCGCGCGGCGTTGCGGCGGCGATTCGACGTGGAGATGCACTAGGTGTACCTCGGCATCGACATCGGTACCTCGAGTCTCAAGTGCGCCGTGCTTGATGACGCCGAACACGTGGTGGCGCAGAGCTCGGTGCCGCTCGAGCTGACCCGGCCGCAGCCGGGGTTCGTCGAGCAGGACCCGGAAGCCTGGTGGCAGGCTACTCACAAGGCTGTGCACGCCTTGCCGGAAGCGGCGCGCGCCGCCGTGAAATCGGTGGGCCTGAGCGGCCAGATGCACGGCGCCACCTTGCTGGATCGGCATGATCAGCCGCTGCGGCCGGCCATTCTCTGGAACGACGGCCGCTCGGCGGCGGAGTGCCGCGAGCTGGAGAGCCGCGAGCCGCGGGCGCGGGAGATCACCGGCAACATCGTGATGCCGGGATTCACGGCGCCCAAACTGCTGTGGGTCGCGCGGCACGAACCGCAGATCTTCGAGCGCACCGCCAGCGTGCTGCTGCCCAAGGACTATGTGCGGCTGAAGCTGACCGGCGAGAAAGTGAGCGACCTGTCGGATGCTTCGGGCACCGCCTGGCTGGATGTCGGCCGGCGCAACTGGTCGGATGCGAGCAGCCGGCCAACTTTCATCCCGAGGGCGATGTCTTCGTTCACACCTGCCTGGCGCTCTCGATGCTCGAGCC
>Ga0209069_10000450_pt1 | contig 18660 bp, 14 predicted proteins | sample Str013_2_FD_187202 | JGI IMG/M metagenome (GOLD analysis project Ga0209069, IMG submission 187202) | Freshwater sediment microbial communities in response to fracking from Pennsylvania, USA - Straight Creek_MetaG_SC_2013 (SPAdes) (version 2) | ecosystem: Environmental > Aquatic > Freshwater >...
GGAACATATGGTCCTTGCCCAGGCGGGCGAGGTTGGTCATGGCCGTGGCCATCGGGAAGCCCATCAGGAAGGCGGGCGGGAAGATCAGGGCAAAGCAGCAGGCGAGCCGCAGGCCATAGGGTAGAGTCCCGATCAGGTTCAGCACGCTATCCAGGAAGAAGCCATAGCCGATCAGGATCAGGCCGATGGCCAGGAACACTTTTGGCATGACGGTTCTTGCGCGGTCGAGATAGCGCTCGGAGACGAAGCTGCCGAGGCCCGAGAAGACCAGCATGCCGGTGATGAGGACCGAGGCCGAGACGGTGGCGTTGGACAGGGCGAGGATGAAGTTCGCGATCAGCCCAACCTCGACCATGATGTAGCCGAGCCCCAGGCAGGCGAAATAGAGGATGGACATGAACTTGCCGGGCACGGCGGAAAAGATCGTGCGCCAGCCGAAAATCAGCGGGAAGAGAACCAGGATCGCGGCCGCAGCCAGGGCCACACCCAGGGTGGCCCAGATCAGCAGGTAGCCCCATTCGTCCTGGAAAATGTCGAGCCGGTCGGTGGTCTTCAGCAAGTCGGCCGGTTTCACATAGGCCGCGAAATATGGGTGGCTGTTGGTCAGCGGTTGGGTGTCGAAGACATAGGCCTTCCCGATAGCGTCATACCCGCCGCTGATCAGGTAATGCCAGGCGATGCGGCCCATGGTGGTTGCTGGGACCACGTCGCTGCCGCCGCCGGGTGCCGCCGATTCAGCCGTCGGGTCGACGCCGTCCGCAGCGGGGGCGCTGCCATCGGGTGACGCCGTCGTGGTTCCCACGGCGGCTCCGCCTGGATTGTTGGCCGGATTCACGGCGCCATTGCCGAAGATCTGCTCGTGATAGCCCGACAAGGTCTCCTTGGTCTTGCTGTCGTCGAAAGCGTAACCGGGCGAATAGATCTCATCGAACGACATCGCTGTCGAATGCTTGCGCAGCGTGGCGACCTCGGCCGGCGTGAAGCCGCCACGCTTGAAAAGAACTGTGCTGGTGGAAAGATACGTGGAGGTTGCAAAGAAGCTGTCGGCGATCTTGGCGGGATCGACGTCGCGCGCCGCCGCCACCATGGTTGCATACAACTTGAGCACCGACTTGGGCGGCTCCTCCTTGTTCCACAGCGTGACCGAGAGCACGCCGCCATCCTTCAGCGCGCGCATGTAATTGGCCATGGCTTCGCGCGTATAGCTGAATTTCTCGACGATCGAGAAGCCGCCCGGATTGGACAGGCCGGCGCTGTCGGCCAGGCTCAGGTCGATCACGTCATATTTGTTGTTGGTATAGGCCAGAAAGAGCCGGCCGTCGTAACCGATCACGTTCAGGTTCTTGTGGTGCAGGATGTCGCCGGTAAAATCCTTCAGCGTCGTGTCGTTGCTGAAGGCATCCAGGATCGCGGGATTTCCCTCCGCCACCGTGACATGCGCGGAGTTCTTGATCGCGACCGAGGTCGACAAGCCGCCGCCGAATTGCACCACGAAGGTGTCCGGGTTCTTCTTGATCAGATAGGGATAGATCATCGGCAGATAGGTGTAATAGGCGGTTTCATCGGGCGGCAGATCGCGGATGATGCCGATCGGGCCGTCACCGTCGATATAGAGGCCCAGGTACGCGTTTTGCGGAAACTTCGTCAAATTGAAGCCGGCGTTATCGGACAGGCCCGGCGCAAAATGCAGGTAGGAGCTGGCGTAGACTTCCAGATAGCCAAAGGGTGTCGTGCGCTCGAACACACGCTGGCTGTCGGGGAATTTGCGGGCGTAGGAGACGCCCTTGTAATCGGAAACCGCGAGCCTCTTGAGGCCGAACGCAGGGGCTGCATAGTAGTGGCCGGCAAACGCCAGGCAGGTGATCAACACACCGGCCACCAGCGCGCGCGGCTGATCCAGCGCCAGGAACCAGCACGCGCTGCCGGCGAAAGCCAGTATCAGCGGCGCGACAATCAGGTTTTCCGGCTGGTACAAATAAAGGGCCAACAGGAACAGCAACCCGCACAGGCCCGATCCCGTCAGATCCGCGAAGTAGACGCGGCCAAAGCTGTTGTGTGCTTTCAGAAACACGATCCCTAGGAACAGCGCGCCGGCCAGAAACGGGATCAGGTAGAGCACGAAGTTGCCGATCAACCGCCAGGTCTGGTTCGGATCCGAGACGATGAAGATGGCGTTGAAGGGAAACTGCTGCGCGATCAGGTTGCAGCCGATCATCAGTACCGGGAAGGCCAGCAGCGCGGCTGTCGCCACGCCTTTCCAATTGCGGTCAAACCAGCCCTTGGCGACGCACATGATGGCACTGACGAGGCCGAAGCCCATCATGGCGAGGCTGACCACGAACGAGCCGAAATGCGCCCAGCTGCCGATCGAGAACAGCCGCATGATGCAGATCTGCAGCTCGATGATCGACCCTGCGACCAGGCCCACGGCGAGATAGATCGCGATGGTCGGGATCAGGTCGTCCGCAGACGTCTCAACCGCCACATCCCTGGTCGTCACGCCATCCTGGGCCATTCGATCCGTTCCTCAAATTCTCGTGCGTCGGCGTACGGCGCAATAGGCACACTGTCTTTGCGCCGTATCGCGCCGCAGGGGGCAATTGCCAACGCCAGCAGATGAGATGCTCCCTGGCGGCGCAATACAGCCGAAGTGGCCTATTGCGCCCTACCCGCCCTACTGATTGTGCGTGCCCTTGATGCTGTCGCCATCGAGTTTGGTGAACGGCACGAACGGCACGATCTTGCCAGCGTAAATATCCGAACGCTTGACCGTAATGGTGTTGTCGGCGGCGACCTCCTTCACGACCTTGATGACGTGCTGCGCGCCGGGCGGGCCGACCGGGATGACCATGATGCCGTTCGGCTTCAGCTGCTGCAGCAGCGGCGGCGGGATATGGTCTATGCCGCAGGTGACAATGATTTTGTCGAACGGCGCGGCCTCTTCCCAGCCGTAGTAACCGTCGGCGTTCTTGGTGCTGACGGTTTTGAATTCGTTATAGCCGCGCGCAATCAATGCGTCGTAGGTGGCGCGCGTGCGCTCGGCCAAAGGCTTGATGATCTCGATGGTGTGCACCTGATCGGTCAGATGCGCCAGGAACGCCGACTGGTATCCCGACCCCGTACCGACCTCGAGCACCTTCTCGCCCTTGGTGATGTTCAGCGTGCTGGTCATGCGCGCCACCAGGAAAGGCCCGGAAATGGTCACGCCAAAGCCGATGTCGAGAAAGGCGTGATCGTAGGCGCGCGGCCAGTTGGCCTTGAGGCAGAATTCCTCGCGCGGCGTCATCAGGAAGGCCTTGCCGACGGGCTGGTCCCAGATATCCTTGTTGTGCAGCAGGGTTTCGTAGCGGTCGAAGCGCTGGCGCAGGAATTTAGGGTCCTCGGTGCGGTTCTTGGCCATCCAGGCCACATAGGCGTCGCGGTTCGCGACCGGAAACTCCAAATCATACGCGAAGGGCGTCGGCAGCGTCGCGGCAGGCTCAGCCGCACTGGCCGCCGGCGCCGCGCTATCGGCCGCAAGGCCCGATCGGATCAATGCGGCGCTGGTTGCAGCCGCCCCCGCCATACGCAACAGCTCGCGTCGATGCACATCGGTCTCCTTCACGTTTGCGGCGCTCGTGTCGGCATCCGGGCCAAGCCAGCGGCTGCGATGTCGGGCGCCCTACCCGCTCTCACTATGATTCGGCAGGCCATACCATACGCCAGCTATGGCATTGATTGGGCAGACCGGTCCCATGCCGGCCTGCCGCAGCAGCCGCCACGGATGTGTAACTGTGGCGTTTCTGCTACAGCGCGTCGTGGCGCGTAATCAGGCATGGCGGTCGATGAAGGTCCCAATCAGCCGGTTGACCTCGGCAGCGGCTTCCATATGCGGCATGTGGCCCGCGTCGTCGACAATCGTCGTGGCGAGAGCGGACGCCAGCAGGTCAGCATGCTGCACTGGGATGATACGGTCGTGACGGCCCCAGATCAGCTGTGTCGGCACTTTCGAACTCACCAGTAGCTCGCGCAGCCCCGATTTCTGGCCATCTGGCGTGAAATTTGCGGCCGCAATGGCGCTCAGCGCTTCCACTGCGCCATCCTGGCGCTTGTAGCGCAGCGCCTCCTCCACCATGGCGCGGGTGACAACCTCCGCACGGGCGAACAGCAGGCCAAGAGCGTCCTGCATGGATTTGCGGTTGTTGGCGCTGATGAAGCCGTCAATGAAACGTCGGTTCAGCTCCGGGCCCAGACCACCCGGTGCAAGGCCGGTAACCGAAGCGACACGCTCGGGCCGGGTGGCGGCCAGCAGCAGGGCGATGGCCCCGCCCATGGAATGGCCGACCAGGTGCGCGCGCGGCAGAGCCAGCGCATCCATGGCCGCGACCACCGCGTCGGACAGGGCGCGCACTGAGCCCTTGCCCTGGCTGAACGACGATTGGCCATGGCCCGGCAGGTCCAGCGCATGGCTCTGACGGGTCGAACTCAAGGCCGGCTGGTTGAACATCCAGCTGTTGAGATCGCCGCCAAAGCCGTGGATGAATAGGAGCGGAGTCGCGGGCCCGGAGCCGAGCGAGCGCAGGTTGAGCGCATGAACTCCGGCCACGACGATCCGCGCCGCACCCGACTCGCCGCCGTCGACTATGACAGTTTCAGCCAGGTTCGGCCGCTCAGCGATGAACGCATCGATCTCGGCGTCCGTAACCTGCGCCGCAGCGACCACCGCCAGCAACGACCCGACCGCAGCCATCGCCCCGGCTTCAATCAGCACGCGGCGCAACACGCCGGTATCGGGATAGGCGACCACATTGGCGATCTTGCTGGTCTCGATCTCGACCAGCTCCATGCCAGCCGTCAGCGTCTCGCCCTGCGCCACCCGCCAGCGCGTCACCTTGCCTTCAGTCATGGTCATGCCCCACTTGGGCATGGTGACGGCGCTGATGCGGGCGGTCATACGCTGGCGATCAAAGATCCGAGCGACCAGAGAGGGCCCGCCAAGCCATCGGCGTGAGGAACGTCGCGATAGCAATCTTCAATGCATCGCCAATCAGGAACGGCTTCACGCCGTAGGTCCAGGCGATGTCCGCGCTCTTAAGGTTCATGAGCCAGGCAAAGCCCAGCCCCATGATGATGACCTCGGCCAGCACGAAGGCCAGCAGCGCAGTCAGCCAGCTGCGTCCCTGGTCCCGCGACGTCACCCAACCTGCGACATAGGCAGCAATGGGAAAGCCGACCAGATAACCGCCGGTGCCGCCAAGGAACACCGCTGGTCCCGACTTGATGCCTTCCAGCAGCGGCAGCCCTGCGGCTGATCCGGCGAGCCAGACCAGCACGGTCGAGAGCGCCAGCGCCGGGCCGTACGCCGCGCCAATCATGAAGATCGCCAGGGTCTGCATGGTGACCGGCACCGGCCATAATGGGACCGACAGCTTCGAGGCGATCGTCAGCGCAGCTACGCCCAGCCCCACCAGGAACAGCTGGACAAGCCAATTGGTCCGGGCAGCGGGCCAAATGCTGGTGGCCAGAGTCGCGTGCATCGCAGTCTCCTTGTCGTCGAGGGGGGGCAGATCGCTTATGATCCGCAGTCCGTCCTTGATTAGCGCGGCAATGTCATGCTGTCGATACGGATTGCAACCGGTTGCATCATGTCGTGCCCGTGTGCCGTCTCAGTCCAGCCCCTGCCAGTCGCTCCCCGCAGCCGGCAGATGGGTCGCGCCGTCCATCACCACCTTGGCCAAGGCGCGAGCGCCCGGCGACAGGCTGGCCGCAAAGAACGCGCCGATCGCGAGGCGGCGTCTGTCGGCGGCACTGGCCGCGCCCGAGCGGGCTGACTGCAGCGCCGCCGCACCAAGGTACGAACCGCCCGCTGCAATGCCGAACAGCCGAAGATAGGGCGTGGCGGCGGCCAGCGCGGCCTCCGGGTTGGTCGGCAGCTGGCGTCCAAGCCAGTCTGTTGCCTCGCGCAGAGCCGCGTTCGCCTCGGCCAGATTGACGGCCAGCGGCGCGAGACCAGGCCAATTGGAGGCCGCGATCTCGGCGGTCTGGGCGTCGAGACCGGCCATAAAGGCGTGCACCACGCGGCCACCCTGCAGCGGTAGTTTCCGGGTCACCAGATCGATGGCCTGCACGCCATTGGCGCCTTCGTAGATGGGCAGGATGCGAGCGTCGCGATAGTGTTGCGCCGCGCCTGTGGCCTCGATGAAACCGGAGCCGCCATGCACTTGCACCCCTAGCGAGGCGACCTCGACCGCCGCATCGGTCGAGAAGGCCTTGGCCACCGGCGTCAGCAGCGCGGCCAGGTCGGCGGCGTCGTTGCGGGTCGCCGACTCGAGGCTGCGGTCACTGTCGTCCAGCGCCTGGGCCGTCACCAGGCACAGCGCGCGCGCGGCGGCCGTCAGCGCGCGCATCTGCATCAGGGTGCGCCGGATGTCCGGATGGTCGGCGATCAGCGCCATGGCGCCTGTCGGCGTTGTGGCGCTGCGGCCTTGCCGGCGCTCGCGGGCATAGGCCAGCGCGCGCTGCGTCGCCCGCTCGGCGGTGGCCACGCCTTGCATGCCGACATCGAGGCGCGCACGGTTCATCATCACGAACATGTGGTTGAGGCCGCGCCCCAACTCGCCGACCAGGTGGCCGATCGCCCCATCCCTCTCGCCATAGGTCATGACGCAGGTTGGGCTGCCGTGGATGCCGAGCTTGTGCTCTAGTCCGGTGGCGCGCAGGTCGTTGCGGGCGCCAAGCGAGCCGTCTGGATTGACCAGAAACTTTGGCACCACGAACAGTGAGATGCCGCGCGTGCCCGCAGGCGCATCGGGGCAACGGGCCAGCACCAGATGGATGATATTGCTGGCCAACTCGTGGTCGCCATAAGTGATGTAGATTTTGGTGCCGAAGATGCGGTAGCTGCCGTCGGCTTGCGGCACTGCACGCGTCTTCAGTGCGCCCAGGTCGGTGCCGGCGTGGGCTTCGGTCAAGTTCATGGTCCCGGTCCATTCGCCCGACACCATTTTTGGCAGGTAACGCGCCTTGAGTTCGGGACTGGCGGCGGCCCTGAGCGCGTCGACGGCGCCCTGGGTCAGCAGCGGGCACAAGCCAAAGGCCAGATTCGCGCTGCTCCAAATCTCGATGACGCTTGAGGCGAGCACTTGTGGCAGGCCCTGGCCACCAAACTCTTCAGGGCCCGAGAGCGACGGCCAGCCGCCATCGACGAAGGCCCGGTACGCCGCATCCCAACCCGGCGCGGTAACAACGGTCTCTCCGATCAACCGGGCGGGCTGCTGGTCGCCAATGCGGTCGAGCGGGGCCAGAACGTCTTCGGCAAAGCGGGCCGCGCCCTCCAATACTGCCGAGGTGAGGTCGGGATCTGCGGCGGCGGTGGCGCCGGCGGCGGCAAGTGCGAGGCGAATATCCTCAAGCGGGGCGCGGTAGCTCATGCGGCGGACCTCGATGTTTGGCCAGGTCTGGATGGTTTGCGCGGTCGGTGCTTGACGGCATGGCGGTGCCCGGCGCAAACCCCGGTCAGGTGTCCGAGCTTAGCCCGAACCGGTCGGCCGGCAAGGCCCGCGGGCGGACAGCTTGCGTGCGTTGAAGGAGGCCCTTGTCGATGCCGATCCACACCGCCACGCCGGCCGCCATCGCTCTGGCTGGCGAGCGGATGCGTGCGGGCGAGCTTGTGGCCTTTCCCACCGAAACGGTCTATGGGCTCGGCGCCGATGCAACCCAGGGGCGCGCCGTTGCGGCGATTTTCGAGGCCAAAGGGCGGCCGCGGTTCAATCCTCTGATCGTGCATGTTGCCGATCTGGCCGCAGCGCGACAGCTCGGAGTGTTCGGCGGGCAAGCGGACCGGCTGGCGGCAGCCTTCTGGCCCGGGCCCTTGACACTGGTGGTGCGGCAGGCCGAGGCCTCGCCAATCGCTGAGCTGGCTACTGCCGGGCTCGACACCATAGCCTTGCGCGTGCCGCGCCATCCGGCTGCCCTGGCGCTGTTGGCGGCCTGCGGACGCCCCATAGCAGCGCCTTCGGCCAATCGGTCGGGCCATGTCAGTCCCACCCTGGCTGCCCACGTCGCGGCCGATCTGGGGACCCGCGTCGCTATGATCCTGGACGGCGGCGCCTGCGCCGTCGGGCTGGAATCGACCGTGGTCGACGTCACCGGACCAGCGCCCGTGCTGCTGCGGCTGGGCGGGATCAGTGCGAGGGAACTTGCCGCCGTTGTCGGCGTCGAGCCAATCCTTGCCGGTGCTGGCGGAGATCGGCCGATCGCCCCCGGCCAGTTGCTCAACCATTATGCGCCCAGCGTTCCCGTGCGCCTTAACGCCCGGTCGGCGGAGTTGGGCGAAGCCTTGCTGGCGTTTGGCCCTGACGCCCCAGTCGCTGCTGGGCCGTCGCTCAACCTCAGTTATACTGGCGATCTGCGTCAAGCGGCGGCCAATCTGTTCGCAGCCCTGCGCCAGCTTGATGCCGCAGGCGTCACGGGCATCGCGGTCATGCCGATACCTGAGACAGGTCTCGGCGCGGCGATCAACGACCGTCTGACACGCGCTGCCCGGCGCTGATTGACTGGTGTCAGTGATCATGCGCATTTCGAGTAACCGCACGCTTGGCAAACCCAACAGCTCTCTTGCATGATATAGCTTGGTTGTTGGCATCGCGGACAGAACCGCGCCCCGGCAATTGCTCCGCGCGGCGTTTCCGGCAGGGCGCTCTGCGCCTCCACGGTGACAGTTTCGGATGGCGCCATTCGGGACGACGGCGCCAGGAATCCCGTCGCAATCATGTGCTGTTCGATCAGCCCGCCGATGGCGGCCAGCAGGCTCGGTACATACTGCCCGGCCAGCCATTGTCCGCCGCGTGGATCGAACACGGCCTTCAATTCCTCGACCACGAAGACGACATCGCCGCCGCGCCGGAACACGGCCGAGATCATGCGCGTCAGCGCGACTGTCCAGGCGTAGTGCTCCAGGTTCTTGGAATTGATGAAAATCTCGAACGGCCGCCTCCGGCCGCTCTCGATGACATCGTTGATTGTCACGTAGATGGCATGTTCGCTATCGGGCCAGCGCAGCTTGTAGGTGAAGCCGGGCAGCACTGGATCGCGCGGCAGCGGGACCGCTTGGATCTCGGCGACGGCGCTAGCCGCCAAGACAGCTGGCACGGGCAACGCGTGTTGTGCCTCGGCCGCCTTAGGTGGCGTTGCCGTCAAGACTGACCCCGTGACCGGGTTCGGCCGGAACGTGGTGCAACCTTTCAGGCCCAGGTCGTAGGCCGACAGATAGATCTCTTCAAAGTCGGGAAAGCTGATGCTTTCCGGGCAGTTGATGGTCTTGGAGATTGAACTGTCGACATGCGGCTGGAGCGCCGCCTGCATTTCCAAATGAGCGGCGGGCGCGAGGTCCGCAGCGATCACGAAGGCGGCTGGCAGTGCGACCGTCTCGCCAAAGCGGTCGCGAAACAGGCGATGCGCATAGTCCTCGACTTGGATCTGGCGCGCCGTTCCGCCCTCGCCCAACACGCGGCGGCTGTAGCTGAGCCCGAACACCGGTTCGATGCCACCGGACACATTTTCGGCCAGCAGCGAAATGGTGCCGGTCGGCGCAATGGAGGTGACAAGGCCATTGCGGAGTCCCTTGGACAAAATCGCCTTGCGCGTTGCGGCCTGCAGACGCTGGGGGCCGGGCGCGGCCAGCAGTTTCTCGGCATCGAAGAGTGGAAAACTCCCGCGTTCGGCGGCCAGATCGGCGCTGGCGCGATAGGCGGCGTTCTGGATCGCGGCCATCCAGGTGCCGGCCCGGGTGCGCGCCTCGGGCGAGCCGTAGGGCAATCCCGAGAGGATCAGCGCATCGGCCAATCCGGTGATGCCGAGACCCAGGCGGCGCTTGTCCTGCGCCTCCTTGCGCTGCGCCGGCAGCGGATAGCCGGAGATGTCGATGACATTGTCGAGGAAGCGCACGGCGACGGCCGTCAGCGTCTCCAGGCGCTCCATGTCCAGCGCGGCCTTATCCGTGAACGGCCGATCGATCAGCCGGGCCAAATTGATCGAGCCGAGCAGGCAGGCCCCATAGGGCGGCAGCGGCTGCTCGCCGCACGGATTGGTGGCCGCTATGGACTCGCAATAGGCCAAATTATTGGCCGCGTTGATGCGATCGATGAAGATCACACCCGGCTCGGCATAGTCGTAGGTGGCGCGCATGATCTGCTGCCAGAGCGCCTTGGCGCGTACCGTCTTGAAAGTCGTGCCGCCGAACACCAACGGCCAATCGGCATCGACCTTGACCGCAGCCACGAAGGCGTCCGTCACCAGCACCGAGAGGTTGAAATTGCGCAGCCGCGTGGGCGAGGCCTTGGCGGCGATGAAATCCTCGATATCGGGGTGGTCGCAACGCAGCGTGCCCATCATGGCGCCGCGCCGCTGGCCGGCCGACATGATGGTGCGGCACATGGCGTCCCATACGTCCATGAAGCTGATCGGCCCCGAGGCGTCGGCGCCGACGCCTTTCACCGGCGCGCCTTTGGGGCGCAGCGTCGAAAAATCATGCCCGATGCCGCCGCCCTGCTGCATGGTCAGCGCGGCATCGGTAACATTGGCGAAAATCGACGCCATGTCGTCGCCAATGGTGCCGAGCACGAAGCAGTTGAACAGGGTGACGTTCCGCCCGGTCCCCGCGCCGGCCAGAATACGTCCCGCCGGCAGGAAGGCGAAGTCGGCCATCGCCTCTTCAAAGCGCGTGCCCCAGCGTTTGCGGGCAGGCAGCGCCTCGGCCTCGGCTGCCGCGCGCGCCACCCGGCGAAAGGTGTCGCCGAGCGTGTGGTCGACCGGCGTTCCATCCGGCGCGCGCAAGCGATATTTCAGCTCCCAGATATGCTGCGACAGCGAGGAAATTGCCTGCTGGTCCATGCTGTTACGTCCCAGTAACTCTGATTGCGATAGGCTGTACCCTAGAACTGCCGCGATACGGAGTCAACAAAATGTTCTCATTTCGTACTTGATTTATTCGGGAACCTGTGTACCTTCAGCAACCAGACGTGCGGTCGCGGTTTCAATACGAGTCTGCAGCTCGTGAGTGAAGGACTGGCGTGGCAAGCCGGGCGGAAGGGAGGGCAGGAATTCAACAATGACGATGCCGGGGCGACGCAGGAAGCCCCGGCGCGGCCAGAACAGACCTGAGTTGAGGGCGATCGGAACACAGGGCAGATCGAGCGCCTCGTAGAGGGCGAGCGCACCTGATTTATAGTCAGGCGGCGCGCCAGGCGCTTGCCGCGTGCCCTCAGGAAAAATCAGAATGTGCCGACCGTCGACGGCACGCTGCTTGGCGTCGCGTAGCATCTGCTTCAGGGCGGCGGCGCGTCGTTCGCGAGGAACCAGGATCATGCCGAATTTACGCGCAAATGCCCCATAGACCGGAATGCGGCCCAGTTCGGCCTTCATCACCAGAGCCGGATCATGAAGCAACGGAATGAGGCCGAAGGTGTCCCAGGCCGATTGGTGCTTGGATGCGATGAGGGCCGCGCCTGCCGGCAAATGCTCGCGTCCGCGCACTTCCAGGCGGGTTCCCGCGATCACCCGCAGCAGCCAGCAGCAGGTGTTGGCATGGGCGACCAATCCCATCATGGCAAAACGCCGCGGCGCCAGCAGCAGGGGGCTGCCCAGCAACAGGAACAGCGCGGTCGCAAGATAAAAGAGGGCGTTGAACAGCGTCGAGCGCAGGACGGTAGTGGTGGACAGGACAGACCTCGGGCAAGGGGTTGCGCCTGGCAATGCTATGGCGCGCAAGCAGCTGGCGCCAGCCCCTCGTTGCGCCCCCTTGAACATGCGGGGGCAACGGAGCACTCTCCTGCCGTCGTCCGTTCCCCCAACGTCTGGAGTTTCCAACCATGAGCGCCAATAGCATCAAGTCCGTTTTCTCGGTCGCCGGCACATCGACCGGTGGCCGCAACGGCCAAGCCGAGACCAGTGATCATGCGCTGAAAGTCGAACTTGCCTCGCCAGGTGCCGGCGGCGTTGCCGGACGTCCCGGAGCCGTTACGCCGGAACATCTGTTCGCGGCCGGCTATTCTGCCTGTTTCGGGGGCGCGGTGGAGGCGGTTGCCAAGATGCACAAGAAGGACGCGAGCAAAGCCAAGACCACCTGCATGGTCAGTTTCGGCCCGCGCGAAGGCGGCGGATACGGCGTCAACGTCAAGATGCGCGTCGAGGACAAGAGCCTTCCGACAGCGGACTTGACGGCGTTGGTGCACGAGGCGCACGAGAAAATCTGCCCCTATTCGCATGCCACGCGCGGCAACGTCGAGATCGCGTTCGAGGTGGTGGGGGCGTAACGGCCGTCAGTTGACCGATGCGCGGCTGGCGGGCGTTCCGTCAGCTGTGCTGGCCGCTTGTGTTGACCCGGCGGCCGTCGTCAACCGGGCGATGCCGAGCCGGGCCAGAGCGGGCCAGAGCTTCAGATATTCCACCATCAGGACGCGGGTCGCGGCGGGTGACGTCCACCAGGCGCCGCTCTGCAGCGCCGCCGGCAACACCGGATGTGGTATCAGCGTCGCCTCGGGATAGGCCTGGGCGATCTCGGCCAGGCTGCGCGCCATGTGATAGCCCGACGTCACCACGATCAGCCGCTTGAAGCCGCGATGGCGCGCCCACACTTCGGTCTCGCGCGCATTGCCGATGGTATCCTGGGCGAAATAGCCAATATCAATGCAGCAATCGAACAGGTCGGCAAAATCCGGAATTTGCTGGCGCAGGGCATTGCGCGAGGTATGGGAGTTGACGCCGCTGATCAACAGGCGCTGGCCACGATGTTCGGCCAGCAGCTTCACCGCCTCCTCGATGCGTGCGCCGCCACCGGTCAGGGCTACGATGCCATCGGCAGTGCCGCTTTCGCCGGCCGGCTGCAGGGCCAGCGTCGCGAACAGCAGAAAGCCTGCTGACCAGGTCAGCACAAGCCCGCCAGCGACCCGAAACATCCAGCTCAGAACAGCCATGATGCGTCTTCTAGCCTCGTCCAGCAGCCACAATGGCAGCTCCGAATCACACGTTACCTTTTGCCAGCCAAGAGTGGAACACAACCCGCGAAAAACAGTAGGCGCTGATTGGGGCGCAATCTGGCCCGGGTCAATGCCATGGCATCATGGGACTGGCGCCGCCTGCGGAGTGTCGGGTCTCGCTGAAACGCGCTACCCGACCTACGATGCTAGGATGCCAGCCCGGCCGAAAGGTCGTCAGGTTCTGGCGTGCAGGATGCGGTAAACACCATAACGCGAGGTCAGCATGCACAAGGCGGCGATCACGCCTACCACAATGCCAAGCAACAGGTAACCGGGTAGATCCAGCACGCCGCCGCCGACCAGATTGCGCAGTTCCGCCGCCGTCACCACGCCGCCGCCGAGCAGCGGCATGAGCGTCGGTAGCACCAGAAACACCATCATGGCCGAGACCGCGCCGACCAACCCGGCCCGGATGCCCAGCGACAGAAAATGCTTTTCGAACTCCTGGCTGATGAAGCGGTCGGTGGCGCCGACGAAATTCAGGACTTCGACGATCTCGCGGTTGGAGGCCAGCGCGCTGCGGGTCGCCGAGACGATGATGGCGGTGGTGGCGGCGCCGACCAGGATCAGGATGGCGAGGCCGCCCAGCGCCAGCGAGCGTGTCACGGCGCGGATCTGCGCCTGCCAATGACGGTGATCGTCCAGACCCGCAGCGGGAAAGGACGTGCTGAGCGCGCTGCGCAGCTTCTCGATATCGGGCGGGTGCAGGCCATCCAGCACCAGAGCGATCAGGCGCGGCACGGGAAGGGTATTGAGGATCTCGGTCTGGCCGAGCCAGGGTTCCAACAGCGCGTTGGACTCGGCCGCCGACAGCGGGCGGGCCGACGCGACCCCGGCTTGGCGGCCGAGATAGTCGGCGACCCGATTGACCAACGCATCCGTGCCCGCGACGTCGTCGGCCGGCTCCACCTGAACGGTGACTTCGCTGGCGATGTTGCGCAGCCAATTGGCGGCCGACTGGTTGACCATGTAGACCCCGCCCGCCGTCAGGCAGGCAAGAAAGCACATGATGGTGATGACCAGGTTGAGCGAGCGCCCGGTCACCGATCCTGCCGGCACGATGGGCGCGGTCTGATTGCCCAACTTGCGCATGCGCTTGGAGAGGCCCGCGTCGAGGTCGGTGCCGCTGCGCGAGGTTCCCTGCAGTCCAGGCACGGGACGCTCGCCTGGTCGGTTGCCCGCCCGGTCACTGGGCCGGGCGGCGGGCATGGGTTCGTCGTCGAAGCCGCTCTGATCGGGCGCGCCAGACTGCCATTGCGTCTTCTGATCGTCAGGCGATGCGGACATGACCCTCGTGCAGCTCCAGCTTGGGCGCCTTGAATTGCTTCATCAATTGATGGTCGTGGGTGGCGATGATGACCGACGTGCCGAGCCGGTTCAGTTCTATGAACAGCCGCAAAAGGCGGCGCGCCATCTGCGGATCAACGTTACCGGTCGGCTCGTCCGCAAGCAACAGTTCCGGTTTGCCGATCACCGCGCGGGCGATGGCGGCGCGTTGCTTTTCGCCGCCTGATAGCACCGACGGGTAGGCGTGCATGCGCTCGCCCAGGCCGACCCATTGCAGCAAGTCCGTCACATCGTCCTTGTAATCGGCCATGCGCCGGCCGACCACGCGCAACGGCAGGGCTACATTCTCCCAGGTGGTGAGATGGTCCAGCAGGCGGAAATCCTGGAAGACAATGCCGATGCGGCGGCGCAACTGCGCGCGGCGAGTCTGAGAGACTGTGGTAATGTTCTGCCCGAACAGCAGGATCTGTCCCGAGGTCGGCTGTTGCGACATGAACAGCATGCGCAGCAGGCTGGTCTTGCCAGATCCCGACGGGCCGGTCAGAAAGTGAAAGGAGCCAGGCCGCAGATGGAACGTCACGTCCGTCAACACATCGGCGCCGCGGCCATAGCGCAACCCCAGGCTGTTCAGGCGGATCATGGGCGAGGCTCCGGGCGGGCGGATGGCGGCGATTTGGCGGTGCGGCGCATGGTATAGAGGCTCGGAAAGGCTTCAAGAGTCGCCCAATTCGTCTTACTTGCTCCATTTTCACAAGTCATTTGACTGCGCCACGTGATTACGACGATCTGATGGGAAGGTTCGGCCCGCTTTGACTATGATCATCAGTTGTCCGCAATGCGGCACGGCGTACGACGTTCCCGATGGCTCGAATTTCGTCGGGCGCAAGGTGCGTTGCAAGGCCTGCCAATCGGTCTGGCGCGTGGAATCGGCGTCGCCGCCGCCTGTCGCACAAGCAGCCCAGGCCTGGGTTGAGCCGATGCCCAGGGGGACGGTGGGTCGCGGCGACCCGGCGCCGACGGCAGTGCCGCAACGCCATCTTACGGCGGTGCCATCGCCGATCGCAGAGTCCGATGCGCCCAGGTCAGCAGCGATCTCTGCTGGGAGTCCTGCCGGCGCGCCGTCAGCGATCAAGACCGCCACGAAGGCCATCGAAGCCGGGGCCGCTGCGGACTGGCCCGACTGGGCCGCAAACGGCGTTGCGCAGGCGCCGCCGATCCGCACGGCCGCCGCCGCCGCCGGATCGGCAGAGGCTGCAGCCGCCGCCGAGTCGAGTCGTTCGGACACCGATGCCGTACCACAATCGATGTCCGCATCACTGGAGCGCCGCCGCCAGGCGCGCCAGCGCTCAGGGTTTGATGATGTAGAGGCCGCGCTCGCGGCGGTTCGCACCGTACCCGCGCCAGACGAGCGCGACCGCCCCTATCGGGCGCTGGCGCTGCAATCTGCCAAGCCGGTGCGCGATTCGTTCGCCGAACCCGACTATGGCGGCGAGGCTGAAAGTGATGGCGACGATGACGCCCCCATCGATGCCGCGCGCGCCAGTCGCGCTGGCCTGATCGTCGGCTGGGTGGCGCTGCTGGCCTCGCTTGGTGGTTTGGCCTCGTTTGTTTACGCTGGCGCCGAGGTGGTGGTGCGCATGCTTCCTGGTGCTGCGCCTCTTTATGCGGCGCTGGGCATGCCGGTGAACGCGCGTGGCCTTGAGTTCCAGGAGATCGCCTACGAGTGGAAGCTTGATCCGCGTGGAAAGCCGGTGATCGGCATCAGCGGCAAAGTCACGAATGTGTCCAAAGAGCCGCGTCAGGTCTCCTCGGTGGTGTTCGCCTTTATCGACCAGGACGGATTGGAGTTGTTCGACTGGGCAACCAGCATTCGCGCCAAGGCGCTGCAACCGGGATCGTCATTGCCGTTCGCTTCGGTGGTGCCGGTGCCCGCCGATGCGGTGCGCAAGGTCGAAGTGCGGTTTGCCAAGCCGCGGCGCGGGCAATAGGCTGCGCCATTCCTTCAGAATCTCGCACCGGACGCCGCGATGCCCAAAACCGACCATCCGCCGCATCAGATCGAAGTCGTCTTCTCTGCGGCCCAGATCGCCGAACAGGTCGACCGGCTCGCCCGCAAGATCGCGGGCGCCGGCATGGACAACCTGTTGGTGGTGGCGGTGCTGAAAGGCAGCTTCGTGTTTGCCTCCGACCTGATCCGGGCGCTGCATGCCGCCGGGGTCTCGCCGGAAGTCGATTTCATCACGCTCTCGAGCTACCGCAAGAGCACCAAATCCTCCGGCCAGGTGGAAATCCTGCGCGACGTCGACAGCCAGGTACAGGGGCGGAACATTCTGTTGGTCGACGACATTCTCGAATCCGGCCGTACCCTTGCCTTCGCCAAGGACCTGATGGTGGCGCGCGGCGCAAAACGCGTCGCGACGTGCGTGCTGCTGGACAAGCCCGGCCAGCGCGCCGCTGAGGTCGAGGCCGATTTCTGCGCCTTCAAGTGCCCAGACGTGTTCGTGATCGGCTACGGCATGGATATCGGGCACCGCTATCGGGAATTGCCGTTCGTGGGGAATTTGGTGCGCGGGTGAGGCAGAAAATGAGTGCGTAGTGGCGAGACTTGTCTCGCCCTCTGGTTGCAGGGCAAGCACTTTGAAGGCGAGACAAGTCTCGCCTCTACACAATTCCCGCCGGTGTGCTAACACCCCGCTATGACAACCACATCTCCCGCCAAAAAGCGGCCGCGGCCCGCCGCTCCCAAAGTGTCCTTCGTCTCGCTTGGCTGCCCCAAGGCGCTGGTGGACTCCGAACGCATCATCTCGAAGCTGCGCGCCGAGGGCTACGCCGTCTCGGGCGACCACGCCGGCGCCGACGTGGTCGTCGTGAACACCTGCGGCTTTCTCGATAGCGCCAAGCAGGAGAGCCTGGACGCCATCGGCGAAGCCATGGCCGAGAACGGCAAGGTGATCGTCACCGGCTGCTTCGGGGTCGAGAACGAGCGCATCCTGAAGGCCTATCCCGGCGTGCTCGCCGTCACCGGTCCGCATCAATACGAGCAGGTGGTGGCCGAGGTGCACAAGGCGGTGCCGCCGCTGCATGATCCCAAGTTCGACCTGATCCCGCCGCAGGGCATCAAGCTGACGCCGCGCCACTATGCCTATCTGAAGATTTCCGAAGGCTGCAACAATCGCTGCTCGTTCTGCATTATTCCGCAACTGAGGGGCGATCTGGCCTCGCGCCCGGCCGCCAGCGTCATGGCCGAGGCCGAGCGGCTGGTGAAGGCGGGCGTCAAGGAGCTGCTGGTGATCTCGCAGGACACCAGCGCCTATGGGGTCGATATTCGGTACGCGGAGAGCGCGTGGCGGGGCCAACCCCTGAAGGCGAAGTTCTACGATCTCGCCGCAGCGCTTGGCGATCTCGGCGCCTGGGTTCGTCTGCACTACGTCTATCCGTACCCGCATGTCGATGGCGTGATCGAGCTGATGGCTGCGGGCAAAGTGCTGCCGTATCTGGACATTCCGTTCCAGCATGCGTCCCCGTCGGTGCTGAAGGCGATGAAGCGCCCGGCGCATGCGGAAAAGACGCTGGACCGGATTGCGGCCTGGCGGAAGGTCTGTCCAGAGCTGGCGATCCGCTCGACCTTCATCGTCGGTTTTCCGGGCGAGACGGACGAGGATTTCCAGCTGCTGCTGGATTGGCTGGGCGAAGCCAAACTGACGCGGGTCGGCTGTTTCAAATACGAGAACGTCGATGGCGCGGGATCGAAGGCGCTGCCCGATCAGGTGCCGGTCGAGGTCAAGGAAGAGCGCTGGCACAGGTTCATGCAAGCGCAGCAGAAGATCAGCTCTGCGGTGTTGGACGACAAGATCGGCAGCGAGATCGATGTGCTGATCGATACCGTGGACGATCAGCGCGCCGTGGGGCGGAGCTATGCGGACGCGCCGGAAATCGATGGCAGCGTGATCCTGGACGACGAGACCGAGGTCAAGCCGGGCGACATGGTGCGGGTCACGGTCACGGACGCGACGGCGTATGATCTGTATGGGGAGCGGGTGTTGGCAGGGTGAGGCAGTGACCTCTCGCGTCGTCCACCTGTCGCGCATCACAATCATCCAATGTCCCGGGGGGCCTGCTCCATGCGACTGTCGTTGCTCGCCAATTCCGTCGTCGCCGCCCTGGTCGGCTTTGGCGGCACCATCGCCATCATCATCGAGGCCGCGCATCGCTTGAACGCGACCCCCGATCAGTTGATTTCCTGGGTGGTGGCGGTGTGCTTTGCCCAGACGGCAGCGGGTGTCGGGCTCAGCGTCTGGCTGCGCCAACCGATAATCATCGCCTGGTCGACGCCGGGGGCGGCGCTGATTGCCGCCGCTCC
>Ga0209069_10000452_pt1 | contig 18633 bp, 13 predicted proteins | sample Str013_2_FD_187202 | JGI IMG/M metagenome (GOLD analysis project Ga0209069, IMG submission 187202) | Freshwater sediment microbial communities in response to fracking from Pennsylvania, USA - Straight Creek_MetaG_SC_2013 (SPAdes) (version 2) | ecosystem: Environmental > Aquatic > Freshwater >...
CCTTCAATCAGCATTCAATCAAATAGTATGGCATACCCCGGTCAAAACATTCGCAATCCCGCCACCGGCGAATACATTGAGTTTGTAAATACTTCCAAAGAAACCGATGGCGCTTATACCAGTTTTCATATCCTCCAAAAAGCAGGAGGATTTAAACCCGTCATGCACATTCACACAAAACAAGATGAGACATTCCACGTGCTGGAAGGAGAACTTACCTGCATCCTCGATCGCAAAAAACAAATAATTCGAAAAGGTGGATGCATTGTGCTTCCAAAAGGAATACCGCATACACATTTCAATGAAGGAGAACATGATTTACTCCTACTGCAAACCGTTAGCCCTTCTCTCGATTTTGATACCGCCCTTGAAAACCTGATTGGTTTATCCGCCGAGGGTCAATTGCCCAATGGTGAACCAAAATTTCTGCAGGTTATGTTGTGGTTGCGCAACTTTCAATCAAAGACCTATCTGGCAAAAGTTCCGGTGCCTGTACAGGATGCCCTGGCATTCCTCCTTGCACGACCCGCAAGATGGCTTGGATATAAAGCGGTTTACACGCGCTTCAGCGGCTATGACCGCTAATTCATTTTTTCACCAACTATTTTTCTTCATTAGCTTTGGTGCATGGCCAGGACTGTCCGACAAAAAAAAGCTAAACCGGTTATCCTCATTACCAACGACGACGGTGTAACTGCACCGGGTATACGAAATCTTGTCGAAGCAGTAAAGGACCTGGGCAAGATAATTGTGGTAGCGCCCGATAAACCCCAAAGCGGTATGGGCCATGCCATTACCATCGGTCAGCCACTGCGGTTGCACCGTGTTTCATTTATGGACGGCGTGGAAGCCTACGGTTGCAGCGGCACTCCGGTTGATTGTGTAAAACTGGCGGTTGACAAAGTATTGCACCACAAACCCGATATCTGTCTCAGTGGTATCAACCATGGCGCCAACCATTCCATTAATGTAATTTACAGTGGTACCATGAGTGCTGCAGTAGAAGCAGCCATTGAAAGCATTCCTTCTATCGGTTTCTCCTTACTTGATTACAGCATCGAAGCTGATTTCACAGGGGCAAGGCATTATGTTAGGATTATTACGGAACAAATGCTGAAAACCCCATTGGACAAACACCTCATCCTGAATGTTAATATTCCATCAGTTAACCTTGAATTAATAAAAGGTATTAAGATTTGCAGACAGGCTTACGCCAAATACGATGAAGATTTTATTGAAAGAAAGGACCCCACAGGCAAAAAATATTTTTGGCTCACGGGTCAATTCAAGAACATGGACAAAGGAAAGGACACCGATGTGTGGGCGCTCGAAAATAATTATGTAAGCGTGGTTCCTGTACAATTTGATTTAACCAATTACGTTCTAAAGACTAAATTGGAAAAAACGTGGAAACAATAATGCTTAAAAGAGACGATATACGCCTGGGTTTGATTCTGGGTTTCCTGGGACCCATCCTGGGCATGATTATATACTATTTTATCGCCTTTTACAGCCGCCACGTCAGCTTTTCGGAATTTCTCGGTTATATGCGCCAGTATAAAAGCATGCTCACCGCTGTCAGCAGTATTTCACTGGTAGCCAATGCCGTCTTGTTTACTTTTTATGTGAATGCACGCAAAGACAAAACCATCAAGGGTATTTTTGTAGCTACAGTTCTTTACGGAATTACCGTTTTACTTATCAAAGTTATCGTATAGTCAATTTTATTTCCTGTTACTGGCAGTATCAACAGCTTCGGCATTCTTGCCACGCTTGTCCCCACAGCACTGTGGGGGGCTCACTTCAGCGTTTTCTTTTCTGGTAAACAAGACGGTCCCCTTCTAAAACTTCCCTAACTTTATTGCACTTACTTTCAATCCTTAAATTTTTTGCATGAAAAAAATATTCGGTACTGCCTTATTGGTATTGCTTTTCTTTTCAGTTACTATAGCCCAAACGGATACTGTTGCATTCTACAAAAAAACCACCGCCATGATACCCATGCGCGATGGCGTTAAATTATTTACGGCCATTCTCAGCCCGGTAAATGCAAAACAATCCTCCCCAATTTTGATACAGCGTACACCCTATGGCGCCGATATTCCGGTAAAAAATGATTCTGCTTTTTCAGTGAACTTCATGGGCAGTTATACCAGCATGGCCAGGGAAGGATATATTTTCGTTTTCCAGGATATCCGGGGTAAATATAAAAGTGAAGGCACCATGCAAATTCACCAGCCATTGATTCACGCAAAACAAAAAGGCGCGGTGGATGAAAGTACCGATACATACGATGCTGTTGACTGGCTCATAAAAAATGTTCCTGCCAATAATGGTAAAGCCGGCATCTTTGGAATATCCTATCCGGGATGGCTGGCATTGGTAGGCGCTGTTGATCCGCATCCGGCACTCAAAGCATCTTCAGAACAGGCATGCATGGGCGACCTGTTTTTAGGGGATGATTTTCACCACAACGGAGCCTTCAGGCTAAGCTATGGTATGGAATACAGCTATGAAGTGGAATTTGATAAAACTACCGACAGTGATTTTCCATTTCCGCAATTTGATCTGTACGATTGGTATTTAAAACTTGGCTCACTCAAAAATGTAAACGAAAAATATTTTCACAATAAAGTTCCTACCTGGAACAATTTTGTACAGCATCCCAATTATGATGCATTCTGGCAAACCAATTCACCACTTAATTATATTAGTTATCCGCAAATACCACAATTAAACGTTGGCGGTTATTACGACCAGGAAGACATCAATGGTCCTCAACTAATGTACAGTCACCTGGAAAAGAAAGACAGTTTCAACCGCAATCACATTGTACTGGGTCCATGGAACCATGGGCAATGGGCAAGGGGAAAAGCTGATAGCCTGGGAAAGATTTCTTTTGAAAGCAATACCGGTACATGGTTCCTTTCACTGCAGAAGAAATGGTTCGATTTCTGGTTAAAGGGAATGGGCGATGGAAAATTTGAAGAAGCTTATTGTTTTCAAACCGGTAGCAACCAATGGAAAACCTACAGCAGCTGGCCACCAAAGGAAGCCAGTATAAGGAAACTATATGCACGGGTAGATATGTCTGCCTCATTCAATGCGCCTTCCAATACAAATACCGGAGTAAGTTTTGTAAGCGATCCCGCCAGGCCGGTACCATACCGCGCCCAGCCCATTGAAGCAACTTATGGAACAGGAAGTCGCTGGAGAACCTGGCACGTGGAGGATCAGCGTTTCGTGTATTCAAGACCAGACGTTGTGAGCTTTACCATGGATTCGCTGACAGAAGACTTAACTGTAACCGGAAAAATTACCGCGCATCTATTTGCTGCAACGACAGGCAGCGATGCAGACTGGATCGTAAAACTGATTGATGTATATCCTAATAAGGATTCAAAAAATCTTTTAATGAGCGGCTACCAATTACCGGTAGCCATGGAAGCTTTTCGTGGAAGGTTTAGAAAGAGCTTCTCCAACCCGGCCCCATTAATCCCCAATAAACCGGAGGAATTTGTAATTGACCTGCACCAAATTAACCATACATTTAAAAAAGGTCACCGCTTAATGATTCAAATACAAAGCACCTGGTTCCCCGTAATTGATCGCAATCCTCAAAAATTTGTACCCAATATTTTTGAGGCCAGTGAAAGCGATTACATCAAGGCAACACATACCATTTTATGCAACTCCCAAAATGCTACCTATATTGAACTTCCTGTAATGATCCATTGATGCTGTAAATACACAACTGAAATACCCAATTGCCCGGGCCTTTTTTATAGCCCGGGTTAATTGCTGCTGAACGATCGTAAGTAAATGAAAGGAATACGATTTACAAGAACAGCAACGTTAAACCTATTGTCATTAAATTTTGTTACAGCAAGCTAGTTTGGCTAACTTAGCCGCAAAGCCTGAAACCATCATTTCTTCATATATAATCTAGCTTTTTCATGGGCGTTATAAAAGATAAGTTTAAATCAAAAGCCGATGCAGCGAATGCTGAAATCAAAGACCTTTTGAAAGAACATGGCAATAAGAAAATTGGAGAGGTAACCCTGGCACAGGTATACCAGGGAATGCGTGGAATTACAGGGTTGGTATCTGAAACTTCATTACTCGATTCGCAGGAAGGTATTCGTTTCCGGGGGTATTCTATTCCCGAATTACAGCAAAAACTACCAAAGGCAAAAGGGGGTGGTGAACCATTACCGGAAGGGTTGTTTTACCTCATGCTGATTGGAGAATTACCCGACGATACTGATGTATCACATGTTACCTCCGTGTGGCAGCGCCGCAGTCATGTACCCAATCATGTTTTTGCAACAATCGACGCTTTACCCGTCAGTGCCCACCCAATGACAATGTTTGTGGTGGGTATAATGGCTTTACAGACAGAGAGTAATTTTGCCAAAGAATACGCCAAGGGAATCAATAAAAAAGATTATTGGAATGCGGTTTACGATGATGCGATGGATTTGATTGCGCGTCTGCCCAGGATTGCAGCATATATATACCGCAGGAAATATAAAAATAACGAGCATATTCACCCGAATGGCTTGCTGGACTGGGCAGGTAATTTTGCCCATATGCTGGGATTTGAAGATGAAACCTTCAAAGAACTGATGCGTTTGTACATGACCATCCATGCTGATCACGAGGGTGGAAATGTTTCCGCACACACAACGCACCTGGTAGGTTCTGCATTGAGTGACCCCTTTTTAAGTTTCGCCGCAGGTATGAACGGATTGGCAGGTCCATTACATGGATTGGCAAACCAGGAAGTGATCAAATGGATATTCGAATTAAGGGAAGAATTAAAAACAGAATTGCCCAGCAAAGAACAAATAGCAGAGTACGTTAAAAAAACATTGAATGAAGGAAAGGTGGTGCCGGGCTATGGACATGCTGTATTACGTAAAACAGATCCCCGGTTTACTGCACAGATGGAATTTGGGAAAAAACACATGCCCAATGATCCTTTGGTACAAACTGTTTGGAACTTGTATGAAACAGTACCGCCTATTTTACAATCACTGGGAAAAATTAAAAATCCCTGGCCCAATGTAGATGCACATAGCGGGGCATTACTGGTGCATTATGGCCTGGTGGAATACGAGTTTTATACAGTACTGTTTGGTGTTAGCCGCGCACTGGGTGTACTGGCTAGTTTGTGCTGGGACAGGGTGCTGGGATTCCCGTTGGAGCGCCCAAAATCGGTTACGACTGCCCTTGTAAAAAGATGGTTGAATGGTGAAGATGAAATCTGGGGAGAATAATCATTTTCAAGAACTTATGAAGTTTTAAGAGCCCTGCAGGAAAGCAGGGTTTTTCTTTTAACAAATTAAATGTGAAAGATATTAGGATATATTAATGTTCAAACATTAACTTTGTATCCTAAATAATATTATATGTCAAAATGGATTATCGATACCAACCACTCAGAGGTAGGCTTCAAAGTAAGGCACCTCGTAATTTCTACAGTTTCCGGCAAATTCACAGCATTTGAAGGAACAGTGGAAAGCAGTAAAGATGATTTCAGTGATGCCAAAATTTCTTTCAGCACTGATATTGAAAGCATTCATACCGGCAATGAACAAAGAGATGGCCACCTTAAATCAGCTGATTTCTTTGATGCAGCCAATCACCCGAAACTAATTTTTGTGTCTACATCTGTAACAAAGAAAGATGGGGCTGAATTTATTGTAAAAGGAGATCTCAGCATTCGCGGTACAACCAAACCAATAGAACTGAAAGCAGAATTTGGTGGCAGTCAAAAAGATTTTTATGGCAACACCATTGCAGGCTTCGAAATCAATGGTAAAATCAACCGCCAGGATTTTGGTTTAACCTGGAGCGCAGTTACTGAAACCGGGGGTATTGTTGTGAGTGATGATGTTAAACTGCACATAAATGCAGAGCTGATTAAAAAAGATTAATACAGTATTATAGAGAGGACAATGGGTCAGAAGAAAAGCCCCTGCTTGCAAGCAGGGGCTTTATTATATTGGTGATTCATAGCTTTACCTTTTCTTATTTCCTACCTGTTCTATTTCTTTATTCATTTCAATGATATCAACCGGTTGGGAAAAATCACCCAGCAACCATTTACTGTAATAATCCGCCAGTCCCCAGAAAAAATATTCCTGCATATCTGCATATCCATGTCTTTGTCCGGGTAATAACATCAAATCAAAACGTTTATTTGCTTTTACCAGTGCATTTACCAAACGGATGGTATTGGCAGGACTCACATTGTTATCGATATCACCGGTTGTCAGCATCAAATGACCTTTCAGGTTTTTGGCAATATCCGGGTTCTTCTCGATGTTGTATACAAATGTGGTATCCCCCTTTTCAGTAATCGTTTCCCTAACACCATGGTGCTTCTCGCTCCACCACCTGTTGTAAATACTATTATCATGGTTACCGGAGGATGAAACTGCCACTTTATAAAAATCGGGGTAAACCAAAATTGCAGCAGTTGACATGAAACCTCCTCCGGAATGCCCGTGTATTCCTACACGATTGATGTCGATATAGGGATAACGATCGGCAAGCTGTTCAATGGTTACTTTTTTATCCGCCAGCCCATAATCCCTCAGGTTTCCATATCCATAGTTATGGTACCATTTCGAACGACTTGGATTACCTCCACGGTTTCCGACCGTAACCACAATTAATCCCAGTTGCGCCAATCGATCCGTTCTATCGGCAGCACGTGCGAAAGCTTTGTTTACGGCTTCTGTTTGCGGCCCGGGATATACATACTCTACTACCGGGTATTTTTTTGTACTGTCAAAATCAAATGGTTTATACATTACGCCATACAAATCTGTGATGCCGTCATCTGCCTTTACCTTAAAAATTTGCGGGAACCTGTACCCGGCTGCAAATAATGATGAAAGATCAGCCTTTTCCAAATCCATTATCTTTTTGCCATCAGCGTTGTACAATGCTGATTTAGGATTTGCATTTACTCTTGAGTAATTGTTTACAAAAAACTCTTTGTTGTCATCCATACTCATCCCGTTTTCAAATTCCCCCGGATTCAGGAGTTTTATACCTGTTCCATCAAAATTGATTTTATACAAATGCAGGTAATATGGATCTTCATTGGACTCCCTGCCATTCGCAGAGAAATACAGTATCCTTTTTTTCTCATCGATGCCAACGATGTCTTCGCAATGAAATGAACCGGAAGTAACCTGGTTTTTCAGTTTACCATTTTCATCATACAAATAAAAATGCGCCCATCCGTCTCTTTCGCTCCATTCAATCAGTTCTTTACCACTATTTACCAAGCCCAGTCTTCTTGTTTCCACATAGGTATTCAATCGTTCTTCTATTAACGGTTGTACCGTTGTTTTCGTGATATCAGCCACACATACATCAATGCGTTTCAGATCACGGCTGGTACGGGTTAAGTAAAACTTATCATTGGTACCATGCCATACCAGCGGGCGTGTATCGTCATCCCGGCTGCTTTGCAATGGTGGTGCGGACCACAATGCAATGTCCTGGTCCTTGAATATATAAGTACTGATAACCTGGTGGGTTTTATTGACCATGTCAAATAAGAAGAGGAAATCCTCTGGTGCTTCTTTTTCGCCCGGCATCTGGTATTTATAGGTTTCCAATGTTGGGCGGGGTTCTGCAATACTGTTAATCACCCACAAATCTTTTACCTGGCGTTGATCTGTCTTTACCATGGCAAAGTGTTTTGAATCGGGCGACCAGTATATAATTGCTGTCTTTCGTTTGTTTCTGTTCTTTTCCCTATCCACATTGGTTTCATTAAAGGAATCACCATATGCGAAGTTCTCTACTCCATCGGTGGTCAGTTTATTTTCAACTATAGTGGAATCATCTTCATTTTTTAAAGCCTTTTCATAATTGGCCTTGTCAATCCAATAGAGATTAAAGTTCTTTGCAAATACAATGGTTTGTCCATCCGGAGAAATAGATGCCCAGGAAGGTTTGTGTTTCGGTTTCTTAAAATCTGTTAATTCAGTCAGCGCGCCACTATCCAGGTTGTATTCAAAATAAAAAACCTTTTTTTCCTTTACAGGCGGGGCGCCCTTTTTTGCTGTGGAATCTTTCTTTTCAATCTCTTCAGTACTTTTTAACTCAAACTGAATGGAGTGTTCGTCCTTAATAAATTTTAAACTATCTATGAGCAAATGCTGTGCGTCAAATGCGTCTTTTACAATCTTAGTGATTTCTGCGGCCAGTTTGGCGTTGTCAAACATCAGTCGCTTTTCTGCTTTTACCGGATCTACGATATACCATTTTTTACCTTCCGTGGTTTCATACATGTACCAGAAACGATCTGACTTTTTTAACCAATGCGCATCTACAATGGTGGAGAAGACCATTTTATCCTGTTTCTTGGGAGAAAACCTGGCTGCAAGCTGGTAATTGGCTTTAACCACAGGAACCTGTTGGGCAATTGCCGGGAATATAAAAAGCAATAGAATGCAGGGAGCAAGAAGTTTTCGCATAGCAGTTTAGTTTTTTAGAAACGGAAATGTACCGCTAAAGCCGCTAATGATAAAACCGTTTGTCTAAAATATCTGCTGTTTCCAGTTCCAAGAAATAAGTTTTATTTTTTATGTCTTGGCCAGGATCTAGTCCAGCAAAGACTTCTAAGGAAATACCTTCATTATCAAAATTGATGCCCCCGGTTTGTCTAACATGAACCTAAACCTGCATTATTCCCTTGCTTCTATCAGAATTCCTGCTTTTATTCTTTTCTGTGATTAATAAATGACAGGTGGGGTACTAATTAATTCCCTTTCTTCTACCTTCATTTCCTTAAACAAACCTGCATGAACGAAAGGATTAAAATTATTGAAACCAGTATTCTTTCCAACAACTGGTATACCCTAAAAAAAGTAACCTACAACATTCAGCAAAAGGATGGTTCCTGGCAAACACAAAACAGGGAAGCATATGACCGGGGTAATGGCGCCACAATACTCTTGTACAATAAGCTGCAACAAACAGTAATATTAACCAGGCAATTCCGCCTTCCGACCTTTATCAATGGAAACCCTTCAGGAATGCTCATAGAAGCATGTGCAGGGTTACTGGATAAAGACAACCCTGAAGATTGTATAAAAAGGGAAACTGAAGAAGAAACCGGGTATAAAATAACCGATACCAGAAAAATTTTCGAGGCCTATATGTCGCCCGGTTCTGTTACAGAGATTTTGTATTTTTTTGTGGCAGAATATACTGCCCAGATGAAAAAGCACGAAGGGGGTGGTATAGAAGAGGAACAGGAAGATATAGAGGTATTGGAAATAACTATTGACAAAGCCATGCAAATGATGGGAACCGGTGAAATAAAGGACGCTAAAACCATTATGCTGCTGCAATATGTAAAACTCCATAACCTTATCTGAGATGGAGCAGGATACAATAAAATTACCGTCATAGTGCCGGGAATCACCCTCCTTCTCCTGCTTCAGAAAGTCTACAGAATTGCAGAATAGCTTAGCCTGTTGAGAAATCCTGTAAAGTTATTTGTATGAGGCCATTTTCACCTGGTTTATCGATTTGCTTACTTATGGATATTGCTGCTTCTTCTCAAAAACACGCATCAGTAATAGTGACTGGGTCAACAGCTTCAGCAATTACAAAAGACTTCCCAGGTGGTAAAGGAATAAAAGAGGGTTCAAGTATAACAATACCTGGATACCCAGCAACCTATGAAGGGACGGTTAATAAGAAAGATTATATTTATAACAAGGATGGAAAATGTATAAAATCAACAAAAGGCTAAAAGCCTGACAGCCATTCACTATTCATGAAAAAATCATTCTTCATAACCTTTATTTTCACCTGGAATTTTGCTGTATCCTATGCTCAATCAAATAACCTCGACTACTATATCAACCGCGCACTTACAAATAGTCCTTTGCTAAAAGACTATCAAAACCAGGTACAATCCAATTTAATCGATAGCCAGCGTTTGCGTGCCAGTTACCTGCCACAGGTTACCGCTACCAGCAATAATTACTACTCCCCTGTTATTGGAGGGGTTGGTTATGATGATGCCATTACAAACGGCGCACAGGTTAGCGCACTCGTAGGCGTAAACAAATCGATTGTAAGTAAAAAAAACCTGTCTGCACAATTTGCATCAATTCAAATACAAAACAAAAGCATTGATAACAATGCAAGGATTTCTGAACAGGATATCAAAAGAACTGTAATTGCACAATACATTACTGCCTATGGGAGCCTGCAGCAATTAAATTTCACAAAAGAGGTACATGAATTACTAAAGAAAGAGGAATCCATTTTAAAAACGCTGACAGAAAAGAATGTATATCGGCAAACGGATTATCTCACTTTTTTAGTGACCTTGCAACAACAGGAGTTGTCAGTAAAACAATTGTACATTCAGTCTTTAAACGACATTGCGGCTTTGAATTATCTCTGTGGCATTGTGGATACAGCCAAAACAGTACTTCCCGAACCAAATATTACCATTAATCATTTGCCTTCAATCGACAATTCTGTTTTTTTTACCAAATACACTATTGACAGCCTTCAGTTAATCAACAACAAGGCATTGATTGATTATAGTTACAAACCAAAAATTTCTCTTTTTGCAGATGGTGGTTATAATTCATCCCTTGCATATCGCGCCTATAAAAACTTCGGTACCACCTTTGGTATAAATATCAGTTTCCCGATTTATGATGGCAGGCAAAAGAAAATGCAGTACAGCAAGGTTGATATAGCCGAGCGTACCCGTCAGAATTATAAAAGTTTTTATATTACCCAGTATTACCAGCAGGTGGCACAGCTTACCCAGCAGTTAAATGCTACCGAATCCTTAATTGGGGACATCAACCACCAGATAAAATATGCAGAAGGGCTGATAAATGTAAACAACCAGCTACTGGAAACAGGAGACGCAAAAATCGCCGACCTCATCATTGCTTTAAACAATTACCTTACTGCCAAATATTTGCTGACACAAAATACCATCAGCCGGTTACAAATCATCAACCAAATCAATTACTGGAACAGATAAAAATTATTACATGATAAAGTTTGTATCATTTCCTTCGCTGATTAATTTATCACTGGTATTGATGCTGGCCTCCTGCAATGCCCCGGCTAAAAATAAAGCGGAAGAGGAAACACCGGCAGTGGTACAAACACCTGTAACAGTAACTTCTGTCAGTACAGCTCCTCTTACCGAATACATAGAATTAAATGCTACTTCTACTTTCCTGCAAAAGAGTTTTGTAAAAGCCAACGCAAATGGGTACCTGCAATTTTCACATGTTACACCCGGACAGCATGTAAGCAGCGGGCAAGTATTATTTGCCATAAAAACAAAAGAAGCACAGAGTATTGGAAATGCAGTAAACATATTGGATTCTACCTTTAAATTCAGTGGAACCAATAGCATAAAAGCCGGTGAAACAGGTTTTATTACGCAACTAAATCACCAGGCTGGCGACTATGTTCAGGACGGCGAACAGCTCGCAATTATTAGCGACCTAAATAGTTTTGTGTTCCTGCTCGACCTTCCTTATGAATTGCGGCCTTATGTAATGAATAAAAAGAATGTGGAACTGGTCTTACCCGATGGGGAAAAACTAATTGGCTTTATCAGTGCAGCTATGCCGACAGTAGATGCCACCGCGCAAACGCAGAGTATAGTAATAAAAGTAAATGCTTCCCATCCCATACCTGAAAACCTGATCGCAAAAGTAAAAATCATCAAGTCGCTAAAGAACCACTCCATCTCACTTCCAAAAGCGGCTGTTCTTTCTGATGAAACGCAAAGTAATTTTTGGATAATGAAGATGATCGACAGTACCACCGCAGTAAAAGTGCCCGTAACGAAGGGTATGGAAACCGGTGGACAAGTTGAAATAACATCACCTGTAATTGAACCTTCGGCTAAAATACTGGTGTCGGGAAATTATGGTTTGGGTGATACTGCCAGGGTAAAAATTACAGTACAGGAAAAACAATAACAACTTGAAGAATTTCTTTCTATCATATAAGAATCCGCTCACTGTTGTAGTGGTGATGATAATAGCCGGAGGCATTTTTGCCTATACCAGGTTGCAAACCTCCCTGTTCCCGGAAATTACCTTTCCCAAAATAAAAATAATTGCTGATGCAGGCTTACAGCCTGTAAATAAAATGATGGTGACTGTAACCAAGCCCATGGAGAACGCCATTAAGCAGGTCCCGGATTTAAAAATGATTCGCAGCACTACCAGCAGGGGGAGTTGTGAAATTTCCGCCTATATGGAATGGAAATCCAATATAGATCTCAGCCAGCAACGTATTGAATCAAAAATCGGTGAGATAAGGAATCAGTTACCCGCAGATGTTCAGATTACAGTAGAGAAGATGAACCCCTCTATCCTGCCGGTAATGGGGTATACACTGGAAAGTCATAACAAATCTCCGATAGAATTGAAGCAGCTGGCCAACTATACCATCAAACCATTTTTATCCCAGGTGGGGGGTGTAGCAGAGGTAAGAATTATCGGGGGAAGAACAAAAGAATACTGGCTGCAACTGGATGCGAGAAAAATGAGCGCCTTATCCGTTACACCGGACCTTGTAAACAATGCATTATCACAAACCAATTTTATAAAATCAAATGGCTACCTGGCTGATTACAAATTCTTATACCTCTCCGTAACAGATGCTACGGTACACACTACCGATGATTTGAAAAATATTGTCATCAAAAATGATGGAAGAAGAGTTATTCGCTTGATGGACATAGCGGAAGTCGCCATCAATGAAGCAGTTGAATTTATACGCATTAATGCCAATGGAAAAGACGCTATACTTATCGCCATTATAAAACAACCCAATGCCAACCTGGTTGACATTTCCTCCAGGATGGAAGAAAAAATCGCATTGTTACAAAAAATATTACCTGCCGGTGTTTCCATTAAACCATATTATATACAGGCTGATTTTGTAAACGAATCCGTTAAAAGCGTTTCAGATAGCTTATGGATAGGCCTGGCACTGGCTATTCTTGTGGCAATAATATTTCTCCGTTCGTTAAAAGCAAGTACTACCATACTTATTACCATTCCGGTTACATTGGGACTTACATTGATTTCACTATATGCCTTTGGCTTTTCCTTCAACATCATGACCCTGGGGGCAATTGCTGCGGCAATTGGTTTAATTATAGATGATGCGATTGTGGTGGTGGAACAAATTCACCGAACCCACGAAGAGCATCCGGATGAATCTTCCACCTTACTGGTGCAAAAAGCCATCAAATACCTTTTTCCCGCCATGGTAGGTTCTTCCATCAGCACCATTGTGATATTTATTCCGTTCATTTTAATGAGTGGCGTAGCGGGCGCGTATTTCAATGTATTAACACAAACCATGATTCTGACATTGGTCTGCAGTTTCCTGGTTACCTGGATCTGCTTACCCGTGGTGTACTTGTTTTTGTCAAGGAAAAACAATACCGGAAAAACTTCCAAAGAAAAACCACATGAGGTAAGAAAGCAAAACTGGGTATCTTTTTTTATACACCGTCCCTATATTAGCCTGCTTTTTATGGCAGGTCTTGTGTATTCAATCGTTTTCATTTTGCCAAAACTGGAAACCGGCTTTTTACCAGAAATGGATGAAGGCAGTATCGTTTTTGATTATTCCTCTCCACCCGGCACTTCACTGGAAGAAACCGATCGGATGTTGCGTGAAGTGGAAAAAATACTGGTAACGGTTCCTGATGTTGAAACTTATTCACGCCGTACAGGAACCCAAATGGGCTTCTTTATTACCGAGCCTAACCGGGGTGATTATTTAATACAACTATCGCACAACCGCAAGCGAACGACTGAAGAAGTGATTTCTGATATACGAAAACGCGTTGAAACAACACAACCCGCGCTTCGGATTGATTTCGGGCAGGTAATAGGTGATATGCTGGGAGACCTCATGACATCCGTTGCGCCCATTGAAATTAAAATTTTCGGGGATAACCAGCAGCAATTACAGGGCATTTCCAAACAGGTTGCAAAAGTAGTTTCAGATGTAAAAGGGACTGCGGATGTTTTTGATGGGATCGTTATTGCCGGTCCCTCAGTAAGTATTGAACCGGATTACAATAAGCTGGCGCAATTCGGAGTCACACCGGCCAACCTGCAAAACCAGGTTCAATTATCAATGGAAGGAAATATTGCGGGCACTTTATTAGAAAAGGAACAGTTATCGACCGTTAGAATGGTTTATCCAAACAGTCGCAAAACGAGTATTAACGATATCAATAGCCTGCAGGTTTTCCTTCCCAACGGAAAATTAAACCCCATTTCTTCACTTGCCACAATACATATCAATGCTGGCGATGCAGAAATACAGCGGGAGAACCTGCAATCGATGGGAGTGGTTACAGCAAGGCTTGACAGCACTGACTTAGGTACGGCTATTAGAAATATTCAAAAAGGAATTGCAGAAAATATCGTTTTGCCCCAGGGATATCATATTGAATATGGCGGGGCTTATGCTGAACAACAACAATCTTTCAAAGAGTTATTAATGATATTGATCACATCCAGTTTGCTGGTGTTTGGCGTAATGCTTTTTTTGTTCAAAGAATTCAAAGTGGCCATGGTCATACTGGGAATTTCAATACTGGGTGTAGCGGGAAGTTACCTGGCGCTTTACCTGACACATACACCGCTCAATGTAGGGAGTTATACCGGGCTTATTATGATAGTGGGTATTATCGGTGAAAACGCAGTATTTACTATTCTTCAATACCGGGAAGCCAGGCATACCCGTACTGTTGACGATTCCATTGTATATGCCATTTCAACCAGGCTCCGCCCGAAATTGATGACCGCTCTCGGGGCGATTATTGCACTGATGCCGCTGGCAATGGGTATAGGCGCTGGCGCACAAATGCACCAACCCCTGGCCATTGCGGTGATTGGAGGTTTTATCATTGCGCTGCCATTACTATTGATTGTGCTGCCTTCTTTTTTAAGATTAGTGTACAGGCGCACCAACAACAATATTCCAGTAACATCTTAATTTATAAACACTAAAAACAAAGAATATGAAAAGTAATAAATGGCTCTTTTTGCAACTACTGACAGTGATTTTAGTTATCATCATGACAAACAATGTAAATGCGCAAAGCTCCGGCTACCATGTAGCGCAAACATTTCATATTGCCAGTTCGGGCGGATGGGATTATATTTCCGTAGGACCAGGCAATAACAGGTTGTACGTTTCTCACGGCATGCAGGTGAATGTATTAAACGAAACTACCGGTGACTCTGTGGGTGTAATTCCCAATACCGGTGGCGTTCATGGAATTGCTTTTGTACCCTCTCTTGGAAAAGGTTATACAAGCAACGGCCGGCTGAATAATATTACCGTGTTTGATTTGAAGACAAACAATGTATTGGGTCAAATCGCCACCGGGCAGAACCCTGATGCGATTATGTATGATGAATTTTCAAAAATGATCATTACCTGTAATGGCCGCAGCAATGACCTTTCCATTGTTGATCCAACTACGGAGAAAGTTGTAGCGACCATTCCGGTTGGTGGAAAACCGGAAACAGCCGTATCCAATAATGCCGGTAAATTATTTGTAAACATTGAAGACAAAAACGAGATCATTTCAGTAAACCTGAAAACAAACGCCGTTGAAAACCGCTGGCCGATTGCACCGGCTGAGGGACCAACTGGCCTGGCCATTGATCTGTCAACCAATCGCCTGTATGCAGGTTGCGATAAAAAGCTGGTAGTGATGAATGCCTTAGATGGCAAAGTAGTCACCACTGTACCTATCGCTGATGGTTGCGACGGTGTTGCTTTTGACAATAGCACGAAGAATATATTCGCTTCCTGCGGGGAAGGAAAACTGACCATTATTCATGAGGCAAGCCCCGATAAATATGATGTGGCGGACAATGTTGCAACCAAAAGAAGCGCAAGAACAATTGCCATCGATGAAAAAACGCATACTATTTTCTTACCAGCGGCAGAATTTGATGCTCCTACAGAAGCAGGAAAACGTCCGCCGATGAAACCCGGAACTTTCCAGGTCCTGGTGGTAAAAAAATAAGGCTGTCATTTAATGTTGGATCAACATTACTTTTGGAGAACCGGGATCAGCAAAATGCTATTGGCTGGTCCCGGTTCACAATGGTTTATCATGAAAGTACTGATAATAGAAGACGAGAAAAATCTTTCCGAAAGTATTTGCAGTTATCTCAACAATGAAAGTTTTACCTGCGAAACAGCGTTTGATTTTCCCGGTGCAATGGAAAAAATTTCCTTGTATGAATATGCATGCGTGATATTGGATATATCATTACCCGGTGGAAGCGGCCTGGATATATTAAAAGAATTAAAAGCCAATAAGAAAGCGGAAGGCGTACTGATAATATCGGCAAAAAATTCTCTTGATGATAAAATCTTAGGGTTAAATACTGGGGCTGATGATTACCTCACCAAACCTTTTCACCTGGCGGAATTATCAGCAAGGGTTGCTGCCATCATAAGGCGCAAATCATTTGAGGGAAAAAACAATATCCAATTGGACGAAATGATTATAGACCTTATGGAAAAAACCGTAAGAGTAAACAATGTAATTATTGATGTTACCAAAAAAGAATACGACCTGTTATTGTATTTCATTAGTAATAAAAACAAAGTGATTAGTAAAGGGGCCATTGCTGAACATTTGTGGGGAGACAATATGGACCTGGCGGATAACTACGATTTTATTTATACACATATAAAAAATCTTCGTAAGAAACTGATTCAATCTGGCTGTCCTGATTATATCAAATCAGTGTATGGGATGGGATATAAATTCAGTGTTGCATAAATCATGAAATTATTCACACGATATAACCGTATCAACCTGCTGTCTACAGTAATTATCTTTTTACTGGCCAGCGGGGCATTCTATTTTCTATTAAAGTATGTGCTGATTTCGCAGGTAGATGAAGACTTAAAAATAGAACAACACGAAATAGAAATTTATTCAGGGAAATACGCCAAATTACCCGAGGCCTTGCCTGTAAAGGATCAAAAGGTATCCTTTGTACCAATAAATAGCGCCAAATCAAAACGGGTATTCAGTACAGTCAAAGGAGCAGAAAAAGGCGAAAGAGAAGAGGAAGCGTTCAGACAGATAGTATTCAGTATAAAAGTAAATGACCAATGGTACGAGGTAACAGTTGCCAAATCACTGGAAGGAACAGATGATATGATGCGCTCTATTATCGTTATAACAGTGTTAACGATTCTACTGATTTTGATTACAAGCTTCATTATCAACAGGATTTTATTAACCAGGCTGTGGCAACCATTTTACCATACCCTTGGAATTACCCAGGCATTTAAGCTGGGTCAAAAACAACTGGCGACATTTCCGGCAACAAAAATTGATGAGTTTGCCGTAATGAATAATACACTGGAGCAATTTATCAATAAGGCGGAAAATGATTACCAGTTATTAAAGGAGTTTACTGAAAATGCATCTCATGAATTGCAAACACCGCTTGCTGTCATCAGGTCAAAATTGGATTTGCTGGTACAGGATGAAAATTTATCAGAAGAACAAAGCAAAGCGGTACAAGGTGCCAATGATAGTTTGCAGAAGCTATCGCGACTCAACCAATCATTATTACTCTTAAGCAAAATTGAAAACCGGCAATTTTCTGAAACGTCACAAATCCAATTCAAGTCATTGATAGAGGAAAAGCTGGACCAATTCAGGGAACTATGGCTGGATAAGGGTATAACTACTTCCGTCTCACTGGAAAATATAACCATTACCATGAACCGCGAACTGGCAGAAATATTGTTAAATAACCTCTTCAGTAATGCCACACGGCACACGGGGATTAATTCTACTATCAGGGTTTCATTGACCAACCTTCAATTTGTTATTAGCAATCCTGCAATGTTCGGTACGCTTGATAACAACCGGTTGTTCAATCGTTTTTATAAAGCAGGGCAATCTTCCGATAACAATGGCCTGGGTCTTTCCATCGTACAAAAAATTGCCACTGTCTCCGGGTATTTTGTACAATACCGATTCATTAACAACCAACACGAGTTTAGTTTGTTATTTAGTTAAATCTATTTAACTCCATTTCCCCATAACAAATCAATGAAATTATATTAGTCTACTTTTTTTGTAGACTAATATTAAACCCTTACTTTTGCTCTGGTGTTTGAATATTGACTGTAGTCATTGATGCACTGCTTTATTTTCTACACAACCAAATCTAAAAGTCATACCAGGTCATGTGGCCGAGTGGTCAGGCACGGGTCTGCAAAACCTTCCACGGCGGTTCGAATCCGCCCGTGACCTCGCTGCAATTCTTATTATGGCAAGCAATCGTTGAACCGGGCCGTATTTCTATACGGCCTTTCTTTTTATTTATTATTTGCGAGTGGTACCCTATAAAGCATTTTATTGCAAACAGCTGTATTTCAACCTCCTCCTTTTCAAGACTGCCTGTTCCCGACAGGAAGGTTTCAACAATTGGTGACTGCCTGCAGGTATAAAAGGTAGCAATTGAGAACAAATTGCTATTGGTTAAACAGGGACTAAACGCGGACTAAACG
>Ga0209069_10000453_pt1 | contig 18622 bp, 23 predicted proteins | sample Str013_2_FD_187202 | JGI IMG/M metagenome (GOLD analysis project Ga0209069, IMG submission 187202) | Freshwater sediment microbial communities in response to fracking from Pennsylvania, USA - Straight Creek_MetaG_SC_2013 (SPAdes) (version 2) | ecosystem: Environmental > Aquatic > Freshwater >...
GAAACAGCGCCTTGGGCGGTTGCGTACTGCTGACGATCTCCGCCGAGCAGCGGCGTCATGACAAGCGTGCCGCCAACCAGCGATGTCGCGTCACCGATCGAGGATACCGAGACATCCAGGTGCGAACCAAGGCCTACGAATGGTGGAAGGCTTGCCGTGACAATGACGGCGGCGGCGTTCTTTGGCGCCTGGCTCAGACTGCGGACGTTGACGCCCAGGTTCTCCAGCATCGATACCAAAGACTGATCCGTAAACGGACTGGCCTTCATGCTATCGCCAGTCCCCTTCAGGCCGAACACCAAGCCATAGCCAACCACCTGCTGTTCGCTCAGTCCACGGATCGTACTGATGTCCTTTAGGCGCGTTGCCGCCGGCGCGGTCGATGGTGCGGTCAGCACGATGGCACCGAGGCAGATAAGCCACGATCTCATGGGATCGGCATCCTTACTCCACCATCGGCCTGCACCATACCCGTCAGAACTTTCCCGCTGTCCAGGCTGCGAACTTGGATCAGATCGCCCAATCGCCCATCCTGCAAGGCCATGACCCTTCCACTGATCGAAAGCAGATCCTCGACGTAGGTGGCGACAATAGTGCGTCCGCTGACGACAAGCGGTAGGTCGGCGACGGCAGACAGGGCAATTGGATGGTGGGGAAGAAGAGTCCGCCGGGCAACCTTTCCGATAACCCGTCCGCGTTCGGTGGCGATTGGACCGCTCTCAGTCCTGTTCGATGCCGGCGCGTCGACCAGCAAGTCGTCTTTGATCACCTCGCCGGGGTAGATGACCCGGGCCGGTTCCAGCCAGCTTTCCACGGTTTGAGCTAGTGCCAAATGCACATGCGCCTCGATAAGCAGGACGAGCAGCGCTCCGGCGCCTAGTCTCAGGGTTCGCGATGCCCTGTTGATCATCGCATCGACTTGTTCGCGATGGACGCCATTTCGTCGGCGGCCTGGATGACTTTTGAGTTCATCTCGTATGCCCGCTGCGCGGAGATCAGCTCGGTGATTTCCTTGACGGAGTCGACGTTGGAATTTTCCAGATATCCCTGCTGGATGGTTGCAAACCCAGCTGACCCCGGCACGCCGTTGACCGCCGCGCCGGAGGCCCCAGTCTCGGCGAATAGATTGCCGCCGATGGGATCGAGTCCGGCCTCATTGGCGAAATTTGCCAGAGTAAGTTGGCCGATCGATTGTGGCGCGGTCTGACCATCGATCTGAGCCGTGACGGCTCCGCTCGCGCTGACGGTGACGCTAAGAGCGTTGGGCGGCACGACAAGTGACGGCTGAACTGGGTAACCGTCGGCCGTAACGATCTCTCCGCTCGCGCTGGTGTTGAACGACCCTGCACGGGAGTAGAGCTTGGTCCCGTTGGGGCCTGAGATCTCGAAAAAGCCGCGGCCGTTGAGGGCGAGGTCGAGCTTGTTTCCGGTGCTGGCGAGCGTGCCCTGGATATGCAGATTGCGGATCGCGACGGGCCGGACGCCCAGTCCAAGATTGGCGCCTTCTGGCACGAGGCTGTCGTCGCCACGGGTCGCCACGCCCTGCGTGCGTTCATTTTGATAAAGCAAATCGGCAAATTCGGCGCGAGCCCGTTTGAAGCCCGTCGTGTTGATGTTCGCGATGTTGTTTGCGATCACTTCCAGGTTCAACTGCTGCGCCGACATACCGGTTGCCGCAATGGCGAGAGCTCTCATAGTGTCATCCTTTAAATGGACATGCGGCTGACTTCAGTATACGCACTGATAGCCTTGTCCCGGACCGCGATCGCCACGGTCAGGGATTGCTCGGCCGCCATTACCGCGCCAACCACCTGCTGCAACGGCATCTTGCCGGTCAAACCCGAGATTGCCGCGGTTTCGCCAGCCTGGAGACTGTGGCGCGCGTCGCCGGCGATCGATGCCAAGACCGAAGCGAAATCGCTACCCGCGACGGGCGATACGGTTGGCGCGGCGGTCGATACCGTGGCGACTGAACCGGCAGCGCCCAGGGATGAGACGGGTGTGATCACGAATTGCTCCGGAGCAGATCTATGGTCATCGAGATCAGGTCTCGCGCCTGTTTGATGACTTGTAGGTTGGACTCGTAAGATCGATTGGCCTCGCGCATATCGGCCAGTTCGACCAACGGATTGACATTGGGATATTTGACATAGCCCTTGGCATCGGCCGCCGCATTCCCCGGATCGTATTTGAGCTCGAACGGGCGCTCATCAGTGCCAATACTGGCCACCTTGACGAGCATCGCGCCACTGTCACTGTCGGCGGCGCTGGCGAAGGCGATCGTCTTGCGGCGGTAGGCATCCGCGCCAGGCGTCGCGCCCGTGGATTGCGCGTTGGCAAGGTTCTCGGCCGCCACCCGCAGCCGCCGGCCCTGGACTTCCAATCCGGCACTGGCTGCCGCGATCGAGGATTGCAGAGCGTCCATGGCCTAGCCTCTCGCTGCAGCGAGCAGCATACGGTGGAAAGAGCGCGTTATACCGATGCTGAGGGCATAGTCTTGCTGGATGGCTCCCGCTTTGAGCATTTCCTGTTCGAGCGAGACCGCGTTCCCTGACTGCTGAACCTCCCATGTTTGGCCGGGGGGCGCACTTCTCGAACTGGCCGAGTTCAGCAGTGCGCCCCCCGCCGCATCCGGGGACCTAGTAAGCGCTCCGCTCTCAAGCAGATCGGCAAATGGCTTGACGTCGACCGGCTGATAACCGGCAGTGTTCATATTTGCGATGTTGGCCGAAACTGCGGCCTGACGAGCGGCCAACCAGCTGGTCTTGCCGGAAGCCAAATCGAACAGGAGTGCATTCATGCCCCACCTCCGCTTGTTGTCGGAGGGGTCTATCGCCTCACGCTTGCACAAGGCTGGTGCTTGACGGATCCCTGCGGCGATAGACCTTGGCGGAAGAATCCAGCGTGATGCGATTGCGACCTTGACGCTTGGATTCATAGAGATTGGCATCGGCCCGTTCTATCAACATCACGGGTGTATCGCCGTCGCGCAATTGGGCGATACCGAACGATGCCGTGATCTTGCCAAGCAGTCCGCCCGTGCCCGCGACACTCCACTGAGAGGCTTCCAGACGGGAGCGGATCTGTTCCCCCAATTGGTAGGCGTCACCGACCGAGGTCTGGGGAAGTATAATAGCAAATTCTTCGCCACCATATCGCGCCACCGTGTCACGGCCCTTGACGTTTTTTGTCAACAGCTCGGCGAGGCTTTTCAGCACGTTGTCGCCAGCAACATGGCCATGCTTGTCGTTTACAGCTTTGAAATGGTCGATGTCGGCCAGCACAAGGCAGAGCGCTGAATTGTCTTTTTCGGCGGTCGCAATGGCGGCTGATAACACCTTGTCGAACTGCCGGCGATTGGCGATAGAGGTCAATGAATCTCGGGTTCCGATCTCCTCTGCCGCCGCCAGAGTGACCTGCAGTTGCTCGATCTGGCGGCGCGACTGTTCCAGTCCAATTTCTAGTTTGCCGGCTTCACTCATGATGCGCTGGTTTTCGCCGATCATGAATTGTACGATCAATCGCACTTGTTCAGGTTGGGTTGCCTCGGCCAGCGAAAGCTTGCTGTCCACCAGCGATTTGGCATAACCCCGATTGGAGATCATATGATCACGGATCAATGCCAGGGCTACAACGAGTTCGTCGGCAAGAGCCTGTTCGCGCTTGGCGTCCGTCTGCAGAGGCGAGGCCGAAGCTGCCGGTGGCGTGGCACCAAACCAGCTCATGCTTGCCAATATGCTGAATCGCCATTGCCAAAGCAGTGTGAGCCCCAGTGTGCCGAAGGCCGTGGCCACCAAGGCAAGCCCTGGAGACGTCAATAGGGCGACTACCGATTTGTTTATCGCGTCAGCAGCCATGAATATCGTAATGCCGGGCCAGTCCGCAATCGATTGGGGCACGCACGCATTGGCCGTCGACAGCGCCGGCAGCAGGCCAGTATCGTGTAAATTGATGTCGAGCATGGGCAGGGTCATGGTTCAGCAGTTGTTCCGGATTGGTGGTCACGAATTACCTGGTCGCTTCATGCTCGGGGCCGGACCAGTTCGGTCCGATAGCAGTCGATTCGAACCGCATTCGCGATCAGCCTTCGGGCCTCGCCCCCCACACCAGGATGCTGGTAATTGAGCAAAAACTTGCTTATAGTCCGTTAAGTCGAAATCCCGGATTCGCGGAAACGGCTCCCGGTTCCCGGTAGCCACCAACAATAATATATTGATCTATTTACTAATTTCGAAGATTTCGTAGCTAGTTCTCAGATACCGATGCGGGGACGACCGTGGCGCGAGCGCCACTTTTGCGAGCCATGATGGCTCTTGGCGGCAGGATCGCACTGTCGAGGTCCGCCAATTCCGATGACGCCTTCGGCTCATCCCTATCCCAGCGACCGATTGTCACTTAACCCATTGGTTCGGTGATGATAATCGATCGCAATACATTCGAAAGAATTCGAAATGGCCATTCCCGGTACGATCAAGAGTCGCGCCATTGTCGTTTGCATAACGACAGTCATCGCCTTCTCCATAAATGCCTTGATGACACAGTTTCTCCAGGTCCGCCTGCTTACCGATCTGGAACAGACGCGCATCATCGCGAACGCACTGCGCAACCATACGCTGGCCGATATGATCCACGATGACTTACGCGGTATCGTCTATGAATCACTGACGTCGCAGGAACGCAAAGCCTCGCAGCAAGACCTTGCGGCCGATCTGCGTGGCAGCGCCGCTACGATCCGCGAGTTGATCGCGGACAACAAAAAGCTCGCGCTAGCCGGCGACGTGCGCAAGGCGCTCGATGGGGTTGAAAATCCGCTCAACGAGTATGTCGATTTAGCCGCGAAGATCGTCGGTCTGGCCTTCAGCGATCGGCCAGCCGCGATGCTGGAGTTGAGCGCCTTCAATTCAAAGTTCAAAGTGCTTGAGAGCGCCCTAAAGAATGTCGGGGACCGCATCGAGAGTACGGCTGAGAACATCACCACCGAATCGACCCGGTTCGAACAACAGTCGCGACTTCTGGGGATGATCACGCTTGGCCTTTCGGCCTTCATGATGCTCAGTTTTTCCTGGTTCGTGCTGCACAAGGTATTGCGTCCCCTGGCTAGGATCCAATCCGCGATGAAGCAACTGGCTACGGAGAACGGAGCAGTCGAGCTGTTGGATCTGGATCGCGAGGACGAGATCGGCGACATGTCTCGCACTATCTCGGTGTTCCAGGCCACTTCGCTGGATCGGACCAAACTAAACCGCGAAGCCCATCTGCTGTCTCAACTCAATCGCTGGCTTCAGTCGTGCAAATCGTTGGACGAACTCTACGATATGACGGCCGAATTCCTGTCCAGGCTGCTTCCCGGCTGTAGTGGCAGCCTCTACATCTACGCCAACTCGCGGGACGTCCTGGAAGGGACCAAGGCCTGGAACGGAGGTGAATGCGTGAGTTCGATGGCACCTGATGAATGTTGGGGGTTGCGCCAGGGGCATGTCTATACCTTTGGGCAACAGGAAATCGAGTTCAAGTGTCCCCATGTCAAGCATTCGACTACAAATAGATATTGCTGCATCCCGATCCTGGCCCATGGCGAGACCATCGGACTTCTCCACCTGGATTTCTGCGCTGACGGCCATACCCACATTCATGGGAGCATCGAAGAACAGCAAAGATTAGGCTTGTTGTGCGCGGAACAGATCAGCCTGGCTATCGCCAATGCAAAATTGCGTGACCAGCTGAGGGATCAGTCTATTCGCGATGCGCTAACCGGGCTCTACAATCGGCGCTACATGCTCGAAAGCTGCAGGCGGGAGTTCGCGCGCGCTACGCGTGCCAAAGCGAATGTATCGGTACTATCGATCGACATCGATCATTTCAAGAAATTCAACGACAATCATGGGCACGACGCCGGCGACGTGGTCTTGCGCGCCTTCAGCGAGTGTTTGAAGGCGAATGTGCGAGAGGACGACATCGCCTGCCGGTTCGGCGGCGAGGAGTTTATCGTGGCGCTTCCGAACACCACGACGGAAATTGCGCTGCAACGCGCCGAGGTGCTCCGCAGCAAGGTCGAGGAGATGGTGGTTCGCTACCTGGATGCGGCATTGCCCAGGATCACGATATCGATTGGCGTCGCTTCGTTTCCATCGGCTGGCGACAATCCGCTATCGGTCTTCAAGGTTGCGGATTTGGCGCTGTATCGCGCCAAGGATCAGGGCCGCAACCGCGTGGTCGCGCCGTCCACCATCGATGCGCCGGCGGCTAGTAGCGACAACCCTGTCCATGTTCTGCAGCGGGTACTGGCGACCGTTTGAACGCATCAGCCTTCTGACAGCTTCGCGCAAGACTGGCAGGCTATTCAGAAGCTCCGGCCCCGCCCGGGGCTTCTTTCATTGTTGGCGGTCGCAGCTGATGACCTACGAGCAAAGACAACCCTACTCGCATGCAGGCCGCGTCTGGGCAGGACAGGGTTCAGTCACTAACTTTGCCGGGGCTACCACCGTCAGCACCGGGCTGATCGGCCCTTTGCCGCTACGCTACGAAAGTGTTCGCGACGCAATCACCAGAACTGCCGCCGGAGCTTATGCGCTAGGGTACGCGGCCAACGATGGCGGCTTTTGCGTCCTTCAGATTGGCCGCTCGGACACTGACGTTCGCAGCAAGCTCATTGGGCAGATCGGCACACAAAATCTGTTCAAGTTCATTCTGTCCACGGGCCCGATGCTGGCGTTTGAGAAAGAATGCGAACTGTTTCACAATTTCAGCCCGCCAAACAACCGTCGGCATCCGGAACGCACGGCGGGCACTAACTGGACCTGCCCACGCTGCCGGCAGTTCGGCTGGTAGATCGGGGTATAGGCCAACCTTCCCGGCTTTCAAATCCAGGAGTTGCCTCGCGCCACGCACCACAGTTGCCCTGCGAGGGGGCGACCTGTTAGGCCGCCGCCCCCCCGGAAACTTGAACCTACCGGACCAGATTCAACACGACGTCGACGATATTGGCGCCAGTCTGGAAGACTTTTGAATTCGCCGTGTAGTCGCGTTGCGATTGAATCATTTTTGTCAACTCGGCCGCGATATCTACGGTGGACTGTTCGAGTTCTTCGGCAGCGATTGTGCCGAAACCCGCAGTCCCAGGTTTGCCAATGTGCATGTCCCCGGACCGCGGGCTGATGGCATAGGCGTTACCGCTCAGCTCACTGAGGTTGTCGGGGCTCGGGACCGTCGCCAGGGGAACCTGGTATGTCGCAATCTGCGCGCCGTTCTTGTAGATCTCATAGATCTGACCGTCGTCGTTGATGCTTACATGGTCGATCCCGCTTGGCGCATTTCCGTTCACTTTTGCGACCTCCACAGCAAATTCCGAAGCCAATTGCGAACTCTTGGACAGATCAAGCGCGATCGTCTTGCCGTTTGGAATTGCTATGTCGAGTGTGCTCGGGCTGCTCGCCGTCAGGTCGCCATTGGCCGGATCGAAGTTCAGCGTGGCGTTCGCAATCGCTCCGGATGCGTAGGGGAAGCCACCACCCGGCGCCGCGCCAGCGCGGTCGAAGACCGAAACGTCCCATGTGTTGCCTGCTGTCTTTGTTCCGTAAATGTCGAGGGTTACTTGATTGCCTAAGTTTCCAAACCCAATCAAGGACGTCTTGACGTCATACTGGGATAGGGGCGCATTGGCGGCCGGGTAAGGTCCCGGATTATTGGTGGTGTCAGCTGGGAAGTTTACCGTCAAGGTTCCCGAAGTCGATGCAATCGCCTGCAGACCCGCAGTATTCACATTGACCGGCGCCAGTCCCACCGGCGCATTGGCTGCTGGCGCCTGACCGGTCTCAGAGTCCGCGTAGCCCATCAGACGCCAACCAGCGGTGTTGACAAGATAGCCGTTAGAATCAGGCACGAAAGAGCCCGCCCTCGTCAGCGCCGTCAAACCACCGGAGTCCTGGACCACGAAGAAACCATTGCCCTGAATGGCCAGATCGGTCGGGGATGCGGTTGCCTCGAGTATACCCTGCTGGGCGACACCGTAGCGGGCGCTGAAATTGACGCCCCCCGGTTGGAAGCTGCCGCCAGCGGACTGGTCGACCAGCGTCGAGAACTGGGCCGAAGCCCTCTTGTAGCCGACCGTATTTGAATTCGCGACGTTCTTTGAAATTGTTCCCAACATCTGCGCTTGGGCATCCATGCCCGAAACGCTAGTCGTCATCAAACCGCCAATGCTCATGTTCGCGCTCCAATCCCACATCCTGAAAATGAGCTTGCAACAACAAGCTTGCAGCAACCTGACATGATTTTTAAGCCTCCTCGCTGAACTGAGTGGGTAATCGCGCGGCGTCGGCCGTGCGGATTGAGCCTTTCCGGCATGTCGGCCACTGGCTGCGGCGGGAGGCCGGGTCAAGGTCGGCCGTCGCTCCGTCGCCTCGACAACCTCAGGCCTCGACAGGCCACACCTTGACGCGGCCGAGCGCTGCGGCACTCTCTCTGCCAACCGGAACCGGCGGAGAGACCCATGCGCGATACCGATCTTTTCCAACTTGCCCTCGGCCTGATGTCGCCGTGGATGGTGGGCTGCAGCCAAGTTCGACGCCGACGCCAAACGCCTACGATATCGAGATCGACTTCGCGCGCGGCGGCCGCTTCGCCTGCCCGGCCTGCAAGACGGCCGACTGCCCGACCCACGACACCGAGTCCAAGACCTGGCGGCATCTCGATTTCTTCCAGCACCAAGCCTACCTGCACGCGCGCGTGCCCCGCATCCCCCGGCCCCGATTGCGGTGTCCGGCAGGTCGAGGTTCCCTGGGCCAGACCCGGCTCCGGTTTCACGCTGCTGTTCGAGGCTTTCGCGATGACGCTGGTGACCCATATGCCGGTGGCCGCTGCGGCCCGGCTGCTGTGAGAGCACAACACGCGCCTGTGGCGTACGGTCCTGCACTACACGGACGATGCACTGGCGCGCCAGGATCTGTCCGGCGTGACTCGCGTTTGCATCGACGAGACTGCGGCAAGGCGCGGCCACGACTACATATCTTTGTTCGTCGATATTGATCGCCGCCGCGTCGTCTTCATCGCAGATGGCCGCGATAGCCAAACGGTCCATCAGTTCGAGGAGCACCTGGCCAGCCACCAGGGTGACGCCGCCAACATCGAACAGGTCTGCATCGACATGAGCGGGGCCTTCATCAAGGGCGTCGGCGAGGCCTTGCCGAAAGCCCAGATCACCTTCGACAAGTTCCATGCTGTCAAACTGGTCAACGACGCCGTCGACAAGGTACGGCGTGCCGAGAGCAAGTCGCGGCCGGAACTCAAGCACACCCGCTATCTGTGGCTCAAGAACGAGGCCAACCTCACATCATCCGGGCGCGTCCAGCTCGATAGTCTGGCGCGGGCACATCTCAAGACGGGACGCGCCTATGGACTGCGTGTCGCCTTCTAGACCCTCTACCGCCAGCCCATCCGCCAGTGGGGCCAGGATCATCTGGACGACTGGCTGAGTTGGGCCATGCGCTCCCGCCTCGACCCCATGAAGGACGCCGCGCGAACCATCCGCAGGTATCGCGACGGCATTCTGGCCTGGTTCGACAGCCACATCGCCAACGGCCTCATCGAAGGCATCAACAGCCTGGCTCAGCCCCCCAAGGCCAAGGCGCGCGGCTACTGTTCAACACGCACCTTGAAAGCCATCACCTTCCTGATCGCCGGCAAACTCGATCTCAGATTACCCACTTGAAACAGCGCTGAGTCATTTTTTTAAACAGTACACGAATAAATAATATCAGCAGCCTGATATGTGAGAATGCAGTAGTTGAAAACAATTATACTGAAAAAAGGTTTCGAACTATCGGAATGACTAGCTTACAGTCAGCTTGGGCGCAATGATTCGCCGGCGGGGGCAAAGATGATTGTTATTATCGATGAACGGGATACCGTCAGAACTGTCTTTGAAGCTTGGTTCGCGCGTGAGGGTGCGGTGTCGGTCGGTCTCAGTCCGGGCGATTTCCGGACTTGGTTCGACACCATTTCGGACTCCGAGGCTGAAACGCTCGATGCCGTCCTGTTCGGCCAATCGCAAGGTTGTGATGGGTTGCCCGCCAAGGTCCGCCGCAAGAGCCGTGCCGCCGTGGTTGCGCTGATCGAAAGTCAATCGCTTGAACATACTTTGAATGCGTTCAGGGACGGAGTCGACGATGTCGTCAAAAAGCCCGTGCATGTCCGCGAGCTGCTGGCGCGGATAGATGCGATCCGGCTGCGACGGGTTGCAGAGCGAGGCGTCGAGAGCGCGTGCAAGGTTTTTGCGGGTGGGGGCGATCCGGTGATCGATGGCGTGCCCTTGCCTCTGCCCCGCCGGGAACGAAAGATTTTGGAATTCCTCGCGCGCAACGAGGGGCGTCGGGTCAGCAAGACTCAACTATTCAATGCGGTATACGGCATGTTTGATAGCGCCGTGGACGAGAGCATCGTCGAAAGTCACATCAGCAAGTTGCGCCGAAAACTTCGGGAGCTGATCGGATACGATCCAATCGATTCCAAGCGGTTTCTCGGCTACCTGTTCGAATTGAGGCCGGGTACGGAATCGTCCGACGTTGCCGTGGTGCGCACCCAAGTCGCGGCTGTGATCCGGGAACATTCGTTCGATTCCGATGTTGGTCATGCCGCGGTGGCGCTGAGGTGAATCATTTCGAGAAGATGCAACGTCCTTGGGGCCGATTCAGACGTGGATCGGCCCCGTCTGTTTGGGGGGCCTCAGTTCGCGCTCTTGCGCATTTTTATATCGCGAATTTCGTCTTTGGTGAGGAAATCGAGTTGCCTGATCTCGATCGCCCTGACGACTTCCACATTGTAGCGCGCATTGATGGAATTTCGCAGATCGTCCATGGTCTTGCCGAGGCGCGATACTTTGCGTTTCAAGTCCTGACCCCGGCGATCGTATAGAAAGGCATAAGTTTCGCCGGAAATAAATACTTCGATGGGCATTGGAATCATCTTGGATTTAGTGGGATCGATCACGAAATCCAATTGCGCGATGACGTAACCCGTCACCTGTGAGTCTGCTATAACTGGCACATTGATTGAATCTAGTTTTATAATCTCGCCCTTCTCGTCAATTGTTTTGGTACTACTATTGCCGCTGTTCAGCCATAGAATGGCAAACAAAGACGTCAGAGCGACGACGCAGATCCAGACCCCAAGCAGAATACTTCGCAACATGGCCGAACGAACCTAGCGCCGGAACATCGAATAGGTTCCGTCTGAATTGGCATCGCGATGGCGCTCAGCGAGCAGTTCGTTGAGTTCCTGCAAGGCTCTGATATTCAACTGCAGCACCGTCCGATTGCGCGCCAGCCTGTCCCGAACCGCAGTTAGTTGGCTCAGCAACTTTGGTGATACATCGCGGCGGGACTGCAGTTGAGGCAAGTCCAACTGCAGCAGAATCATGCTCTTTTTCTGTATGAACTGCATCATGTCCGTTATTTTGCCGCTTTCGAGCATGATGGTTTCCTGATCCAAAAGAAGGCCAAGCCTGCCAAGCTGATCCGCAAGCGGATCGATCGCAGTTGCGGCGGTCATGGGCGCGCCACCGTAGGGTGCTTTTGCTCCATCTGGGCGGCGATGCCGAAGCCGCCGTGCGAAGCGACCACGTCGGCGACCCGTTCCGCCATCATCGATCGCCAGGTGTTGCCAGAGAAGCCAGAGCCAAAGGTCGAATCGGCGTGCTCGGGTAGCATTTGTTCGATCATGGTCTGGATGAGATAGGCTTCGAACTTGTGGGGCGCATCCATGGCGGGCGCGACATGGCCGCGATTTCGTCCACCGGCAACTGGCAATGTGTTCCGAACGTTGTCAGGATAGATGACACTGCTTATTAGATCCATGTCCGCCTTCTCATGCCCGGCAGTTGATCGTCAACAGTACTTTGCACCATGTGGCTTACGGCAAGCTGGCAGCCGGGTCGGTCGCCAGGATCGCCTCGATGATTTGCAAAAGATCGTCATGCTCTTTGGTCGTTTGGTCGATCCGAGTTTCGCGCATCAACATGCTCTGCCAGATTTCGAGGGCGCGAGCTTGCCGAAGCATTTCCAGACGGCTGTCGGCAAAAGCAGTTTGGGCGGATTGCTGTTCGCGGGTTAGGCGTTCGTGTAGCCGACCGAAGTGGCGGGCGAGATCGCTAGGCGCAACACCGATCTGAGCGCTCAGTGCCTCTTGCTTCTCACGCAAGTCACGCATGTTGGCGTTGAGCTGCGTGCTTCTCGCCACGGCGATAGCGAGCATCTGACGCCTGGCGGTCTCAACACGCCGCAGTCTTGCCAGTAGATCTGCCATCATTCAGATCCTGTCGATCCAGTTCGCAAGTGCCGCTATGAATTCATCGAAGAATGTCGGTGCCGCGAGCATGAACAGAAGAAGGCCAAGGATCAGCAGCACTGGCTGGGCGATAAAAAAAGACGGGATTCCAGGGGATACCTTGTTGACGAGCGCTATGCACACATTGACCAGGATTGACAGTATGACGAGCGGACTTGCCAAGCGAAGTCCCAGCAAGAGAGCGTCACCAAGACGGTGCACGAGCACGAGCAAAGAAGGCTGCGGCAAAAGCGGTTCGGCGATCGGCAGCAGAGTGTAGGAATCGGCCACGGCCATCAACATGCGGATATGTAGATCAGTTGCGAACAGCAGGGTGGTGGCGACAAGGGTCACCAGCGACACCACTGCGGCGCCTTGTTCGGCATCGTCCGAGATGCCGGGGCCGCCGATGCCGGCGAAGCCGATCGACTGCGCCAGCAAGGTGGCAACGAAGTGAAGGGCTTCGAAGATGAAGCGCACCTGGAGGCCGAGCACGGCACCAACGACGCTCTCCGTAATGACGGCTTTGGCGAAGGCCACGGGCTGCGCAACGGTCGGCGGGATCGTGCCGGGTGGCAGCATGGGAGCGATGGCCAGGCTGAGGGCAAGCGCCAGGAACAATCGAACCTGCACGGGCACACGGGCGCTGGAGAAACCTGGCAGGATCATCAAGGTCGCGCCGACACGGCAGAAGACGATCGCGTTCTGCTCCACCAAGGCGGAAAGAAGGTCCATTACGACAGTGAGCCAAGCGTGTTCAGCGTGACACCGCGAGAAATCTCCACGTGCGAAAGCACTGGCAAGTTCGAGAACAGGCGTTCCGTCACCATGCGCACGAACGGCCGGGCGTCAGGATGCGCAACCAGTACGAAGCGGTGTCCGCTATCCATATGTGAACGAATTATCGGCGACGCTTCCTTGCCGAATTGCTCGATGAGACGCGGGTCAAGGTCGAACTCGATGATCTCGCCCTTGCTGTCCCGTTTCAGGGCCTGGTGGAACGCGAGATCCCATCGGCTGCCCAGCCGCAACACCTTGAGGACCCCTTCGTCGACAAGATCGCCACAGATCTGCTGGGCCAGCCGAAACCTGACATGCTCGGTGATTTGTTCGGGGCGACGCGTATGCGGAACGATCTCGCTGACGGCTTCCAGAATGAAACTGAGATTGCGGATCGAGACGCGTTCGGACAAAAGTTGTTTGAGTATGGCTTGGATTCCCGATTGCGATATCTGGGCAGGAGAAATCTCGTCGACCAGCTTCTTGTATTCCGGTTCCAGCTTCTCGATCATGATGCGGAAATGCTTGTAGGAAAGCAATTGCGGTAGGCTCCCCAGTAAGACTTCGCTTACGTGTGTCAATAGGACGGACATATTGTTGACAGGCGCAAATCCGGATCGCTTAAGTCGATCGAGATAGGCTTCCTGGACCCACAACGCCCGCATCCCGAACGCAGGATCGACTGTTTCGTCAAAGGGGACCGCGGGCGCAGCGCCGTCGCCAATGACCACCAAAAGCTCTCCGATCCTGACTTCCCCTCGGGCCGCCATGGTGCCGTGCACCCGGACCTCGTAGCTCTTTGGCGGCAACGCCAGATCGTCACTGACCTTGATCTCCGGCACGATCACTCCGTACTGGCGTGCAAACTTCTCCCGCATCTTCTTGACCCTGTGCTCTAGTTCGCGCTGCGATGAGATCATCGAGGCTGCCAGCTGTTTTCCCAGGCACAATTCAATGTCGTGCGTCCGCAAAGCGTCTTGAATCGAATCGCGAGGCGATTGAGCCGTTTGCTGCTGGGTCTGCGCGGCCTTGGCCTCCTCGGTCGTGCGTGCCAACGCCGCCTGCTGCGGAATGTAGTAGCCAAAGAACGTCAGGGCGGCGGCCAGCAGCGCGAACGGCAGCAAGGGTAATCCGGGCACGAACGCCAGACTCGCCATCAAGCCGGCCGAAACGTACAGCGCGCGCGATTGGCCGCCGAGTTGACCCAGCACCGTAGTGTTGGCGGCTCCCCGCGCGGCACCCTTTGAAACCAGCAGACCGGCGGCGAGCGAGACGATGAGAGCGGGAATCTGAGTGACGAGGCCGTCGCCAACCGACAGTTTGACAAAGGCGTCCGCCGCGTCGCGGAACGATAGTCCGTGACGCAACACGCCGACCAGTACGCCGCCGAACATGTTGACGCCCGTAATGATGAGGCCGGCGATGGCGTCGCCGCGCACGAACTTCGAGGCGCCGTCCATGGCGCCGAAAAAGCCGCTCTCCTCCTCGAGTTCGCGCCGACGACGTTGCGCCTCGTGCTCGTTCATTAGTCCGGCCGAAAGATCGGCGTCGATGGCCATTTGCTTACCGGGCACGGCATCGAGCGCAAATCTGGCGCCAACTTCGGCGATACGCGTTGCTCCTTTCGTGATGACTAGGAAATTGACCGTGACGATGATGATGAAGACAATGACTCCGATCAGGAAATCGCCGCCCATCACCAGTTTGGAGAAGCCGCCGATCACATAACCGGCCGAGTCAGATCCTTCGCCGCCATGCGACAGGATCTGCCGCGTAGACGCGATGTTCAGGGCAAGGCGCAGCACCGTGGTGATGAGCAGCACGGTCGGGAAGGCTGAGAATTGCAACGGCTGCTCGATCCACAGAGAGACCATCAAAATGAGCACCGACAGGGCGATCGATAGCGCGAGCCCGAGATCGATCAGAAACGGATTGATAGGTAGGAAGATGATGGCGAGGATTGCGATAATGCCGAGCGCGAAGGCGACATCCATGCCGTGGCCGGACGGAGCATTCGGCGCTGAAATCACATTTGCTTGTGCCATCGGCCTACTGTCAAAGCAGAGCTTGGAAGCCTGCTCTGAACATGCTCAGCTTGGCCGAGGCTGGCGACAGTCGTTAGCGCGCCAGTTGAGACAGTATGGCGGGCGGGAGAGGCTGGTCGAACTTCACGCCCGCCTGCCCCGCATCGATCCAGACGATCTCGCCCGCCACCTCAAGACCGGGACGGGCCAACAGTGTCAGCCGGCCGCCTCTAGCAATGTTGGAGAGACCGAGAACACCAACGCCCTGCCGGCTGACGTCCAGCACCAATGCCCGTTGCACGCCGTCCTGCATCAAAAAGTGCGCATAGCGACCCGATTGGGTGCGTGGTGCCGTCCGGCGCTCGAACGGCGCGGGCAACGTCAGTCTGCCGGACTCGCCGACGCAAGGCGCTTCACCGCGGCACACCGCGGCCAAAAGATCGACAGCGAGCGCAGCGCGGGTAGGGAATGGTTCTGGCAATGTTGCCGCGAACATTGTCTCAAGTCTGTCTACCAGCGTCAAAGCGCGGAGTGCAACCCGGCGCCAGTCAGCGGCCAGCAATGTCACTCCCGTGGGCAAGTTGCCGCGGCCATGGCGAACTGATAGGGAAACAAGTTGTGATAACTCGCGCGCCGAAGTAACAGCCGCCGTGAAATCTTCTAACTCCAAGATTATTGAATGACCTTTAGAACTGGTTCGCAGGCGACCTACCATCTCGGGTCGCGCGAGCGGAATTTGCGGCAGGCAGCATACCAGGGCCGTCAGAGGCAACGCGGTAACATCGCAGGACGCGATAGTGATGGCGATGCTGGCCGTCGCCGCAGTAAGAAGAGATGCGTTGAGGACATCCTCGAACAAGGACAACAGCAACTCATCGACCGCGCCGGGACCATCCAACCTTGGCGCTGGAGTCGAAAAATGCAGTATATTCATTGGAATACTCTACCGCCGAATTGCTGGGCAACGCTCATCCGCGGCGTGCGATCGTGCGCACAACGACAATTCGGCTGCGAAAGCCTCGAGGTCGCTGCGCGATCACAAGCGTTTGGTAGGGCGGGTTGTTTGGATCTGGAAAAAAAAGCATGCCGCAAGCGGCTCAGCGGTCCGGCATCATGCCCTGGCGCTCACACAAGGAGGCGCATCGCTTTTCACAAAAAACACTAAAGCGCCAAGCTTGCCAAAAACTTAATTGTCCTGGACATGGTGCCGATTTGAAGCGAATGGCAGAAATTATAGCGCATTTTATGAAAATCGGTGCCACCCCAGGTGCCTGTTAGTAAGGAAACCCAGGTATGGTCCAGATCTCAGTCGTTTGTAACCGGTGATCCCTCATGGCCAGTGAAATGTTGTTGACCTTGCAGTCGCGCGTTGGCGTGGCGACCCGAGAGCTGCGGCAGCTATCGCGCGGCGGATGCGCCGAGCATCGTCACTTGGACGCTGACACGACTGAACAGGCCTACTGGCATCATGGGTACTATTCGGCCGTAGTCGACGTTATGCGTCTGCTGGGGCGCGACCCCATCGAGGGAGAAGGCAACTCCGTTCTGCCGGACGGCGTAGGGTCGTCTCGCTGAGATCAACGCAAGCCACGGGCGATCTCGGGATGTTAGGCGTTGGCCGCATTCGGGTGCGCGGGGCTGACATGACTGGGATTCGCTGGGCGATCATAGCCATCATCGCGGCCGCCGCCGGCGCGGGGATCGCCTTTGGCCAGGTCAAAATCGCCAGTCCTGATATCCCCGAGTCCGAGCGCCTCGCCGCTTTGGCCAGAATAACTGCAAGCGTCATCAAGTCAGCGGCGCCGCAAGAGCGCACAGCTCACATTCGCCTGGTGCAGGCGCTGCCTCGCGAGAATGTCGTTGAAGCCGAATTCCTGGTGGATGCCTCGACGGCTCCGCTGTTCAAAACGGCGGGACTGATGGATATTCGAAGTTCAATTGTTTCCAGCATGTGCCGATCCAACCTAGCCAGTGGATTTCACAGGGGGCTGGTGATCCATTCGATTTATGCAACGGACGATGGCAACACAGTGGCAGACTTCAAGGTTGATGCCGCTTCGTGCGTTGGAAGTGCAAAGCCAATCGCTGGACAATAACCTATCTGGGCGCCGAAAGCCGTCGCTGCTGTCGTAGAATTAGCGAAAACATCTGTTGGCCGATATCGTCGTAGTGAAGATGATCCTCGGCCCGAATGTTTGCGCTAAGGAATTGCATGCCGATGATCTCGACATCGGCCCAGCGGGTGACGCCCATCAACACGGTCTGGTCGAGAAGGCGGATCGCCACCCGGCATCCGATCACGGGCCCGACCCCGGCGCTGATGCGCAGCCTGGCGCCGCCATCGGAAAGATCAACCAATTCGGCCGCCATCATTTGGTTCGGGATGCAGAGTTCGACAAGTTGCGCGGTCTTGAACCTGTGGTATCGCCGCCTATCGACGGCTTTCATCGCGAAGCCAGGCATCGCGAGTATCGCCACTGAAGAAGCGTCACCGTCGTTACTAAAAGCACGCATAATTGACCTCGACACAATGACAGTTGAATATATTAAATCGGCATCATGAAAATTGCCTTATCAATTGATGGCATTTTGGATTGCGCGGCCTCAAAAGCGCTTGCGCAATGAGTGCTTGGGCAATGGCGCTGGGGTGCGGACGCGGCCCGTCCGGTTCAGGAAATTCACGATTTCCGCTACCGGTCGGAAGAAGTCCGGAGGGATCACGGCATCCACCCTGGCTGCATCGTGGAGAGCGCGGGCAAGCGGCTTGTTCTCGACCACTGGTATAGAGTTCGCTTCGGCGATCTCGCGGATGCGAAGCGCAACCAGATCCTGTCCTTTGGCCAGCACGATCGGGGCTTCGCCTTCTCCGCGTACGTATCGCAAGGCGACCGCATAGTGAGTAGGGTTGGCGACGATAAAGGATGCGCGCGGAACGGCGGCCATCATGCGGGAGCGCGCCCGTTGCCGCGCCATTGCACGCATTCGTCCTTTCACCAGCGGATCACCTTGGCTCTCTCGGGACTCGTCCTTGATGTCCTGCCGCGACATGCGAAGGGCTTCTAACCACTGACGGCGCGTCCAAAGGACGTCGAGAACGGCCAACAACGCCACGCTGCATGCAATGCTGGTGAGCAGGGGAATGACCACGCTGCGCAATGACCGCAGCATCTGCCCCGGCTCGATCGCCATTGGATCCAGAGCGTTGGTCAGTTGATGGCGAGCAACTAAAGTCGCGACCGTGCCGATGATGAGCAGTTTGGCAAACGATTTGGCAAAGGCCATCAAACCGTCAGTTCCGAACAGACGTTTGACGCCCCCCAAGATGGAAATTCGCGAAGCATCCGGTGCAAGCCGGCTCGGTGTGAATGTGATGGGCCATTGCAGGACGCCGCCAGCTAAACCGCAAATCATCAGAGTAACAAGGGTCGGCCCCAGGACGGCCGCGAGGCTCGAAAGGAGCGCCCATTGCAGGGCAATAGCGTCGATTCCGCGCGTCAGTC
>Ga0209069_10000454_pt1 | contig 18598 bp, 14 predicted proteins | sample Str013_2_FD_187202 | JGI IMG/M metagenome (GOLD analysis project Ga0209069, IMG submission 187202) | Freshwater sediment microbial communities in response to fracking from Pennsylvania, USA - Straight Creek_MetaG_SC_2013 (SPAdes) (version 2) | ecosystem: Environmental > Aquatic > Freshwater >...
ATCTCGGTGAAGTCGGGCCCGTACGCGTCTGGCTCCACCACCCGCAGGATCAGGCAGAACGGCCTCACCGCGCGGTACCGGCGGGACAACTGCCGGTACCGCGCGGCCAGGAACCGCGCCGCGGCCAGGTTCGTCAGGGCGGTCTGCCCGCTGACCACGAACACCGGCCGGCCGCCGCCGGGTGCCCAGCCGCGGGCGACCAGGACGTACTCGGCCGTACCGGGCTCGCGGCGGTACGTGGCCGTACCGACCTGGATCGGCAGCCCGCGCCGGTCCACGCCGTCCACGGCCACGGTGACCCCGGGCAGCATCGCGCGCAGGTGCGCGGCGGTACGCGGGTTGCCGTACGGGCCGCCAACGCAGAACTCGGTGACCCGCCCGACGCCGGTCGCGTGGTCGGCGTCGGACCCGAGGTCCGCCCGGGCGCCACACTCGCGGGCGACCGTCGCCAGCTCCACCAGCGCGGCCACGTCCAGCCGGTGCACGCTCAGCTCGTGCGGCGACGCGGCGTGCCGGGACACCGCGAGCACGCAGTCACCGCCGTGGTCCAGGCCGAAGAAGGCCCGCTTGCGGGCCAGCGCGCGGTACCGCAGCAGCCGCTGCGACACCCACACCGCGGCCCCGGCCACGACGCTGGCCAGCAGGTTCAGCAGCAGGTCAGGCACGGCACCACCCGGGTACGGCTACCCGGGCCGGCCGGGGTTCACCACAGCAGCCAGTGACCACCGGCGAACCGTACCGCCACCAGGATCCCGGCCACCGCCACCCCGGTACCGCTGGCCAGCGCCACACCGGCGGCCACGCCACGGTCGCCGAACCGTACCAGCAGGCCGGCCGCCAGCCAGCCCAGCAACCCGGCCACGATGGTCCACCACACGTACCCGCGGGCGTTGTCGGCGAGCAGCCCGAACAGCGCCATCCAGACCGCGGTGGCACCGGCGCCCAGCGCGATCGGGCCGGCCCCGGCCGGGTGCTCCTCGCGGTACACCGGGCGGCCCGGGTCGACGGTGGGGAACAGCCCGGAGGGGGTACGCCCGGCCCGGTCCCAGCCCGGCCGCGGCGCGTACGGCGGCCCCGCCGCCCAGCCACCGGCGGGGTACGGGTACGGGCCGCGGCGCCCCGGCCCCGGCGCCGGGGCGGTGTCCGGGGCGGCCCAGTCCCGGCGGGTACCGCCGGAGCGGCTGGTCGGATCGGTCATGCTCACCCCCGCCGGAAGCCTATCCCGGCGCCACCCGCGCCAACGCCGGCCACGGGCGCCGCGGGTCAGGCGGGGACCTCGCGGGTCAGCCGGTGAAGCGGGCGAACCGGGGCTGGCGTACCCCGGCCAGGGTGGTCCAGGTGCCGCCGGCGACCAGGGTCGGGCCACCCGGGCGTACCGCGAGCGTGGCCACGCCGGCGATGCCGTTGGCGGCCGGGTTCCAGGCCAGCAGGGTACCGGCGGCCGCGTCCAGGGCCAGCAGCTTGCCCCGGGGTACCGAGCCGTCCAGGCAGGCGCCGCCGGTGGTGGCCACCCGGGTGGTGGTGCAGGCGTGGTCGAAGTGGCCGCCGACGTAGACCACGCCGGCGAGGTACGCCACCGCCTGCGCGTCGCCGTCGGTGGTCTCGGTCCACCGGGTGGTACCGGTCGGCCCGTACCCGATCGCCCGGCCACCCGAGCCGCCCAGCGCCGCGTACACCCCGTCGGGTCCGGCGGCGACGGCGATCACCTCGGCCGGGGCGGTCGGGGTGAAGCCCGGATCGGGCCCGCCGGTGGCGGCGTCCACGGCGGCCAGCCGGGCGGTACCGGCGCGGCCGTCCACCCGGGTGAAGGTACCGCCGAGGTACAGCCGGGTACCGGCCACGGCCAGCGTGTCGACCCGGCGGTCGGCGCCGGCCGCGAAGCCGGTGTCGGCGGTACCGTCGGCGAGCGCGAACGCGGCCACGTTGGCCACCGGCCGCCCGTCGACGGCGGTGACCGTACCGGCGAGGTACAGCCGGCCGGCACCGGTGGCCAGCGCCCGCACGGTACCGGTGACGGTGTGGACGAAGCCGGTCGGCACGCCGGTCGTGGCGTCCACCGCGGCCAGCCCGTCGCGGGCCACGCCGCCGATGTGGTGGAAGCCGCCGGCCAGGTACACGACCCCCCGGGCCGGGTCGGTGGCCACGGCCTGGACCGGCCCGTCGGCCACCGGCGCCCAGGGCAGCAGGGCGCCGGTACGCCCGTCGACCGCGGCCAGGTGGGCGCGCGGGGTACGGGTCGTGCCCTGGATCGCGGCGGTGAAGGCACCGCCGAGGTAGCCCGTGTCGCCGAGGAACGCGGCCGCCTGGACCGTGGCGTCGAAGCCGGGCGCCGGGGCGGACGTGGCGGGCACGGTGGTACCGGTCGCGGCCGGCCCGGCGGTGGCGGTACCGGCCAGCAGTACGCCGCCCGCGACGGCGGCCACGGTCGCGGCGAAGTACGGGGGGCGGCGGTACCGGCGCTCCGTACGAAACGTGGTCATGCTTGCATTCTACGGCTTTTGCACCTTTCTGTACGCGACGCGGCCACCTGCCGGCCGCCCGTTGGCCGTACCGGCGGCGCGGGTGTGCGACAGTGGCGCGCGTGCGTATCGCGGTCGTCGGGCTGGGGCTCATCGGCGGCTCCGCGCTGCGGGCGCTGGCCGGTGCCGGGCACACCGTGTTCGGGTACGACAGCGACCCGTCCACCCGCGCGATGGCCCGTACCGCCGCGGCCCGGGCCCCGGCCGGCGGGCGCTGGCAGGTCGCCGGGGCGCTGGCCGACGCGGTGTCCGGGGCGGACCTGGTCCTGCTGGCGGTACCGCTGAACGCGGTGTCCGGCGTCCTGGACGACCTGGCCGGGCGCGGGTACGCCGGCCTGGTCACCGACGTCACCTCGGTCAAGGAGCCGGTACGGGACCTGGTCGCGGTACGGGCGCACCGGTTCGGCCGGCTGGCCGGCTTCGTCGGCGGGCACCCGATGGCCGGCCGGGAATCGGCCGGGTTCGCCGCCGCGCAGGCCACGCTGTTCACCGGCTGCGCCTGGGTGCTGTGCCTGGAGCCGGGCGAGACCGACCTGGGCGACTGGCTCACCCTGGCGGCGCTGGTCACCACGCTGGGCGCGCGGGTGGTACCGGCCACCGCGGCCGAGCACGACCGGGCCGTGGCCGCCGTGTCGCACGTACCGCACCTGCTCGCCAGCGCGCTGGCCGCGCTGGCCGGCGGCGACCCGCTGGCGCTGACCCTGGGCGCCGGCTCGTTCCGCGACGGTACCCGGGTGGCCGCCACCGCCCCGGCGATGACCTCGCTGATGTGCGGCGGGAACGCGGCGGCGGTACGGACCGCGCTGGACACGCTGCTGGACAACCTGGGCGAGGCCCGGTCCGCACTGGACCAGGAGGATCCGGTGGCGGCGCTGCGGGCCTGGTTCGGTACCGGCAGCGCGGTACGCGCGGCGTGGCCGCCGGCGCCCAGCGACGCGGTGACCCTGCCGGCGAAGGCGGAGGTGCTGCTGCGGCTGGGCCGCGCCGGCGGCTGGGTCACCACGGTCGCCGCGGACCTGCGTACGGTCACCGCCGCCCGGCCGCTGTGATCCGGCCACGGTGAACCGGGGCGGCGTACGGTCAGGGGCGCTCGCCGCGGTCGCGCCGGATCACCCGGCGGTCGGTCACGATCGCGGTCACCAGGTCGTACGGGGTCACGTCGAAGGCCGGGTTCACCGCCGGGGTACCGGGCGGCGCCACCGGTACCCCGGCGAAGCACACCACCTCGGCCGGTCCCCGGTCCTCGATCTCCACCGCCGCACCGTCCGGAGTGGACATGTCCACTGTGGACTCCGGGGCGACCACGATGAACGGGATGCCGGCGCGGGCCGCGCCCAGCGCGTGCGCGTAGCTGCCGACCTTGTTGACCACGTCACCGTTGGCGGCGATCCGGTCGGCGCCGAGAATCACCGCGTCCACCTCGCCCCGGGCCATCAGGAACGGGCCGGCCGAGTCCACCGCCAGCCGGAACGGTACGCCGAGCCGGCCCAGTTCCCAGGCGGTCAGCCGGGCGCCCTGCAACAGCGGCCGGGTCTCGCTGGCGACCACGGCGCCGAGGTCGCCGCGGCGGTGCAGTTCGGCCACCACGGACAGCGCGGTACCGCCCACCACCGCGGCCAGCGCCCCGGTGTTGCAGTGCGTGAGCAGCCGTACCCCCGGCCCGCACAGCTCGGTGACCAGGTCCGCGCCCAGCCGGGCCTGGCCGGTCGAGCTGGCGATCTCCTCGTCGCGTACCCGCAGCGCCTGCGCCAGTACCGCGGCGACGCCACCGGGCAGTTCCGCCGCCGCCCGGGCCACGCCCCGGGCCAGGTTGACCGCGGTGGGCCGGGCGTCGCGCAGGGTACCGATGGCCGCGTCCCGGGCGGCCGGGTCGCCGGCGTACTGGGTGGCGGCCAGGGCCACGCCCAGGGCACCGGCCACGCCCAGCGCCGGGGCACCGCGTACCGCCAGCCGCCGTACCGCGTCCACCAGTTCCTCCACTGTGGACAGTCGAAGGACCGACACCCGCCCCGGCAACGCGGTCTGGTCGATGATGTCGATCGCGCCGTCCGCCCAGTCGATGGTCCGCATGGGGGCACCCTACGCCGGCCGGGGTAACCGGGGACCGGTGTGCCCGGCGTAGGGTGGCCGCATGGCCGACGAGCCCGTACCGGTACCCCGCGACCCGGTCGCCGACCTGCGCGAGATCGCCTTCCGGCTGGAACGCGCACACGAGGCGACCTACCGGGTCCGGGCGTTCCGCTCCGCGGCCGCCGCGGTCGCCGCACTCGCGCCGGCGGAGCTGGCGAGCCGTACCGCCGCCGGTACCCTCACCGACCTGCCCGGCGTCGGGGAGGTCACCGCGCGGACGGTGGCCGAGTCGCTGAGCGGACAGGAGCCGGTGTACCTGCGCCGGCTGGCCGCCACCGCCGGGATCGATCTGGACGACGCGGCCGCCGCGCTGCGCACGGCGCTGGTCGGCGACTGCCACAGCCACACCGACTGGTCCGACGGCGGGTCGCCGGTGGAGGAGATGGCCCTGGCCGCGGTACGGGTCGGGCACCGGTACCTGGTGATCACCGACCACTCGCCGAGCCTGACCGTGGCCAACGGGCTGTCCGCCGAGCGGCTGCGCCGCCAGCTCGACCTGATCGGCACCATCAACGCCGCGCTGCCCGACGGGTTCCGCATCCTCACCGGCATCGAGGTGGACGTCCTGCCCGACGGTACGCTCGACCAGGATCCGGACCTGCTGGCCCGGCTGGACGTGGTGGTCGGCTCGGTACACAGCAAGCTGCGTGACACCGCCGACCGGATGACCCGGCGGATGCTGACCGCGGTGGCCGACCCGCACCTGGACATCCTCGGCCACTGCACCGGGCGCAAGCTGCCGGCCGGCCAGAGCGACCGGGCGCACCGGGCCGGGTCCGGCCGCCCGCCCAGCGACTTCGACGCCGCGGCCGTGTTCGCGGCCTGCGTCCGGTACGACAAGGCGGTCGAGATCAACTGCCGGCCGGACCGGCTCGACCCGCCCAAGCGGCTGCTGCGCCTGGCGGTCGAGGCCGGGTGCCGGTTCGCCGTGAACACCGACGCGCACGCCCCGGGGCAGCTCGACTGGCAGGGGTACGGCTGCGAGCGGGCCGTCCGCTGCGGCGTGGACGTGTCCACTGTGGTCAATACCTGGCCGGTCGACGACCTGCTGGCCTGGACCCGACGCTGACCCCGCGACCAGGTCGCGGGTCCCCCTTTCCCACGCCCGCGCGGCGCGCCAATCGGTGCGCCCGGGCCGGTCCGGTCGCGTAGGGTACGGCCCGTGGGACGAATCGATGACCTAGCCAACCAGTTCGTGGACGAGTGGGCCGCGCTCGACCCGATCACCGCCACCTACGCGGGGATCGCCGGACACGACCACGAGCTGTCCGACCTGTCACCCGGTGGCTACGCCACCCGGGCCGAACTGATCCGCCGTACCCTGGCCCAACTCGACCCGGCCGAACCCGCCGACGAGCGGGAACGGGTGGCCAAGGAGGCGATGCAGGAGCGCCTCGGCCTGGAACTGGCCCAGTACGAGGCCGGCGAGACGACCAGTGAACTCAACGTGATCTCCAGCCCGCTGCACAGCGTGCGGGACTGCTTCGACCTGATGCCCACGGCCGGCGAGGCGGCGGTGGCGAACATCCTGGCCCGGCTGCAGGCGGTACCGCGGGCGCTGGCGCAGTACCAGCAGACCATGACCGTGGCGGCCGACGCCGGGCACATGGCGGCCCGGTACCAGATGGTGACCGTCGCCAACCAGTGCGAGGCGTGGTGCGACCCGGCCCGCGACGACGTGTTCCCGGGGCTGGCCCGGCGGGTACGGGCGGCCGGCGAGGTACCCGCGGCGCTGGGCGCCGACCTGGACCGGGCGGCGCAGGCCGCCACGGCCGCGGTGGCGGAGTTCGGCCGGTTCCTGCGTACCGGGATGGCGCCCCGGGCGCCGCAGCGCCAGGCGGTCGGGCGGGACCGGTACGCGCTGGCGTCGCGGTTCTTCCTCGGCGCCACGGTGGACCTCGAGGAGACGTACGCCTGGGGGTTCAGCGAACTGGCCCGGATCGAGGCCGAGATGCGCCAGGTGGCGGACAAGATCGTGCCCGGCGGTACGGTCGACCAGGCGGTCGAGGCGCTCGACGCCGACCCGGCCCGCCGGATCACCGGCAAGGAGGCGTTTCGGGACTGGATGCAGGCGCTGGCCGACCAGAGCATCGCCGAACTGCACGGTACCCACTTCGACATCCCCGAGCCGGTACGGCGCATCGAGTGCTGCCTGGCCCCGAACTCCGACGGTTCGGTGTACTACACCGGCCCGAGCGAGGACTTCACCCGGCCGGGCCGGATGTGGTGGGCGGTACCGCAGGGCATCACCGACTTCTCCACCTGGCGCGAGGTCACCACCGTGTACCACGAGGGGGTACCGGGGCACCACCTGCAGGTGGGGCAGACCGCGGTACGCGCCGACGTGCTCAACCGGTGGCAGCGGCTGCTGTCCTGGTGCTCGGGGCACGGCGAGGGCTGGGCCCTGTACGCGGAGAACCTCATGGACGAGCTGGGGTACCTGCAGGATCCCGGTGACCGGCTGGGCATGCTGGACGGCCAGGCGCTGCGGGCGGCCCGGGTGATCGTCGACATCGGCATGCACCTGGAGCTGGAGATCCCTGCGGACAACCCGTTCGGCTTCCACCCGGGCGAGCGGTTCACCCCGGAACTGGGCTGGGAGTTCATGCGGGCGCACTGCCGGATACCGGACGAGAATCTGCGCTTCGAGGTGGACCGGTACCTGGGCTGGCCGGGGCAGGCCCCGTCGTACCTGGTGGGCCAGCGGATCTGGCTGCGGGCCCGGGCCGACGCGCAGGCGCGCAAGGGCGCCGACTTCGACCTCAAGGCGTTCCACCGCGCCGCGCTGGATCTCGGCTCGATCGGCCTGGACCCGTTGCAGGCGGCGCTGAGCCGGCTGTAGCCGGCGGGTACAGCCGTGGTACGGCGCGGGGCCGGGCGGGTGACCGTCCGGCCCCGCCGCCGTACCTGCCGTCCTGGTAGCGCGTGTGCCCCTCAGGCGACGGCGAACCCGGACGCGGTCAACTGGTCGGCGACGGCGTACACCAGCCCGATGGTGGCCCGGTCCACGGTCATCGCCGGCGGTACCGCCACCGGCGGGTTGATCGGGGTGAAGTCGATCGGGATGGTACCCAGCAGGAACGCGGAGAAGCTGGTGCAGTAGAACGTCACGTTGCCCGACACGGTCAGCGTGGCGGCGGTCAGCACGATCCGGTCGCCGCCCGCGCCGGCGGTGTCGAGCTTGAACGTGGTGTGCGCGGCCGAGGACATGGAGAACCGCAGCACGGTGACGACCGTACCGTCGCGCCGGGGCAGGTCGACCACCCCGTCGTAGCGCAGCCCCTGCATCGCCAGGGTGGCCGCGGTCAGCGTGGCCGTCCCGGCGGCGACCGGGGGCTGCCCGGCGGCCGGGGCGAGCTTGACCGCGGCCCGGGGGCTCGCGCTGGTGGGGGTACCGGTACCGGTGGTGCAGGTACCGGTGGTGGTCACCGGCGGCGCCGGCGCCGTGGTCGCGGGCGCGGCCGACGACGGTACCGGTGCCGGGGCACTGGACGGGGCCGGCGCCGGGCTGGGCGGCGGGTCGCTCGGGCTGGGCGCCGGGTCGCTCGGGCTGGCCGCGAGCAGCAGCGCGGCCGGTACCACCGCGACCGGGCCGGCCCCGACCGGGCACGGCGCGGCCAGCGCGGAGGTGGTGGTACGCAGCGCCATCAGTGCCGCACCGGCGACCGCCAGCGCGAGTACCAGCACGACTGTCGCATGTGGACCACGGCGGTTACGGGGAGCGGCATGCCGCTGAACGTCCGATGTGGACTCCTCGTCGGCCGCCGGGGCGAGCGGGGAGCGGGTCGCGGTCGGCAGGTGGTCGGTGAGCGGTCCGCTGCGGGACATGTCCGGCCGGGTGGGCTCCGCGCCGTGCCCGGGCGGCGGCCACTCCGGCGGGGCGTCCGGCCCGTCGGGTGCGGCGTGCGCACCGGATTCCGTACCGGGAGCCGCCGTGGTACCGGTGTCCAATATGGACTGTGCGGCGGTGTCCGGGCCGAGTCCCGGTACGATGTCCAGGTCGGTGGCGGTGTCCGCGGCGGCGAACCGCATGGCCCAGGTGTCGCTGTCGGGCTGGTCGGCCGCGGCCGGCGTACCGTCGGCGGTACCGTCAGCCTCGGCGGTACCGGCCGGCTGCGCCGGAGGTACCGGGTTCCAGCTCGCAATCAGCGCGCCGCCGACCATCCCGGTGAGGGTACCGGCGAAGAAGCCGCCGAGGTTGACCGAGATCAGCCCGTACACGGCGGTGGCGACCGCGACCACGCCGTAGAAGATCCGCTGGCTCGGGCTGAACCACCCCAGGAACGCGCACAGCAGCATGATCAGCGGCGTGAGCCAGGCCAGGAAGCCCTGCTGGCCGAAGGAGACGCTGAAGCTGGTGGGGTTCAGGTGGACGCTGAAGTAGAACAGCGCGGCGGACAGGATGGTCACCAGGCCGCCCCAGAACGGCCGGCCGCGCCGCCACCGGCGGAAGGCCAGCCGTCTCCTGGTGAACGAGCCGGCGTCCGGCGGTGCCGCGTCCGCGGATGTCACGTTCCCCTCCTGCGTTCCGGGTGGACGCGCGTGACCGGGGCCCGTGGGGTCTCCCCCACGGGCCCCGGTGTACGCGCTAGAAGCACTGCGCCCCGGTCAGGCTGACCTGCAGGTCGAGCCCGTTGAGGTTGAACGTGCCGGCGCTGGCCGACCACGCGACCTGCTTGACGTTGGTCAGCGTGATATGGCTGGCCTGCTGGCCGAAGCCGCCGGCCTGGCCGTGCGCGTCCGGTCCGGCCGCGCTCAGCGTGGATGCGTCCTGACCGATGTTGATGTTGGTGAAGGTGGCGTCGGCCTGCAGCGAGGTCAGGTCGAACGACAGGTTGGTGGCGGTGGCCGGGGTACCGTTGGCGCCCGCGCGCAGGATCACGCTGAACGGCGTACCGGGTACCACGACGGACTGGCACAGGTTGGTGATCGTCGCGCTCGGGATGCCCGCGACGGCCACCGGGTGGATCGTGCCGTTCTTCTCCTGCGCGATGCCGCCGTACTGGACGAAGCCGGTACCGTCGAGCGTGCCGGCGGAGACCTTGAAGCTGGAGCCGGACACGGCGAACGACGCCGCGATGGCACCGTTGGCCATGCCGAAGACGATGGCCCCGACGGCAACCGCCGACGGCACCATCACCGCGGCGAACCGCCGCCACCTGGTGCGGCCCTGAACCAGGCTGCCTTGCGCATCTTTCACGGGGGTCCTCCTCGTTCGGAGCGTCGCCCACCTGGCTCACGGCCGGCCGGTACGGCGGGTGCGACGAGATGCGGGGGAAAGGATGGGGGACACGCGAGCCGTCGACGGCTTCGACGTGGCGTGGGCCCGATCGTGCACCGATCCGGGCGGGCGCACAAGGGCCTGTGCTACTGGTCGGTAACACAACTTCCGGTACATCTCACCTTGGGTGAGGGACCGGTACGGGCGGGTATATCGGCGACCTGCACCACCCGCCCCGAATCCGGCCATTGGGAGCTTTAGCCATCACGACCGGTGACAGTTGCCGCGACGTTACGGTTTGGTAACGCCACTGTCCGTCGATGACTGTCCGACCCGGTCGCCGGCAAGTTCCGCCCGAGCGGCCGTTGCGAGGATCAGCGCGGCGACCCGCTGCGGCTCGTCGAACATCGGCACGTGGCCGGCCCCGCGCAGCTGTACGTGCTCGGCCGCCGGCAGCCGCAGCCGGGCCCGCCCGGCCTGGTACGGCAGCAGGATCCGGTCCCGGGTACCCCACGCCACGGTCACCGGTACCGGCACCGTACCGGTGAACGCGTACCGGTCCGCGTGCGCCGCGATCGGCGCGAAGCCGCCCGCGGTGGCGAACGCGACGGTGTCCCGCAACGCCTGCGCCGCGGGGATCCGGGTCGGGTGGCCCAGCAGCAGCCCGAAACACACCGCGCGGCCCACGCGCGGGCGCAACGCCCGGCGTACCAACGGTTCCGGCAGCCGGCTGGCCGCGCGCAGCACGCGCAACTGGCCCAGCGCCAGCCGCGCCTCCCACGGCCGGCAGAAACCGGCCGGGGCGAACGCGGTCACCGAGGCCGCCAGCCCGGCCGCGCCCAGTTCCAGCGCCAGCGCACCGCCCAGGCTGTTGCCGGCCATGTGCGGGCGGTGCAGCCCGGCCCGGGCGCAGAACCGGGCCACCAGCTCGACCGCGTCGGCCATCCCGCCGGGCAGCCCACCGGGCGGCAGCGGCGAGCGGCCGTGCCCGGGCAGGTCCACCGCGTACACGGTGTGGACCTCGGCCAGCCGGTCCAGCACCGGCAGCCACGCCTGCCAGTGGTGCCCGATCCCGTGCAGCAGCACCAGCGGGGTGCCGGTACCGAAGCGCTCCACGTGCAGCGGCCCGCCCATCACCCACCTCCCCCGCCGGTACCGGCGCTGTGCGTCCCGAAGCCCCGGCCCAGCCGCCGTACCTCGGCCTCCAGCGCCGGTACCAGGGTGCGCCCGACCCGGTTCACCACCAGATCCGCGACCGGACTCGACGCCACCGTGCGCAGCGCCGACACCAGCGCGACGCTGCGCGGCACGTACACCTTGCGCGGCCGGCGCACCATCGCCGCCACGATCCGCCGGGCGCACCGGTCGACCGACGTGGTCGAGCCCATCGGCCAGGGCAGCCGGCGCTGCGCGCCGGTGAACGCGGCCAGGTCCGCGCGCATGTCCCGGACCAGGTCGGTGTCGACCCAGCTCGGGTGGACGGTACCGACGCCGACGCCGGTGTGCGCCAGCTCCTGGCGCAGCACGTTGCCGAACTGCTCCACCCCGGCCTTGGCCGCGCAGTAGGCGGCCATGCCGGGCATCGCGGTGAACGCCGCGGCCGAGGAGACGAGCAGGAAGTACCCGCGCGCGGCCAGTACCGGCGCCATCGTCGCCCGTACCGTGCGGACCACGCCGACCAGGTTCACCTCGAGGGTACGGATCAGCGCGTCGAAGTCGCCCACGGCGACCGTACCGCGGTTGGCCACGCCCGCGTTCGCCAGTACCACGTCGATCCCGCCGAGCGCGGCCACGGTACCGTCGGCGGCCCGGTCCAGCGCAGCGGAGTCGGTGACGTCGCACGCGAACCAGGCGTGCCGCCCCGGCGGGCCGGCCAGCTCCGCGGCCAGTACCGCCAGCCGGGCCGGTTCCAGCCCCACCAGCGCCACCCGGGCCCCGTGCCCGGCGGCCAGCCGCGCGCAGTGCTCGCCGATCCCCCGGGCCGCACCGGTCACGAACACCACCCGGCCGGCCAGCTCCTGTCCCTTGTGGACAGTCCGGTGTGGAGTGCCGGGCCGGGTCATGCCCGTACCGGTTCCGGGTCCCGGTCGCCGGACGGGGTACCGACGTGGTCGCCGGGCCGCCAGCGCCGGGTGGCCAGCCGGTACCGCCAGCTGTAGCTCGGCCACAGCGTCGAGTTGCGGCCGGTGGAGTCGAGGTACCAGCTGCGGCAGCCGCCGGCCAGCCAGACCGTACCGGCCATGTGCCGGTCCACCCAGGCGGTGAACCGGTCCTGCGCGGCCCGGCTCGGCTCGATCGCGGCCAGCCCGGTGCGGTCGAGGTGCCCGATCGCGTTGAGCACGTACCGCACCGCGCTCTCGATCATGAACACGACCGAGTTGTGGCCGAGCCCGGAGTTGGGGCCCAGCATCATGAACAGGTTGGGGAAGCCGGCGAAGGCCACCCCGTAGTACGAGGACATGGTGCCCTGCCAGGACTGCGCCAGGCTCACCCCGTCGCGGCCGACGATGTGCTGCGCCGCGGGCATGTCGGTGACGTGGAAGCCGGTACCGAGGATGATCGCGTCCACCCGGTGCGCGGTACCGTCCGCGGTGACCACCGCGTCCGGCCGTACCGCCGTGATGGCCTCGGTCACGACCTCCACATTGGACCGTTGCAGGGCCGGGTAGTAGTCGTTGGACAGCAGCACCCGCTTGCAACCCATCGTGTACCGGGGGGTGAGCCGTTCGCGCAGCACCGGATCGGGTACCGAGCGGCGCAGGTGCCGGCGGGCGATCGCCTGGCCGATGCGCATCCCGGCCGGGTGCAGGAAGTTGAACCCGGTCAGCTCACGGACCCAGTAGACGCCGGACCGGACCAGCCGCTGCGCACCCGGTACGGTCCGGTACACGGCCCGCTCGGCCGCGCTGATGCGCCGGTCGGTCCGGGGCAGGATCCACGGCGGGGTGCGCTGGAACAGGCGCAGCGAGGCGACCTGGCCGGCGATGGCCGGGACGAACTGGATCGCCGAGGCGCCGGTACCGATGACGGCCACGTCCCGCCCGGTCAGGTCGTACCCGTGGTCCCAGCGGGCCGAGTGGAACACCGTACCGGCGAACGTGTCCAGCCCGGGAATGTCCGGAGTGGACGGTTCGCTGAGCGGGCCGCCCGCGACCACCAGGATGTCCGCGGCGTAGTCGCCGGCCGGGCTGCTCACCGTCCACAGTCGACTGCCGGGGTCCCAGCGCATCCCGGTCACCGGGTGGTCGTACCGCAGGTGCGGGGCCAGGCCGAACCGGTCCACGCAGCGGCGCAGGTACGCCCAGATCTCCGGCTGGCCGGAGAAGGTGCGGCTCCAGTCCGGGTTGAGCGCGAAGGAGAACGAGTACAGGTGCGACGGCACGTCGCAGGTACAGCCCGGGTACGTGTTGTCCCGCCAGGTACCGCCCGCGTCGCCGGCCCGCTCCAGCACCACGAAGTCGTCGATGCCGCGCTGCTTGAGCCGGATCGCGGTACCCAGGCCGCCGAAGCCGGCCCCGACGATCACGATCCGTACCCGCTGGGTGGTCCCGGAGCCCATCGGCGTCCCCTCCGCTGCGACCGGCGGGCGGGGACCGCGCGGTACCGCCCGTGCCCGATAAGTTACCACTAGGTAACCTGTTCGGGTAGGGCGTCCGGCGGTTCCGCCGGTACCCCGTACGGCTCAGGTACCGGTCGGGGTCAGCGCCGCCGCGGCGATCACGGCCGGGTGGTACGGGTCCGGGTCCTCGGTCACGCCGGCCACCAGTTCGGCCCGCATGGCCGGGGTCCAGAACAACCTCAGGTGCCCGGCCACCGCGGTCGCGGCGGCGTCGGCCGGGAGGTGCTCGAACTGGCGGGCGATCTGGTTCGCCATCCGGATCAGGTCAGCCCGCATCGGTACCGCTGCCCGTACCGGCCGGGGCCGCCACGGCCACCGGCGCCGGCTCGCCCCCGGTACCGTCCGGTGCCACGCCCGCCCCGATCTCCGCGCCCGCGGCGGCCGGGGCGGCGGCCGGTACCCGCGACACCGGCGTCACCTGGACCGCGGTCACCTTGTACTCCGGGCAGTTCGTGGCCCAGTCGGAGTACTCCGTGGTGACCACGTTCGCCCCGGTGACCGGGTGGTGGAAGGTCGTGTACACCACGCCCGGCGTCATCCGGTCGGAGAGCTTCGCCGGCAGCGTGGTACGCCCGACCCGGCTGGACAGCTCCACCAGGTCGCCGTCGCGGATGCCGCGCAGTTCGGCGTCGGCCGGGTGGATGTCGAGCACGTCCTGGTCGTGCCACACCACGTTCTCGGTACGGCGGGTCTGCGCGCCGACGTTGTACTGGGTCAGGATCCGGCCGGTGGTCAGCAGCAGCGGGTACCTGCGGGTGGTGCGCTCGTCGGTGGCCACGTACGGCGTCGCCACGAACCGGCCCTTGCCGCGCACGAAACCGTCCACGTGCATCACCGGGGTACCGTCCGGCGCCGCGTCGTTGCACGGCCACTGCACGCTGCCGACCTTGTCCAGCTTGGCGAACGACACCCCGGCGAAGGTCGGCGTGACGCTGGCGACCTCGTCCATGATCTCGCTCGGGTGGCCGTACGACATGGGGTACCCCATCGCCGTGGCCAGCTCGCAGGCGACCTCCCACTCGTGCCGGCCGGTCCGCGGCGGCATCACCGGGCGGACCCGGTTGATCCGCCGCTCGGCGTTGGTGAACGTGCCGTCCTTCTCCAGGAACGAGGTACCGGGCAGGAACACGTGCGCGTACGCCGCCGTCTCGTTGAGGAACAGGTCCTGTACCACCAGCAGGTCCAGTGTGGACAGTGCCGCCTTGACGTGCTCGGTGTTGGGGTCGGACTGGGCCAGGTCCTCGCCCTGCACGAACAGCCCGCGGAAGGTACCGTCCAGCGCGGCGGCGAACATGTTCGGGATGCGCAGCCCGGGCTCGGCCTGGATGGGCGTACCCCACACCGCCTCGAACACCTCGCGCACGGCGCTGTCGCTGACGTGCCGGTACCCGGCCAGCTCGTGCGGGAACGAGCCCATGTCGCAGGAGCCCTGCACGTTGTTCTGGCCGCGCAACGGGTTCACCCCGACGCCCTCGCGGCCGATGTTGCCGGTCGCCATCGCCAGGTTCGCCATCGCCATCACCATCGTCGAGCCCTGGCTGTGTTCGGTCACGCCCAGGCCGTAGTAGATGGCCGAGTTGGGGCCGGCGGCGTACAGCCGGGCCGCCGCGCGCAGGTCCGCCGCCGGTACCCCGGTGGACTCCTCGACCGCCTCGGGGCTGCACTCGGGCTGCGACACGAACGCGGCCCAGGTGTCGTACTCCTCGCACCGGGCGGCCACGAAATCGTTGTCCACCAACCCTTCCGTGACGACCACGTGCGCCATCGCGTTGATCACGGCCACGTTGGTACCGGGTCGCAGCGGCAGGTGGTACGCGGCCGTGACGTGCGGGCTGCGGACCAGGTCGATCCGGCGCGGGTCGACCACGATCAGCCGCGCGCCCTCGCGCAGCCGGCGCTTCATCCGGGAGGCGAACACCGGGTGCCCGTCGGTCGGGTTGGCCCCGATCACCATGATCACGTCGGCCTGCTCCACCGAGGCGAAGTTCTGCGTACCGGCGGAGGTACCGAAGGTCTGCTTGAGCCCGTACCCGGTCGGCGAGTGGCAGACCCGGGCGCAGGTGTCCACGTTGTTGTTGCCGAACGCGGCCCGGACCATCTTCTGCAGCACGAACACCTCTTCGTTGGTACAGCGCGAAGAGGTGATGCCGCCGATGGCGCCGGAGCCGTACGTCGCCTGGATGCCGGTGAACCGGGCGGCGGTGTACGCGATGGCCTCGTCCCAGCCCACCTCCCGCCACGGATCGGTGATCTTCTCCCGGATCATCGGCGCCAGTACCCGCTCGGCGTGCGTGGCGTACCCCCAGGCGAAGCGGCCCTTCACGCAGGAGTGGCCCTCGTTGGCGCCGCCGTCGCGGTCGGGCACCATCCGGACCACCTCGTTGCCGCGCAACTCGGCCCGGAACGAGCAGCCCACGCCGCAGTACGCGCAGGTGGTCGAGACCGACCGGGTGGGCAGGCCGAGGTTGATGACGGACTTCTCCATCAGCGTCTCGGTCGGGCAGGCCCGCACGCACGCCCCGCAGGACACGCACTCGGAGGACAGGAACGGCTCGCCGGCGCCGGCCGCCACCCGCGAGTCGAAGCCCCGTCCGGCGATGGTCAGCGCGAACGTCCCCTGTACCTCGTCGCAGGCCCGTACGCAGCGCGAGCAGACGATGCACTTGGCCGGGTCGTAGCTGAAGTACGGGTTGCTGTCGTCGCGGACGTCGTCGAAGTGGTTGTGGCCGTCGTAGCCGTAGCGCACCTGGCGCAGCCCGACCACGCCGGCCATGTCCTGCAGCTCGCAGTCGCCGTTGGCCGCGCAGGTCAGGCAGTCCAGCGGGTGGTCGGACAGGTACAGCTCCATCACGGCGGCGCGCAGCCGGGCCAGCTTCGGCGTCTGCGTGCTGACCCGCATCCCGTCGGCCACCGGGGTGGTGCACGAGGCCGGGGTACCCCGCTGCCCGTCCACCTCCACCAGGCACAGCCGGCAGGAGCCGAACGCCTGTACCGAGTCCGTGGCACACAACTTCGGAATGTCCACACCGGACAGTGCGGCGGCCCGTAGCACCGACGTGCCGGCCGGTACGGTCACCTCCCGGCCGTCGACGTGCACGGTGACCGGCGCCCCGGTCGCCGCCGGGGTACCCAGGTCCTCGTCCCGCAACCGGTTCATCGCCCGTCCTCCCTGCCCGCCAGGTGTACAGGTACGGATCTTTCGAAGTCCTCGCCGAACCAGCGCACCGCGCTGCGTACCGGCATCGGGGTCAGCCCGCCCATCGCGCACAGCGACCCGTCGGTCATCACCTCGCACAGGTCCTCCAGCAGCGCCAGGTTCTCCGACCTGCGCTCGCCGGCCACGATCCGGTCGATGACCTCGACCCCGCGGACCGCGCCGACCCGGCACGGGGTGCACTTGCCGCACGACTCCACGGCACAGAATTCCATTGCGAACCGGGCCTGCCGGGCCATGTCCACGGTGTCGTCGAAGACCACCACGCCGCCGTGGCCGAGCATCCCGCCGGCCTGTGCCAGCGCCTCGTACTCCAGCGGCAGGCCGAACGCCTCCACCGGCAGGTACGCGCCGAGCGGGCCGCCGACCTGCACCGCGCGTACCGGGCGCCCGGTCCGGGTACCGCCGCCGTACCCGAGCACGAGGTCGGCCAGGGTCAGGCCGAACGGTACCTCCACGATGCCGCCGCGGCGCACGTTGCCGGCGAGCTGGAAGACCTGGGTACCGCGGGAGCGTTCGGTGCCGCGCTGGGCGTAGGCGGCCGCGCCGTGGGTCAGGATCCACGGTATCGAGGCCAGCGTCAGCACGTTGTTCACCACGGTCGGCGCGCCGAACAGGCCCTCGATCGCGGGCAGCGGGGGCTTGGCCCGGATCTGGCCCCGCCGGCCCTCCAGGCTCTCCAGCATCGCGGTCTCCTCGCCGCAGATGTACGCCCCGGCGCCGACCCGTACCGACAGCTCGAAGTCCATTGTGGACCCCAGTACGCCGCGGCCGAGCAGCCCGCCCGCGCGGGCCTGTTCGATCGCCGCGCGCAGGGTGGCCACCGCGTCCGGGTACTCCGAGCGGACGTACACGTAGCCCTGGCTGGCGCCGACCGCCCAGGCCGCGATCAGTACCCCCTCGATCAGCGTGTACGGGTCGCCCTCCATCAGCATCCGGTCGGCGTAGGTACCGCTGTCGCCCTCGTCGGCGTTCACGCACACGTACTTCACCGGGGCGTCCAGGTCGGCCACGGTGCGCCACTTGATACCGGCCGGGAAGCCGGCCCCGCCGCGCCCGCGCAGCCCGGACGCGGCCACCTGCGCCACCACCTCGGCCGGCGGCATCGACAGCGCCCGCTCCAGCCCGGCCAGGCCGCCGTGCTGCTGGTAGTCGGCCAGGGACAGCGGATCGGTCAGGCCGCAGCGGGCGAACACCAGGCGCTGCTGCGCCACCAGCCACGGCTGCTCCTCCACCACGCCCAGGCACAGCGGGTGGGCGTACATGGGGCTGGAACCGAGCGGGCCGCGGTCCAGCAGGCCCGCCTCGATCAGGGCGGGTACCGCGGCCGGGGTCACCGGGCCGTACCCGATCCGGCCGCCGGCCCCCGGTACCTCCAGCAGCGGCTCCAGCCACAGCATCCCGCGCGAGCCGGTACGCACCAGGTTCAGCGGGATGCCCCGGGCCGCGGCGTGCGTGTGCAGCGCGGCGGCGACCTCGTCGGCGCCCACCGACCGGGCCGCGGCGTCCCGCGGCAGGTACGCGGTGACCGGTGCCATCGTCACGCCCCGCCCCGGACCGGCCCGAACAGGGCGTCGAAGAGCTGGCCGTCGACCCGCCCGATCAACTGGCCGTTGACCATGACGCTGGGACCGAGCGCGCAGTTGCCCAGGCAGTACACCTCGGTCAGGTGTACCGACCCGTCCGGGCTGGTCTGGCCGAAGCTCAGGCCCAGCCGGTCGCTTGCGTACGCGGCCAGTTCCCGCGCGCCGACCGCCTGGCACGCCTCGGCCCGGCACACCGCGATCGTGACCGCGGCCGGCGGCGTGGTCCGGAAGTCCTTGTAGAACGTGACCACGCCGTGCACCTCGGCCCGGGACAGGTTCAGCACATCGGCCACCACGGGTACCGCGCCC
>Ga0209069_10000455_pt1 | contig 18597 bp, 16 predicted proteins | sample Str013_2_FD_187202 | JGI IMG/M metagenome (GOLD analysis project Ga0209069, IMG submission 187202) | Freshwater sediment microbial communities in response to fracking from Pennsylvania, USA - Straight Creek_MetaG_SC_2013 (SPAdes) (version 2) | ecosystem: Environmental > Aquatic > Freshwater >...
GTGCCGTCGGGCCCGCGCTGAACCGCCGCGGTCGGGACCACGACGACTTGGTGCAGCGTGTTGATCAGAACCCGTACGTTGACGAACTGTCCCGGCCAAAGCTGGACCTTGGCATTGGGGAATTCGCCTTTGAGCTGGACGGTGCCGGTGGTCTGGTCGACCTGATTGTTGATGACCACCACCTTGCCGCTGTCGATCGCCGCAGTGCCGTCGGCGGCGATCGCCTGCACCGGCAATTGCCCCGCCGCCATGCCCTTGTTGAGATCGGGAAGCACCTGCTGCGGCAGGTTGAACAGGACCGCGATCGGCTTGATCTGGGTGATGACCACGAGGCCCGTCGTGTCGGACGCATGCACGATGTTGCCCTCGTCGACCAGACGGATACCTGTCAGCCCGGTGATCGGCGCCACCACGTCCGTGTAGTCGAGGGTCGCCTTGACGTTGTTGATCGAAGCCTGGTCGGACTGCGTCTGCGCCGTCAGCTGATCGACCGTCGCCTTCTGGGTGTCGACCTGCTGCTTCTGCACCGCATTGCTGGCGAGCAGCCTGGTATAGCGCTCGAGATCGAGCTTGGCATTGGCGAGCAACGCTTCATCCTGCGCCTTCTTGGCGACCGCAATATCGTATTGGGCCTGGTAGAGAGTCGGATCGATCTTGGCGATGACGGACCCTTGCTCGACCTCCTGTCCTTCCTTGAAGGCGATCTTCATCAGCTTGCCGTCGACCTGCGAGCGCACCGTGACGGTGTTGAGGGCCTTGGCGGTGCCGACGCCGTCCAGATAAACCGGCACGTCGGCGAGGCGGGCCGCGATGGCCAGCACCGGAACGGTGTCGTTGGCATTGCCGCCGCCGCGCCGGAACCCCGGTCGGTTCGCCTGCTTCTGCTGTTGCTGCGACGGCTGCCCGGGGCCGTAATACCAATAGGCGGCCCCGCCCAGGACGGCGAGGCATATGACGATCGCAATGCGTCGCAATGCCCGCATCATGGCCGGCATCCGGTCGCTGGCCAGCTCCGAAAATCGGCCGGCCGGCCGGGAGCGCTCGATCCCGCCAACCCGTCCATGCCATCGCGCGTGAGATTCATGAGTGGCCTTCGATGCCCATCGACACCCGTGTCCCGACGAGCATCAAAACGGCGCGCTCGCCCGGCTGGCGGCGACCCGACAGCAAATTATCAAACCAGGCCCTGCGAACCACTTAAATAAATATAATGTTGGCGGGCTCGACGGCGGCCGGCGGGTCCGCGCGACGACTCGTCACCGGGCAGAATTTGCACCCGTATGGACGAAAATACTCCGGTGCAATCAATGGCTTGAAGGCACCCATGGGGGCACGGGACGGCGCCGCGAATGGCGGCGCGTTGCTCTGGCCTCCAAATGGGCGGGCTGGTACAGGGGGTGGCGATCTCAAGCGGGACGGGCCGGGGCGATGTCGAGTGAAGAGCTAAGTCCTGCGCGGCCGTTGCGGCCGGCGTGGCGCAAGCCCCGGCTCGAGCACGTCGTGATGGGCGGCGCCGTCGTGGCGCTGGTGATCCTGGTGGTGCTGCCGCTCATGTCGCTGCTGCTCGGCAGCGTTCGCGGCGAGCAGGGCCTGAGCCTCGATCATTTCGCCGAGGTGCTGACCGGCCGGCTCTACGTCACGGCGCTCAAGAACTCGCTCATGCTCGGCGCCTGGACCAGTCTGTTCAGCACGATCATCGGGCTCACCTTGGCGTGGGCGGTGAGCCGCACCGACGTGCCGGCCAAGCCCTTGCTGCAGCTCACCGCCACGCTCTCCTATCTGTCGCCGCCGTTCCTGACCGCGATCGCCTTCACCTATCTGTTCAGCCCGAATGCCGGCATCCTCAATGTCCTCATGCGTGACGTCGTGGGACTGCCTTGGCTCACCTTCAATATCTTTTCCATGCCGGGCCTGGTCCTGGTCACCGTGATGCACACCTTTCCGTTCGTCTATCTGCTGGCCGCGAGCGCGCTGCAATCGGTCGATGCCTCCTACGAGGAAGCCGCTCAGATCCTCGGCGCCGGCAAGCTGCGCACCGCGTTCGCGATCACGGCGCCGCTGGTGGCGCCTGCGGTTCTCTCCGGAGCGCTGCTCGGCTTCGTCAATGCCATCGCGCTGTTCGGCTCGCAGGCGATCATCGGCCTGCCCGGCCGTATCGTGACCTTGCCCACCCGCATCTATGCGCTGTTCGATTACCCGCCCGAATACGGCTTGGCCTCCGCGCTGTCGCTCGTCTTCGTGCTCATCACCATCGTGGCGCTTTATCTGCAGCGCGCATTCCTGGCGCGGCGCTCCTATGTCACGCTCGCCGGCAAGGGCTCGCGCCTGCAATTGGTGCGGCTCGGCAAGATGCGCTTCGTCCTGCTCGGCTTCGGCGTCGTCATCTTCATCGTGTCGATTGTCGCCCCCTTTTCGACCCTGATCGCCGTCTCGTTCTCGAAATCCTGGGGCCTCGATTTCTGGAAGGGCCTGACGTTCGCCAACTACAAGTTCATCCTGTTCGACTACGACGTCACGCGCCGGGCGATCCTCAACAGCCTCCTGCTCGCCACCCTGGCGGCGACCATCGCGGTGCTGCTCGGTGCGGTGATCGGCTGGATCGACTTGCGCACCAAGATCCCCGGACGCCGCCTGCTCGACTATTTCGCGCTCATCCCGCTCGGGCTTCCGGGCATCGTGGTGGCGGTGGCCTTGATCCAGTTCTGGCTCGCCATGCCGGTTGCGCTCTACGGCACGCTCGCCATCCTGCTGCTCGCCTATGTGGGGCGCTACATTCCGCTCGGGGTGCGCGCCGCCAATGCGGCGCTGCGCCAGATCGATCCTTCGCTGGAGGAGAGCGCCCAGATTCTCGGCGCCTCGTGGTTGACCACCATGCGGGAGGTGACGCTGCCGCTGATCCGGCCCGGATTGTTCGCCGGCTGGCTGTTGGTGTTCGTGCCGGTCATTCAGGAGCTGAGCGCGTCGATCCTACTGTTCTCGTCGAGCTCCATTACGCTCGCGGTGGCAATCTACAATCTCTACGAAACCGGATACATCGAGCCGGTCGCCGCGCTCGCCATGATCAACATGGTCATCATCGGTGCGGCGATTTGGCTCGCCACCAAGGTCGGCGGCAGCCGTATCCTGGGGCGCGGCGATGCCGCCCAAGATGCGGCACACGGGGCAGGGACATAGATGGCCGGGATCACGATCCGCGGATTGTCGAAGCGCTTCGGCGCGCGCGACGGCGAGCTCGCCGCCGTGGCCGATCTCGAGCTCGACATCAAGGACAACCAATTCGTCACCTTGCTCGGCCCCTCGGGTTGCGGCAAGACCACGACGCTTCGCCTCATCGCCGGCTACATCACGCCCGACTCGGGCACCATCGAGGTCGCCGGCCGGCTCCTGTCGTCACCGCAAGCCGTGGTGTCGCCGGCGGAGCGCGGCATGGGCATGGTGTTCCAGAATTACGCGGTGTGGCCGCACAAGACCGTGTTCGAGAACGTGGTCTTCGGCCTCAGGCTGCGCAAGCTTCCGTCGTCCGCGGCGCGCCAGAAGGTCGCCGACATGCTGGCGCTGGTGAACCTCGGCGGGCTCGAAGGGCGCTATCCGGGCGAGCTGTCGGGCGGGCAACAGCAGCGCGTGGCACTGGCGCGCTCGCTCGTGGTCGAGCCCGACATCCTGCTGCTCGACGAGCCCCTGTCCAATCTCGATGCCAAGCTGCGCGAGCGGATGCGCACCGAGCTCAAGCAGCTCCAGCGTCGCACCGGCATCACCTTCGTATATGTCACCCACGATCAGGCCGAGGCGCTCGCGCTGTCGGATCAGGTGGCGGTGATCAGCGGCGGGCGGTTGCAGCAATACGGCACGCCGTTCGAGGTCTATGCGCATCCGGCCAACCGCATGGTGGCGGATTTCATGGGCCTGGTGAACCTGGTGCCGGGCCGGGTTCGCGACATGAAGAACGGCGTTGCCAATGTCGAGCTCACGCCCGATCTCACGCTCGGCATCGCCAAGGTGGACGGCCTCTCGGTGGGCGAGCGGGTGGATGTGGCCATTCGTCCGGAAAACATCCGCCTGGCGACGCCGCCGGAGCCGGCCACGGAAACGCTCGCCAAGGTCGCGCTCGCCAAGGTGACCAGCCACGTCTTCCTGGGCAATCTCAGCGAGTACGAGGTCACGCTGCCGTCAGGCTCGGTGTTGCGGGTGCAGACGCACCCGCTGCAGCAATTCACGGTCGGTGAACCGGTGGCGTTCGAGATCGACGCGACCCAATGCAGCGCTTTCCCGCGCATCCGCGGCGAGCGCACGCCGGAGTGACTTCTTTGATGACCTTTATGGGCTGGGCGCGGGCGACCGTTGCCAGCTGACGACGCTCACGCCGCTTGCCGCATCGAGCACCTGCGGCGGGCGGGGCGCGAGGCCGTGATCGGCCAGCACTTGCTCGGGTGACTGCTGCGGCACCTGTGGAAACACCGGCCGCCCGTCAGGCAGGCGAACGCCCGGCGCCCGCGTCAGGTGGAAAACATCGTAGCGGGGCAGGAACATTCCGAACACATCGGTGCCGCCGATGACCGCGAGACTGCCGTCCGGGCTCCCGAGCGCCGCCCAGGCTTCCTCGAACGACGCGCCGCCCGGATTCCAGAGCAGCGCCTTTTCGTTCGACGGATCGGCCGCCAGCGCGGGAACTTGCCGGGTCACGATCAGCCGTCGGCGCAAATGCGAATGCGGCTGCTGCTCATGGGAGTGCCGGCCATGCACGACCGCGTCGACGCCATCGAGCCCGTGCTCGAAGAAGCGTTGATCGGCCTCGAACTTGAGCTCAGCCGGCATGATGCCTGCGGCATTCGCCAGCATGCCGTCGGCGGACACGATGGCATATCCTTCGATGCGGCGGGGACGAGTCATGGAGCGAAGATCCGAGAACGCACGGGCCGCTATGGATGGACGGCGCCGCGCAAGTTGATGGCGTGCAGGAACTCTTGCCGGGTCTCCACGCGCTTGCGGAATACGCCCAGCATTTGGCTCGTCACCATCGTGACGCTCGACTTGTGCACGCCGCGGGTGGTCATGCATTGGTGCGCCGCTTCGATGACGACCGCGACCCCAAACGGCTTGAGCACGCTGTCCAGGCAAGACGCGATTTCTGCGGTCATCTTTTCCTGGATCTGGAGGCGCCGGGCATAGACATCGACCAGTCTCGCGAGCTTTGAAATCCCGACCACGCGGTTGCGCGGAATATATCCGATATGGGCGCGGCCGATGATCGGAGCCAGGTGGTGCTCGCAGTGGGATTCGAACGCTATGTCCCGCAGCACCACCATCTCGTCATAGCCGGCGACTTCGTCGAAGGTCCGGCTGAGATAGTCGCGCGGTTCCTCCGTGTAGCCGGAGAACCACTCTTCGTAGGCGCGGGCGACGCGGGCGGGCGTTCCCAACAAGCCCTGGCGATTGGGGTTGTCGCCCGCCCAGCGAATGAGGGTGCGCACCGCATCTTCGGCGTCGGAGCGGGATGGCCGATCGGTGGCCGGTGCGCGGGCCGCCGTCTTGTTCTCGTTCTTGGCCTTGGCGCTCTGCCCGATTGCGACGATTTTACCCATTATGTTCCTCTCGGTCCGGCTCCTGCGCGGAAGCCGGATGCTTCTACGCCGATTCCCGCGGCTCATGAAGCATATCCTGAATGCATGCCGGCCATGATCTGGTCGACGGCCAAGGGCATTTGCGATTGCAATGGAGCAGCCGCCGCCGGCGAATTTCATGAATCGACATGGAACCGACGACGCGGGGTTTCGTTTGTCATCGGGGCGTCAAGCCTGCGGAGCGAGAATCCCGGGGCACCCCGTGCTTTGGGGCACAGCTGTGGATTGTCCGCGCAACCTGAGTGAGGAAAATACCGATGCCGTTCAGCCTTCCTGATCTGCCGTATGCCTATGACGCGCTGGCGCCCTTCATGTCGCGCGAGACGCTCGAATTCCACCACGACAAGCACCACAAAGCCTATGTCGACACCGGCAACAAGCTGCTGCAGGGCAGCGAGTGGGAAGGCAAGCCGCTCGAAGAGGTGGTGAAGGGATCGTTCGGCAAGAATGCCGCGCTCTTCAACAATTCCGGGCAGCATTACAACCACATCCATTTCTGGAAATGGATGAAGCCGGGCGGTGGCGGCAAGATGCCCGGCAAGCTTGAGGAACGGATCGTCGCCGACCTCGGCTCGCTCGACAAGATGAAGGAAGACTTCACCCAGGCCGGCGTCGGCCAGTTCGGCTCAGGCTGGTGCTGGCTCGCCGTGAAGGACGGCAAGGTCGTCGTCATGAAGACGCCGAATGGCGAAAATCCCCTGGTGCACGGCGCTGAGCCGATCCTCGGCTGCGACGTGTGGGAGCACGCCTACTATGTCGACTACCGCAACCGGCGGCCCGACTATCTCAAGGCGTTCCTGGACCATCTGGTCAACTGGGAGCACGTCGCGCGGATGCTCGATGACGCCGAGAAATCCAAGTCGGGGTCGCACATGGCGGCATGAGGCGCCGCGTGCGCGACTTCTTCTTCAGCCCAATTCTCTTCAGCCCGATGAGGTGCCGTCGTGAACAACAAGGTCCAAGAGCTCAAGAAGGGCCGGGTCGCCCCCGCCCTCGATACCCCGACCGATCTGCCGCCGGAGGCCGTGCGGGCTCTGTCGGAGTCGCTCAACGCCATCCTGGCCGACACCCTGGCGCTCTACATAAAGACCAAGAACTTTCATTGGCACATCAGCGGGCCGCATTTCCGCAGCTATCATCTGTTGCTCGACGAGCAGTCGCAACAAATCCTGGCGACCGTGGACGAGCTGGCCGAGCGCGTACGAAAGATCGGCGGCACCACCCTGCGCTCGATCGGACAGATCGCCAGGCTGATGCGCATCCGCGACAATGACGAGGATTTCGTGCCTCCGCTCGACATGCTGAGCGAGCTCATGGCCGACAACAAGGCCACGATCCAGACCATGCGGGCGGCTCACAAGCTCGCCGACAAGCACGAGGACGTCGCAACCGCAAGCCTGCTCGAGCAATTCATCGACGGTGCCGAAAAGCGGACCTGGTTTCTGTTCGAGGCCAGCCGCGGCGCGGACCGGTCCGGACATTGAGGGTGAGCAAATGAATTCCCTGCACCAAGGTGAAATGCCGATCGTGAAATCCACCGATGCCGTCCGCGCCGGCGTCACCGGACATCAGGTTCGGTACGTTCTGGGCTTTGGGCTTGCGGGCATTGTTCTCGCGTTTCTTGTCTTGGGCGTTTATTTTGGCGTGGGGGGCCGCTAATATTCTTCTTGCTTCTTGCCGCCGAGTGAGACCGGCAGGACACCCGAGAGCATGCCCCGCAACGGGAACGTCCGTCGCCGCAGCCATGACCAATTCCGTCGGTTTCCCATTTGGGCTGCATTTCCGCAGAGCCCCATTTCTGGCTTGCGCGGCCTTCCTGGTGCTGAGCACGACCGCCGCACTCGCCGCCGAAAATCCGACCGGTGGCCCCTCGGAAGTCATCTTCCTCGCCGAGCTCGTCGTCCTGATATTGGTCGGTCGCCTGCTGGGCGAGGCCATGCAGCGCATCGGCCAGCCATCCGTCATGGGACAGCTGCTCGGCGGCATTCTGCTTGGTCCTTCGCTATTCGGCTGGCTGTGGCCGGACGCCCAGCATTGGCTCTTTCCTGCCGCCAAAGAGCAGAAGAGCATGATCGATGCGGTGTCCCAGTTCGGCATCCTCTTGCTGCTGCTGCTGACCGGGATGGAGACCGATCTCAAGCTGGTGCGGAAGGTTCGCCGCGCCGCCGCCAGCATTTCGTTGACCGGGGTTGCGGTGCCGTTCGCCTGCGGCGTCACGCTCGGCCTGTTCTTGCCGGAATCGCTGCTGCCGGATCCCGGCAAACGCCTGTTGACCTCGCTGTTCCTCGGCATTGCCTTGTCGATCTCTTCGATCAAGATCGTGGCGGCGATCGTGCGCGAGATGAATTTCACGCGTCGCAATCTCGGGCAGGTGATCGTGGCGTCCGCCATCATGGAAGACACGATCGGCTGGATCATCATCGCCATCACGTTCGGGCTCGCCGAGGCGGGCACCATCAATGTCGCCAACGTCGCCATCAGCGTGCTGGGGACGGCGATTTTTTTGGCCTTGAGCTTCACGATCGGGCGCCCGATCGTGTTCTATCTGATCCGATGGGCCAACGATAACTTCAAGAGCGAATTCCCGGTGATCACCACCATCCTGGTGATCATGGGCGGCATGGCGCTGACGACGCATCTCATCGGCGTTCACACGGTGCTCGGCGCCTTCATTGCCGGTGTTTTGATCGGTGAGTCCCCGATTCTCACCAAGCATATCGACGAGCAGCTGCGCGGCCTGATCCTGGCGTTCTTCATGCCGGTCTTCTTCGGCATGGCGGGGCTGAGCGCCGATCTCACGATTTTGCGGGACCCGCAGCTGTTGCTCTTGGCACTGGGCCTGATCGCGATCGCGAGCATCGGCAAGTTCGCCGGGGCGTTTGCCGGGGGCGCGATCGGCGGGCTGACGCGGGCCGAGGCCCTCGCGCTCGCCTGCGGCATGAACGCGCGCGGCTCGACCGAGGTGATCGTCGCCGCCATCGGTCTGTCGATGGGGGCGCTCACGCAAAATCTCTTTACGATGATCGTCGCCATGGCGTTCGTCACCACCATGGGCATGCCGCCGATGCTGCGCTGGAGCCTGGCGCGGGTCCCGCTCGGCAAGGCCGAACGGGAGCGGTTGGAGCGCGAGGAGTTCGAGGCCAAGGGGTTCGTTTCAAACCTGGAACGATTGCTGCTGGTGGTGGACGAGAGCCCGAACGGCAAGTTCACCGCTCACATCGCGGGCCTGATCGCGAGCCGCCGAGGCTTGCCGACCACCGTCCTGCCCAAGGGCCTGCCCGAGCCCAGCGGCAGGGAGAAATCCAGGCCGCGCGCCGAGCCGGACACCGCGGTGGACACCACCGCCGAGCAGGCCCTGAAGGCGGCGGCCGAGGAGGTCAAGAAGACCGTGCCGAAGGCAGACGAGCCGGCGCCGGTTCACGTGACGATCCGCAAGCCCTCGGAGAACACGATCAAGGAAACGATCACGAGCGAGGCCAAGAAGGGCTACGACCTTTTGTTCATTGGCCTGAAAAGCACCAAGACAAGAAGCGGCGCATTCAATCCGGAAATCGCCGGCATGGCGGTGGCCTTCGAGGGACCGCTGGCGATCGTGATGGGACAGGGCGATCATCTGAAAGCGCCGGATCAAGGCCGCTTCGACATCCTGGTTCCGGTTGCCGGGACCGACATCTCGCGCCGCGCCGCCGAGGTCGCCATCGCGCTCGCCCGCGCCTGCGAATGTCCCATGACCGCGCTCTACGTCGCCAATACGGGCGCCAGCGCCAAGCGCCGGGGCAGCCCGCGCGAGCGCCGCCACGAGCAGGCGATCCTGAAAGAAATCGTCCAGATGGCCGATCGCTACGATGTGGCGGTGAAAACCGCCGTGCGCTCCGACGTCGCGCCCGATGAGGCCATCCTGGCGCAGGCCAAAAAAGGCGGCCACGACCTGATCATCATGGGGGTGCAGCGCCGGCCGGGCGACAAGCTGTTCTTCGGCGATACGGCCGCGGCCGTGTTCGAGAAATCGCCGGGCTCGGTTTTGTTCCTCTCGAGCTAGCGTTGTGATTCTGAGGCCTTACCCATCGGGCGCCTCTTGGGATACAATTCCGCCGTGCCGCCATCAGAATCGACACGACAAAGGAGGAAGCTCATGAAGATTTCCAGCTCTGGACGTCTCGCGATCGGCGTGTCCCTTTTGCTGCTCGGCGCTTGCGCATCGGCAAGCGCGCAGACCTCGCAGACAAAGGGCTACCACCTGCTCAAGACGATCTCGGTGCCGACCGCCCCAGGGACGCGCGAGTATTTCGACTACCTGTACGTGGATGCCGATGCGCGCCGCGTCTACGTCACGCAGGGGACGGAAGTGGACGTGCTCAATGCCGACGACTTCTCGCTGGTGGGCAAGATCAGCGGCTTCAAGCAAAACCACGCCGTCGTCATCGTCAAGGAGCTCGGCAAAGGCTTCATCACCGATGGCGAGGCCAAGAAGGTGGTCTCCTTCGACCCCAGCACCTTGAAGATCACGGGCGAGGTGGTAACAGATCAGGAGGATACCGACGCGCTGGTCTACGATCCGGCCTCGAAGTACCTGTTCTCCATCAACGGCAACAGCGGCAACACATCGGTCATCGATCCGGTGAAAATGACCGTGGTCAAGTTGATGGACTTGGGCGGCGCCGCGGAATTCGGCGTCGTCGATGGAAAGGGCTTGCTGTTCGACAACAACGAAGCCAAGAACGATATCGTGGTCATCGATACGCGCTCGCTCGAGATCAAGTCGCGATGGCCGACCGCGCCGGCCGGAACCGTCACTGCTCTGGCGGCGGATTTCAAGAACAACCGGCTGTTCACGGCGGGTCGCAAGCCGCAATTCGCGGTCATGATGGACGCGACCAGCGGCAAGGTCCTGCAATCGTTCCCCATCAGCGCCGGGGTGGACGCCGGCGCCTTCGATCCTGAGACCGGCCTGGTGTTCTTCTCGACTCGGGACGGCATGGTGCATATTTTTCACGAAGATTCGCCCGACAAGCTGAGCGAGGTCCAGACGCTCAAGACCGAATATGGGGCCAAGACCATGGCCATCGATCCGAAGACCCACAACATATTCCTGAGCACATCGGATTTCGATCCGCCCGCAGCTCCGACCGAAAAGCAACCCAATCCGCTTCCGCGGGCGAAGCAGGCAAACTTCCGGGTGCTGGTCTACGCGCCTTGATTTCGCCAGGTAGGCGCCGGCTGCCCGCTTGACTTGATCCGGAGCCCGGCTTGGTTCAGCCGGGCTCCAAGCCCTTCGATTTGAAAGCCGGCGCGGCGCTCGGCGCGGTGAGGAACTTGACCCAAGCATTGGCGGCGTCGACCTGCTTGGCGCCGACCTGGATGCCGCTCGAAAAAGTCGTGATCTGCTGGATGTCGGCTGGCAGCGGACCCACATAGTCGACGCCCGCGAAGTGCGACATCTCGCTCACCTGCTGCACGCCGATCTCGGCCTCGCCGCTCGCCACGATGCTGCCGACGAAAATGCCGGTCGGGGTCTGCTTGAGCTTCGGCTTGATCTGATCGGCAATTCCCAGGCGCTGGAACAGGCCGGTCACGTAGACCCCGCTCGGGCCGGTGGAATAGCCGATCGACTTGGCGGCCAGCAGCGTCTTCTTAAAGGCCTCGGTGGTGCTGATGTCGGGCTTCGGCGCGCCGGCCCGCACCCCCACCCCCACGCCTGATTTCGCGATATCGACGCGGCTGCCCGGCACGATCGTGCCGGACTCGATGAAGTCGTCGATCGCGGGGCCCGCCATGACGATGAGGTCGTAGGTCTCGCCGGCCGCAATTCGCTTCTGCAGGTCGAGCGTGCCGGTGAAGATGGTGGTGACCTTGTGCCCGGACGCCTTCTCGAATTGCGGCACCAGTTCGCGATACGCTTCCTCGGGGGCCTGCGTGGAAAGAACCTTGATCTCGACCGCTCCGGCGATGCCGGGAGGCAAGAGCGCGCTCACGGCCGCTAGGCTCATGGCTGCGATGATGATGCCGGATTTCATGATGGTGCTCCCATGACGCATTTCAATGTTGCGGGCAGTGTAGCGGATCGCCGCACGGCCCGACAGGCGCCTCCTTGACACGGGCCGCCCAGCCGCATTTGTAGGATGGGTAGAGCTCTTGCGAAACCCGTCAACGGCGGCCGATGGGTTTCGCAAGAGCTCTACCCATCCTACAGAATCGTCTGGTTCGGAGGCCAAGCATGAACAAGCCCGTTACGCCGCCCGGTGCGATCCGCGGCGAGGAGCATTGGGTCCAGAAGGGCGATGTCCGCCTGTTCCTGTTCGAGAAATATGCCGGTGACCCTTCCGGGGCGGCCGGTACCATCCTGTTCGTGCACGGCTCCTCCATGGCGTCGCAGCCGACCTTCGACCTGCACGTGCCGGGGCGGCCGGACAGCTCGGTGATGGATTGGTTCGCGGCGCGCGGCTACGACTGCTGGTGCGTCGACATGGAGGGCTATGGCCGCTCCACCAAGGATCGCGACAACAATGCCCCGATCGCGCAGGGTGCCGACGATTGCTTCGCCGCCGCCAGCTATATCGGCAAGCTGCGCGGCCAGCGCCCGCTCCTGGTCTATGGGATTTCGTCGGGGGCGCTGCGGGCGGCTTTGTTCGCGGAACGCCATCCCGACATGGTCAAGCGGCTCGCGCTCGACGCCATGGTGTGGACCGGCGCCGGCTCGCCGACGCTCGCCGAACGGCGCAAGAGACTGCCGGAATTCCAGTCGAAGAACCGCCGCCCGATCGACCGCGCCTTCGTCCACTCGATCTTCGAGCGCGACCACGCCGGCACGGCGGACAAGGAGGTGGTGGAGGCGTTCGCGGATGCGATCCTGGCGGTCGACGATTCGGTGCCGACCGGCACCTATGTGGACATGTGCGCGCGGCTGCCGGTGATCGATCCCACGAAAATCACGGTGCCGACCATCATCATGCGCGGCGAATATGATGGTATTGCCAGCATCGGCGATCTCATCGCGTTCTTCGAGAAGCTGCCCAACCCGGACAAGCAGTTCGCGGTAATGCCGGGCATCGCTCACGCCTCGTTCCAGCAGAAGAACTATGCGCTGGTCTATCATCTGCTGCTGAGCTTCTTCTCGCAGCCGGAGCCCGTGTATCGCGGGTGAGGGGAAGCGGTGATTGGAGCGCGGCTTCCCTCGCCCCGCTTGCGGGGAGAGGGCAACACGGCACGGAGGAAAATCTGGTTTCGGCCCGGTGAGGGGGCGCTTCCGCAGGCTCAGAATCGCGGAGGGGTCCCCTCATCCCACCTTCTCCCCGCACGCGGGGAGAAGGAGTGAAAAACCCTGCGTCCCTGAATGGGAGGCATTCGGACAAGAAACGGGAGGATACGCGATGCTCGCACTCAAACGCACGCTCGTCGCCTGCTTCGCGGTCGCCGGTCTCCTGACGCCCGCTTGGGCGCAAGACGCAGTCGACGCCGCCAAGGCCAAGGCCGAAGGCAAGGTCGTCTGGTACACCTCGACCCCTATCGAGGAGGCCCAGAAGATCGCCGAGCTGTTCCGCGCGCAGAGCGGCATTACGGTCGAGCTGTTCCGGTCCGGCGGCTCGCAGATCCTCAGCCGCTTCCAGCAGGAGATCAATGCCGGACGGGTCGCGGTCGACGTGCTCACCCATTCGGATCCGGCCGCCGCCCGCGCAATGGCCAAGAAGGGCCTGTTCGCACCCTTCCGGCCGAAGAATTTCGACAACATCCCGGACGCCGCCAAGGCGGCGGACGGCAGCTTCATCGGCCAGCGTCTCAATATGATGACCCACTATCTGCGCACCGATAAAGTGGCGCCCGCCGACGAGCCCAAGACCTGGGACGACCTCACCGCCCCCAAATACAAGGGCAAGCTGGCGATGGCCGATCCGTCCTTCACGTCATTGCAGGTGTCGGTGGTCGGCATGATGTCGAAGCTGCGCGGCTGGGGCTTCTACGAGAAGCTGCGGCAGAATGATGTCATGATCGTGCCGGGCAATCAGCAGGTCTCCGACCTCATCAAGCGCGGCGAGCGTCTGATCGCGGTCGGCGCGCTCGACTCCTACGCCGCCGATCTCAAGACCGCCGGCCACCCAATCAAGACCCTGTATCCCTCCGACGGCGTGTTCGTCATCCCGTCGCCCACGTCGGTGGTCAAAGGATCGCCCAACCCGAACGCCGCCAGGCTGTTCGCGCAATTCATGATCGGCGACGAGGTCCAGGGCCTGTTCCCGGCCGACGGCGGCTATTCGGCGCGCATCGACATCGCCGCGCCGCCAGGCTCACCCGATCTCAAGAGCCTCCACATCATCGCGGTCGACGACGATTACGTCGAGCGGGAAGGCGCGCGGATCAAGAAGCAGTTCAACGAAATTTTCCAGTAGGGGCGCGTCGCGCGATGTCGTCAAACGAGAGCGTCGTAGTCGGCGTGCGAGCCGATCCAAAACCACAGCAAGCCGTTTTCGATCTCCACCGCCAGCGCGCGGTAACGGCTTCCGACCCGAACCGACCAGAAGCGCCCGACTTTCTTCATTTGCAGAGACGGATGCCGCGGATTTTCTTTCAGCAGAGCATAGTTCTTGTCGGCGAGTGCCCGGACATTCTCGGGAAGTCCGGCATACGCCTCCCAGAATGCCGGGCTCGCGAAATGCCTCACAGCTCGCGCGCGCGACCAGCACGGTAATCCGCGAGCGCCTGCTCGGCCAGCCTGTCCAGCCTGCCCGCCTTGGCATCCCGCTCGATCTCTTGATCGAAACGAGCGGCCTCAAATTCCGCGAACCAGGCACGAAATTGCTGAAGCTGATCGGGTGGCAATTCAGCCACGGCCTTTTCGAGGTCTTCAATGGTGGTCATGCCGTGAATATAGCACAGCTGCGTTTCGGCCGTGAGGGCCGAGATTGCCGCCGCTCCGATGAGGCAGGCAGCCTGGAAGGTCACACCGCGACCTTGCGCAGGAAGCCCTCGACCTCGGCGCGGACGTCGGCGGCGGCGGCTTCGACTGCTTCCGAGGCGGTAAGCACGGTCTGGGCGGAGCGCCGCGTTTCGGTCGCCGTCGTGGCGACTTCTCCCAACACGGTCATGATCTCCTTGGTTCCCCGCACGGCGCCGGCGACGTTCTGTGAAATCTCGCCGGTGGCACCGCTCTGCTGCAGCACAGAGGCGGCGGCGGCCCCGGTGAATTGGTTGATCTCCTGCATGCGATCGGCGATGCGGGCGATGGCTTCGACGCTTGCCGCGGTCGAGGCTTGAACGGCGGAAATCTGGGCGGAGATTTCCTCGGTGGCCTTCGCGGTTTGCACCGCCAGCGATTTGACCTCGGAAGCGACCACCGCAAAACCGCGTCCGGCATCGCCGGCGCGGGCGGCTTCGATGGTGGCATTCAGGGCCAGAAGGTTGGTCTGGCCGGCGACGTCCTGGATCAGCTTGACCACGTCGCCGATCTTCTGCGCGGCCTGCGCCAGCCCGCCGATCTGCTCGTTGGTCGCCGCCGCCTCTTTCACCGCGATGCCGACCAGATTGTTGGTCTGGCCGAGCTGCTGGCTGATCTCGCCGATCGAGGCCGACAATTCCTCGGCGGCCGAGGCCGCGCTGTCTACGTTGATCGACGCCTTGTTGGATGCCTGGACCGCGCTTTCGGCGCGCTCGGAATTCTTGTTGGACGCCGCAAACAGCGTGGTGGCGGTCGAGCGCATCGTGATGGCATTGTCGCCGACGGTGCGCAGCAGGCTCTCGACGCGGTGCCGGAATGCAAGGAGCGCGGCCTCGATCGCGGCGCGGCGCTTCTCCTCGGCGGCGATCCGGTCGCGCTCCTGGTCGGCGCATAGCTGCACGGTCACGTCCTGATGGGTGGACACCCAACCGCCATCCGGCATCGGACGGTTGGAGATCGCGAAAATGCGTCCGTCGCTCATCTCCAGGGTCTTGTCGACCGGCTTGCCCGCGCGAATCTCCTCCAGGACGCTGTCGATGTAGCGGTCGACATCGCCCTTGAAAGTGCCGACCTGGACTCGTTGTCGGAAAAGGTCGCGAAGCGTGCAACCTGGCTTCGCATCGACGCCGGACAGGCCGTACATCGTCAAATAGGCCTGGTTGACCAGGATCAGGCGGCCCGACGCGTCGAACATGCCCAGACCCTGGGACATGTGGTCGACCGCTGCGGCAAGCCGCAGATTTTGCGCGCGCACCCGGTGGTCCACGAAGGCGCCGACCAGGCTCATGCTCAAGACCAGCGTGGCCACGCTGGCGATCGCAATGGCCAGCAAGGACGGCGACAGCGAGGAGGCATCGACCACGCGAGTCGGGTCGGGGACGATCTCGATCGCTCCCATGGCGGTGAAATGGTGCGACACGATCGCCAGCGTGAGCAGCACCGCGGCGAGCAACCTCGACCGTCTGTCGGCGCGGCGCGCCGCGACCGTCATGGCGGCAATTCCCAACAGCATTCCGAGCACGATGGATGCCGCCACCAGCAGCGGATCCCAGTTAATGCTGCCGGGCAGGATGACGGCCGCAATGCCGGTATAGTGCATGCCGGCCACGCCCGCCCCGACGATGCCGCCCCCGATCGCCGGCCCCCAGGGCGCCGAACCGTAGACCGCGACCGCGAGCCCGAGCGACGTAATCGCCGCGGCGGCGACCAGCGAGAGCACGGTCAGCGCGATGTCATAGGCCACCCCGATGCCGGGATCGTAGGCCAGCATCGCGATGAAATGCGTCGCCCAGATGCCGCTGCCGGTCGCAATGCCGGCCGCCGCTATCCAGCTCATGCGGACGCCCTTTGATGTCGCCCGCGCGTTGTGGAAGAGGTTGATCGCGACCAGGCTCGAAAGAAGGCAGATAACGCCCGCCACGATGACGAGGCGCCAATCGTGCTCAGTCGTGAGGCAGGTAAGGACGCGATACATGTTTGACATCGCTGGCTTGGGCATTTTTCCCGCACGAGGCGGGGATGCCGTGGAAAATGCGATCGAATCGGGGACTTGAGCTCGGTTCCCCCGATTCAATTGAATTGGAGTTCTGGTAGAGTGAACGTAGCCGCGCACGGTTGTGTTGGGGTTAACGGGTGGTTACCAAAATCTTAACCAAGGCAACCAAGCCTCGGAATCGGAGGCGCCGAAAGATTTCAAGTCGCGCAACCACGCTTGCGCCACGGTCGTGTGGCAGGGTGGTCGAATTACTTTGGGGGCTTACCACCGATGACCGACCGACACTTATCCGCGCGCCCGGCCGCATGCCTGCTCGCTGCTGCCGTGCTCGCGGGACTTTGCTTCTGTCTCGGCGGCTGCGCGGCCGACCGACCGCCGCCGTCCGGCGAGCCCAGCATGTATGCCAGCATGGCGGCGGCGGACGCCGAGCTCGACGCTTCGGCTGCCGCCTCGATGCTTTCGGGTTACCGGGCCAACAATGGGCTGACGGCGGTCACCATCGATCCCGAGTTGATGAAGCTCGCCGACGCGCAGGCGCGCGCCATGGCGACGCATGACAAGATGGATCACAACGTGATCCGCGACTTCGGCGAGCGGCTCAAGATTGCGGGCTACAAATCCACGGTGGCGGCCGAGAACATCGGGGCCGGCTACCACACCCTGGCGGAAGCCTTCTCGGGCTGGCGCGACTCGCCCCCGCATCGCAAGAATATGCTGCTCGAGGGCGTGTCCCGCATCGGCATCGCGGCGGCCTACTCGCCCCAGTCGAAGTATCGAGTGTTCTGGGCCCTGATCCTGGCGCGGCCGGGAGACGGGCGGGGGTGAGGCTGGGCGAATTGCAAGTGGTGAGTTAGTGAGTAGTGAGTAGCCGCGGCCCCTCACTCACTACTCACCATTCACTACTCGCCACTCACTATCCGCTCCGCTTCATTTGCCCGCCAGCTCACCCGAACCGCGGCTCCGGAGACCCCCAGGGTGAGTCCGATCACCAACAATATCCCGGCCGTTCCGGTCGCCACCGCGATCAGGCTCGCCAGGAACGGCACCAGCACCTGGCCGACCCGATTGCCGGTGATTCGCAACGACAAGGCGGTGCCGCGGGCGTCGGCGGGCGCCAGATCCACAATGCCCGAAAGCGTCGTGGTCGAGGCAATGCCGAGGCCGAGACCGATCGTGATGATCGCCAGATACATCAACGGCAGCGACGGGACGGCGAGCACCGCAAACGCCGCGGCCGCCAGCGCGATGCTCACCAGGGTGAGCCGTTGGCGTCCGAGCATGACGATCAGCCGGGAGTAAAAGGCTCTCGCCACCAGCGCCGCCACCGATCGGATCGCCAGCAACATTCCGATGTCGCTCGCATCCACGTGCCGCTCGGCGCCGATGAGCGGCAGATAGACGATGAGCAGGTCGAGCGAGGTGACCGTCACCACGCTCGCGATGAGCACGGCGGCCATTCCGGGCATGTGAAAGAGGGTGCCGACCGCAACCACAGGGGCGCCGGAGTCGCGCGCCGATGACCGCGGCGCCGGCCGCAGCGTGAGCGCAACCGCCAGGAACGCCACGGCGGCGATCAAGCCGATGCCGAACAGGTATCCGGTCGGGGGGACCGTGGACGAGCCGCCCAGCCATCCGACGACGAAGGGGCCAAGACCCTGTCCGGTGGAAACCGCCACCATGTAGTGCCCGAACGCGGCCTCGCGTCCGCGCATATTGGCGCACCTCACCGCCAGCATCTGGTGCGACGCCATGCAGAACATGTGGCCGAAGCCGAGCACGACCGTGAAGGCGAGCAGAAGCAGGCCGGAGGCAGACCAGGCCCAGAATCCGGCGGCGGAGGCCAAGACCAGCGCGGCGCCGATCCAGGCTGCTTGGCTGTCGTTGCCGCGGTCGATGAAGCGGCCGAGCGCCACCGCCGAGAAGATCGGAAGCAGCGCGAAGCCGGCCGATATGACGCCCAGCCACACGATCGGAAGATCGAGCTCGATGGTCCGATAGGAGGTGGTCACCCGGATGATGCCGATGACTGTGTGCACCATGACGGCGTTGGCCAAGAG
>Ga0209069_10000457_pt1 | contig 18559 bp, 18 predicted proteins | sample Str013_2_FD_187202 | JGI IMG/M metagenome (GOLD analysis project Ga0209069, IMG submission 187202) | Freshwater sediment microbial communities in response to fracking from Pennsylvania, USA - Straight Creek_MetaG_SC_2013 (SPAdes) (version 2) | ecosystem: Environmental > Aquatic > Freshwater >...
GGACGCACAGCATCAATTCCGGCGCGGCGGTCACGGCGCCGGCGGGTACCGTGTCGTTTTCGGCAGGCACGACCAATATCGCCGCCGGGGCGAGCTACACGGGTGTGGGAACGAACCGAGCCGGCGGCTGGGCGCTGATCGTCGTCTACGCCGACAAGACGGAACCGCTGCGGTCGCTCGTCGTCCTCGATGGTTTGGTTGGCTATGGCTCCGCCGCAAACAAGACGTTGACGATGCCACTCGGCGGCCTCGGTCCGATCGCCGCAACGGCAACCGTGCCGGTGCGCGTCGGCGTCGTCGGCTTCGACGGTGACCGCGGGCTCGACGACAAGATGACGATCGGGTCGGACACCTCGGATCCAGTCACGGTTACCGACACCAACAACCCCGCCACGGACGTGATGAACTCGACGGTCTCGATCACCGGCAGCTTGCAGGGCGATCCGAACACGATGGGGTTCGACGCCGACCTTGTGGACCTCAACTTGATTGGTGGTGGCAACCTCGAGCTTGCCGCGACGGGCACGGGCGATCAGATCCGGCTTGGTGTGATCACGCTGTCGGCCCCGGCGAGTTGAGCGCCAAACCCGGTACGTTCGTGGCGTGGCGTTCCTGGCGCGCGATCGGCTGCTCGATGATCCTGGCTTGGTCGGCGCCGATCTCTGCCATCGGCTGACGGCGGCAACCGACGACTGGTTGTCGTCGATCTACGCCGACGCCATCGCGTCCGCCGGTCAGCCGAACGGGCCCGTCGCCCTCGTTGCCGTCGGTGGCTACGGGCGCGGCGAGCTCGCACCATGGAGCGACCTCGATGTGCTCCTGCTCCATGACGTGCGCAAGGGCGTCGGGCCACTCGCCGAAGCGATGTGGTATCCGATCTGGGACACGCGCTTGAAGCTCGGTCACGCCGTGCGGACCGTCAAGGAGGCAGTGACGCTCGCCAGCAACGACCTGGAGACGGCAACGTCGTTCCTCACAGTCCGCCATCTCGCTGGTGATCGACGCCTCACCGACGAGCTCGCCGGGCATGGCTTGACCCTGTGGCACAAGCGCGCCAAGCGATGGCTCAAAGAACTGGCCGACAACGTCGATCGTCGTCACGTTGCCGCCGGCGAGACGGCGTTCCTGCTCGAACCGAACGTCAAGGACGGTAAGGGCGGCCTGCGCGATGTGCACGCGCTGCGTTGGGCAACGGCCGCCAACGTCTCCGCAGTCGATGTGCTGCTCGACGGTGATCGAGACGCGCTCGCGCCGTGCTACGAGACGCTGCTGGCGGTGCGCGTCGAGCTGCATCGGATGGCGGGCAGGCCGGGCGACGTGCTCGCCTTGCAAGATCAAGACGCGGTCGCCGAACGCCTCGGCGCGACGGACGCCGACGCGTTGATGGCAACGATCTCGAGCGCGGCGCGAACGATCGCCTGGATCTCCGACGAGAGCTGGTTCCGTGTCCGTGATGCGTTGGCAGGAGGCCCGCGCCGGGCAGTGCGCGCCGACGTCGCCGTTGCTGCCGGAGTGGCGGTGCACGATGGCCAGATCCACCTCGTCGGTTCGGCGATGCCGAGCACCGATCCGACGCTGATGCTCAGCGTCGCCACGGCCGCGGCGCGGCAGCGAACGTTGATCGATCGTGTGACGCTCGATCGGCTGGCGGCGGAGACGCCGGTATGGCCAGAGCCGTGGCCGGCCGGAGCGTCTGACGATCTCGTCGCACTGTTGCTCGAGGGTCACGCCGCCATCGGCGCGCTCGAAGCGCTCGACCAGCGCGACCTGCTGACGCGGCTGTTGCCGGAGTGGGCGCCAGTGCGCGCCAAGCCACAACGCAACGCCTACCACCGCTTCACTGTCGATCGCCATCTGTGGGAGACGGCCGCCAACGCGGCGATGCTCGCCGAGCGAGTGACACGGCCCGACCTGCTCGTGCTCGGCGCGCTGCTCCACGATCTCGGCAAGGGCTATCCCGGCGATCACACTGCCGCCGGCATCGAGCTTGTCGCCGTCATCGCGCCGCGCATGGGACTGTCCCGGCGCGACACCGCCATCGTCGGCCAGCTCGTGCGTCACCACCTGCTCCTGCCCGAGGTCGCGACGCGTCGAGACTTGTCCGACGACGCGACGATCACCGCAGTCGCCGAAGCAGTCGGCGATCACCTCACACTGGCGTTGCTCGCTGCGCTGACCGAGGCCGACTCGCTCGCCACCGGCCCGTCGGCATGGAGCCCGTGGAAGGCCGAGCTGATCGACGACCTTGTCAGGAAGGTTGAGATCGTCCTCGGTGGCGGGAACGCCGTCGAGGCCGCGGCGCGTTGGCGCCTCTTCCCGTCTGCCGAGGTCGAGACGTTGATGGCTGCCGGCCTCGAACGGATCATGACCGACGCCGATCGCGTCACTGTCGTGTCGGCTGATCGGCCCGGCTTGTTCAGTCGCGTCGCCGGCGTGCTCAGCCTTCACGGCTTGGCCGTGATCGCGGCCGAGGCGCACTCTGACGATCCCGGCTCCGGTGGCGCCGGCATGGCCGCCAACGAGTTCCGCGTCGTCGTCCCCAGCCACGGGCCGGTGCCGTGGGCGAAGGTCACCGAAGACCTCGAACATGCCTTGGCCGGACGGCTCGCGATCGAGTCTCGTCTCGCCGAGCGGGCCAAGACGTACCGCCGCCGCCGTGCCCAATCGGCCGAGCCAGCGCAGCGTTGGGTGCGGATCGACAACGCCGCATCATCGAACGCGACAGTCATCGAGGTCCGTGCTCCCGACTCGGTTGGCGTGCTCTACCGGATCACGAAGTCACTGGCCGAGGTCGGGCTCGACATCCGCCATGCGAAGGTGGTGACGCTCGGCCACGAGGTCGTCGACACGTTCTACGTCCAGAGCACGGGCGCGAAGATCACCGACCGCTTCCACCTTCACGAGATCGAGCTATCCGTCAACTACGCCATCGCCTGACAGGGCGCGGCGAGCCCAGACTGCGTAGAGCGGGTCGCCGCGATGACTGGGTGGCGTACGACGCTGCGCGATGGGTTCATCAAAGCCACCGGCGCGGCGGAAGTACTCGGCGACGATGCCGCAGTGCTGCTCGTCGCTCGTCGCCAACCAGCCGCGGATCGCCTTGGTCGGGAAGCATCGGTTCGAGAACGTGCACACGAACGGCCCGCCCGGGCGGATGACGCGAGCGAGATCGGTGAACACCTCGATAGGGCGGACGAGGTAGTCGACCGAGACGCAACACACAGCGGCGTCGAACGATGCATCGGCGAACGGCAACGTTGGCTCGTGGTTCAAGTCGTGGACAACGACGCTCGTGGCTTGTGGGTTGGCGCGCAGCTCCTCGGCGTTCATCCCGAGCACGGTGAGCTGGCGCGGCGCGCTGACGAAGTGCGAGATCCACGAGCTCATCAGATCGAGGACATCGCCAACCAGACCGAGCTCGTCGTAGAGCGCGCCGACGGCAGCGATGGCGCCGTCGTCGATGTGCGTCACGAGGCGCGCCGGCGCGTAGAACGCGGCATCGTCGACGGGGTCGGTGCGCTCGAAGAAACCGTCAGGGAAGGGGGAGCGATCCACCGTCGAAGTCTCGCTCAGATTCGCGTGTCAGCCTTACGTGGCAGGCGTCCCGAGCGCGAGGGTCCGCCATCGGCGAGCGTTCTCCGGCCACACTGTCAGGGGCGGAACGGTCCGCCCTAGAACGAGGAGAGAAAGATGAATCGTCGTGAGCTCGTGGCGGCCGTCGCTGCCGCTACCGGCCAGGACTCGAAGGCGGTCGACGCCACGATGCGCGGCTTCGTCGACGTCACGTTGGCCACGGTCGCAAAGGGCGATCCCGTCGCCATCGCAGGGTTCGCGAAGTTCGCGAAGGTGAAGCGCGCCGCCCGCATGGGTCGCAATCCAGCCACTGGTGAACCGGTGAAGATCAAGGCCTCGACGAAGGCCAGGATCACACCGCTGAAGGGCTTCAAGGACGTCGTGTCGGGCGCCGCCCCCGCTCCGAAGGTCACCGCGCCGGCGCCGAAGAAGGCGGCTCCGGCGAAGAAGGCGGCGGCGAAGAAGGCTGTCGCCAAGAAGGCACCGGCGAAGAAGGCGGCGGCCAAGAAGGCTCCCGCCAAGCGAGCCAAGAAGTAGGCACTGAGCACCCTTTCGACCGCACGTCGAATCGATCACGCATCGATCCGACGTGCGGTCGCTGACGTTTTGCCGTCGAACGCGCTTCGGCGTCAGCGGCTGGCGCCGAAGTAGTGCTCGTAGATGCGGTCGTAGGTGCCGTCTTGTTGCATGCCGAGCAGCGTCTCGTTGATCGGCTTTCGCAGCGCAGAGCCGCTCGGAACGCCAATGCCGTAGTCCTCGTGTTGGAAGATGTTCCCGACGAGCGCCTCGCGCTTCGACTTCGTGGCGATGACGCGATGTTGGAGCACCGGCGCGTCGAAGACGATGGCGTCTGCTTGACCGGCATCGAGCATCGGGTACGCCTTGTCGATGGCATCGACCGGTGTGAACGACACGTCGTGTGCGGTCAAGTAGGCGGCCGCCGTCGAACCCTTCACGCTCACGACGCGCTTGCCCGGGAGGTCGTCGACGCTCGTGATGCCGCTGCGAATCGACTGCACGGTGAGCTGGCTAGCGACGGTCGCCGTGAACAACGAGACGAAGCAGATCCCGGTGATCAGCCAGACGATCGAGAAGAAGCGGCCGATCGGTCGGCGCGGCTCCGCGGTGCCGAGGTCACCGGCCAAGCCGACGGCGGCCGCTTTGTAGATGCTCATCCCGAGGCCATGGTGGTAGCGCGGCCGGTCGTCGACGTCGTGGTGACGTCGAGAGAGCAGCCAGACGATGTTGCCGGCGAGGAGCAGTGCGATGAGCATGCCCAGCAGGTACTTGCCCAAGGACGCTGTCAACAGGCTGCGAAGTTGCTCGATCCCGGTCTGCTTGTGGCGCTCGCCGCTCATGACTTGCAGCCCGGCGTTGAACATCGGGTACGAGAAGTCGAACTTCGCCTCTCGTTCGCGCGTGATCGAGATGCCGGCAATGGCGACGTCGACGTTCGCCGCGCTCACGTCGTCGAGCAGTGGCGCCAACGTGTCATGCCAGACATATGCCGTTTGCCAGCCGTTGCGGCGGGCGATCTCGTCCCACAGTTCGATCGAGAACCCCGAGTAGGTATCGCCGTTGCGGACGACGAACGGATCGAGCGGCTTGATGCCAACCTTCAGCGGCGCAGCGCTGTCAGCCTGTCGACTGGTCGCCGCGGCACCGGTCTGATGACGCGCCGCGATGGTGATCAGCGCGACGATGGCGAGCGCAGCGAACTGCCAACGACGTCGTGTCCTGTTCATTCGGCTGCGCACCCTAGTGGTGCGTCGCTCAGATGATGCGAAGGCGTCGGAGCTGTCGCCAGCACGCGTGCGTCGCTAACCTCGCCGCTGTGAGCGACGCTTCGGTACCAACCGATTTCACTCGAGATCTCGTTCGTTGGTCCGAAGCGCTGGCGGCGATCGCTCGCACGGGCATGGGGTTCACACAAAGCCTGTACGAGCGTGAGCGCTACGAAGAGGTCCTCCACGTCGCCGCCGACATCAAGGCCGCCGCCGACGACGCGCTCGAAGTTCGGCGAGAGCAGGACCACTTCGTGCAGGAGTGGCTCGACAACATCGGCGAGGGTGTGCCCGGTTACGTGACACCGAAGGTCGCCATCGGCGCCATCACGTCGAACGACAAGGGCGAGCTGCTGCTTGTCAAGCGCCCTGATTCAGGTGTCTGGTTGTATCCCACCGGTTGGGCCGACGTCGGTTACTCGCCATCAGAGGTTGCGATCAAGGAGATCGCCGAAGAGACTGGCATCATCGCCGAGGCGCGCAGCCTGCTCGGCGTGATCGACGGTCAGCGGATGGGCTTCACCCGCTTCGCGATGTACATGATCTTGTTCCACTGCCACGCCGTCGGTGGCGAGCTGCAAGGCCATCCGTTGGAGACCGCCGGTGTCGGTTGGTTCAGCGAAGAGACGCTGCCGTGGCCGACGGCGGGCTACTCGTGGTGGGGTCCGATGGCGAGCGCGGCGATCAAGGGCGAGCCTCCGATCGTGTTCGACGCGCCCCGCGAGCCCGTCTGGCGAGGCAAGCACGACGACGAGTAGCGCCGATCGGTTTCGCCGACGTTGGTGCCGCGTCGCCCGTCGTCAACCGCTGGTCGCGAGCTGTTCGAGCAGCAACGTCACGATCGACGTGGCACCTTCGGCTGCCTCCCATTCGTCGCCGACGCGATCATGATCGACGATGCCATAGGCGTCGGGCGCGATGCCGAGTGCCTCCGTGCATGCTGCTGCCAACGGCGCCGGCTCGACTTCGTCGCCGAAGCCGGGGAACGCTTCGAGGCCTTCCCACAGCCGGTCGAGCGGCGCCGGGAGCGGTCCATCACCGCACAGGCCCTGCATCACTTGTTCCCACAGCTCGTACGTGCCGACGTTGCCTGGACGCGTGTAGCCGGCGACCGGATGGAGCCGCCACTCCAGCGCGATCTCACCGGGACCGTCGTCGCGGATCCAGGTGTGGCTGCCGTTGACGTAGGCGTCGGTCGGCTCGCCCAGCCGATCTCCGATGGCGAGGAGCAAGGCGGGCGTGATCCGCCACAGGCAACTGGCGACGCGCTCAGCCATCGTCGCCGTCACGAACCCTGATCGCGCAGGAACCGCTCGACCTCTTCGACGAGCTGGTCGGCCGATGCCGGATCGGCGGCGAGCTCGGGGCCGCCGTCAGCTTCGCTCGTCTCGCCCGTCTCATCGGTGTCATCGTCTTGGAGATCGTCACTGCCGTCGTCGAACGCGCTCTCGAGCCGGTTGACGTAGCCGGCAAGCTCGTCGTCGTCGGCGACGTTCCTGGTGATCTCGTGCTCGTAGTCGAGCGACTTGCGTTCGAGCGAGTGCGTCTCAACCGGCAGACCGACGATGTCGGTAGTTCGTTGCACGAGCGCCAACGTCGCTTTCGGGGACGGTGTGCCCGGTGCGTAACTGGGGACCGCGGCCCACAACGATGCCGACGAGAGGCCCGTGCGCGTACAGGCGTCTTGCAGCACGCCGACGATGCCCGTCGGTCCCTGGTAGCGCGACCGTTGCAGCTCGAAGCGATCGATCAGCCGCTGCTCGCTGGCGGTGCCGATGATCCTCACCGGACGGCTGTGCGGGACATCGGCGAGCAGCGCGCCGAGGGTGAGCACGAGACGGACGTCCAACAGCTTGGCGACGGCGATGATCTGTTCGCAGAACGTGCGCCAACGAAGTTGTGGTTCGGTCCCACTGAGCACGAGCACGTCGCCCGTCGGGGTCGACGCGGCGTACAGCTCGTTCGGGGGCCAGATGATCTCGCGCACGTGACCGTCGCGCAGGCGGACGTGCGGCCGCGTCGCCTGGAACTCGAAGAAGTCCTCCGGATCGATCGTTGCGATCTTGCGGGCATGCCAACTCGCGGCGAGGTGTTGAGCGGCGCCCGACGCAGCATCGCCAGCATCGTTCCATCCCGTGAACGCGGCGATCAGCGTCGGGGTGCGCAAGGTGGGTTGGTCGGACCAGAGCACGTGCCCCATCCCCGCACGCTACCGGTCGCGACCGAGGCGACGGGAGGCGGACCTTGAACGAGCGACGCCCCGCTGTCACACTCCAGCGATGTCGAGCACTGAGGCTGCGCTGGCGAGCGCGGCGATCGCCGCGGCGCAAGTCGTGGTCCCCTGCACCGATCTGGACGCGACGATTGCGTTCTTCACCGGCGCACTCGGGTTCCGGGTCGACGCCATCCATCCAGCCGACGCGCCGAGCGTGGCGGTGATCTCTGGTCACGGGTTGCAACTGCGTCTCGATCGGCACGCGTCGGGCGCGCCAGGCACGCTGCGCGTCTTGTGCCGCGATGCGGCGGCGCTCGCCCTCGTCGGTGGCGGTGCTCGTTCGATCGTTGCGCCGAACGGCACCGTCGTCGAGCTCGTCGACGCCAGCGCCGGTGTCGTCGTGCCACCGGTGCAGCAGTCACTCGTCATCAGCCGCGTCGAAGGCAGCAGCGAGTGGAAGATCGGCCGCGCCGGCATGCACTACCGCGACCTCATCCCCGATCGTCAGGGCGGTCGCTTCATCGCCTCGCACATCGCCATCCCCGACGGCGGACCGGTGCCGGACTACGTGCACTTCCACAAGGTCCGGTTCCAAATGATCTACTGCCATCGCGGCTGGGTCCGCCTCGTCTATGAAGACCAGGGTGCGCCGTTCGTGATGGAGGCGGGCGATTGCGTGATCCAGCCGCCCGAGATCCGCCATCGCGTCCTCGAAGCGTCGCCCGGTCTGCACGTCATCGAGATCGGTTGCCCGGCCGAGCACGAAACGCTCGCCGATCATGAGATGGATCTGCCGAACTCGCGGATCGATCCTGATCGATCGTTCGACGGTCAGCGCTTCATCTGGCACCGCGCCGCGGCGGCGACATGGCAGCCATGGCGTCAAGTGGGTTTCGAGCATCGTGATACCGGCATCGCCGAGGTCACCGGCGGCCTGGCCGGCGTGCGCACGGTGCGGCCTGTCGCTGCGGCTGCGGCGGCGCGCCCGGTCGACGCCCCTGTGCCGTGGTCGCACGACGGCGAGTTCGCCTTCCTGTTCGTGCTCGACGGCGCCGTCACCATCGCCCTCGACGGCCGTGCCCCCGAGCGCTTGCGCGCCGACGATTGCATCGTCATCCCCGCCGGCCTCGCCCATGCCCTGCAAGAGCCGACGCCCGACCTTCAACTGCTCGACGTCACGCTCCCCGGGCGATGACACGCGCACGAGTCGTCTACGTCGACGCCTGGACGATGTTCGCCAACACGACGGGCGCTTACACCGACTACATGATGATCGACGGCAACGAAGTGCGCGTCCGCGAAGACGACGGGTTCCATCTCACCGGGGAGGGCTCGGCCGTGCTCGCCGCCAAGGTCAACGAGTTGATCGTCGCCGAGTTAAAAGCGAGAGGTGCGTCGATCCCTTGAGCTGGGCCGCCCGCGCGTTGATGGTCGGGCCGACGCAGGCAGAAGAGCTCCAGCTCACGTCTTTCCGAAATTGGACGTGCTCACAGCGGCAGGCAACGCCGAGCCAGTCGCGCCGGCAATGACTTTCGGAAAGAGCTGAACTCAGGGTCTACCCCTCCGAACGAGTCGCGCCGAGCGGCCGGATCAGCGCTACAGCGCGACGGGTGGGTAGTAGGCGCGGCCACCGCCGTGGCGAACGACGTCGTCGAACCAGTTGCCTTCGTAGACGTCGTTCGGTCCTTGCATCAGATCGGGCGCGTCGGCGCCTTCCGGGGTCGTGACCAACGTCCACGCCTGACGCTTGTACGTCCAGTTCTCCGGGAACAACCGGTGCGCTTCACGCCACCACGGCACGGCAGCATCGGGGCCGACGGTGCGGCGCAGATGCTCGCCGAGCTCGAAGCAGGCGGCGGCGCGAGCGTGTTCGATCGGTCGGGGTTGGGACCGGGCGACGACCTCGTCGGCGGACAACGCAAAGCGACTCGCGGCGCCGTTGTGAACCCAGTCGACGATCGCGTTTCGGTACGCCTCGCCGATGTCGGGGATGGCGTTGACTTCGGCCATCATCGCCTTCAACCGATCGGGAGCCTCGTCGGGCACCTCACGCAAGACCCGCGGTTCGATCGACGCTTGCTCGGCCGGTCGCACGATCATGCCGTCCTCGTCGATCCACACCGCCATCGGTACGTTGACGAAGCCGAACAGCTCGTCGGTGACGTGCGCGGTGTCGATCAGGCTTGGATGCGTGGGCGACGCAGCATCGATCCACGGCGCCGCGTCAGACTTGTTCACATCGAGAGCAACTGTGACGACGGTGAGGCCGAGCGGCTCGAGCTCGGCATGCAGTGCCTGCCACACGGGCAGGCTCATGCGGCAGCCTCACCAACTCGCCCATGCAACCATGATGATCCGCCGGCCGCGCAACGATGACAGTTGGAACGATTGGCCAGCACGATCAGCGAGCACGGGGTCGGCAGCAACCGCGGTCGGCAACGCACGGCCGCCGCTCGCCGGACCGAGCGCCCACAGGCCGTGTTCGGCATCGTGGACGACGGGCATCCGCAAGCGCTCGGCCGCGACCGACACGTCGAGCAGACCGTCAGCGAGCAATGCGCCCGGCGCCGGCACACAAACATCACCGCGGCACAGCCCCTCCGGCTTCGGATCCCAGCCCGTCGCCGTTGCGAAGTCAGCCGGTGATGCGGTGAGCGAGGTCAGGAGCATGGCCCGACCCTAACGGCTGAGCGTTCAGCGTCGAGCAGCGAGATCCGATGGACCCGACGACAGGTAGGCGCCTGCGTCTCGTAGCGCCTCACCCCACGGCTCGAGCAGCGCGAACAGCTCGTCGGCATCGGACCCGAGCTCGTCGATCGCTGGGGTCATCTGCTCGTCGGTGTCGGCCTCGATGTGCTCGCGCATGGCGCGGCCCCGCTCGGACAGCCCGTCGCCGGAGAGCAGGCTACGGAACCGGAGCTGCTCCTCGGCGCGATCGAAGTCCGCGTCGGTCCAGGCCCGCGTCCGGCTGTAGCTGCGCATCGGCAACCCGTACCAGAGATCGGTGAGCAAGCAGATCTCGGTGGCGTCGAGACCGGCCGCGACCCACGACGCGGTGTGGCTGTCGCCGCGGTACTCGCGCAGCAGATCACCGGCGCGCCACATCTTGCCGATCGGGTCGTTGGGAAAGCCGAGTGAACGGACGCCTGAGTACAGTCCGCGGCCCTCCGGGCGCAGCGTGTCCGTCATCGCCACGAGCAACTCGGTGACGCGGGCAAGACCGGTGGGCTTGTCGCCGAGGACTCGACGGAGCTGGGCGATGGCGCCGTCGTCACGGGCGGCGCAGATCGTCGCCGCATCGGTCAGCGTCCAGCCGTGCGTGACTGCGGGAATGACCGCCGCCGGGGAGAACACGGCGAACGTCGCGGCGACGACCTCGCCCGGCACTTGGCCCATCACCGAGCCGCGGCTCGTGAAGTACGCCGCGCCGTCGGGCAGCGCCGTCTTGCCGGCGAAGCCGGAGGAACCAGCGAAGCCGAGCTTGGCGTAGCCCTCGTGGCACTCCGGCGAGAAGTAGACCTGGCCGACGACAGGCTCGATCAGTTGAGCCAGGCGGCGTGCGGTTGACGTTGCATTTTCGGCGGTGACGGCCATGTCTGGCTCCTGCGGTCGAGAACCCTCCTTGGACCGTATCGGTCCGAGGCCGGCACCGACCACGTTCGTGCCCTGTTTGCTACGTAGAACGATCAGCCGGTGTGCCCCAACGCGTTGTCGCGTCCGATCGCATAGCGTCCCGCTTCGTGTCGGACACCGTCGTAGAGATCGCTACCGAGGCCAACGACGAGCTCGTCGCCGGCATGACCCGCCTGCTTCCGCAGCTGTCGTCCTCGGCGCCGCCGCCGTCACGAGCCGAGCTCGCTGAGATCATCGATTCGCCAGCGACGGTGCTGTTGATCGGCCGGGTCGACGGTGAGATCGTTGGTTCGTTGACGCTGGCGCTGTTTCGCATCCCAACGGGGTTACGGGCATGGATCGAAGACGTCGTCGTCGACGACGCGGCGCGCGGTCACGGCGTCGGCGCCGAGCTGAACAAGCGGGCGCTGGCGATTGCCGCTGAACGAGGTGCCCGGACTGTCGAGCTGACATCGCGCCCGTCGCGTGTCGCTGCCAACCAGCTCTACGTGAAGCTCGGCTTCACGACCCGCGAAACGAACGTCTACCGCTACGAGCACTGAGCGCCGCTGACTACGGTCGGCGTCGATGGTGACGATCGACGATGTGCGGGCTCTCGTCGCCGACCTACCGCGTTCGTACGAAGTGCTCGTGCGCGACAGAGTCAAGTTCCGAGTCGGGCGGATCGTCTACATCGCCTTCTCGCGCGACGAGACGCAGATGGGCTTCGCCTTCCCGAAGGTCGAACGCGCCGCGCTCGTCGCGTCGGAGCCGGACAAGTTCTTCATGCCACGAACATCGGACCTGCGCTACAACTGGGTCGAGGTGCGGCTCGCCGCGCTCGAACGTGACGAGCTGAGCGAGATCGTCCTCGACGCCTGGCGGATGGTCGTGCCCAAGAGCGTCGCCGCCGCGTATGACGACGGCCAGGCGTGGAGCGGCTGACGGTGCGCAACCTGATACGTCACGTCACGTCAGATCTTCGGCCGCTTGGCGGACTTGCCAGTCGCGATCGGTGCGCGCCCTGGTCAACGCCGCGTCGACATCCGGCCCGTCGAACGGCGCGAGGGCGATCACGGCCCGCCGCCTGATCGCCGGCTTGTCGCTCGTCGCCGCCAAGATCGCAGCTAGCCCAGCCGGGTCACCGATCGCCCCGAGCGCGGCGACGGCGGCCTCGCGCACGAGCGGGTCGCGATGGCCACCAGCCAGGTCGGCGAGCGTGGCGACGATCTCGCTCCTCGCTGCGGACCGTTCGCCGCAGGCGAAGGCGGCGACCTCGACGACGGTGGCGTCGTCGTCGGCGAGCGCAGCGGAGAGGTCGACAGCGGGACGCGATGCCGCCAGCTCGCACGCCCGTCGTCGCACGGTACCGTGCTCGTCGGCCAGCGCGCCGTGCACGATCTCGTCGGTAAGAACGCCGAGCCGGTCGAGGGCGCCGAGCGCCGTCGCTCGTACCGACGGGTCCGAGTCGGCAAGGGCACCGGTGGCTAGCTCGACGTCGCCCTGATGCCCGGCGATGGCAATCGCTCGCCGCCGGGACGGCTCCTCCGTCATCGGGCTGCGCTGTTGACGAGGAACAGCAGTGCGATGACGGCGGCGGCGACGGCGATGGCGAGCAACACGCCGAGGACGACGCCGATCGCGCCGAGACCACCGAGCGCCGCCAGCCGGCGCCAGATCGGCGTACGCCGGTAACGCAAGGTCGGCAGTTGGCGGACGCTGACCGCTCGCGGCGGCTGCGACACTGCCGGCTCGACCGCTGTGCCCGGCGACGCTGAAGCGGTGCCGGTACCGCTGCCCGAACGGGCGTCGGCGTCGCCGTTGTCGACGGACTCGTCGGTCGCCTCGCGTGGAACCACGGGCCGCCGTCTGGCAGGCTCGCGGCGATCGATGGCGACCAGGGTTGCCACGGCGGCCGCGGCGACGACCACCGCCCACAACATCAAGTCCGAGGTGAACACGCTGGAGCCGATCGTACCGCTGCATGGGACCCCCGACTCGGGCACGCCACTGCCGCCGCCAGAACTACTGATCGTCGACGACGAGACCGACCGCACCGAGATCGCCGGAGCCGAGCTGGCGCCACGTCCGGCAACGCCCCGTGCCCGTTGGTGGCCGCTGGCGATCTTGCTCCTCGGCATGATCGGTCCGTTCGCCTTGCTCGTCGAGTCGGCGATGACGGCGCCGTTCTTCGCCATCACGCCCGGCGACGCGCGCCCGACGCAGCCCCGGATCAAGATCACCAACGCGCAGACCTACGACAGCTCGGGTCAGATCCTGTTCGTCACCGTCGGCGTCCCGCGGTTGTCGAACCTGGCCGAGCGGTTCGCGCGCCGGAACCACTCCGACGAGGTGGTCAAGGCGCGCGACATCCTCGGCGATCAGACGCCGCGCGAGAACCGCCAGCAGAACATCAAGTTGATGAGCTACTCGAAAGACTTCGCCGGATACGTCGCGTTGACGCGGTTGGGTTACGACGTCCCGCTGTCGGGCGGTGGCAGCGTGGTCGACAGCACGTGCCTGGAAGCGGGCGACGCCGGCACATGCAAGACAGAGTCGCCGGCCGCCAAGGTGCTGCGTCGCCAAGATGTGATCATCGCCATCGACGGCCAACCGGTGCACATCTCGGGCGAGATCACACCGTTGCTCGCCGGGCGCGCCGTCGGTTCGACGGTCGAGTTGACGATCAAGCGGCTCGGCGAGCAAGCGCCGTTGAAGGTCACCGTCCAGCTCACGTCGCCGAGCAACGAACCGACGCGAGCGATCATCGGCTTCATCCCCAACGATGCGCCGCCCGACGATCTGAAGTTCGCGTTCCCGGTCGACCTCGGCATCGATTCCGGTCAGGTAGGTGGACCGTCGGCCGGGCTCGCCTTCACGCTGGCGGTGCTCGACAAGCTGACCGCCGGCGAACTGACCGGCGGAGTGAAGGTGGCAGCAACTGGGACGATGTCGCCGAACGGCAGCGTCGGCGCGATCGGCGGCTTGCGCCAGAAGACGATCGCCGTCCAGCGCGCTGGCGCCAAGCTGTTCCTCGTCCCTGCCGACGAGGCGCAGGCCGCCGTGGACCAGGCCAAGGGCAGCGACTTGAAGGTGGTCGGCGTGAACACGATCGACGACGCGCTGAAGGCGATCAGCGAGCTGGGCGGCAACGCCAGCGAGTTGCTCACACCGCGTCCGAAACGCAGCTAGCAGACGGCCAACTGACGACGACGCAACGAACCGCGGTACGCGTCGGCCCTGATCGCGCCGGGGTGTCCCCCGCTCGGTGCGGGTCGACACCTACGCTTCGGTCATGGCAAGCACGGTTCGTTTCGATGCCGACGCCGTGGCGAGCGCCACGTTCGCCGCCGCGCGGCGCGGCTATGACCCTGACGAGGTCCGCTCCTACCTACGTTCGCTCTCCGGCGAACTGGCCCGTCTGACACACGAGGCCGACGATCTGCGGGCGCAGCTCGCTCACCGCTCGTCGCCCGCCGTCGACGAGGCATCGATCGCCGCCGCGCTCGGCGAAGAGGCGGCGCGGTTGTTGACGACGGCGCGCGACGCCTCCCATCAGATTCGCGCTCGGGCCGAAGAACAGGCGAACGAGACGATGCGCGTCGCCCAAACCGACGCCGAGCGCTTGCGTCGCGATGCCGACATCGATGCTGCCGAGCGCCGCCGCGTCGCCAACGAGGAGTCGGACGCGATGATCGATGCCGCCAAGACCGAGGGCCGCGAGATGCTCGCCGAAGCGCGCGCCGTGCGCGAGCGGATGCTCGACGACATCTCCCGGCGTCGCGAGAAGGCACGCGGTCAGCTCGAGATGTTGCGCGCCAGCCACGAGCGCGTCGTGCGGTCGATGGAGATGGCGACGGCATCGCTCGAGCTCGTGTCGAGCGACCTGCGCGCCCTCGGTCCTGAGGTTGGGAGCAATGCCAACCTCGAACCGAACGACAGCGGTCCGGTGCCGTTGATCCCCGGTGTCGAGTTCCAGCCGCTGGCCCAACGAACCAGCGCGGCCGAGGTCGTCGTCGACGAGCCGACGGTGCTCGCCAACGATCCGCTGCCGCCGGTTCAACCCACGGCGATCGAGGTTGTCGTCCCGCGACGCGTGCCCGACATCGCGGATGTCGTCGACGACGTCGCCGCCGAGCCCGTTGCAGAGCCCGTTGCCGAGGCTCTCGCCGCGGCGAGCGTTGACGGTGCGAGCGTTGGCAGTGAGGGCGCTGGCGAGGTCGACGACGAGCCGCTCGTCGTGCGCTCGTTCTCGCTCGGCGAGTTGCCGCCCGAACGTCAGTTGCACGCACCTGAGTCGCACGCACCTAAGACACCAGCACAAGCTCCGCCCGCACTCGCGCTGGTCGGCGAACCAGCTGAACCCGTCGACGTCGACGTGGACGTCGACGACCGCGTCGGCGACTTCGGTGATCGCGGCGTCGACGATCACGACGATCACGATCACGATCAAGATCACGACGGCGGCCAGCCGCATCAGCAGCTGCCGTCCGCGGACGACCTTTTCGCCCGGATCCGCGCCGCCCGCTCGTCGCTGCGCGAGCACACCTCCGAGCTGCTCGGGCCGACGTCGGTCACGGTGCTCGACCACGATGTCGACGGCGGGCGTCGTTCGATGGAGCCCGTCGAACGGCTGCTGGCCTCGACGCCGACGTTGGCTGCCGTCCCCGAGCCCGCCATTGCTGCGCCCGGCGTCGTCACACGCGAGCCTGGCGTCGTGGCCATCGACGCCCTCCGCCCGGTTGCGCCCGCGCACGCCGGCGAGATCGTGGCGGCGCGCGACGCCGCGCTCGCGCCGATCGAGGTCTCGCTCGGCCGGCATCTGAAGCGGGTCCTGGCCGACGAGCAGAACGAGGTCCTCGACCGCATCCGGCGGGCTAAGACTGTCGGCTCCGTCGATGATGTCCTCGGCTCGGCGACGGCACAAGCCGAGTCCTACCGCAACGCGATCGAGCCTGATCTGTGGGCGGCGATCGTCGCTGGCGCCCAGTCGCTCGAGACCGAGCTGGAGCGCGATCAGGTCGCCACAAGGCTCGACCGCGCGACGATCGTTGCAACCGTGGGCGACTACGTCGTGTCCGAGCTCGTCGCGCCCTTACGGGAGCGTCTGGCGCGATGCATGGTCGAGACCGATCGCGCCGAGACGACCGATCTTGCCCGCGCCGCGTTTCGCGAGTGGAAGGCGCAGCGGATCGACGCCGTCGCGTCACAGCTGAGCTTGCAGGCGTTCGGTCGTGGCGCGTTCGCGATCCTCGCCCCGGGTGCTCCGGTGTGCTGGGTCGCCGATCCGTCGGGGCAACCTTGCCCCGACGGCGACGACAACGTGCTTGGTGGCGCGGTGCCGGCAGGTTCATCGTTCCCAACCGGTCACACGTTCGCGCCGGCCTACACCGGTTGCCGGTGCATGTTGGCTCGCCCCTGACGGCTCGATTGTCACGTCGGTCTCGACTGCGGTTCGCACCGAGACTCCACTACCCTCGCCGACGTGCGCGTGCCGTCGGAACCATCCCGTAGACGGCGCCCTGTACGCCCGTTCGGGCGCAAGCGTCGGGTCGTCGTCGCCGTCGTCGCCGTCGGTCTACTCGTGCTGTTGTTGACGGCGCGCGGCGTGGCGCACTTCTACACGCAGGCGCTGTGGTTCTCGTCGCTCGGCCGAAGTGGTGTGTTCTCGACGATGGTCCGCGTCAAGGTCGTGCTGGCGCTGCTGTTCTCGCTCGTCGCCGGCACGCTGCTGTTCTCGACGATGGTTGTCGCTGATCGTCTGGCGCCGTTCGAGCTTCGACCCGGGCCCGAAGAGCAGCTCGTCGATCGATACCGGTTGCTGATGGTCCGGCGGGGTGGGTTGATCAAGGGACTCGTCGCGACGGCGTTCGGTCTGCTCGCCGGTGTGCCCGTCGCCGGTGAGTGGCAACGCTGGTTGCTGTTCACGCACGCGCAGTCCTTTGCCACCGTCGAGCCACAGTTCAAACGCGACGTTGGCTTCTACGTCTTTCGCCTGCCGATGATCACCTTCGTCATCGACTGGACGTTCACGGTGCTCGTCATTGCCACCGTGCTCACTACGGTCGTCCACTACCTCAACGGTGGGATCAGGATCGGCGCAACGGTGCGCCATCTCTCGTCGCTGGCCAAAGTCCACCTGTCGGTGATGCTTGCCGTGCTCGCACTGCTCAAGGCAGTTGCCTACTGGTTCGAGCGCTACACGCTGGTGTGGTCGAAGCGTGGCTACGTCGATGGTGCCGCGTACACCGACGTGCACGCCCAGCTGCCAGCGACGTTGCTGTTGCTGTTGATCTCGTTGGTGGCCGCCATCGTGTTGGTGGCGACGGTGAACCATCGTGACTGGCATCTGCCCTCGATCGTCGTCGGCTCATGGTTGGTGGTGTCGATCGTCGCCGGTGTCCTCTACCCGGCCGCCGTCCAGCGGCTCCGCGTCACGAGCGACGAAGCGGCCAAGGAGAGCACGTACATCGCCCGCAACATCACCGCGACGCGCAACGCGCTCGGCCTCGACAAGGTGGAGACGGTTCCCTACCCGGTCGACAACCAGTTGACCGCCACTGGCGTCAGCGCCGGTGCCGCTCAGCTCGCCAACGCCCGGTTGCTCGATCCGAAGATCTCGGCGAGCAGCTTCAACAGACTCGAAGGCCGCGCCGGTGACTTCAAGTTCAACGAGCTCGACGTCGACCGCTACAAGGTCGGCGACCAAGTCGAGCAAGTCGTCATCGGTGCCCGCGAGCTGGACCCGAACGCGCGGCGCAGCAACTCGTGGGTCAACCGTCATCTCGTCTACACGCACGGACTCGGCGTGGCGGTGGCGCCGGCGAGCAAGATCTCCGACGCTGGTCGCCCGGCGTTCTTGGACTCGAGTGAGACGGCTGGCGGTGCGCTCGCCGTCAAGCAGCCACGCATCTACATCGGTGAGAACCTCGGCTCCTACGCGGTAGTCAACACCACGCAGACCGAAGCCGACGGTGGCGGAGCAACCTCGCCGCCGTACGCCGCCGACGGCGGCGGCGTGCAGTTGTCGTCACGCCTGCGCCGCGCCGCGTTTGCGTTGCGCTTCGGCGAGTGGAACCTGTTCGCGCCCGGTCCGATCACGCCGAGCTCGAAGATCCTCTACGTGCGCGACGTACGCGAGCGGCTGGCGACATTGGCGCCGTTCCTGGCGACCGATGCCGACCCGTACCCGGTCGTGCTCGACGGCCGGATCGTGTGGGTCGTCGACGGTTACACGACGACCGATCGCTATCCGAACGCACAGCGGGCCGACACGTCAGGACTGCCGCGTGGCAGCGGTCTGTTGCGTCCGTTCAACTACGTGCGCAACTCGGTGAAGGCAGTCGTCGATGCCTACGACGGATCGGTCACGCTC
>Ga0209069_10000458_pt1 | contig 18553 bp, 11 predicted proteins | sample Str013_2_FD_187202 | JGI IMG/M metagenome (GOLD analysis project Ga0209069, IMG submission 187202) | Freshwater sediment microbial communities in response to fracking from Pennsylvania, USA - Straight Creek_MetaG_SC_2013 (SPAdes) (version 2) | ecosystem: Environmental > Aquatic > Freshwater >...
ACCGAGAACAGTGTCAGAAACTCCCGCAGCGATGAGCCGGGAAAGCTCATGCGGCCGTCCATGTAGGCTTCGCCGGCATTGAGCTCGGGGTTCATGAACAGCTTGCGGTAGAGCGTCGGGTCGGTGAGCTGCATGGTCACGGAGGGGCCCGGCTTTACGCCGCCGAACACGTGGGTGCGCCCTTCGGCGTCGATCACCTTCAAGGTGCCGAGCTTCACGAACGAGCTGAGCATGTGCGAGAGCGGGAACATGGATCCATCCGGATTTGAGGTTGGAAAGCGAAGCGGGCCACGCCGCTGCCGCGCGCCAGCCGGGCACCGCTCCCGATGCCGGTCGCGCTGGCCTCAGGCCGTGGCCGGCACCGCTCCGGCCGCGGCGCCATCGATGCCGCCGGCTCCGCGGGCCTGTTGCGCCCGGAATCCGAGCAGCAGCCGCTGGCCAGGGCGCTCGATGGCCCGATACGTCAGCCAGGAATAGACGATGACGGCGGCAAGATAAAGCCCGCAGAAACCCACCGACGACAGCGTCCCGGGACGCGGGAGGTGAGCCGCGGCAAGCAATAAGGCAAGCGCCTTCTCACTGACGATCAGCACGGCAATGTGATTGAGGTAGATCGAATAGCTGATGCTGCCGAGGAACTCCAGGCGCAGCGCAAGCATAAGCCGGCTGATGGCGCCCCGCTCATGCGCAAATACTCCGATCGCAAACGCAAAGATCGGGCTGGCGAGATACCAGTGTGCTGCCGGCAGCAGACTGACCGCGCCGCCGATGGCGAGTGCCGCAAGCGCTTCGAGGCCGTCCCAGCCGCGTTTCGACACACGCGGCGGCACAGCCGCGATGCCCCGGTAGAGGGCGCATCCCAGCGCGAACGCATAGAGGCAGCGCACCAGCGCGGCGGGGCCGTAGTCCGATATCGGCATCGCGCCCGTCGCCAGGATCGCGAAGCAAAGGCTCGCGATGAGCACCAGCACGGGCACCAGCGCGCGCCGCACAAGGACTGCCGCCAGCACGGCGACCAGCACATTGGCGGCCAGCTCGGCCGACAAACTCCAGGCCGGCGTGTTCCAGGAAATCTTGTGCCACACGGCGCCGGTCACCTGCAGCAGCAGCAGGTTGTCGATGAAACTGGCGGGCCCGAGCCCCTCGAAGGCCCCCCGGTGGAAGCCCACACCGCCGGCATGCTGCGCCCAGGTCTTTGCCGCCTCGAGCAGCACGATCACCAGCAAGGTGTAGAGGTGCAGCGGATAGAGCCGCGCGATGCGCTGCCAGGCGAAGGCCCCGATGTCGAAGTCCGCCCGCAGATAGCCGCGGGCAAGTACGAAGCCGCTGAGGACGAAGAAGAAATCGACAAACGCCGCGCAGCCGGCAAACGGCTGCCCGGGCACGAGCGCGGGATAAATCGCCTGCAAGTGGAACATTGCGACGATGAGCGCGGCGAGGCCCCGCCACGCATCGAGCACACGCAACCGGTTCAAGACGTCCGTCCCCCCTATGGAAGGGTGCAAGCCTAGCACCGGCAGGTAGGAGACGGGTTAATGCGGAGGGGATGACGGCGCCGCCGCCCGCTCAGGACATCAACGAAATCAGGAACCGCAGTCCCGCCAAGGCCATGAAACAGGCGAATGCCAGCTCCAGCGCGCGCGGCTTCAAGCCGTAGGCCGCCCGCACACCCCACGGTGCCGAATAGACGCTCGAAACCGCCACGATCAGCGCGCCGATGACGTTGACATAGCCGAGCGAGCCGGACGGCAGACCGGGAGCGCCCCAGCCGGCCCAGATGTAGCCGAGCGTCCCGATCACGGAAATGTAGGGTCCGATCCCGGTGCCGGTGGCCAGAGCGCTGTGCATCGGCCGGCCGTAGAGTGTCATCAGCGCGGTGACGTAAACGCCGCCTGCCACGCTCATCATGGCGGAGATGAAGCCGACCATTGCGCCGAACAGCCAGATGAACGGCGGCCCGGGGATCTCATCTCCGATCCGCCAATTGCGCTGGCCGATGAAGAATTTGAGCGACAGCAGGCTGGCGAACGCGATCCAGAACGCCTTGAGACCGGCCGCGCCGATATGCCCGCCGGTCACCACGCCGAGCACGACGCCGACAATGCACGGCACCACCAGTTTGCGGACCAGCTCGGTATCGACGGTGCCGCGGGCCAGGTGCGCCCGATAGGTGCGCAGCGTGGTCGGCACGATGATCGCGATCGAGGTGCCGATCGCCAGTTGCATGCGCACGGCGGGATCGATGCCCGCCGCACCGAACACCTCGTGCAGCACCGGCACCAGGATCGCTCCGCCGCCGATGCCGAGCAGGCCCGCCATGAACCCGCTCGCGAGTCCTGCGGCCAGCAGCGCGAGCACGAGCGGCAGACCATCGCCGAGAGTCATGCCCGCTCCGATCCTGCTGGCTCCGCCGGCACGCGCTCGGCGGCTCGCGAGGGCAAAGACCGCCCCCCAGCGACGATTTCCAAGGCTTCCCGCAGGACATCCGCGCCGGCGCCCGGCCGGTGCGCCTGTTCGCTCACATGCCGGCGGAATGCCCGCCCGCGCGGCTCGCCATGATACAGGCCGAGGATCGGCTTCAACAGCAGGTTGAGCCGCACCCCGGCGGCGAGGTGGCGCTCGACATGGCCGAGGTACGACGCAGCGGCCTCCCGGCGTGTCGGGGCGGCGGTGCGCGAATTGAACAACCGCCGATCGACATCGGCGAGCAGATACGGCGTCTGATACGCCGCCCGGCCCATCATGACCCCGTCGACGTGCCGCAGATGCGCCTCCGCCTCGGCGAGCGTGCCGATGCCGCCATTGATGACGATCTCGAGTTCGGGGTGCGCCGCCTTGAGCCGGTACACCCGGCCGTAATCGAGCGGCGGCAGCTCGCGGTTCTGCTTGGGGCTGAGGCCCTTGAGCCAGGCCTTGCGCGCATGCACGATGAAGGTGCGGCAGCCGGCGGCGGCGACACGGCTCACGAACCGCTCGAGATCCGCCTCGCTGTCCTGATCGTCGACGCCGATGCGGCACTTGACGGTGACCGGCATCCCGACCCGCTCGCGCATCGCCACCACGAGGCCGGCGACGAGATCGGGGTCCGCCATCAGGCAGGCGCCGAAGCGGCCGTCCTGAACGCGGTCCGACGGGCAGCCGACGTTGAGATTGATCTCGTCATAGCCGAACCCCTCGCCGATGGCGGCGGCTGCCGCCAGCAGGCCGGGATCCGAGCCACCCAGCTGCAGCGCCACCGGACCCTCGGCCGCATCGCGGCCGATCAGCCGCTCACGCTTGCCGTGCACGACGGCCGCGGCCGTCACCATCTCGGTGTAGAGCAGCGCCCGCGCCGTCAGAGCGCGGTGGAACATGCGGCAATGCCGGTCCGTCCACTCCATCATGGGGGCAATGCAGAATCTATGTATTTGATGTTGCATGGATTTTTTTGTAATAACCAAACCTAAAGCGAGACGGTGAGCACGCGTGAGCAATCGCGTGAGCGCAGAAACCCCAAGAACCCGTCAGGGACATTGCACACGAACCTGTGCAGTGCCCAACCATATCGTTCCGTGAACGCTCCACGAATGCGGGAATCCATCTTGGACAAGCGGTTGGCTGCGGCGCACAAAATATCATCTTTTGCACAATGGAGTGGCATTTTCGTGTGACCGATTTCCATGACCACCCTGCCTCGCACAAACCATAACTTACTGAAATATAACAATATTTTAGTGCAAATTGGTTTGGCCTGGGTCTTGCAAAATCGTTCCGTGGGTCGACGCTGGCTCGCTCTGAAATATCGCCCTCCGCAGGGCAAACGGTAACGCCGCCGGGCCCGACAAAAAGCCATTTGATCTGAGTGTGCACTGTCGTCTGGCGTTTTTTGTGCTGAGCCCTGCTGAAAGGCATCTACCTATGGCAAAGCGACTTGTCGTCGTCGGAAACGGCATGGCCCCCGGTCGGACGCTCGAGCGCCTGTTCGAGACCCGGCCGGATGCGTATGACGTGACCATTTTCAATGCGGAGCCGCGCGTCAACTATGACCGCATCATGCTCTCGCCGGTGCTCTCGGGGGAGAAGAATTTCGAGCAGATCGTGATTCACGGCGACGGCTGGTACGTGAAGCACGGCGTCACGCTCTACAAGGGTGCCAGCATCACCGCGATCGACCGCACCGCGCGCACCGTCACTTCCGCGCGAGGGCTGACTGTCCCCTACGACAAGCTGCTGATCGCGACCGGCTCGCTGCCGATCATCATTCCGGTTCCCGGTCACAAGCTGGCGGGCGTGCTCAGCTACCGCGATCTCGACGATGTGCAGGCGATGCTGCTGGCGGCCAAGTCGCGCGGCTCGGCGGTGGTGATCGGCGGCGGCCTGCTCGGCCTCGAGGCCGCCGTCGGGCTCAAGGAACAGGGCATGGACGTGACCGTCCTGCATCTGATGCCGACGCTGATGGAGCGGCAGCTCGACGTGCCGGCCGGCCATCTGCTGCAAAGGGCCATCGAAGCCCGCGGCATCCGCGTCATCACCAAGGCCAACACCAAAGCGATCCTCGGCGAGAAGAAGGTCGAAGCGCTGCTGCTGGAGGACGGCACGCGGCTGCCGGCCGATCTCGTGATCATGGCGGTCGGCATCAAGCCGAACGCGGGGCTTGCCAAGGATGCGGGGCTCGAGGTCGGGCGCGGCATCAAGGTCGCAACCAGCATGCAGACCAGTGATCCCGACATCTTCGCGGTCGGCGAATGCGCCGAATACGAAGCGCAGGTGTTCGGGCTGGTCGCCCCGCTCTATGAGATGGCGAGCGTGGTAGCGGCTCAGCTCGCCGGCGACACGAACGCCAAGTTCTCGCCGAGCGCCGTCGCAACCAAGCTGAAAGTCACCGGCATCAATCTGTTCTCGGCGGGGGATTTCGCCGAGGCCGCGGACCGCGAGGAGATCGTGCTGCGCGATGCCGCCCGCGGCGTCTACAAGCGGCTGGTGCTCAAGGACAACCGCCTGATCGGCGCCGTGCTCTACGGCGACACCGCAGACGGCGCCTGGTTCTTCGACCATCTGAAGACCGGCCGCGACATCGCCGACCTGCGCGAGACGCTGATCTTCGGGCCGGCGTTTGCCGGAGGCACCCCGCTCGACCCTACGGCGGCCGTTGCAGCCTTGCCCGATGAGGCGGAAATCTGCGGCTGCAACGGCGTGTGCAAGGGCAAGATTACCGGCGCCATCACCACGCTCGGGCTGACCACGCTCGATGATGTGCGCGCGCAGACCAAGGCGTCCGCCTCGTGCGGATCCTGCACCGGGCTCGTCGAGCAGCTGCTCAAATTCACGCTCGGCGACAGCTACAATCCTGCCGCCGTCCAGCCGATGTGCGCCTGCACCGAGCTCGGCCACGACGACGTGCGACGGCTGATCGTCGCCAAGCAATTGAAGTCGATCCCCGACCTGATGCAGTCGCTCGCATGGAAGACTTCGTGCGGCTGCGCCAAATGCCGCCCGGCGCTCAACTATTACATGATCGCGAGCTGGCCAGGCGAATACAAGGACGACGGCCAGTCGCGCTACATCAACGAGCGCGTGCACGCCAACATCCAGAAGGACGGCACGTTCTCCGTGGTGCCGCGCATGTGGGGCGGCGTCACCAGCGCCAGCGAGCTGCGCGCCATCGCCGACGTCGTGGAAAAATTCCAGATTCCGACCGTCAAGGTGACCGGCGGGCAGCGCATCGACATGCTGGGCGTTAAGAAGCAGGATCTGCCCGCGGTGTGGGCCGACCTCAACGCCGCCGGCATGGTCTCGGGCGCGGCCTACGCCAAGGGACTGCGCACGGTGAAGACCTGCGTCGGCACCGACTGGTGCCGCTTCGGCACCCAGGATTCGACCGGCCTCGGCGTCAAGATCGAGAAATTCATGTGGGGCTCGTGGACGCCGGCGAAAGTGAAGATGGCCGTGTCCGGCTGTCCGCGCAATTGCGCCGAGGCGACCTGCAAGGATGTCGGCGTGATCTGCGTCGACTCGGGCTACGACATCCACTTTGCCGGCGCCGCCGGGCTCGACATCAAGGGCACCGAGCTGCTCGGCCATGTCGAGACGGAGAAAGAAGCCATCGAGGCGATTGCCGCGCTGGTGCAGCTGTATCGCGAGCAGGGCCGCTATCTGGAACGCATCTACAAATGGGCCAAGCGCGTCGGCCTCGACACGATCCGCCAGCAGGTCATGCAGGATGCCGAGCGGCGCTCGGCGCTCTATGACCGCTTCGTCATCTCGCAGAAGTTCGCGCAGCACGACCCGTGGGCCGAGCGCGCCGCGGGCGGCGATGCGCACGAGTTCCGGCCGATGGCGGACCTGACGTTCAAGGAGGCCGCGGAATGACCGGATCCAAATCCAGCTGGCGCGACGTCGGCGCGCTCGACGCCATTCCGGTGCGCGGCGCGCGTGTCGTCAGGACGCCGGAGGGTTGCCTTGCGGTGTTCCGCACCGACACCGGCGAGGTATTCGCGCTCGATGACCGCTGCCCGCACAAGGCCGGCCCGCTCAGCCAGGGCATCGTGCATGGCCGCGCCGTCACCTGCCCGCTGCACAACTGGGTGATCGATCTGAGCACCGGCGAAGCCATGGGGGCCGACAAAGGTCAGGTGAGAACCGTCCCTGTCAGGATCGAGGCCGGCCGCGTTCTTATCGACACCGCGCGTCTTTCCCGCAGCAAAGCAGCGTGAGGCGAAAGCCGTGACCGAGCAGACCGTTCGAACCACCTGCCCGTATTGCGGCGTCGGTTGCGGCGTTCTCGCGCGTCGCAAGGATGGAACCGTCACCATCACAGGGGATGCCGATCACCCGGCCAATGCCGGCCGCCTCTGCTCCAAGGGATCGGCGCTGGCCGAGACCTTATCGCTCGACGACCGTCTGCTGCACCCGATGATCGACGGATTTCAGGTGAGCTGGGACATGGCGCTCGACCAGGTCGCCAACCGTTTCTCCGCAACCATCGCCGAGCACGGGCCGGACGCCGTCGCCTTTTACGTTTCCGGCCAGCTCCTGACCGAGGACTACTACGTCGCCAACAAGCTGATGAAGGGCTTCATCGGCTCCGCCAACATCGATACCAACTCGCGGCTGTGCATGGCGTCCTCGGTCGCCGGGCACCGCCGCGCATTCGGCTCCGACACGGTGCCGGGGAATTACCAGGATCTCGAGCTGGCCGATGTCGTGGTCCTGGTCGGCTCCAACCTCGCCTGGTGCCATCCGGTGTTGTTCCAGCGGCTGGCCGCCGCCAAGGAGGCGCGCGGCACGAAGATCGTGGTGATCGACCCGCGCCGGACCGCGACCGCCGAGGGCGCGGACCTGCATCTCGCTCTCGCGCCGGGATCGGACGTTGCGCTGTTCAATGGATTGTTGCGCCATCTCGACCTGGCCGGGGCCATCGACGCCGGTTTCGTGGCCAGGCACACCAAAGGCATTGCCGAGACGCTCGGCACGGCAAAGACGAGCGACATCGCGAGCGTTGCGCAGCTGACGGGCATCGGGAGCAACCAGCTGCGCGAATTCTATGATCTGTTCGCACGCCATGAGCGCGTCGTCACCGTCTATAGCCAGGGCGTCAATCAATCATCGGCCGGGACCGACAAGGTCAATGCCATCATCAACTGTCACCTCGCGACCGGGCGCATCGGCCGCCCCGGGATGGGACCGTTCTCGGTCACCGGGCAGCCCAACGCGATGGGCGGGCGCGAGGTCGGCGGGCTTGCCAATATGCTCGCCGCGCACATGGAGCTCGATCGCGCCGAGCATCGCCACATCGTGCAGCGGTTCTGGAATTCGCCGCTCATCGCATCAAAGCCGGGACTGAAGGCCGTCGAGCTGTTCCGCGCCCTCGCCGACGGCCGCGTCAAGGCCCTGTGGATCATGGCCACCAATCCGGTCGACAGCCTGCCCGAGGCCGACGTGGTTCGCGCGGCGCTCGAGGCATGCCCGTTCGTGGTGGTGTCGGACGTGGCGCGGCATACCGATACGACCCGCGTGGCCCTGCAGGCTTCCGGCCGCGCCGCCCACGCCCGCGTGCTGCTGCCCTCGACCGCCTGGGGCGAGAAGGACGGCACCGTCACCAACTCGGAGCGGTGCATCTCCCGCCAGCGCGCATTCCTGAAGGCTCCCGGCCAGGCGAGGGCCGATTGGTGGCAGCTGGCCGAGGTCGCCAAGCGCATGGGCTTCGATCACGGGTTCGATTATGCAGGCCCTGCAGCGATCTTTGCCGAGCATGCGGCGCTCTCCGCCGCCGACAATGAGGGCACGCGCGATTTCGACATCGGCGCGCATGCCGCCATCACCGCCGAGGCGTATGCCGGGCTCGAGCCGTTCCAGTGGCCGCAGCCGCTCGGATCCACCTCCGACGCGTCGCGGCTGTTCGGCGAGGGTGGTTTCTTCACCAGCGATCACCGCGCCCGCTTGCTGCCGACCCCCTGCCGCCAGCCGGCTTCCATGGTCTCGGATGAATACCCGCTGGTGCTCAACACTGGACGCATCCGCGATCAGTGGCACACCATGACGCGGACCGCCAAGACGGCGCGCTTGATGAGCCATATCGCCGAGCCGTTCATCGAGATCCACCCGGCCGATGCCGCGCGCGCCGGCGTATGCGCCGCCGAGCTTGCGGTGGTGCGGAGCGCGCACGGCTGCGTCGTCGTGCGCGTACAGGTGACGGAGCGCCAGCGGCCCGGCTGCGTGTTCGTGCCGATCCACTGGACCGGTCAGCAGGCGAGCCTTGCGCGCGTCGATGCGCTAATCGCCGGCAACGTCGATCCGATCTCGGGACAGCCGGAATTGAAGTTCACGCCGGTCGCTGTCGCGCCGTACCAGGCGGCCTGGTACGGCTTTGCGGTTTCGATCAGGCGCCCGGACCACCACGTGCTCGACTATTGGGCGCTCGGCGCGGCACAGTCGGGCTTTCGGCTGGAGTTCGCCGGCCGGACCGAGCCGCAGGATTGGACCGTACTCGCACGCCAGATTCTGTCGCTCGGCGGCGCCGCCGATCTGCTCGCCTACCACGACACAGCCAGCGGACAGCACCGCTTTGCCGCCTTCGAGGGCGAGCGGGTGATCGGCGCGTTGTATATCGCGCGCACGCCTGTCTCCGCCTCGCGCGGCTGGGCTTGCGAGCTGCTCGGTCAGCTCGTCCCTTACGCGAACGATCGCCTGCGCATGCTCGCCGGCCGGGCCGGCGGCAGCATCCCCGATCGCGGCGCAACGGTGTGCGTCTGTTTCGATGTCGGCATCTCTCAGATCATCGAGGCGGTGAGGACCGGCGGCTGCACCGATATCGCCGCGGTCGGCCGCGCGCTGAAAGCGGGCAGCAACTGCGGCTCGTGCCGATCGGATATCGCAAGGATCATCCAGGAAAATCGCGTTCCTGTTGCCGTGTGACCCTATAGCATTCTTCGTCATCGCTCACTGTTTCCGCGCACGAAAGCCCGCTTCGAAACAACCTTCACAGAGCTTCCGACAGCGCGTCGGTCGTTCGCCGCAACCGGATGGAACAATGGCACACATGCAGCTGCGCCGGCTCAATCTCTTTTCGATGGAACCGAGGATCAAGACCCTCCATCTCACCTGGCTTGCCTTTTTCGTGAGCTTCATCGTCTGGTTCAATCACGCCCCGCTTATGGCGGCGATCCGCTCGTCGCTGCACCTCACGGATCAGGAGGTCGCGGCCCTGCTGATCCTCAACGTGGCATTGACAATTCCGGCGCGCGTTGTGATCGGCATGCTGGTCGACAGGTTCGGCCCGCGGCTGATGTTCTCCCTGCTTCTCGCCATCTCCGGCGCGCTTTGCATCCCGTTCGCATTGGCAACCGACTTTGCCACCCTGGCTCTGTCGCGGTTTCTGCTCGCCATCGTCGGCGCGGGTTTCGTCGTCGGTATCCGCATGATCGGGGAATGGTTTCCCGCGAAGGAGACGGGCCTCGCGCAAGGCATCTATGCGGGGTTCGGCAATTTCGGCTCCGCCGCCGCCGCCGTGACGTTGCCGACGATCGCCCTGCTGGCCGGCGGCGAGCAGGGTTGGCGATGGGCGCTCGGACTGACGGGCGTGATCGCGATTCTCTACGCGATTTTTTTCTATGCGGCCGTCAGCAATACCCCGAAAGGCGCGACCTACTTCAGCCCCAAGAAGATGGGGGCCATGGAAGTCACCAGCCGCGGCGATTTCATCCTCTACGTCCTCATGCAGATCCCGCTGGTGCTCGCGTTGGCGCTGCTCGCCTGGAAGCTCGGGCCGGCCAATCTGAAGCTGCTCTCGGCGCCGGTGACGGATCTCATTTATTTGTCGCTCGCCGCGCTCCTCGCCTATCAAACCTACGATTCGGTCCGCATCAATCGTCCCATGCTGTCGGGCGTGCCGGTGCCGACGTTGCAGCGCTACAAGTTCGGACAGGTCGCCGTGCTCTGCATCGCCTATTTCGTGACGTTCGGCTCCGAGCTGGCGGTCGTCTCGGTGCTGCCATTGCTGTTCAAGGACACGTTTTCGCTGTCGCTGACCGTCGCAGGGTTCGTCGGGGCGAGCTTCGGTGCGACGACCTTCTTCGCGCGGCCCGCCGGCGGCGGTCTCAGCGACCGGTTCGGGCGCCGCCGCCTGATGCTGCTGTGCATGCTGGGCACGGCGGCGGGCTATCTGGCGATGAGCTTCATCGGCACGTCGACGGGAGTCGTTTTCGGTGTGGTGGTGACGTTCCTGTGCTCGCTGTTCGTCAATGCCGGCAACGGCGCCGTCTACGCCATGCTGCCGCTGATCAAACGGCGCATGACCGGGCAGATCGCCGGCATTGTCGGGGCCTTCGGCAACGTCGGGGGCGTGCTATTTCTGACGCTCTATTCGTTCGTGGCACCGCACACGTTTTTCCTGGTGGCGGCAGCGACCGCGCTCGTCGGGCTGGCGCTCATCTATCTGTTCGTGCAGGAGCCGAAAGGACAGATCGCCGAGGAGATGCCGGATGGCACGTTAACAATGATCGATGTAGCGTGAAGCCATTGCCGGTGATCGCGGGCCGGGTGAAGCGAGAATGAAGACAACCCCGCTCATCTCGGTCGGCCAGCACTCCACGGCCGGCCTCAAGGAGCGAAACGACGACTCCTATGGCGTGCTGGTGCCCGAGCAGGTGCTGCTCGAGACCAAGGGCATCGCCATGGCGATCGCCGACGGAATGAGCTCGAGCGAGGCGGCGAAGGAGGCCAGCGAAACCTGCGTGCGCAGCTTTCTCGACGACTACTTCGCGACACACCAGTCGTGGACCGTGAAGACATCGGCGGAGCGCGTATTGTCCGCGGCGAACCGTTGGCTCTACAGCCAGAGCGAGGCGCACTATGCCTCGGGCCGCGGCATGGTGAGCACCTTCTCCGGCGTCGTGCTCAAGTCGTCCATGGCGCATCTGTTTCATGCCGGCGACTCCCGCATTTATCTGCTGCGCGACAGCTCGATCGAGCGCTTGACGACCGATCACCGGGTCCGCATGTCCCGGCAGCAGCAATATCTCTCGCGCGCCTTCGGAATTGCCGGGGACCTCGCCGTGGACTACCGCGCGCTGCCGGTCGAGCGCGGTGACATTCTGCTGTTCACCACCGACGGCGTGCACGACCATCTGCGCGACGGGCAAATGGTCAACATCATTCGGGCAACGCCGGACGATCTCGACGGCGCGGCCGAGCGCATTGTCGCCGCCGCCTTCGCCAATGACAGTCCTGACAATCTCACCTGTCAGATCGTGCGCATCGACGAGCCGGGCGGCACGGACCAGGAGACGCTGCTGCAGCGTCTCTCGGTGCTGCCGTTCCCGCCTGAAATCTCGCCGGGGAATGATTTCGAAGGCTATCGCATTGTCCGCGAGCTGCATCTGAGCAATCGCACGCAAGTGTACCTCGCCGAGGACAAGGACACCGGCGGATTGGTCGTCATAAAGACGCCGTCCGTCAATTTCGAGGACGATGCCGCCTACATCGAGATGTTCACGCGCGAGGAATGGGTGGGACACCTGGTGTCGAGTCCCTATGTGCTGAAGGTTCTGGCCCCCAACCGCGTGCGCAAATCACTGTATTACGTCACGGAATATTTCGAGGGACAGACGCTGCGGCAATGGATGCGCGACCACCCGAGCCGGGATCTCGAGACGGTTCGCAACATCGTCGAGCAGATTGCAAAGGGCTTGCGCGTGTTTCACCGCAAGGAGATCCTGCACCGGGATCTGAAGCCGGAGAATATCCTGATAGATCGCACCGGAGCGGTCAAGATCATCGATTTCGGCTCGGCGCGCATCGCCGGCATCGAGGAAATTACCACCGCCATCGATCGGCCGCAGCTGGTCGGGACGGAAGACTATACCGCGCCTGAATACCATGCCGCAGACAAGCCAACGACGCGCTCCGACATATTTTCCCTGGGCGTTATCGCCTACGAACTCCTCACCGGCCGCCTTCCCTACGGTCGCGGATTTTCCGGCCGACGCGATGTCGATCGGTTGAGCTACATTTCGGCAAGGAAGTTCAACCGCGATGTCCCGGCGTGGGTGGATGCGGCCTTGGCCCAGGCGGTTCATAAAAACCCCCTGAAACGCACCGAGGTGCTGTCGGCATTGATCGAGGATATCCGCAAGCCAAATCCCAGCCTCGTCCAGGAACGACCCGCTCCGCTCATCGAGCGCAATCCGACGGCCGTCTGGCAAGCCATCGCGTTCGTGCTCGCGGGTGCGAACATCGTCCTGCTGTTTCTGCTATCACGATAGAGCCGCCGACGTCGCGATGGCGATCGCGCTCCAAGGATCTGAGACGATGACAAAATTCGAGCTGGCCATGCAAAGCATCGATGCCGTTCATGCGCAGGACCCCCATGCCAGCTCCGAAACCGGCCCCACGCTGCCGGCCGAATTGATCTACGCGCATCGAATGACCGAGACGCTCGCGCGGATCCATCCCCAAGCCTCCGAACTCTTGAAGCTCGCCGCCCGCGCCCAGCATATCAGGCGCTGGACGGTGCCGCGCTCCGGCTTCCCGGCGGGAAAGTCCGGCTATCACCGCTGGCGGACCACGCTGCAGCAAAAACAGGCGGCGCTGGCGGGCGAAATTCTCGCGACCTGCGGTTATGCTCCGGACCAAACAGCGCGCGTGCAGGCCTTGATCCGGAAGGACAATCTTCGAGCCGACGTGGAGGCCCAGGCGCTCGAGGATACGGCATGCCTGGTGTTCCTCGAACACCATTTCGCCGACTTCCGTGCCAAGCACGGCGATGCGAAAATCATCGAAATCGTGCGCAAGACCTGGAGCAAGATGTCGGACGTCGGACGGACGGCCGCACTCCAATTGCCCTTGGCGCCCGAGCACAAACAATTGATCGAGCGGGCACTGTCGCAGGTCACCCCCTGAATGAACTGGCGCTCAACTGACGAGGATGCGCCAGCGTTATGCGGTTTACGCATATCTGATCTGCGCCAATTCAACTTATCGCAGGTGCGAGATAACCCGGACCGGACCGGTTGCAGGTCCGCCGCGGCTTGTCCAATTAAGGAGAAGGTTCGCCGATCCATTTGTCGTTGGTCAAACCTGCGGTAGGCGTTTGCGTCGGCAAGTTCCGCATGCCAGCGTAGGCAGGCAGCGCTGGTGGCGGCACCGGACAAGTGGAGAAGCAAGCGTGGGCGAAGAGAGCACCAGGGTTTCGACCGTCAGCCAGGGCGACGAAGCGTCCAGCAGCTCCGCCAGCAGCAACCGCAAGGCGCGCCTCGAGGATAAGTTCGACCTCGGCGAGACCCGCGTGCTGCTGACCGGGCCGCAGGCCATCGTCCGCCTCGCCATCATGCAGCACGAGCGCGACAAGCGGGCCGGGCTCAATACCGCCGGCTATGTCACCGGCTACCGCGGCTCTCCCGTCGCCGGCATCGAGGCCGCGTTCCAGCGCGCGGCCAGGGCCTGCGCCGCCGCAAATGTCGTGTTTCACCCCGGCCTCAACGAGGATTTGGCCGCCACCGCACTGTGGGGAACCCAGCAGGCCGAGCTCAGGGGCGAAGGCAAGTACGACGGCGTATTCGGCATTTGGTACGGCAAGGGGCCGGGGGTCGACCGCACCGGCGACGTGTTCCGCCACGCCAACCACGCCGGCACCTCCAAGCACGGCGGCGTGCTGGCGCTGATGGGCGATGATCACACCTGCGAAAGCTCCACCTCCGCGCACCAGTCCGAGTTCGCGTTCGTCGATGCCATGATCCCGGTGCTGAACCCGGCCGGGGTACAGGAGATGCTCGATTACGGCCTGCACGGCGTCGCGCTGTCCCGCTTTGCCGGCGTCTGGGTCGGCCTCAAGTGCGTCAAGGACAACGTCGAATCGACTGCCACCGTCGATGCCCGCATCGACCGGGTTGATATCAAACTGCCGACCGATTATGTCATGCCGCCCGGCGGGCTCAACATCCGCCTCGGCGACACGGCGCTCGCCAAGGAAGCCCGCCTGCACGATTTCAAGCGCGATGCGATCCTCGCCTACAACCGCGCCAATGGCCTGGATAAACTGGTGCTGCGCGGCGGCCCGGCGCCCAAAATCGGCATCGTCACCACCGGCAAGAGCTACCTCGACGTGCGCCAGGCGCTGGACGAGCTCGGCATCGACGAGGTCAAGGCCGCCAATCTCGGGCTGCGCCTTTTCAAGGTGGCGATGCCCTATCCGATGGACCCGATCGGGCTCGAGGAGTTCGTCGAAGGACTCGATCTCGTCATCGTGGTCGAGGAGAAGCGCTCGCTGATCGAGGTGCAGGTCCGCGAGGAGCTGTACAACCACTCGCACCAGCCCAAGGTGGTCGGCAAGAAGGATGAGACCGGCCGCAACTGGCTGTTTCCGGCCAAGGGCGCGCTCGAAGCCACGGACGTCGCCATCGCGGTCGGCGAGCGGCTGCTGAAATACAGTGACGACCAGGGCATCAAGACGGCGCTCGCCGAGCTGAAGCGCATCAAGGGCAACCGCCCCGAAACCCTGGAAGTGGCGACCCGGATTCCCTACTTCTGCCCGGGCTGCCCCCATAACTCCTCCACCGTGGTGCCGAAGGGCGCGCACGCATACGCCGGCATCGGCTGCCACTACATGGCGCAATGGATGGATCGCGCCACCGACGGCTTCACGCACATGGGCGGGGAGGGCGCCAACTGGATCGGCGAGGCGCATTTCTCCAAGCGCGACCACGTGTTCCAGAATCTGGGCGACGGCACCTACATCCATTCCGGCAGCCTCGCCATCCGCGCCAGCATCGCCGCCGGCGTCAACGTCACCTACAAGATCCTCTACAACGACGCGGTCGCCATGACCGGCGGCCAGCACCTCGACGGCGGCATCACCGTCGGCCAGATCGCGGCGCAGGTGGCGGCGGAAGGCGTGCGCAAGCTGGTCGTGGTCACCGACGAGCCGAACAAGTATCCGTTCGGCTTCCTGCCGCAGGGTACGCCCGTCTATCATCGCCGCGATCTGCAGGCGGTGCAGACCGAGCTGGCCAAGGAGCGCGGCGTCACGGTCTTGATCTACGATCAGACCTGCGCGGCGGAGAAGCGGCGGCGGCGCAAGCGCGGCCTCTACCCCGATCCCGACAAGCGCGTGTTCATCAATTCCGCCGTGTGCGAGGGCTGCGGCGACTGCGGCAAGAAATCCAACTGCGTCGCGGTGATCCCGCTCGAAACCGAGCTCGGCCGCAAGCGCGCCATCGACCAGTCCGCCTGCAACAAGGATTTCTCCTGCACCAACGGCTTCTGCCCGAGCTTCGTCACCGTGCACGGCGCCCGGCCGAGGAAGCCCGAGCAGGACCGCGGCGTGCATGCCGCGCTGGAGGCGGCCTTCGCCGGCTTGCCCGAGCCGAAGCTGCCGGCACTGGGTGCGCTGCCTTACACCATCGTCGTCACCGGCGTCGGCGGCACCGGCGTCGTCACCATCAGCCAGGTGCTCGGCCAGGCCGCATTCCTCGAAGGCAAGGGGTTCGGGGGCATCGACATGACCGGGCTGGCTCAAAAGGGCGGCGCTGTGGCCTGCCACATGCGCATCGCCGCCCGTCAGGATCAGATCCACGCGATCCGTGCCGGCGTCGGCGGCTCGGACCTGGTGCTCGGCTGCGATCTGATGGTGACCGGCTCCAACAAGGTGCTGGAGACGGTCAAGAGCGGCAGGACGCACATCGTCTATTCCACCTATGAGATGATCACCGGCGATTTCACCCGCAGGCCCGACGCCAGCGTGCCGGGCCTCGCCCTGCGCCGCGCCATCGAGGACCGCGCGGGGAACCTGAAACCGGTGGCGATCGACGCGCACAGCTACGCCGAGCGGCTTTATGGCGATTCGATCGCGGCCAACATGTTCCTGCTCGGCTTTGCCTATCAGCAGGGCATGGTTCCGATCGGCGCCGCCGCGATCGAGGAGGCGGTGGCGCTCAACGGCGCGGCGGTTGCGATGAACACCAGCGCGTTCCGTGCCGGACGGCTCGCGGCGGTCGACCGGGCGCGGCTCGACGCGTTGGCCCAACCCAAGGGACACATCCAAACCAAACCCGGTGACGTGCCGCAATCGCCGGAAGCGCTGATCGAGCGCCGTGCGCAGCTGCTGACGGCTTACCAGGACGAGGCGCTCGCCGAGCGCTATCGCAGCCGCCTGGAGGCCATCGAGGCGCTGGAGGAGAGCCGCACGCCCGGCAAGTCCGAGCTCACCCGTGCCGTCGCCGGCGGCTATTTCAAGCTGCTCGCCTACAAGGACGAGTACGAGGTGGCGCGGCTCTATGCCGATCCGGCATTTGAGGCGCAGCTGCGCGAAGCATTCGATGGCAAGCTGAAGCTCGAGTTCCACCTCGCTCCACCACTGCTTGCGCGCCGCGACAAGCTGACGGGCGAGCCGCGCAAGATCCGCTTCGGCGCCTGGATGCTGCCTGTGTTCCGCCTGCTGGCCCGGCTCAAGGGTCTGCGCGGCGGCGTGTTCGACGTGTTCGGCTATACCCGCGAGCGGCGTCTCGAACGGCAGATGATCGCCGACTACGAGGCGATGCTGGACGAGATCGGCGAGCGGCTGCAGCCGGCCAATCATGCGACGGCGGTGGCGCTGGCCGGGCTCGCCGAAACCATCAAGGGCTTCGGCCACGTCAAGCTCGCCAATTACCAGCTTGCCAAGCAACGCGAGGCCAAGCTGCTCGCCCACTTGCGCGCGCCGGCTCCCGAGCCGGTGCGGCACGCGGCGGAGTAGTCTGCTCGATGTGGCAGGAGCGCCGGAGGTTGCCCGCCTCTCTTCAGCCGAACATTCGTTCGATTTTTCCGGCGGCTTGAGCTAGACAGGCGGTCTCAAATGGCGCGCCCGAGGCACGCAAATCACCCTATCGGAACGGAGATTGAGCCATGCGTCCGCTGGATGGACTTCGCGTCGTCGATCTGACCCGGGTGCTGTCGGGTCCCTATTGCACCATGCAGCTCGGCGATCTGGGGGCCGAGGTGATCAAGGTGGAGCGTCCCGGCGAGGGCGACGACACGCGTGCCTTCGCGCCGCCGTTCCAGGGCGATCAGGCGGCGTATTTCCTCTCCGTCAACCGCAATAAGAAGAGCATGACGCTCGATATGAAGAGCGCGCGCGGCAAAGAGGTGCTGTGGCGCCTCATCGAGGTCTCGGACGTACTGGTCGAGAACTTCCGTCCGGGCGCGATGGATCGCCTCGGGCTCGGCTACGCAGCGGTCAAGGCGCGGCGCCCTGGCATGATCTATTGCTCCATCTCCGGGTTCGGCGACACCGGCATTCAGAAGGACCGGCCGGGCTACGACGTGATTGTGCAAGGCGAGGCGGGGGTCATGGATATCACCGGGCCGCGCGATGGGGCGCCGCACAAGGTCGGCGTGGCGGTTGCCGATCTCGTCGCAGGCTTGAACGCGTCGCAAGGCATCCTGGCCGCGCTCTACAACCGCCAGGCGAGCGGGCTCGGCCAGCATGTGCGGATCTCCATGTACGAGGCGGTGGCCGCGCTGCTGACCTTCAATGCCAGCATTTTCTACGCGACCGGCAATTCACCGCGCCGGCGCGGCAACGAGCATCCGACCATCGTGCCCTACGAGACCTTCGAGGCGGCCGACGGATGGATCAATCTGGGCGTTGCCAACGACGAGCTTTGGCAGCGGTTTTGCGAAGCCGCGGAGCAGCCGGAGATGAAGACCGACGCCCGCTTTGCCAAGGCCTCCGATCGTGTGCGCAATCGCGAGCTGCTGGTGCCGCTGATCAAAGCCCTGGTCAAGCAGCGCACCCGCGATGCCTGGTTGCAGCGCCTCGACAAGGCCGGTGTGCCGAGCGGCGCCATCCGCAGCGTCGGCGAGGTCTGCGAGAGCGAGGTGCTGAAGGCCCGCGACATGATCGCGGAGATGCCGCATGCCAGTGCCGGGCTGGTCAAAGCCATCAAGAACCCCATGCATCTGAGCCAGACCCCGCTCGAGTCCTACCTGGCGCCACCGCGGCTCGGCGAGCACACCCGCGAGATCCTGACCAGCATCCTCAACTACTCGGCCGACGAAGTCGATCGGCTTGCGCGGGACAAGGTGATCTGACACAGCCTCA
>Ga0209069_10000459_pt1 | contig 18541 bp, 16 predicted proteins | sample Str013_2_FD_187202 | JGI IMG/M metagenome (GOLD analysis project Ga0209069, IMG submission 187202) | Freshwater sediment microbial communities in response to fracking from Pennsylvania, USA - Straight Creek_MetaG_SC_2013 (SPAdes) (version 2) | ecosystem: Environmental > Aquatic > Freshwater >...
GGCAATATCCATGGCCAGGCTGATCAATCTCAATGCCGATATCGCCGAGGGGTTCGGCGCCTATGACATCGGCGACGACGCCGGACTGATGAAGATCATCAAATCCGCCAGCGTGGCGTGCGGATTTCATGCCGGCGATCCCAATACCATGCACCGCCTGTGCATGATGGCCAAGCAGCTTGGCGTCAGCGTCGGCGTGCATCCCGGATTCAACGATCTGTGGGGCTTCGGCCGGCGCAAGATCCACATGAACCCGCGCGACCTCGAATATATGACCGCCTATCAGATCGGCGCACTGCAGGCCATGGCCAGCTACGCGGGATTGCCGGTCACACACTTGAAGCCGCACGGGGCGCTGAACAACATGGCGGCCGAGGATCCTGAATACGCCCTGGCGATGGGCCGTGCGATCAAGGCCGTCGACAAGAGCATCATCTACGTGGTGCTGTACGGGACCGAGCTGCACAAGGCCGCAGAAAAGCTCGGGCTGCGTCTCGCGCGCGAAGGCTTCCCGGACCGCAAATACGCCGACAACGGCAATCTCGCCTCCCGCTCGATCCCCGGCACCGTGCACAAGGACCCCGCGGCGGCGGTCGAGCAGGCCCTGCGCATGGTCAACGACAACGAGGTGATCACCATTTCCGGTAAAAAGCTGAAGGTCGAGGTGGAGACGCTGTGCATCCATGGCGACGAGCCAACCGGCGTGCTGGTCGGCGCCGGCGTGCGCGATGCACTCGAACAAGCCGGCATCAAGAACGTGCCGCTGCCGGAGATGAGCCTCTAAGTCCTCCGCAACAATAAGTGAATCGATTGGGAGCGGTTTGATGCTCTTCACATGACACCTTTCAATCGTCATGGCCGCGAAGGCGGCCACCCACGGCACGTCTCAAAATGTGGTGGGGTGCCCGGAAACAATTTCCATGAAACCAAGGGCCTACAGTACCTGCGCCGTTCAACTACTGATGACTGTCGTGGGTGGCCGCCTTCGCGGCCATGACGAAAAATTCGCGGAATGCGCACCCGGAACCGGCGCTCGAAAGTGGAGCACTTATTGTTGCGCGATGCCCAACCAGGCGAAGCAGCATGTCGGCGGATAAGCCACGTATCGGCATCATCGGCGGCACCGGCGCGCTCGGCTCGGGGCTGGCGCGACGCTTCGCGGCGGCGGGCTACCCGGTTGTGATCGGCTCGCGCTCGTCGGAGAAAGCCGCCGAGGTCGCTGCTGTGATCGGGCATGCGGCTGAGGGAATGAGCAATGCGGCTGCGGCCGCTGCCGCCGATATCGTGCTCGTCACGGTTCCATTTTCCAGCCAGGCGGAAATTCTGAGCGAGATCAAGCCTCACGTCTCTGGCAAGCTGGTCGTGGACACCACCGTGCCGCTGATGCCGCCCAAGGTGGCCCGCGTGCAGCTTCCACCCGAAGGCTCGGCTGCCATGGCGGCTCTGAAGCTGCTCGGCGAGGGCACGAGGGTGGTGTCGGCGTTCCACAATGTGGCCGCGCATAAACTGCACAAGCATGACACGATTCATTGCGACGTGCTGGTGTTCGGAGATGCCGCGGCCGACCGGGAGGTTGTCGTAGGGCTGGCGAGCGCGGTGGGTCTCAGGGGGCTGCATGCCGGCCCGTTGGCGAATTCGGCGGCGGCGGAGGCGCTGACCTCGATCCTGATCGGCATCAATCGCAGCTACAAAGTGGATGGTGCCGGCATTCGCATCACCGGGATCGAAACCGGGTGCGGCAGCTGAACTGCAAGCCGGCCCGGATGAACGCTCAGGAGCGGGACCATGAGTGAGACGTCCCTCACCATCATACCGCTCGGCGGGCTGCCGATGGTCAAGCCTGGCGATGATATCGCGCGGCTGCTGGTGGAGGCGCTGGAGCGAGGTGGAATTGCGCCCGGCGCTTTCGATATTCTGGTGGTGACGCAGAAGATCGTGTCCAAATCCGAGGGGCAACTCGTGGATCTGCGCACGGTCGAGCCGTCCGCCCGCGCGCTCGAGCTTGCCCGCATCACGCACAAGGACCCGCGCCTCGTCGAGCTGGTGCTATCGCAGTCGGTGACGGTGGTGCGGGCCAGACCCAACGTGCTGATCGTCGAGACGTTGCAGGGACTGGTCATGGCCAATGCCGGCATCGATCAATCGAACCTCGATGCGGGCGAGGCCGGGGGAAACGTGCTGCTGCTGCCCGTGGATGCCGATGCCAGCGCCATGCGGATCAAGGCCCGGCTCGATGCGCACTTCGGCACTTCGCTGGGCGTCATCATCTCCGACAGTGTGGGCCGCGCCTGGCGGCTCGGCACCGTCGGCCTTGCCATCGGCGCCGCCGGCGTCCCCTCGCTCATCGACCGGCGCGGCGAGGCGGATCTCGCCGGCCGGCCGTTGCAGACGACCGAGGTGGGTTTCGCCGATGCCGTCGCGGCGGCCGCGGTGCTGGTGATGGGCGAGGCGGCGGAAGGCCGGCCCGCCGCGCTGGTACGCGGACTGTCGTGCGACGCCAAGCCGCAGCCCGCCAAGCACCTGCAACGCCCGCGCGCCGAGGATCTGTTCCGATGAGCCGCAGCCAGCCATTTCGCGAGCCGGTCGGCGCTCCGACCTATGTCGCGCTTTCGGGCGGGATCGGCGGCGCCAAGCTGTCGCTGGGCCTTGCCGCGCTGCTCGGCGACCATCTGAGCCTCGTCGTCAATACCGGCGATGACTTCGAGCACCTGGGGCTCGCCATCTCGCCCGACATCGACACCACGCTGTATACCCTGGCCGGGCTGGTCAATCCCGAAACCGGCTGGGGCCGGCGCAACGAAACCTGGTCGTTCATGGCGTCGCTGGCCGCGCTCGGCGGCCCCGACTGGTTCAAGCTCGGCGATGCCGACCTCGCCATGCATGTCGAGCGGTCGCGCCGATTGAAAGCCGGGGACACGCTGACCTCGGTGTGTGCGCACGTCCGGCAGTGCCTGCAGGTGGCGCCCCATATTCTGCCGATGAGCGACGAGCCGGTGCGCACCCTTATCGAGACGGACAGCGGATCGCTGGAGTTTCAGGAGTATTTCGTGCGCGAGCAGTGCCGGCCCGTGGTGCGCGCCATCCGCTTTGCGGGTGCCAAACATGCGCACGCAACACCCGCGGTCCTCGCCGCGCTGTCGGCCCCGACGCTGGCGGGGGTGATCATCTGCCCATCCAATCCATACCTCAGCGTCGATCCCATCCTGTCGATCGGAACGCTGCGTGCGGCCATCCGTGCCTGCGCCGCTCCGGTGCTGGCCGTCTCGCCGATCATCGGCGGCAAGGCGGTGAAGGGGCCGACCGCGAAGCTCATGGGCGAGCTGGGCGTGCGCTGTGATGCGGCGAGCATCGCACGGCATTATGAGGGTCTGATCGACGGGTTCATTCTCGACCGGCAGGATGCCGGGCTCATCGGCGCCATCGCCGTGCCGACGCTGGTGACCGAGACCCTGATGCGCGACCGCGATGACAAGATTGCACTCGCCAGGAGCGCGTTGGCATTCGCCGCGAGCTTGTCCAATCGACAGCCGGCGCAATCCTCGCCCAACACCGCGCCGGGGGTTCAGTGACGATCCGGCAGCGGCTCAAAACCTGCGCCATCATCCCGGTCAAGGAGCTGGCCGACGGCAAACGCAGGCTTGCGCCCGCGCTCCCCGCCCCCGCCCGGCGCAAGCTGGTGCTGGCCATGCTGGAGGACGTGCTCGAAACGCTCGCCAAGCTCACTGAGATCGGGCCGTGCATTGTCGTGACCGCTGACCCGCACGTCGCCACGGTCGCGTTCGGCTCCGGCCTTCGGGTGCTGCATGAGCAACGCTCCACCGGCATCAACGATGCGGTCAGCCTCGGACTGATCGAGGCGGCCCGCATCGGCATGGCCCGCGCACTGATTTTGCCGGCCGATGTGCCGTTGGCCGCCGCAGCCGAGTTTCGCCGTATCCTCGGCCCCGCCGAGGGCGGCGGCACCGATCGCCTGGTTATCGTCCCCTCCCGCAACGGTGAAGGCACCAACGCGCTGCTGGTGCCGATCAGCCGGGTCTTTGCACCAAGGTATGGCGAGGGCAGCTTTCTGCGTCACGTCTCGGCGGCGCTCAGCGAGCAACGCAACCTCGAAGTGATGCATCTGCCGGGCCTGGCCCGCGACATCGATCATCCGGCCGATCTCGACGTGTTGCGCAGCCGGCGGCATGGGCAGCCGCGATATGCCTTTTTAGAGGATGCAGGCTCGGCAACGGCGAGCCCGCCCAGGCAGGCAGTTTGAACAGGATTGGACCGGCATGGCAGACCATTGCGAGATCGATGCCGCGCTTGCAAGCGCTGAGCACGGTCAAATGCTAAGCACCGAGCACGCCTTGGCGCTCGCGGGCTGTAACGACATTCCCCGGCTCGTCGAGATCGCTGAGCGGCTCTGCATCGCAGGACATGGCTTTGACATCACCTACTCGCGGAAGGTGTTCATTCCATTGACGCAGCTCTGCCGCGACGTCTGCGGCTACTGCACGTTCGCCGGCCCGCCGCGCGCCGGTCGCCCCGCCTTTCTGACGCCCGACGAAGTGATCGAGATCGCCCGCAGGGGCGCGGAGCAGGGTTGCAAGGAGGCCTTGTTCACGCTCGGTGACAAACCTGAGTTGCGCTATGCCGCCGCCCGCGACGCGCTGGCAAAGCTCGGTCACGCGACCACGTTGTCCTACCTGGAAGCGTGTGCCCGGTTGGTGTTGAGGGAGACCGGGTTGCTGCCGCACATCAATGCCGGCGTGATGGATGAAGCCGCCATCGCCCGCTTGCGGCAGGTTTCGCTGTCGCAGGGTCTGATGCTGGAATCGGCATCCGAGCGGCTGTCGCTGCGCGGCGGACCGCACTTCGGCTCGCCCGACAAGGCCCCGGCAGCGCGGCTTGCGATGATCGAGGCCGCCGGCAGGGCACGAGTGCCGTTCACGACCGGAATACTGATCGGCATCGGCGAGACGCGGCGCGAGCGGATCGAGGCGCTGCTGGCCATCCGCGAGTTGCATCGCCGTCACGGTCACATCCAGGAAGTCATTATTCAAAATTTCCGCGCCAAGCCCGCCACGCGGATGGCGGACGCCGCGGAGCCCTCGCTCGACGAGCAGGTCTGGAGCATCGCCGTCGCCCGCCTCGTTCTGGGCGCCGCCATGAGCATCCAGTCGCCGCCCAACTTGCAGCCGCTGCACCTCGAACGGCTGGTGGCGGCCGGCATCAACGACTGGGGCGGGGTCTCCCCGGTCACTCCCGATCACGTCAATCCGGAAGCGCCCTGGCCCGTTTTGCAAACGCTCGAGCGTGCCAGCGAGCGCGCCGGCCGCCGACTTACCGAACGCCTCACCATCTATCCCGATTTTGCGATACAGCCCCAAACCTGGGCGGCCAGCGAAACCCGCACCGCGCTGTTGCGCCTGATGGACGCAGCGGGCCACGCCCGCGAGGATGCGTGGACCGCCGGCAGCCTCGGCTCCCCGCCGGCCGCGCTGATCTCCCGCCTGAGCAGAGAGACTCTGCCTACCCAACGGATGTCATTCCGGCACGCGTCGCCGGGACCCAGCGCGCCAACGGCTCGAAGCGCCGGACACGCGCCACCCGATACCGCGGGCCCGCCCGTGCAGCGGATCCTCGACCAGGTCCGTAACCGCGAGCCGCTCTCGGAGGGCGACCTCACCACCCTGTTCGCGGCACGCGGGACGGACTTCACCGCGGTCTGTCGGACGGCCGATCGGCTCCGCGAGGCCCAGGTCGGCGATACGGTCAGCTATGTCGTCAACCGCAACATCAATTACACCAACATCTGCACCTATGGCTGCAAGTTCTGCGCATTCTCGAAGGGCCGCCACAATCTCGGACATCGCGACACGCCGTACGCCCTCGAGCTTTCGGAGATCGCCGAGCGCACGCGCGAGGCCGTGCGGCGCGGCGCTACGGAGATCTGTCTGCAGGGGGGAATCAAGCCCGGGTATACCGGCGACACCTATCTCTCGATCGTTGCGGCGGTGAAAGCGGCCGCCGCCGATGTTCACGTGCACGCCTTCTCGCCCCTCGAAATCTGGCATGGGGCCCGGACGCTCGATCTGTCGCTCCGGGATTATCTGCTGCGTCTCAAGCAGGCCGGTTTGTCGAGCCTGCCGGGCACGGCGGCGGAGATCCTCGACGACGAGGTCCGCGCCGTGCTGTGCCCCGACAAGATCACGACGGCGCAGTGGCTCGAGGTCATGGAAACCGCGCATGAGATTGGGCTCAGGTCCACCGCCACCATCATGTTCGGGCACGTGGACCGCTACCGGCATTGGGCGCGGCATATCCTGCGGGTTCGAGCGCTGCAGCAGAGGACCGGCGGGTTCACCGAATTCGTGCCGCTGGCGTTCGTGCACATGGAGGCGCCGATCTATCTGAAGGGCGAGGCCCGCAAGGGCCCGACCTTCCGCGAAGCTCTCCTCATGCACGCGGTCGCGCGGCTTGCGCTGTCGCCGCTGATCCAGAATATCCAGGCCTCGTGGGTCAAGATGGGGCCCGAAGGGGCGGCGGCGTGCCTTGCGGCCGGTGCCAACGATGTGGGCGGGGTACTCATGAACGAATCCATCACCCGCGCCGCCGGCGCCGCGCACGGCCAGGAGCTGACCGCCGATGCCCTCGGCTCTTTGATCCGTGCGGCCGGCCGCACGGCCCGCCAGCGCTCCACCACGTATGGATCCGTCGATACCGTGCCGCACCGGCCGACGCAGGGTGATGGCCTCCACCTCGGTCCATAGCCTCGGCGCGCTTGACGCGCATCAGGTCGGCCTGGCCATGGCCCTCACCGCGGGGTCGGCGGCTTGGCCGTTATGCCGGTGCGCACCTGGTTGAGCTCGGCGGCCGTCTCGCCCTGGCCGGCGTCGATCAGGCGGACAATGCGGGCGAACCGGAAGAAGGCCAGGATCATCGCCCACTTGAAGCCGGCGACGCCGCCGGTCACGTGCGTGCGGCGGAAATAGTAATCGAGAAACGACAGCGGGAACTCGGTGAACAGCCGCACGATCATGTAGGCACGCGGCTTGGGTTTCCAGAACTGCGCCTTGTAGCGCGTGCGCTCGTTGCACTTGACGATCAGATCGTCGAACGAGCGGGCGGTGAAATGGTGCAGGGCGGCGCTCAAATGGCCGGTCGGCTCGGCGCCCGGATCGACCGAATCGAAGATCGGGGACTCCTTGAACCGCGCCCGACGCCGATCGTAGAGCCGGATGAACCGGTTGTCGCGCGCCAGCGGGCGTGGCCTGTCGTGGCCGGGATAAACGATGTTGTCGGGCACCCAGTAGGCCGCGCGGTCGGGCTCGCCGATAGCAAACAGTGCCACGATCTCGCGGGCCAGCGCGGGCGGCACCACCTCGTCGGCATCGATGTTCCAGATCCAGTCGTTGCGGCACTGGCTTTCGCCGAACCGCTTCTGCGGCCCGAACCCCGGCCAGGCGTTGAACACGACCCGCGCGCCTTCGGCGGCGGCCAGCTCCTGGGTGCCGTCGGTGCTGCCCGAATCGATGACGATCACCTCGTCGACCCAGTCGTGCACCGAACGGATCGTCCTTGCCAGGCGATCGGCCTCGTTCTTGGCGATGATGAAACAGGAGACCGGGATATTCGGCATGGCGCGCAACAGCCCTACTGCGCCTCGAGGAACAGCAGGTCCTTGCCGCTCGCCGGCTTGTTCTTATAGCTGCCGGTGCGGCCCATGAAGGCGACCATCGTGTCCATGGGCCCGACCTTGGTGGTGAACACGACGGTCGGGTCGTTCATGATCTCGACCACATCGGCGAGCGGCATCTTGTCCTTGGAGAGCCTGAGGTAGGCTTCCGCCGCCCACTTCTTGTCGGCATTGATCTTGTCCGTCGCCTCGCCGAGCGCCGACAGGAAGGCGGCATACAGCTTGGGGTTCTCACTGCGGAATTTGCTGGTCGTTGCGATCAGGTTGAAGGAGAACGGCCCGCCGAGGATATCGGTCGAGGTCATCATCGTGCGGATGCCCGGTGTCTTCAGCTGGCGCTGCTGGTAGGGGACCGAGGAAAAATTGGCGGTGATGTCGGCCTGCCCGCTGATCATCGCCAGCGTCGCGTCGGGATGCGCCATGGTCTGCGTGATCGCATCGAGCTTGTTCCAGTTGGCGTCGCCGAATTCCTTCGCCGCCGCCATCTGCAAGAGGATCGCCTGATTGGAGACCTTGATCGCCGGCATCGCGATCTTGTCCTTCTCGGTGAAATCCTTGAGGCTTTTGATCCGCTCGCCGCGCACGTTGAGCGCGAGTGGGATCAGGTTGAGGCCTGAGGCGCCCCTTACGTCGATGCCGCCCTTGGTGCGGTCCCAGATGGTCATCAGCCCCGGCACGCCGAGCGAAACGAAATCGACATTGCCCGACAACAGCGCGTCGTTCATCACGTCGGAGGAGCGGAACGTGTTCCATTCCGACCTGACCTCGCCGAGCCCCGCCGCCTTGGCATGCTTCTCGATGAGATGCTCGTCCTCCATGATCATGTACTGCAGGTAGCCGAGCCCGAACTGCTTGGCCGCGCGCACGCTCGTTCCCTCGCCATGAACGGCCCCGGCCCCGAGCAGGCTTGAGGCGCCGAGTGTCAGCAGTGCAACGATTGATTGACGCATCGGGGCAACGTCCTCCGAGATTATTTTGCTTTGGGTTTCTGGCGGACTATGCCGTCATGACCCGATCCGGGTCAACGCCGGCACGCCGCGCCCGGGCATGAGGCCGCGCGCCGCAAAGGGTGCAAACGGCGGCATGAACGCTGCAGCCGTAGCAACCTTAGGAGAGCCACAACAATAAGTGAATCGATCGGGAGCAGTTTGATGCCCTTCCCGTGACACCCATTCAACCGTCATGGCCGCGTCATGGCGAAGCCGTGACGCGGCCATGACGAAAAATTTGGGGAATGCGCACTCGGAAACGGTGCTTGAAAGTGGAGCACTTATTGTTGCGGGTGTCCTTAGGGTGACATCGGAGCTGCCGTGCCCGACGGTTTCGGAGTAGAGCAATGGCGCGTAATGAGATTTCTGTCACATGCTGCGTCGCCGGCGGCGGTCCCGCCGGCCTGATGGCCGGCTTTTTGCTGGCGCGTGCAGGCATCGACGTGCTGGTGCTCGAAAAGCATGCCGACTTCCTGCGGGATTTTCGCGGCGACACGATTCATCCCTCGACCATGGAAGTGATGAGCGAGCTCGGTCTGCTCGATGAGTTCCTGAAGCTGCCGCACCAGAAGATCGCGCAGCTCGCCTTGGAGATCGGCGAGCGCAGCTTCGTGGCGGCCGATTTCACGCATCTGCCGGTGCATGCGCGTTACATTGCCATGATGCCGCAGTGGGATTTTCTCAATTTCCTGGCGGCTGCCGAGACCCGACCGCCGGGGCTGAGCATCCGCATGCGGGCGGCTGCGGCTCAACTGATCGAGCACGCCGGCACCGTTACCGGCCTGACGGCCACCACGCCCGAGGGCCCCGTCGATATCCGTGCCAAGCTGGTGATCGGCGCCGACGGACGCCATTCGCTGGTTCGCGAGCAGGCGGGGCTCGCGGTCGAGGACTTCGGGGCACCGATGGACGTGCTGTGGTTCCGCCTGTCGCGCCAGCCCGCCGACGACGACCAGTCGGCGGGACGCATCAGCCGCGGCCGCATCTTCATCCGTATCAACCGCGGCGATTACTGGCAGTGTGCCTACGTGATCGCCAAGGGCACGTTCAGCGCCGTGCAGACCGCGGGGCTGGAAGACTTCCGGGCGGGGGTTGCACAGGCGGTGCCGTTTCTGAGCAACCGGGTCGGCGAGCTGGGCAGCTGGGATGACATCAAGCTGCTGACCGTGCAAGTCAACCGGCTCCGCCGCTGGTACCGGCCCGGCCTGTTGTGCATCGGTGACGCCGCCCATGCGATGTCGCCGATGGGAGGCGTCGGCATCAATCTTGCCGTGCAGGACGCGGTGGCAACGGCTAATCTGCTGGCCGGACCGCTGCGTGCCGGGCACCTGGCGACGGCGGATCTGGCGGCGGTGCAGGCGCGCCGCGAAGGACCGGCGCGGATCACGCAACGCATGCAGCTGTTCATGCAGGAGCGCCTGGTCCGGCCGGTGCTGGCCGGCCAAGGCGAGATCGCGCCGCCCCTGCTGCTGCGGCTGTTCGACCGCTGGCCGGTGCTGCGACGCCTGCCGGGGCGCCTGATCGGATTGGGTGTGCGGCCCGAGCATATTCGCGTCTGAGACGCGTTCCGCGCCGGCAGACCTCGCACGGCGCCGTATTTCGGCTATTATGGCTGTCATATCATTCGAGCGTGACCGCTGCGCGACAATCCGAGCTCGTCAAGTGCCGAGCTGAGCTGGAATCCTATGACGCCTGATCGATTGTTAGCTGAAGGGCGGCGACTTGCCCGGCCGTGCGTGCATTTGACGGCATCGGGACGTGGTGAGCCTTGCGCGATCTGGCATCCCAACAACCCAGCCGATATCCGCCGGAGCGGCCTCAGGGCATGGCTGACGTTCGATGCAGCGCTGCTGAGCGGCTTGCAGGACGAGGCGCACACCGCAACCACGGCCGCAGACCCGTTCGAGCCCGTCGCCGGGTTTGCATCCGTGTTCTCCGATGAAGGGCGCGGCGAGGGCGGCACGATCCAGTTCAATCCCGATTGGCCGGATCGTCCCGGCATCGCCCTGTACGCACGGCGCGCCGTCCCTTTGCCGCCGCTGGAAGCCATCTTCCTGTACGGGTCCGAGGCCGTTGCAAAGTGGCTGCAGGACAACAACTGGCCGCAGGACCGGCGTTACGGCAGCGGGTTCGACGATGCAATGACCGCCGATGCCTACCTCCAGCAGTGGTTGCGCGAGCAGGCCATGTTCTCCGACCCTGGCGTCGCGGCGGTCGTCGGCGGCTGGCACCCGCCGCGCGGCGATGCCGACTGGCACAGCCTCGCGCCAGAGCGGCTGCTGGTGCAGACGCTGCACGAGGCCGAGCCGTGGATCGAGGCCTGGCAACTCCGCAAGGGCGGGTTCAAGGTGATCCGCCGTGTGACCTGAAGTTGCGCTGCCGATCAGCCACCCTCAGGCCGACGGCCCTCACCCCCCGCAACTGCCGTGGTCGTGGTCGTGGCCGCAGCAGCCATCGGCGTGGTCGTGGTGATGATGGCCGTGGCCATGCTCGTGACCATGATCGTGCCCCGGCACCAGCAGGGTGGCGGCCAGGATACGCTCGATCGCGATCGATTCCTCCTTCTTGGCCGCCTTCGGCTCGATCACCAGGGCCATGATTTCGGCGGCAAGCAGCATATCGTCGGGACGGCCAAAGTAGTGGCGCCGCAAACGGCCCTTGCGGTCGAACAGCAGGAAGGTCGGCGTGCCCTGCATCTCATAGGCCTGCATGGTTTTGGGAGCTCCCGCGCCCTGCGGCTCGTCCATGCCGATCGGGAAGCTGAAGCGGTACTCCTTGATGAACGCCTCGAGCGCCTCGGCGGTCATCACCTTGTGGTGCTCGAACACGGTATGCAGGCCGATTACCGCCAGCTGGTCCTCAGCGAAGCGCTGCCTGATCTTTTGGGCCTGCGGCAGCCCGTGCGCAACGCAGCTCGGACACAGCATCTGGAAGGCGTGCACGAGCACGACCTTGCCCTTGAGGCTGTCGCGCGAAATCGGGGTCTTGGTGTTGAACCAGCGCGTCACCGCAAAATCCGGGGGATTTTCCGGATTGAGGCGGGGTGCATCCTTTCCGGTTTTATCTTGGTGCGGCCTGTCCTGCATGATGCGTCCTTTCAGCGTTCGGGAGGCTAGACTTACGGCATCACGGAGATGAAACCAAGCTGCATGCGGGCTCGATCGTCTCTTGTGCACCCGCGTTGCACCCGCGTCGTCGCTTTGCCGCACCATTAAAGTATCACTGTTGGCATGGTTATTGCCGGCACCTTGGTGAATTGGCCGTTCAAACAGCGCTACCGGATGCTTCACGCAAAGTTGCTCTCCTGTGAATGCGATTGTGATCGTGTCCCGGTCGCGGGCTGGCGGCGAACACCTGCTGGCAACCAGCGACTCTAGGGTGGCATCGCGCTCAATAGTTGATAAAATACTTAAAGCATTAGTTCATTACATAAATTATACTTATATTTTCTTGTAACGGTTTCGACAGATATTTTACACTTGCTCAACTGCCGACTTCCCGATGCGCCCGAGCATCGCTCTCCATGCCGCCGGAGGGATGGCAATATCGTCAAAAGTTCCAACCGGGAAATTCAAACTTCCGCGGGAAGAACGTCGCAGACACCATCGCTTCTATTGCAGGGCGGTTGTAATTGCCCGGGGACATTCCAACCTAACGTTGATCGGGGGGACTCCAGGCCTGAAGCGCAATGACCGAAAGAGAGGTAATGAAATGGCCAATGAACATGACTTGGCGTTGGAAGATGTGACGTTGGTGGAACTGACCGCAGAGGTCGTCTCCGCCTACGTCAGCAAGAATGCGGTGGTGGCAACCGAGTTGCCCGCATTGATCGGAAATATCCACCAGGCCCTGGCGGGCGCAGCCAGCAAAGGACTGGTTCCGTCGCGGGAGGAGCTGAAACCGGCGGTGCCGATCAAAAAATCGATCACCTCAGACTTCATTATTTGCCTTGAAGATGGCAAAAAATTCAAGTCACTGAAGCGGCATCTCAGTACGCACTACAAACTCTCGCCCGACGAGTATCGCGCCAAATGGGGTTTGCCGCACGACTACCCGATGGTGGCCCCCAACTATGCTGCGGCGCGCTCGATGCTGGCCAAGAAGATCGGGCTCGGCAAGCCGCACGGCAAGGCCGGCCCCCGATCCGGACGCGGTCGCAATTGAGTGCTGGCACAGTCAAGTGAGAGCTTGCGAATGCCCGTCCGAAAGACAATGCTGGCGCAACTAGGCATCCGTCTTCGGCAGGGAGTTGAAAGCAGTCGCAATGCTACCCCTGAGTGCGCCCATCCGCTTCGGATCGATCAGGGCGGGATTGCCGGCGGCGGCACGCGGACAGCGCGTCGGACTGTTCGGCGGCTCCTTCAATCCGGCTCATTTCGGCCATCTCAATGCCAGTCGCATCGCCCTGCGCAGGCTCGGTCTCGATAGGGTCTGGTGGATCGTCAGCCCCGGCAACCCGCTGAAGGCCGATGGCCGGGTCGATGATTTCGAGGCCCGCCTGAAAGCCGCCCAGGCGTTCGCGCGAGCCGACCATCGCATTATCGTAACCGGCTTCGAGGAAGGATTGCCGAGCCGCTATACGGCCGCCACGCTGGCCTTCGTGCGGTGTCGCTATCCGCTCACCCAATTCGTCTGGCTGATGGGGGCGGACAATCTGTCATCGTTCCATCGCTGGATGAATTGGCGCGCGATCCTGCAAACGGTTCCGGTAGCGGTGATCGACCGTCCCAGTTGCCGCCTGGCTGCCCTGTCCTCGCAGGCGGCGAGGGCCTACCGTGGCGCCTACGTCGAGGAGGCCCGCGCCGGGCTGCTGGCGGGCATGCCCCCGCCCGCCTGGTGTTTTCTCACGGGGCCGATGAGCGCCGAATCGTCGACCAGGATCCGGGCTCACCAGGCAGACACCCTCGGCCGTGACCGGACAGAATGAGGCAGATCCGATGTGGGAAAACTGCAGTCTTGGTGCAAAATTGTTGCATTAACGGCGGGAAATTGACGATCGCACCCCAAATAGCGCTGCAGCTGTTGAAGTCGGTGGGGCAGCAGCCATATAATGGGGATTGACCGGCGGGGTGGGCCCGTCGGAGTCGCTTTTCAATGAAAGCCCCTGAAAGAAAGGAAACGCACCCACATATGCGGACAACTGCCGAGGCGGCTCATCGCAGCGCGCCTCTGGCCGAATTCCCTGCAAAAGCGGGCGGTTCGGCAGCCCTGGCCGAGCAGATCGAATGCTGGCTCGATGACGCCAAAGCCGAGGATGTCATCACCATCGATCTGAAAGGCAAGACCTCGATGGGCGATTTCATGCTCATTGCCACGGGTCGATCGGACCGGCACGTGGGCGCTATCGCCGAAACGATCCTGCGCAAGCTGAGATCGCAAGGCCACGGGCGGGCCAGGTCGGAAGGCATGCAGCAGCGTGATTGGGTGCTGATCGACGCCGGCGACGTGATCGTCCACGTGTTCCGAGCCGAAGTGCGTGAGTTCTACAATCTCGAGAAAATGTGGTCTGCCGCCCCCCCCGTCGACGTTCTGGCGGGCTGAGGACACCCGGCTTGCATGCAACTGGTGATCACCGCCGTCGGCCGCCTGAAGGCCGGGCCGGAGCAGGATTTGCTCGCCCGCTATCTCAAGCTTGCGGTCGCAGCAGGGCGCCCGGTCGGGATGCAAGTGGCGCAGGTCATCGAGATTTCCGAAAGCAAGGCGCCGTCGACGCTTCGCCGCAAGGCCGATGAGGCCGAGCGGCTGCTCACCGCATGCCGAGGCGCGGCTGTGCGGATCGCGCTGGATGAGTACGGCAAGGCCGTCGGCAGCGTGGCCTTTGCCGAGTTGTTGCGTCAACACCGGGATGCCGGCGACAAGGCCATGGCGTTCCTGATCGGCGGACCCGACGGACATGGCGACGCCGTGCTGGGGTCGGCCAGTATCCGGCTGTCGCTCGGCCCCATGACGCTCCCGCACGGCCTTTCTCGCATCGTATTGGCCGAGCAGATCTACAGAGCGATCACCATTCTTTCGGGTCACCCGTATCATCGGCCGTGAGGTCAGGCCGGGCTGCCGGCCAGCGCGAAGTCCTCGGCGAGCAGGCTATAGGAGCGTCGCCGCGCTTGCGGGTCGTACGTCCAGGTCAACACTGCGATCTCATCGATACCGAGCCGCGCCGAAAGCTCCCGCAGATGCGCGCCGACCTGAGCGGCGGTGCCGACCATCGCGGTCGCCCGCAACTCGGCGATGCGGGCAGCCTCCGCCGCCGAGGTCGCGTGCGCCGCCGCTGCCTCCGGGGCCTCGATCGGCAGGAACAGGCCCCGCTCGCGCCCGAGTTTCCAGCGCGCCCGCGAGGTGAACAGCCGCTGCGCCTCTGATTCCGTATCGGCGGCCAGTGCCCAGCAGCACAGAGCCGCGAGGGGCGCGGTCAGCTGCGCGCTCGGCCGGAACGTCTCCCGATAGATTTTGATGGCCTGCTCGGCGCCGCGGCCGTCGGTGATGAAATGGGCGAAGCAGTAGGGCAGGCCGAAATGCGCGGCGACCTGCGCGCCGTAGTCGGAGCTTCCCAGCACCCAGATTTGCGGGCTGGTCTCACCCGCCGGAAATGCGCGCACCTGCCGGAACGGATGCCCCTCGGGCAGATCGGTGCCGCTCACCCAGGCTGAAAGGTCCCGGATCTGCGTCGGGAACTGCTCGGCGGCGGTGGCGGCGTTGGGATTGAGTGCGTAGGCAGTGCGGCCGTCCGAGCCTGGTGCGCGGCCGACGCCGAGGTCGATCCGGCCCGGCGCCAGCGCATCCAGCAGGCGGAACTGCTCGGCGACGTGCAGCGCCGAATAATGCGGCAGCATCACCCCGGCGCTGCCGATGCGGATGCGGCTCGTCTGCGTCGCGATCGCGGCCATCAGGATTTCCGGCGCGGTGCCGACGATGGAGGCGTGGTTGTGATGCTCGCTCACCCAGAACCGGTGATAGCCGAGCGCCTCGCAATGGCGAGCCATCGCGAGGGTGTCCTGGATCGCGGCGGCATGCGGGCGGCCGGCCGTCGCGATCGACTGGTCGAGGACGGAGAGTTTCAGCACCTTACCTCCAGCCACCTATAACCGTTCTCAACCGGCGAGCCCTCGGAGTGAGGGAGAAGCCATCCGGCAGCTTGGCACGAAAGTCCTGCGGCTTGAAGCTCGCGGCGAAAGCCGTGTTGCCACGATCGCGGGCCGCTCTTTATAGTGGCTCGGATTATAGTGGGTCGGATGTTTGGCAAAACCGCCGCGCCGCAGCCGGCCACGGGGGAAACCAAAAGGGTCACCAGGAGGGATTGAGCATGGCATTCGATCGCCGCAGGTTTCTGCAGACGGCCACCGGTGTCGCGATCGCGGCACCCGCGGTGTTGCGCATCAGCAAGGCGCACGGCGCCGAGTTCGAGCTGAAATACGCCAACAATTCGGTGGAGTCGCATCCCTTGACGGTGCGCACCAAGGAGGCGATGGCCAACATCGCCAAGGAGACCGGCGGCAAGGTCGATATCAAGGTGTTTCCCAACAGTCAGCTCGGGTCGGACCCGGATATGCTGAGCCAACTGCGCTCGGGTGCCATCGAGTTCTTCACGCTGTCGCCCTTGATCCTGCAGACGCTGGTGCCGGGCGCGCCGATCAACGGCATCGGCTTTGCCTGGTCGGGCTATGACAAGATCTGGCCGGCCATGGATGGCGAGCTCGGCGCCTATGTGCGCGGCCTGATCGCCAAGTCGGGTCTCATCGCGTTCGACAAGATTTACGACAACGGCTTCCGTCAGACCACCACCAGCACCAAGCCGATCAACACGCCCGACGATTTCAAGGGCTTCAAGATCCGTGTGCCGCCATCGCCGCTGTGGACGTCGATGTTCAAGGCGTTTGATGCCGCGCCGCAGAGCCTCAGCTTCAATGAGGTGTATTCGGCGCTGCAAACCAAGGTGATGGACGGCCAGGAGAACCCGCTCGCCATCATCCACTCGGCCAAGCTCTACGAGGTGCAGAAGTACCTCTCCAAGACCAATCATATGTGGGACGGGTTCTGGTTCCTGGCCAATGGCAAGGCCTGGGCCGCGCTGCCGAAGGAGGTCCAGGCGGTGATCACCAAGCACGTCAACGCCGCCGCCATGCTGCAGCGCGAGGATATTTTCAAGATCAACACCACCTATGAGAAGGAGCTGACCGAGAAGGGCATGGTGTTCAACGCCGTCGTGACGGCCCCATTCCGTGCCAAGCTCGCCTCGGCGGGCTTCTACAAGGAGTGGAAGGAGAAGCTCGGCGCCGAGTCCTGGGGGCTGCTCGAGAAGTACGCCGGCCAGATCTCCTGACCGGCGGCGCGGCGATGCAACCGCGAGCTGATGGCGATGCCACCCAAGATGCCACGCCGGCGTCCGTTCTGGCGGGGATCGAGGGCGTAATACGCAGCCTGACCGAGGCCCTGGCGGGCGTGCTCGTCGCGGTCGAGACGCTGGTGCTGTTCGCCGGGGTCGTCGCCCGATACGCGTTCCGCCGGCCGTTCACCTGGTCGGACGAACTGGCGTCGATCCTGTTCCTGTGGCTCGCCATGATCGGCGCGGTGGTCGCCTACCAGCGGCTCGAGCACATGCGGATGGGGGCGCTGGTCGATAGCGCCGGGCCACGCCGCCGGGTGTTCTTCGAAAGCTTCGCGCTGGCGGCGGGCCTCGCGTTCATGGCGATGGTGCTGTGGCCGGCGATCGAGTACGCGGTCGATGAGCTGGCGATCACCACGCCGGCGTTGGGCATACCCAATGCCCTGCGCGCCTCCGCGCTGCCGGCCGGGCTGCTGCTGATGCTGCTGCTCGGGTTGATGCGGATCGGCCGCTCGGCGGCGGCGCGCGATGTCGTCATCGGTGTTGCGGTGATCCTGGCGGTCGCAGCCGCGCTCTATGCGGCAAAGCCTTGGCTGATGGGCATCGGCAATTACCGGCTGATCGTGTTCTTCGTGTTTTTGGTTGGATCGGCGGTGCTGGCGGGCGTGCCGATCGCATTCTCGTTCGGCCTCGGCACGTTCCTCTACCTGGCCCTGACGACGCGCACGCCGCTGACCGTGGTGGTGTCGCGCATGGACGAGGGCATGTCGCACATCATCCTGCTGTCGGTGCCGCTGTTCGTATTCCTCGGCCTGCTGATCGAGATCACCGGCATGGCCCGCGCCATGGTCGGATTTCTCGCCAGCCTGATCGGGCATGTGCGTGGCGGGCTCTCCTACGTGCTGCTCGGCGCCATGTATCTGGTCTCGGGCATTTCCGGCTCGAAGGCGGCCGATATGGCGGCGATCGCGCCGGTGCTGTTCCCGGAGATGAAGAAGCGCGGCGAGAAGGGCGGTAACCTCGCGGCGCTGATGTCGGCCTCGGGCGCCATGTCCGAGACTATCCCGCCCTCGCTGGTACTGATCACCATCGGCTCGGTGACCGGCGTCTCGATCGCGGCGCTGTTCACCGGCGGGCTGCTGCCGGCGCTGGTGCTTGCGCTGGCGCTGTGCGTGGTAGTGTGGTGGTCCTCGCGGGGCGCCGATCTTTCTGAGGTCAACCGGGCAGGAGCCGGGCAGATCGGCATCGCGGCGGTGGCGGCGCTGCCGGGCATCGCGCTGCCGTTCCTGATCCGCGCCGCCGTGGTCGAGGGCGTTGCGACGGCGACCGAGGTATCGACCATTGGCGTCGCCTACACATTGGCTTATGGCGTGATCGCCGCGCTGGCGTTCCGGCAATCGATCAACTGGCGGCGGCTGTGGCCGATCCTGGTCGATACGGCGGCGTTGTCGGGCGCCATCCTGTTCATCATCGGCGCGGCGACGGCGATGGCGTGGGCGCTGACCGGTTCAGGCTTCTCGCGCGAGCTGGCGGCATCGATGGGGAAGCTGC